>Ga0208895_1000019_pt1 | contig 98162 bp, 88 predicted proteins | sample ETNtaG_10_FD_185765 | JGI IMG/M metagenome (GOLD analysis project Ga0208895, IMG submission 185765) | Marine microbial and viral communities from oxygen minimum zone, Eastern Pacific Ocean - ETNP201302SV82 (SPAdes) (version 2) | ecosystem: Environmental > Aquatic > Marine > Oceanic ... | reverse complement strand
AATTGAGCAAACTGGCTTTGTGTTTATTGCAGATAAAAGCGGCTTAATTCAGTTACATAAAGATGCAAATAAAGTGGCTAAAGTAAACATAGACACACTTTATGGCAGTAATGTTCATAGTACTTTATATAACCCCTCTGGTTTTGCAATTACAGAATTATCACTTAATAACGAAGCCACATTTTTAGCAGCCATGCCAATAGCCAATACCGACTTATACGTATTAGCCCAAGTACCTAAAAGTGAGGTGTTTGAGACTGTAGGTACATTGGAGTGGCAAATATTTACCTTTACGCTAGTGATAGCCCTCGTTGCTAGCATACTAAGTTACTTGTTAGCACGTTCTTTAGCGTCACCGCTTTCGGATATGGCCGAACTGTTCTCACGTTTAGGATCAGGCGATGCTAATTTAGCGTACCGTTTGCCAGAGTCTAATCAGCCAGAGCTAAACAATTTAAGCCATGGCTTTAACCAATTTATTCATAAAATTGAAACTGCCATAAAGCAAGTCGCCAACGAAAGTACAGAAATACGCCAAAGTTCTAATCATGTATTTGAACAAGCAAAAAACAACTCGCAGTCTATTGATAATCAAAAAGAGCAAACCATTTCGGTAGCTGCAGCCATTAACGAAATGGGCGCAACTGTACAAGAAATAGCACAAAGTGCGGCTAATGCAGCCAAGTTAACGCAAAGCAGTGAAGAAAACACCAGCCAAAGCCATCAGCAAGTACTGCAAAGCCAAGCTACAATTTCAGCGCTTGCCACTGACATTGACGGCATTACCGAACAAGTAACACTGCTTTCTAAAAAAACAATTGATATAGCGAGTATTGTTGACTCTATTCGCGGTATTTCTGAGCAAACTAATTTACTGGCCTTAAACGCAGCCATCGAATCGGCACGGGCTGGTGAGCATGGTAGAGGCTTTGCAGTGGTGGCCGATGAAGTACGCGCGCTTGCTAATCGTACCTCGCAATCAACCACCGAAATTCAGTCAATGATTGAAGAGCTAACCACTATTTCTGAAGATGTAGTAAACGATATCAGTCAATCTAAGCAAAAAGCCCAACAAAGCGTAGGCGCAATGCAAAGCTCTGTTGAATTGCTTGATGCGATAAGCGAAACAGCAAATCAAATAAACGACATGGCTACTTTAATTGCCACCGCAACTGAGCAGCAAAGTAACGTGGTTGCTGATGTAGGACGTAATATTGAGCAAATAAGTGAAATTAGTGACCGTGCTATGAATGAGCAAATAAACACCGAGCAAGCAATTCGCGATTTAGCAAATAGCGCTCAAGCCCTTGATGCACTCGTAGCCACCTTTGAAAAACACCACTAAACACGTTTTGTAACACTTTAATAAACCACCTACGCATATTGCATCTACACTTATAGATGTAATATGTTGGAGGTGGTTTATGAACATATCTTGTTTTAACGTATTATTACTAAGTAGTTGCTTATATTTAAGCGTATGTAACACCACGGTGCGTGAACCACCACCGCTTGCCCTTGCGAACCATCCAACATTTAACCGTATTAGCGTCGAAACCGAGCTAGAAATATTTAAGCTAGACAAAACAATCACTTCCCAACTTGATGCCCACTTAACCAGTAAGCGCAGCGCGCATTACTTAGCGAATAGTATTTTAAGTTTTTTATTAAAAAACGGCGATAACTCATTAACCTATCAAAGTGGCGCCACATTGAGTGCATCGCAAACCTACGCTAATTTAAATGCTAATTGCCTGTCGTTATCGATATTAGCGTATAGCTTAGCCGATTATTTAGGAATAAAAACGCGCTTTCAAAAAGTCCATATTCCTGAATATTGGGCAATGAATAAAGGGGTTAATTTACTGACAGGGCATATTAATTTATCAATTGACAATGCGCTTATGCAAACAATACCAGCCACAATGGTTTATCAACGTGATAAACAGTTAACCATAGACTTCGACCCGAATATAAGAAAACAACGCTTTAAAACCAGCCCAATAAGAAAAGAGTTTGTTACGGCTATGTTTTATAACAATAAAGGCGCTCAAGCTTTAGTAAATAAAAATTATAATTTAGCTTATAGCTACTTTAGTGCCGCCGTTGAAACCGCCCCATTATACAGTGGTGGCTGGGGAAATTTAGGTATTGTATTTAGGCAGCTTAATTATTTAAAAGAAGCTGAACAGGCATATAACTATGCTTTATTGCTTGATAAAAATAACCATACTGCCATAGGTAATCTCGCTGTGCTGTACACCTTAAGTAACCGCGCTAAACAAGGTCAGCAAATGCTAAAACAGCTCAATAAAAAGCGCCAAGCTAACCCGTATTACCATATATCATTGGGTAATAGTGAACTGGTACTTAAAAATTACTCTCAAGCGATTAAGCATTTTAAAAGCGCTTATAAAATTGACGCTAAGTTACACGAAAGCCACTTTGGCCTTGCGCGAGCATATTATTTTACCGGCAATATAAAGCAGGCAACACATTATATGCGTTTAGCGGGTATAAACGCCGAGTTTAACTATGACAAAGCCCGCTATCGTAATAAATTAAAAGCATTAAAAAGTGCCACAGCTTCACTTAGTCATTAGCTGTTGTACGTAGTGCTCTTTTTGGGCCCTACTTAATTTTTTAATTTGCCACTCTAACTTGCTGGCTTCGCTTTTTGAGCCCACCTTTTGTTGATGAATTAAAACTAAAGGGCCTTTGCCTTTTAAGTTTTTTGCGCCTTTACCCGCTTGATGCGTGGCTAAGCGCTTATCAACATTGGTTGTTATACCTGTATACCAGTGGCCTAAACGCGTTTGCACTATATACAAATACCACGTTGAGGGTACTTTGTGTGCTTTGCTTATATTTATACTTAAACTTTTTTGTGTGTTTGTGGTCAAAACGTTGCCCTAACCCTCGTAACTAAAAACAATTTCTTAAAAGGGTTTTACCTTCAGTGACTAATCGGTATCATGCAGATTATAAAAAATAAGGATCACAACTAACAATGCAGTCGTTAAAAACTTTTTCTCTTTGGCTTATCGTTGCTCTCACATTCAGCTCTTTAGCAGGTTGTTCTAGCTGGGTATATAGAATCAATATCCCACAGGGTAACTTTTTAGAGCAATCAGATGTAGATAAGCTTCGTGTAAACATGACACGAGAGCAAGTTATTTATGTATTAGGTCGTCCAATAGCAGAAGATGCGTTTGATAATAGTACCTGGCGTTATGTGTACAGCTTTAACAAAGGCCGCGATAATGAGCAGCATAAAGAGTTGCTGGTTAAATTTGAAAATGATCAACTAGTTGCTGTTTCGGGTGATTATGATCAACCAGAAAACTTTGATACTCCGCTAGAGCAGTAAACGCTTTAGTTATTAAAAAAGGTGAGCATGGCTCACCTTTTTTATTTACTACATTAATAACCTTTATAAAGGACGCCCACCGGTAACTTTATTTGCTCGACCTTCCTCTTTTGCTTTTTCAGCACGCTTTCTTCGAGCATCTTTAGGGTCTGCAATTAGTGGACGATAAATTTCTATTCTGTCGCCATCTTTTAATTCGTAATGCTCTTTTACTGTTCTATTCCATACACCTAAAGTAAGCGCTGTTGGGTCTATTTCAGGGCACTTTTCAATGATCCCCGATTGAATAACAGCTTGTTCGGCTGTGGTTCCTTGCGCTACTTCCACTGTTAATGTGGTTGCTTTAGTCGGTAATGCAAAAACTATCTCAACGCTAATCATTATCTTGCTCCGTATACATCTTTTGCACGTTGCGTGAATGCGCTAACCATATTTTTAGCTACATCATTAAATATTTTACCAAACGCCAATTCGATAAGCTTGCTAGAGAATTCAAATTCAAGCTTAAGCTCAACTTTACAGGCTTTTTTATCTAACGCTTGAAAATGCCAACGCCCTTTAAGAGTTTTAAATGGGCCATCAACCAGCCTTAATTGCACGGTTTGCTCGTCCATAAAGGTGTTTTCAGTGGTAAACCACTTTTTTATACCCGCCTTGGATATTTCTAAACTCGCGGTCATGTTATTATTGTGCTGCGAAACGATTTTAGAGTCTGAGCAATTAGGTAAAAACTGCGGATAAGCTTCTACATCATTAACTAGGTCAAACATTTCTTTAGTGCTGTACATAACCAGCGCACTTTTTTCTATTTGTGGCATACTCACTCCCAACTGTGTGGGCGAATTTTAGCAAGCTTTGCGCGTTTCCCCAAATTTTCATGGTCTTAAGTTCACCAGATTATTTTAAAGGCACATATAAAAAATCGATGTAAAACATCTCTTAATACGTATATTATAGGACACTATGGCTAAGAACAAATCATCAAAATCGAACAGTAATACCATCGCGCTTAACAAAAAAGCGCGTCATGAGTATTTTTTACACGACAAGTTTGAAGCAGGTGTTGAACTACAGGGCTGGGAAGTAAAAAGTATCCGAGCTGGTAAGGTAAACATCTCAGAAACTTATATTCATCTTAAAAATGGCGAAGCTTTTTTATTAGGCAGTCAAATTCAGCCTTTAAATAGCGCCTCGACTCATGTTATTTGCGATCCAATGCGATACCGTAAACTGTTATTAAGCCGCAAAGAGCTTGATAGATTAGTCGGTGCCACTGAACGAGATGGCTACTCACTTGTTGCCACTGCCATGTATTGGAAAAAATGTTGGGTGAAACTTGAATTTCACTTAGCAAAAGGTAAAAAAATGCATGACAAACGTGAAGACGGTAAAAATAAAGATTGGTCGCGTGAAAAAGAACGCCTCATGAAACATAAAGTATAAACACTACGCCTAATTTATTTAGGCGTTTTTTTAAATTTTTCACCGGTTAAATTCAAAACAACCTGATCAAATTACCCTCAGCTTTATTTAATTAATCCCTGTGCATGATATAAATAAATTATTACACTTTATTTATTTTTTTAATTTCTTTAGATGCCTACCCATTTTAGTGCGCAAATTTTATGATACAAAGCGAGGAATTTAGCCTTGCCTATCCCTTTTCGTTGTTTCTATTATTGAATATTTTTCCCTCAATACTCTACAAAAACTCATACTAAAATCGCAAAGGGTGTAGATTGATAACACTTAAGTTACATGATATTAATGTCAGCGCTTGTTAAGCAACTAAATTTACAACATATCAACAAGGACTTAAGGATGAAGCAATCAATTGCATTTACACCTAGCATAATTGCAGGTGCTACAATCGCACTTTCAGCAGGATTTACAACAACAGCTTATGCTGCTGAAGAAGCAAAAAAAGTAGAACGCATTGAAGTAACAGGTTCGCGCATAAAACGCACCGATATCGAAGGGCCTTCGCCAGTACAATCTATTGGCAGAGCAGATATCGAAAACATGGGTTACGATAACCTTCAACAACTCCTCGAAAGAATGCCTGTGGCAGGCAGCGGTACTTTCTCAACACGCGGCAACAACCAAGATTCAACTGCAAATGGATCTGCCGCGGTCAGCCTACGTGGTTTAGGTGCTGATGCTACATTGGTACTAATCAACGGCCGCCGTGTGGCTATTAGTGCCTTTGCCGAAGGTATTACAAACTCATTTGTCGATATTAATAGTATTCCGGTATCGGCGATTGAGCGCATTGATATTTTAAAAGATGGCGCATCAGCAATTTATGGCTCTGATGCAGTAGCGGGCGTAGTCAACGTTATTTTGAAAAAAGACATAGATGGCGTTGAACTAAACTTAGGCTACGGTGGTACCGATGGCCCTAATTACGAAGAAACAACAGCAAGTTTAGTATGGGGTACAACTAGCGAAAAAAGCAGCGCCTCAATTATTATTGATTACTTTAAAAACACCTCGCTTTCGTCAGATGAAATGGGCAGCTTAGGCACCGCTAACCAATCACCTTATGGCGGCGAAGACTTTCGCTCTTCTCGTGGCTTTCCAGGCTACTTTTATGTTGATGGTGTAAAAACAATTGACCCAGATTGCCCTGCAGAAAACGCCACATCAAGCGGCAGTTGTTTATTTGATTACGGCCCATTTGGCTACATCGCCCCTGAGTCTGAGCGTGTAGGTGCTATTTCTCAATTTGAATACAATTTTGATAATGGTATTACCGGCTTTTTAGAAATGGCAGTGCAGCATAATACCTCAGTTGCAGCCGGTGCCCCTACTCCACTTGATGAAGATGCAGGTTTAACAGTACCTGCTAGCCACCCTAACAACCCGTTTGGTGAAGATATTCAAATTGGCCGTTACCGTACGGTTGATGCGGGCGCTCGCCAATGGGATATTGAATCAGACACACTTCGCTTTGTAGCTGGCCTAAGAGGCGAAATTAAGGAATGGAGCTGGGAAGCTGCGGTTCAAAAAGGCCGTAGTAAATCACTTCAAACAGGCGATCGTTCGCAAGGTTGGGTTCGCACCGACTTTTTACAACAAGAAATTGATGCCCGTAAACAACCCATTTGGTGGCACGTATAACAGCCCAGAAGTCATTGACAGAATTACCACAAGCTTAGTTCGTCGCGGTGAGTCTCATATGACCTCATTCGACGCTAACATCTCTGGTGAAGCATTTAGCTTTGGTGATGATGTGGTTATGATGGCCGCGGGTATTGAATACCGTGAAGAAGATGTAACCGATACACCGGATGACCAATTTCAGCGCGGTTTAATTTTTGGTACTGAGTCTGTGTCTGCTGCAGCAGAGCGCGACCAATACGCAGCCTATGTGGAATTTTCAATCCCACTTGCTGAAAACCTAGAGCTACAACTCGCTGGCCGTTACGATGATTACAGCGACTTTGGTAATACAACAAACCCTAAAGTCGCTTTACGTTGGGCACCTACCGACGAAATAACCATTCGTGGTTCGTGGGCACAAGGGTTTAGAGCGCCATCGCTTGCACAAGTAGGTTTAGGTCCATCACAAGAAAGTCAGTTTTTTGTAGATACTTATCGCTGTGAAGCAACTGGCCTTGATTGTGACGCGCTAGATTACAACATTGAATTTGCGGGTAACCCTGACTTAGAAGCCGAAGAGTCAGAATCATGGAACGTTGGCTTTATTTGGGCACCTTCTGCTGAATTTGGTTTAAGCGTAGATGTGTGGAGTATTACCCAAGATAATAAAATTGATGAACAAGAATTTGGCCCAATTTATAACTCTGAGTGTAATAACCAAGATAGCACGGTGTGTGTACGCTTAGCACCTAGTGGTGGTAATAGCTTAGGCACCATTCAAAAAATATACAGCACCTTTGAAAACGTCTCTTCGCAAGAAGTGTCAGGTGTTGATTTATCAGCAAATTACAACCATTCGCTGGATGATTTAGGCTTGCTTAAATTTAACTTAGAATGGGCGTACCAAAACAAGTTTGAAAAAGACGGCCGCGATTACACGGGTGAATACAATTACCCAGAGCACCGCTGGATTTTCTCTACTAACTGGGAAATTGGCCAATTTAATACCAACGTAAATATTAGCTACGTAGGCGAGTTTGAAGATACCCCAGATATAGACTTTGACGGTAACTTAGACTTTGATAGCAATACATCGCGTATGGTTGACTCGCAAGCACTGGTAGATTTACAAACATCTTACCGTGTAAGTGATGCAACTAAAGTGTCGCTTGGTGTAAATAACGTATTTGACGAAGAGCCACCATTTGCCATTGGTGATGGCGATGCCGACCTTTACGGTTATGCATCGGGTGTACACAACCCTCGTGGTCGTTACTTCTACACTAAAGTAACCTTCTCGTTTTAATTTAATATAGCCCATTATTAAATGGGCTATGCTAAAAACAAAAAAACCGCCATATGGCGGTTTTTTTATTAAAACGTAGGGGCTAAATTATAGCTCGCCTTCGTTTTCAGATAGGAACTTAGCAACACCTTCAGGGCTTGCGTCCATACCTTTTTTACCTTCTTCCCAACCAGCAGGACATACTTCGCCGTTTTCGCTGTGAAATGCTAGCGCGTCAACCATGCGGATCATTTCGTCGATGTTACGACCAAGTGGTAAGTCGTTCACTACTTGGTGACGTACGTTACCTTCTTCATCGATTAGGAAAGAGCCACGAAATGCAACGCCCGCTTCAGGGTGCTCAACGTCGTATGCTTTACAAATTTCGTGCTTAACATCTGCAACTAGTGCGTATTGAACTTTACCAATACCGCCGTCTGCTACAGCAGTGTTACGCCATGCGTTGTGTGAGAATTGTGAATCGATAGAAACACCAATTACTTCTACGCCACGCTTTTGGAATTCTTCGTAACGCTTATCAAATGCGATAAGTTCTGAAGGACATACAAACGTGAAATCTAGTGGGTAAAAGAAGATTACTGCTTTTTTACCTTTAATTGTTTCATGAAGGTTATAGCTATCTACAATTTCACCATTACCTAGTACAGCTGCAGCGGTAAAGTCTGGTGCCTGGCGGCCTACTAATACACCCATTTTATTCTCCAAATATTTTGAGTTTGTTGTCGATTGCATACGCAATGCTGATACTTATATGGGCGCTAAAAATTAAAAAACAATAGCGCCACCACATAATTACGTGGAATTTTAAATTTAATAAGGAAAAAAGAACAATCGTATTTAGCGATGTGCACAATCGAAAATACCGAACAGATATTAAAACTTTATTACGCCTATAAAAAAACTGCATTTGCAGGTTTTAAAAATGGGTTAATCCATGATATCGGAAGGCATATCGCCTTTAATATTTTGCCAGATTTCACCGGTTTGATGGCCAAACTTACGCATCATTGAAATCGCGCCATCATGCTCACGGTTTTCAGCCAATACTGTTAGGTCTTTATAAAATTGACGTGCTAACTGGCGAGTGCCTGCGTCTGAGAAATAATGACAACCAATTTTAAAGTAAAACCCTCTAAAACCGTTAAGTATAAGTACGTATATGCGGTTATTACCAGCGACAGCTAATTCGTGGTGTACTTTGTAATCGTAATCTGCAAAAGCTTGCGCAGTGTCTTCAAGTTCATCGCTTTTTGATAAAATTTCAATAACACGCTCAGGGTTAAGCTTTATCGCTGCACGGGTATAAATAGCACTAATATTAGTACGTGCAGATAATAACTGATCGGTCAGCTCTGGCATTTTGTCTTCATCTAAGCGCGCCAGCGTTTCGAGTATGTTTAAACCCGATGTTTCCCAAAAGTTATTCACTCTGGTTGGCTTGCCGTGCTGAATAGTTAGCCAGCCATCGCGTGCTAAACGTTGCAGTACTTCACGTAAGGTTGTTCTGGTTACACCAATTAACTCAGAAAGCTCACGCTCTGCAGGTAGAATTGAACCTGGAGGGAAATCGCCGTTCCAGATAGATTCAACTATATACTCTTCAGCAAATCCTGCTGGGCTTTTAGCTTTAAAAATTCTCATTCAATTCCCACTCGAATTAATCACAACTCATCGTTTTATACGAATAACTGACAGATTGTACCAGATGAAATATAACTAACAAGTAAACTCGTTTGATATAAGTGCCAACCAGCCGCTGAAAATTTCGCAATAGTAAATAATAAAATTCAACATGCTTAAATTAGGCCTAATTAGCTAAATAAATTAACCCTACTCATAGTAGGTACATTAATGCTATTGCTGTTTTTGCTTAACCATTACATTACTACAATAATTCCCGTGTGCGGCAACAAGCACATTCAAAAGTCGCATACAGCAGAGCATGTTAACTGTAACGTTTAAACAAGCCTTTTTAGCGAACCAATCTTATATTACATGTTCACTTAGCAAATTAATCTTAACCTTTCCCTAAATAGGATTGGCCAAAACCGCTTATTAATTTCATCTTAAAAAAAGCGACTTCGGTAGCTTTTTTACCCTTTTTGTTGCTCGTTACTTTATCCTAGTACATAATTCAACGTCTTATTTCAATGCGGATTTTTTATGAACTGGCTAGCACAACTCCCTACTCAACGTACTCCATGGCTACTATTTACAGGCATTGTATTTTTATTAGAAGTCACCGCACTGTTTTTTCAATACCAGATGGGACTTGCTCCATGCATTATGTGTATTTACCAGCGAACTGCGGTATTAGGCTTATTAGGGGCAGGCATTATTGGCGCAACTAAACCACAAAGTAAATTAGTACGCGCTATCGCTTATTTAGTGTGGGGTGTATCAAGTGTGTGGGGTTACTTTATTGCACGTGAGCACATTGAAATGCAAACAACCACCGATCCCTTTGCGTTTAGCTGTGAGTTTGAGCCAAACTTTCCTTCATTTATGCCATTGCATGAATGGATCCCAAGCTTTTTTCAAGCCACAGGGGATTGCGGTAATATCGATTGGCAATTTGCGGGATTAAGTATGCCAGCATGGATGGAAATACTATTTGCGTTATTTACTATCACGCTTTTTGTAATTGTTACCACTCGCTTACTTACTAAAAAGACTATTTAATATGTTTACGTTTTTTACCAGTCAGCTGCCTGAACTAAAGCACCTTAAAGTGAGGCAGCGACAAGCCGTTGTTGCTATTGCGCTAAGCATGCTACCTGCCACCGATAGAGTGTTATTAAGAATAGTAAAGCTGATATTGCTCAGCCCATTGTTTTTATTATTTACTGTTTTTAAAGGGTGGGAACTCATTCCCTTTTTAATTTTAGGTGGCCTATGTTACCCGCTTTTAACAACCCCGATTGAAATAAACTTCGCTAAAAAATATTTAGCCAAAGCACTTGAGCAGTATTCACAGGGCGCTTAGCGCCCTGCCTATTATAAAGACACTTTTCCTTCTAGTTTAGCTACAAGCTTTTTACCTATTCCTTTTACGTTAGCTAAATCGCTCAGTTGGGCAAATTCGCCATTTTCAACCCTGTAATCAACAATAGCCTGCGCTTTTTTCTTACCAATACCAGGCAACTTGGCCAGCATTTCTGAATCGGCACTATTAATATTAATAACCGGCGCTTGCGGCATTTCAACCATAGGCTTATCTTCAACAGGGTTAGCGTGGGTAAACGCGCTAAAGCTTAAAAAGCTAATAATAAGTAGCGTTAATAGATTTTTCATTTGTCATTCCTTATTTTTGTTTATACCAAAGCGTTATAGTTAAACGGCTAATTTGGCTTTAAACATGTGCTTAATTTTTATTTGAGGAAATAATGTTAAATAAGGAGCAACGCGCATCACTTACATTATTTCCAGTGCATAATCACCTAAATCCGAAAACCTAAAATGCAGCTGGTACAACAAGTGATTGCTTAACTAAAGTAAAGTTACGCTTTTTTGTCAAATTGATGACAAGCTAAAAATGCACCGAATACTTGCAATTTTACACACAAACATTTACTGTATATAAAAACAGTGACCTGCGGGTCAGTAACCACATTACCACGCAATCAAGCAGGAGAGATCATGGCTGTTGTTGTTAAATATGTTGTAGAACGAAACGGAGTTGAGCGAATGACGTTTACTACTAAAAAAGAAGCGGATGCCTATGACAAAATGCTCGATATAGCAGAATCGCTTGAGGTGATGCTGGAAAAAGTAGATGTACCATTGAGCGAGCAACAGGTTGAATCGCTTGCGCTTGAAATTGCAAAGAGTAAAGATGACTTTATGGCTGTGTTAAAAGGCGCAAAAGAGCCCACTACAAAAAGTACAGCTAAAGCTAAAAAAGCCGACAACATAGCATCAATAAAAGATAACGACGAGCAACAAGCTAGCTAATTTGTGACTATTTTAAATAAAGGGCTGCTACTAAATAGCAGCCCTTTTTTATTAATTTTTGAACAGTTACAAATTTTTTCTGGCTTTTTAGACTGAAATTGATACATTAATCCGGTTAATAGCGAGTGTTTATGTGCCATGTCAGTATTTATTAAGTCTTTTTACCAAAAATTTTTCCCAGCCCGTCAGTTGCTTATTCGTCAAAATGGCGAAGTTAAGCATGTTGTTTTGGCGCCTTGGTTTCAGCTTTTTACAGTACTGCTTATTTTAGGCACTATTACTTGGGTCGGTATTTCTAGTTTTCGTGTTTATAGCCAAACAAATAAAATTACCGACATAGAACAAAGCCAAATTGACAAACAACAAGCGTGGCAAAAGCAGGTGAAAGAACAAAAAGCACTGCACGCTAAGCAATTAGAACAACTTGCAGTACTAGAGCAAAAGCAGGCACTTTTGCAAGGTATGATTGAATCCCTCCCCGCATCTATTAGTAAAGAGACAATAAAACTAGAAGAACAACTTGAATCGCCTGTTAATCAAGACAAAGGCGAGTTTCATGAACCACTTGTAGATGAAGAGCCGAAAAACAAACATGCCAGCCTTCTAACGCCAATCACTTTTGCCGCTCGTTATGAGCGCTTAAATAAATACTACGAGCATAATTTTGCGCTTATTGATGCGCAAATTAATAAACGCCATGATGCAATTTTAGCGATGTTAAAAGGCGCAGGCTTAGAGTCAGCCCTTGAACAACATTTAGCACTGGGCGCACAAACCAGTGCGCAAGGTGGCCCGTTAGATGTATTTGATGAAGCTAAAATACCAGGGCAGTTTTTAGCCATTGTTGATAAGCTATTATTACTTAACAACCTTGAAAACTTTTTAACAGAGCTGCCTAACTCACTGCCCTTGCCTGCAGCTAAATACTATATTTCGAGCAATTTTGGGTTACGTAAAGATCCGATGAACAACCGCCGCGCTTTTCACAAAGGTGTTGATTTAGCCGGCTGGCATAAAACCGAAATTTTTGCCCCTGCTGATGCACGTGTATTGCGCGCTGGTAAAAATGGCGGCTATGGTAACTTTATCGAGCTAGAGCACAAAAATGGCTTGGTCACCCGTTTTGGCCACTTAAATAAAATTAAAGTGAAAAAAGGCCAAACAATTGCTAAAAATGAGGTAATTGGATTAATGGGCAGTACTGGCAGAAGTACCAGCACCCACTTACACTATGAAGTGTTACTCGATGGCAAACATGTCAATCCTCTAAAAATAACAAAGGCGCTTTCTCGTGTTCGGTAAAAAAAAGCAACCAAGTAGTCAAACTACGTTAAAAAGAGTAAATCATACCCCTTCTATTATTTCTGAAGATGTGCGCTTAACTGGCACACTTACAAGCCAAGGCGAAGTGCAGCTAGATGGCCGAATTGATGGCGATATAAAGGCAGAGCACTTGGTAATTGGCTCTACCGGCATTGTTGAAGGTGTGGTTGAAGCTAAAAGTGTCATTGTAAAAGGCAAAATTATTGGCTCACTAAACGCAAGTGAAGTGAATATTCAAAGCAGCGCTCACGTACATGGCGACGTTTTTCACGACACACTAAGTATTGATGCTGGAGCCATTATTGAAGGCAGCTTAAAACAGCGCTTTGAAAAAGAAGAACCGGAACTTATTAGCGAAGATTTAAAGCCGGCTAAAGAAGTAAAAACTTTGCTTGATGATGCTGATAGCGACTTGTCGTTTGTTAATAAGCAAGCCGCTGATAAAGCCAAATCTAATTAAGCGCTCATTACTTTTTCTCGGTTATGTACATCGTAATATCTGCAGTGAACACCAGTTCATTGCGGGTATTGTAAAGCTTAACTGGCACCACTAAATCTTCTTTATCTACCCATTGGCGAGGCAAGTCGATTTCTGCAATAGCAGTTACATCGGTATCAACCTTTGCTAAATAGTGTACCGTCATTCCTTTTGGGATCCAGCGATGCGTTTTATAAGGCACGGTGGCATCTACCATTACACCAGCACACAGCTCAGCTAAGTTACATTGTGCAATAGCATGAATAGTCCCAATATGGTTATGCACACTACGGCGGTTTTTTACGACAGCGCTACAGTGTCCTTCTCTTAATTCGAGCACGTAAGGTTTCATTGAGCCAAAATACGGGGCTTTTATGCATACCGCTTTGCTAAACAACCAATTGCCAAAAGGTAAGCGTTTAAATTTAAGCCAGGTTTTTAAAAGGGCTGATTTATTACTCATTGTTATTTCCCATTTTGTGTTTATAAATCCAAATTAACACATCAGACCAGTTAAAAAAAGCGCAATTGACCGCGCTGTTAATCCTAATGTCATGAAATATTTATCACAATAAAGCGTGGCTCACTCATAAGCCCTTTCTTTTTTATAAGCGGGCACCTAAAATAGCCAGCAAAAGGAGACCTAATGCAAACACAGCCCGCTAAACCTAATTTAATTTTATTACTCATCTTAGCGTTACTCGTAATATTTTGCCCTATGGCAATTGATATTTATCTTCCCGCTTTTCCAACTATTGCCACGCAATTTAACGTAACCGAACAACAGGTTCAGCAAACAGTGGCTATTTTTATGCTTACTGTGGGTTTAGGGCAATTAATTGCAGGGCCATTAGCAGATAGATTTGGCCGAAAGCCGGTAGCGGTTGTAGGTGTTAGCTTATATGCAGGCTCAGCCTTACTTGCCTACATGGCGCCCTCTTTTGCTGTATTAATGTTTGCACGCGCTCTGCAAGGGTTAGGTGCATGTGCTACGTTTGTTGTTGCTTTTGCAATTGTACGTGATAAATACGGCAGCGAACGCAGCGGGCAGATGATTACCTATTTAAATGGAATTGTGTGCTTTATTCCTGCGCTTGCGCCTATTTTAGGTGCTTGGCTTACCGTGCAATTTGGCTGGCGCATGAACTTTATGTTTTTAACCTTGTTTGCGTTAGCGGGCCTGGTCATTACGCTCACCTTATTTAGAGAAACCCGCCCTGCTGATAGTCACTACCAAGGGCATATATTGGACTTACGCCGGTTTGTGCCAATATTAAAAACACCGATATTTTTATTTAATAGCTTACTGTGTATGGTCGCCATGTCGGCGATTCTTGTGTATGTCACCTTGGCACCTGGGTGGATAATTACGCACTTAGGGGGCACTGTTGCCGACTTTACTTTTTGGTTTACGCTCAATGCCGTATTAAGTATTGTAGCCAGCTTTATTACCCCCATTTATATTAAACGTAATAGCCAAAAAGCCCTGCGCGTTGGGGTTACAGTATTGGTGGCCTCTGGCATATTAATGATTGCACTTAGCCATATAGAATCGGCCATTGCACTTATGCTACCTATTTTAATTGCAGCACTTGGTTTTGCCTTGAGCTTAGGCTCTGCGGCTGGTATGGCGTTATCGCGCTTTCCTAAACAAGCCGGTACAGCCTCTGCCTTAATTGGTGCTATGCAAATGAGTGGCGCTAGTGTGCTTGTGTTTTTAACGCAATATTTAGGCCTTAGCACACCTTGGCTAATTGCTTTTCATTTATTGTTACTGGCACCACTTTGGCTAATTTTAATGAGTAAAAAAGCCCATACATTGCACCCGGTTAATACATGATCAACCCTGATTTTTTAGCATCATTTTTACTGGCGAGCTTTTTAATGGCGGTGGCCCCTGGGCCATCAAACGCATTTTTAATGGCGCAAACATTTGCCAATGGCAGAGCGGCAGGTATGCAAAGCGCATTTGGCTTTGCTTTAGGTGGAGTAATACACACATTTTTTGCTGTTATTGGATTAAGCGCGGTATTAAAAGCCTCGCCCACCGCTTATAGTGCAGTACAGTACTTAGGCGCGGCGTATTTGTGCTATTTGGGGTTTGTGATGATTAAAAGCACTTTTTCGCAGCCAAATACCACGGATTACGCTAGTGATGATAAGCCCCATGTAAGCACCAGTAAAAAGCCAAATGTCATGTTTCAAGCCATGATGACCGAGGTATTAAACCCTAAAGTCGCGTTGTTTTTTATTGCTTTTATCCCGCAGTTTGTAGACCCTAGCTTATCATCGGCAACGTTTCAATTAGCATTTTTTGGTCTGCTCTACCCTATTTTTGCTTTCCCAATTGACTGTACGTATATTTATTTTGGCGACAAAATAGCGCAATTTTTCAAAAAACACCCAAATAGCCAACTTTGGATAGATCGAGTGACCGGCATGGTATTTATTGCACTGGCCATTAATTTATTATACTAGTTACACTAAATTGGTATTACTTAACCAAAACCTTGGTTACTCAAAAAAATAAGATGCAGCATGGAACAAAAAAAACAATCGCTACCCGCTAATAAAAATATTGCCTTAGTTGCGCATGATGGTAAAAAAGCCGCGCTTAAATTATGGTGCGAAAAACACAAAGAAGCCTTAAGCAGACACACCTTATACGGTACTGGCACCACAGGCCATTTAATCGAAAAAACCACCGGGCTAGAGGTTATTCAGCTATTAAGTGGTCCTATGGGGGGCGATCAACAGCTAGGAGCTAAAATTGCCGAGCACGAAATTCATGTACTGGTGTTTTTTTGGGATCCGTTGGCATCGCAACCACACGACCCTGATGTTAAAGCGCTACTGCGTTTAGCTGCTGTTTGGAATATTCCCGTGGCCTGTAATGAAGTCAGCGCCGACATGTTATTAAGCTCGCCCTTAATGGACACTGAGCTTGAACGTACTTTGCCAGATTACGAAAAATACCTCGCAACCCGACAAATCAGTCTTTAAACCTTTTAAGCTACTTATAAAGCATGCTGGCCCATTTTGTTAGGCCAGCCGTTACACTACCAAAGTGATCGCCATTCAGCATTTTAATATCACCTAAATGCTCACTTAACGCGGCTTTAATAAGTGGTGACTGTGCACTCCCCCCTGTTAAATAAATAACGTCTGGGGTGGCTCCTGCATCGGTAATTGCTTGTTTTGCTAACGTTACTATTTGGCTAATACTACTTTCTACTGCAACCGCTAAATCGCTAACCGATAGGTTTTTACTAAGGTCATTATCTAAAAAGCGAAGATCGCAATCAAAAGCATCTGCCGATGAAAGCGCTATTTTAGCCGCCTCACCTTGCTGTACTAACTGATGGCCCTGTTTATTTTGCTGTAAATGAATTAAGCGTTTGAAAAACGTAGGTGCACTGACATCGCGTAATTGGGCAGTGAGTTCTCGATAGTGGCTTTCACTATAAAACTGACTTTGTAAATTTACATCATTAATTTTACAGGCTTGCCAAAAAGGTTGGTTTGGTAAAGGTAGGCCCGATTTAAAGGTACTGCCTAAACCAAGCAATGGCATTAAACCATGAAAACTAAGCGCTATATCTAAGTCATTCCCGCCAACTCGCTTACCGCTGTGGGCTAAAAAGTCATTATCGCGCTCACTGTTACCTCTAAAGCTTGGCCCCATTTGTACAAACGAGCAATCGCTGGTACCACCGCCAATATCAATAACCAGCACTTTTTGGTCTTCCACTAAACTACTTTCGTAATCAATCCCTGCTGCAAGCGGTTCGTATAAAAACTCCACATCTGTAAAGCCCGCACGCTTAGCTGCGCGCTCTAAAATACCTACAGCTTGCTGATTTGACTGCTCACCGCCAACGGCCTGAAAGTTAACTGGACGACCAATAACCGTTTGCGTAAGTGGGGTTTTAAGTGAAAGCTCCGCGCGTTGCTTTATTTTTAAAATCATTGCGGTAGCAATATCTTCAAAAAAATTAATTTGCCCTTGCTTTAAGCCTGTGGCACCAAAAAACGATTTAGGTGATTTTACAAAGTAGCCTTCTTCAGGAAACTCCACATATTCACTAATGGCTTCACGGCCAATAAAAAGCGTTTCATCTGTAGGTTGTAAATCAAGATCTGACTTAATACGTGGGAGTGTATTTAATAAAGCTTGGCGCTGCGTTAAAAAGTCATGCTCGTGTGCAGTGCCTTTTACATGCTTTGCCACAAAGTCGACAACTAATGCGCTATGGTGTGTATAAAGAGTAGAAGGTAAATAATGCTTTCCTTGCTCAAGTGGCACTAACTGTACTTCCTCTTGCTCCATGACACCCATGGCACAATTAGAACTACCGTAATCAAAACCTACAAACATACTTCACCATACATTAGAAAAAGGCCGCGCAATTTAGCATACTTTGCCAAAATTATAAACGCTAATGGCCCTCCCTCACCCTTAAAAAGCTCGCAAAACGTGGTAAACCATGCTTTGTTAACCCATGGTACCGATACGTTACCGTGCTCCCTATAGCCGGAGGTGTTTGGCGCTGTTTGTTACTAAAGCCCGTGCCTATTCTAAATATTTGCCCATGAGGTGTTTTTACTTTTAATGCACCTAACATACCGGTGTATTTCCCTTTACCCGGTAAATGTGCAATTACAACCGCTTCAGCATCAAGATAGGGCTTTAACTTTAATAATGTATTACTGCGCCCGCTTTTATGTTTAGCATTGGCTAAATGCAGCATCACCCCTTCAGCCCCTTGCTTAGTTAAATCTTCAAAGTACGCTGTTAATTGGGCTGTGCTAGTAAAGCGGTGTTGCTTAACTGCAATTATATGCTGCTTATTGATTTGTTTTACCAAGGCTTGGTAGTTTTTATAACGCGCACTAAAAGGAAGGGTTGAGTCTGGCATATCAAATATTTGATAGCGTATAGCGTGCCAATCTGAATTACTGGGGCGTTTAGTTCTTACAATCCCACTGACCAAAGAAAATTGAGTGCGCGCTATCCACAGCTCCCCATCTAACCAAACATTTGGTAATGGCGCCGTAAACCAACTCGGGGCGTTAATCGCATTTCCTTTACGGGTAATAAATTTATCGCCCGTCCATATTGCTCTTACACCATCAAATTTTTCACTAACGAGGTATTCACTAATATTGCCATGTTTAGATTCATCATACACTTTTGCCAATAACACCTGAGGCTGCGCCGCAAAAACAAGCGATGAGCCAATTAAGCTGACAATGAAAAGTAAGTACTTTAGCTGAGCCATTACTGCATCCCTGCAAATAAAATAAGGCTATAACTATAGTTGAGATTCGACCCACTGCCAAAACTCACCTAGGTCAGCCATTTTGTACGTCGCCTTACTAAAGTCATGGTCAACTGTATGATGATTTGCAATCGCAACGACTCTAACCTGTGCATTAGTTGCAGCACAAACGCCCGTAAAGGTGTCTTCTACAGCAATTGCATGCTCTGGGGCTACATGTATGTGCTCAAGCGCTAAAAGATAAGGATCGCCTGCTGGCTTTGGATTTGTTACATCGTCTTTTGTCACTACAGTATCAAATAACTCATAAAAACCTAGCCCTTTTAAAATAGGCATGGCTTCGCTGCGAGCACTGCCGGTAACTAACGCCATTTTTAGCCCACTGTTTTTAACAGCGTGTAAGGTTTGCTTAGTAAAAGGCATAACAGGCGGTAAATTAGTTTTTACGTATTCACCAAATAATCGATATTTTTCATCTGCTAAAAACTGTGCACTGACGGCTAAATTATGCTCATTTTTAATATCAATTGCTGCTTCTAGCGTTGGGCGCCCTGAAAAGCGCTGACAAAACTCCACTTCGTTATAACTTACATTGTAGGGTGCAAGCAGCTGGCTCCAGCACTCAAAGTGCATGCTTTCAGAGTCAACTAGCGTGCCATCCATATCAAACAATACTGCGTTTAAGCTCATCCTCATTCCTTAAATTTTGACGTTAAAAAAGGCGCCTAGGCGCCTTTATAATATTATGCTGTTAAGCCAGCAGGTGGCTCAGCAAATGCTTCCTCACCGGTTTCAACATCAACCAGCTCGTAGCCTCGGGCTTTGCGCACAACCTTAAGTACTGGTTTTTCTAGCGCCGTTTTTAAACGATCGGCATCAGCTGCTAACTCATCTAGCGTTGTACCAAAAGGTGCTGCGCCTGTTTCTGACCAATTAGTTACTTTGCCATTTAAGTTATATTCTACTTCGTGTATTTGGTATTGCGCTGCTTCATCTTTCGTTGCTTCACAAAAAATTACACGGTAGTTCCAAAATCCAGCCATTTTTCTATCTCATCAAAGTTAATTAACGCTACTTTACCAGCTTTATAAAAACATAAAAGCCTGCACGAGGCAGGCTTTTAAAAATTAATAAAATTTAAGGTTATCTTTAGAAGAAGTTAACTTTAAATTCAGCACCAATGTAGCGCTCTTCATTAACAATACCCGTATTGTTATTGAAGTCTACCGCACCAATTGCTTGTTGCTCATCAAATAAGTTACGAACAAATGCAGATACTTGGTACTCGTAGTCACCTTCAGCCCACTCGTAGCCTGCACGTAAACCTACTTCTGTTAATGCTTTACCTTCAAATTCTACTGAATCGTATAGGAACATGTTAATTTCGCTACGGTAAGAAATATCACCTAATGCGAAGAAATTACCATCTTCAAGTTCTTTCGTATAACGAAGGGTAAAGTTAGAGATCCACTCTGGCGCATGCGGTAAGCTGTTGCCATCTAGCACGGCTAAACCAGCATCGTTGATAGGGTCATTAACTGTACATTGAAAACAAGTAGCTACAGCTAACTCATCATCTTTAATTTCAGTTTTGTTGTAGCTTAAGTTAAATGTTGCATTAAACTCATCGCTTAATACCCACTCTGTATCTAGCTCAAAACCGTAGCCTGTTGTTTTATCAGCGTTAACTAAGCGGTTAAAGTTAGCACCACCACCTACAGCAGTAAGCTGTTGGTCGTCCATTGTGTAGTAAAATACCGTTGCATTTACACGGCCTTGGCCGTCTAGCACGTCTGATTTAATACCGGTTTCGAATGAAGTAACGGTTTCTGACTCAGCCGTTGTTACGTCATCACCAAATAAAATACGACCTTGTAAGCTAGGCGCGCGGAACGTGTTTGCTACACGGCTGTACCAGTTTACATCGTCATTAACTTTGTAGTTTGCAGATAAATCCCAGCTTACGTGGCTGTCACTTACACTGCGTTCTACGTATAAAGCACCACCGCCAATTGGGCTAATAGTACGGTCTGCAACAAAATCTTTTTCGTCATCAGAGTAACGAAGACCCGCAGTTACTTTTAATTTATCTGAGAAAATGTAATCTACTGAGCCGAAAATAGCCCATGCAGTTGTATCTTGTTGTTGCTGAACATAACCGTTTAAAGCGCCAGCAGGTGAAGAGAACGTATCGTAACTAAAGTTTTCGATTGTAAGCTCTTCATCAAAGTAAAAAAGACCAACTTGGTAGTTTAAGTCACCACTGAAGTTACTAGCAAGGCGAAGCTCTTGCGTTAACTGATCTTGCTCTGGAATGCCATCCGCACTTTCTGAAGAAAACGGAATTAAACCTGGGCCCATGTAATCAGGAATGTATTCAGCACCGTAACCACCATCAATGTCGGCACGTGAGTATATTTCTGCACTTTCCCAACCTGAAATAGAGGTTAGCGTGTATTCATCGCTAATATCCCACTCAAGCTTTAAGCTTGCGCCTTCAGATTCAACTTGCTGGGTATTGCGTACAGCGGCATCTTGATAAACAACATCATGCTCGTAGTTGTCTACTAAATCGTTTGAGCCTGATTCAATAACGTTTGCACGAAACGCAATTGGTGAGCCGTCTAGGTCACGCGTGTGGTAGTTTAGAAGAGCAGTAAAGTCATCGCCTTCGTATAAAAACTGAATACGCGCTGCTTTTTCTGTGTAGCCGCCCTGCTCGTCTTTCGCTTCAAAGCCAGGCGCTTGGTTGTCGATGTAATCATCTTTATCTTGCCATAGCAAAGAAACACGTGCAGATAAACGGTCAGTTAATGCACCACCTACAGCGCCTTCTGTATCTACAGCGCCACGGCTACCGTAAGAAACAGCACCGTAACCTTCAAATTCTTGGCTTGGTTTAACAGTATCAAATTTAACTAGGCCAGCCGGCGTATTACGGCCAAACAAAGTACCTTGTGGGCCACGTAGTACTTCTACACGCTCAACATCAAATACTGGAAAGCCTTTTAAAATGGCATTTTCTTGAACCACTTCATCAACAACTAATGAAACAGGTTGTGAAGCATTAAGATCGAAATCGGTATTACCCAGACCACGAACATAAAAACGAGGGAAAGAACGTCCAAACGATGATTCGATTGAAAGACTTGGGATTTTCGCACTCATAAAGCGAATATCCATACCAGCAGAACTATAAGCATCAAGGTTATCACCTTGTAATGCAGATACAGCAACAGGCACTTCTTGTGCATTTTCTACACGTTTACGAGCAGTAACTTGAATAACTTCTAATTGGTTATTTTTTTTTGCAGTTTCTTCTTCAGCAGCAAGAGTAGAAACAGAGGTACCAGCTGCAGATAATAAAGCAGCATTAATTATGGTCGCTATTGCAGTTTTTTTGATTGCTTTCATGTCGGGTATAAACCTTTTGTATGCACTCTTGTTCAACGGTTTTTTGTGTTGCGCAATGTATTCATTGCGGGCTCGTACAATTTTTCGCGTCTAGCTTTATGGCGCGCGGACCTCATCACCGAGAGTACAAAAACGGAGTAATGAGGCTGAACGAACGATGAAGATTATACCATCGTATTACAAATTTACTGCATAAATATGTACAAAAAAGTAAACTTTTTTGCAACATTTAACCTCATTTTATAGCTTTTTTACCCGCTTTTAGATGCAAAAGACCAACAATGCGGACATATGTCCTTTCTTTCAAAAGTCACTTTAAAGTAGCAAACTGCGTATTTTTACAAATAAACCCAAACTAGAAACGCGCAGTTAAAACCCGTTAATGCTTGCTAAATTTTAAAGGCTAAATTCATTGAGTACGCTTTAACGCAATTTCTCCATCAATGTGAATATCGCGCTGTGGAAACGCAATCACCACATCGTGTTTTTCAAAAACAGCATAGATACTAAAACGGATATCACTACGTACTTTTCTGAGCATGGTTTCTGACTCTGCACAAACCCAAAAAATTGCATTAAACACCAGTGAGCTATCAGCAAAGTCGTCAAATAAAACAGAGGCTTTTGGATTTGTTAGTATCGCATCATGATCATCAAGTACTTGTTGAATTAACGTTTTAACTAACAATACATCGCTGCCATAAGCAACACCTACGCTAACCGAAGAGCGGACATTACCGTCTATTAAGGTCCAGTTAGTCACTGTGTTTTCTAATAGTTGCGAATTAGGGATTAACATATGCACACCATCGTTACGGCGAATGCGGGTAGAGCGCGTATTAATAGTTTCTACTACGCCCTTTGCATTACCCACTTCTAAAAAGTCCCCAATACGAATTGGCCGCTCCCACATTAAAATCCAGCCACTAATAAAGTTATTAATAATGTTTTGCGCACCAAACCCGACTCCAATGGCTATTGCCCCTGATACAAATGCAAAGGCCGTAAGCGGAATACTTAAAACCTCTAACGAGGTGAAAATTAATATTGCGATACTCAAAATAAAATAAATGCGCGTAAATAGGTGCACCGCGTCTTGGCTGATTTTTTTTGCCAACAGTGTTTTTTTAATAAGTTTGCCAATGCGCGTTACTACAAACCACATAGCAAATAAAATTAAAGGAACTTGTATAACCTTAGCCACAGTGATGTGTACGTCGTTATAGGTAAAAATAACCAAGCTGAGATAATGTTGAATGTGTTCGAGCGTCATGTATTTTCCAAAGTATTATTTATTGTTTGTTATTTGTTCAGTAAAAATGAGTGTGGTTCAGTCTTCGCTAAGCTTAGCACGGCATAATAGTGTTAAAACGCTAAGTTAATAGGTTTAACGTTTTTGTTTAAACAATTTATTAACTCTTTATTGCACCGAGTGCTATATAAATAGTGTACAAGCACTGGAGATTACATATGTCACAACTTACTCTAAATCAAAGACTCGCTACTTTGCAGCCGCAGGTAGATTTAAATTTGTTTGAAAGCAGCCTAGATTATCGCAATAAAATTTTGTGCCTTCTTGCTGAGCAAGAACAAACACTTGCTACTATTAATAAAGAATTTGGCCAGCAATCTAATAGCTTTGGTTCTGAAAAACGCTTTGTTCTTGGCTATAACTAGCCTTTTAAAAACACACACAATACAATATTTAAGTAGCCTTACGTTTATTTTTAAGGCTACTTTTACCTCCAAATCGCATTTTTAGTAGCTAATTTGCGTTTAAATCCCGCTTAATACCGATAAACTTTATTGTATAAACGCCAAAATTTGATAAGTTAACTGGGTTTTCGACTCGAAAAGCCTATTTCGGCTCATCTTTTTATGGAGTTATTATGCGTAAAACACTGATCGCCACTACTATTGCTAGTGCCCTAATCCTATCTGCTTGTTCATCTAACGAAACTCAGAACACAGCTAAAGAGAGCGCAGCACAAGTGCAAGATATGAACGCAAACAATGTATTATTCAAACCAAGCCCATTACAATACATGGCACCAGAGTTTGATAAGTTTGGTACAAAAGACTACGAAGCAGGCTTTGATGCAGGTATTGCTCAGCACACTGCACAAGTTCAAGCAATTGCAAACAACCCAGAACCAGCAACATTTGAAAACACACTTGTTGAGATGGAAAAGTCCGGTGAGTTGTTAAACCGCGTATCTGCTGCTTTTTACAACCTATCGGGTTTAATTTCAGATGACGAGTACCAACGTATAAGCAAAAAAATGGCGCCGGTATTATCTGCTCACTCTGATGACATTTACCTAAATGGTCCGTTATTTAAGCGTGTACAAACTATTTACGACAATAAAGATGCGCTTAACGCTGAAGATCAACGCTTAGTTGATTTCTACTACAAGCAATTTGTAAAAGCCGGTGCTAAGTTAAGCGATGCTGAAAAAGCAAAAATGCGTGAAATAAATGCTCAGCTTGCAGAGCTATCTACTGCGTTCTCTCAAAACATTTTAAAATCGTTTAAAGAAGACGTTATTGTTGTTACAGACAAATCTAAACTTGCTGGCCTATCTGAAGGTGAAATTGCAGGCCTTGCAGCCGCAGCTAAAAAAGCAGGCAAAGACGGCTACATGATCACCTTGGTTAATACCACTCAGCAGCCTATCTTATCAAGCCTTGAAAACCGTGAGCTACGCGAGCAAATTTTTAAAGCCTCTACAAACCGTGCTGCTAAAACTAACGGCCCTATCATTATTGAAGAAACTAACCTGCGTGCACAAAAAGCAGAGCTGTTAGGCTTTAAAGATTGGGCATCGTATGTAATGACTTCGCGTATGGCACAAACAACCGATAACGTGTACGGTATTTTAGATGACCTTGCACCAAAAGCTGTTGAAAAAGCCAAAGCAGAAGCGGCCGCTATCCAAAAAGTAATTAACGATTCTGGCGAAAGCTTTGAGCTTAAGCCATGGGACTGGGCGTTTTACGCAGAAAAAGTACGTGCTGAAAAGTACGACCTAGATCCTGCGCTAGTTAAGCCTTACTTTGAAATGAACTCTGTGATCCATGATGGTTTATTCTTCGCAATGAACAAGCTTTACGGTATCACCTTTAAAGAGCGTAAAGACTTACCTGTTTACCACGAAGATGTAACAGCGTACGAAGTATTTAACGCAGACGGCAGCGCTATTGGTTTATTTTACATGGACCCATACGCACGTGAAGGTAAGCGTGGCGGTGCATGGATGAGTGCATACGTAAGCCAAAGCGGCTTAAAAGGCACTAAACCGGTTATTTACAACGCACAAAACATTCCAAAACCAGCTGAAGGTGAGCCAACGCTAATGACCTTCGACGAAGTATCGACTATGTTCCATGAATTTGGTCATGCTGCGCACGGTTTATTCTCAAATGTTAAATACCCAAGCCTAGCGGGTACTGCTACAGCACGTGACTTTGTTGAATTTCCTTCACAGGCACACGAAGACTGGATGATTGAACCTACCGTACTTGCTAACTACGCTAAGCATTACAAAACAGGTGAGCCAATTCCACAAGCATTACTTGATAAAGTACTAGCATCGCAAAAATTCAACCAAGGCTTTGGTACTACTGAATACTTAGCAGCTGCTTTACTTGATATGGAATGGCACTCATTTGGTTCTGAAAAAAAAATCAGTGATGTTCAAAAGTTTGAAAGCGATGCGCTAAAAGCACACGGTATTGATTACTACCCAGTGCCACCGCGTTATAAATCAAACTACTTTAGCCATACTTTTGCCGGTGGTTACTCAGCAGGTTACTACGCCTACCTATGGACTGAAGTATTTGCAGCCGATGCGTTTGCACATATGGAAAATAACGGTGGCCTAACCCGTGAAAACGGTGACAAGTTCCGTGAAGAAATCCTATCAAAAGGTAACAGCCGCGACTTAATGCAAAGCTACATTGAGTTTAGAGGCCAAAAACCAACAACAGACGCACTTCTTAAGCGCCGTGGTTTAGTTGATTAATAACCTCGTTTATTAATTTTAACCTTATAAAAGCCCGCTTGCGGGCTTTTATTGTTTATAACAGATAAACTAACCACACTATAAATTATAAAAAACGACAATTATGGGCTATTTATTTGCAGTTACCCTACTTTGGGCTTTTTCATTTAGTTTAATTGGTGTGTACTTAGCAGGCCAAGTTGATGCGTGGTTTAGCGTATTAATACGAGTTGCATTAGCCACGTTGGTTTTTTTACCCTTTTTAAAACCTAAACTTACCTCAAAACCACTCGCACTTAAGCTGATGCTGATAGGCGCTGTGCAACTAGGTGTTATGTACAGCTTTTACTATCACTCCTTTTTATTTTTAAGCGTACCCGAAGTGTTGCTCTTTACCGTTATGACGCCGCTTTATATAACGCTTTTAAACGATGCATTTAATAAGCATTTTAACCCTCGCTTTTTTGCGGTTGCGCTTATTGCCGTACTGGGCGCGGTAGCTATTCGCTGGCAAAACCTCAATAGTCATTTCATCATCGGTTTATTACTGGTTCAAGGTGCCAATATTAGTTTTGCCACCGGACAAGTAACTTATAAACGTTTAATGGCCACTAATCAGTTGGATGACAAAACCGTATTTGGTTGGTTTTTTATTGGCGCCTTAGTAGTGGCAAGTGCTTGCTACGCTTTATTTGGCAATACAAGCAAATTACCGAGTACACCTACCCAGTGGGGTATTTTAATATATTTAGGTATTGTAGCCTCGGGCCTTGGTTACTTTTTATGGAACAAAGGGGCAACAAAAGTAAATGTGGGAGCATTAGCCGTTATGAACAACGTGCTTATTCCTGCCGGTATAATTGTTAACGTGCTTATATGGAATAAAAATGCCGACATTATGCGCTTAAGTATGGGGGGGGCAATCATGTTAGCGGCACTGGTAATTAATCAAATAGGGACAAATAAACAGAACGTCACATCCTTGTAGCTAATTTGTCATTCAATGCGATTAGGGTTGAATAAAATAACGTTAAGGAACAAACATGAAACATCTCACCCTAATAACAAGCTCAGTAATACTTGCATTACTGAGCGGCTGCGACGACGATGTCGAAGTTGTAGAAAAAGACGTAGTCGTTACAAATACCACCGTTGAGGTTGTTGAAGTACCGACGCCTGTAATTGTTGAAGTTGCAAAAGGCGAGGCGCCTGATATTCAATTAGGTACTCGTGCCGACTACCTTATTAACGATATGGCACAGAGCGATTTAAAAACAAAATTAGAATCGTGTACAGATGGGCCATTTTACCGTACAGATTTTTCTATTGGGCATCGTGGTGCACCAATGCAATACCCTGAGCATACCAAGGAGTCTTATATAGCTGCGGCGCGTATGGGCGCAGGTATTGTCGAGTGCGATGTAACCTTTACCAATGACAAAGAGCTCGTGTGTCGCCACTCTCAGTGCGATTTGCACACCACCACCAATATATTAGCCATTGATGAACTTGCCGCTAAATGCAGTGTGCCTTTTACTCCAGCTAACGCAGCAAGTGGCACGCCTGCCACCGCTAAATGCTGCACAAGCGATATCAGCCTGAGAGAATTTTTAACGCTTGAAGGTAAAATGGACGGCGCCAACACCCAAGCCACTACTGTTAGTGAATATATGCAGGGCACGCCCAGCTGGCGCACCGATTTATACGCCACAAGTGGAACATTAGTAACCCATAAACAAAGTATTGAGTTATTTAAAAGCCTGGGTGTGAAAATGACTCCAGAGCTAAAATCGCCGCAAGTGAGCATGCCTTTTGAGGGAATGACACAACAGCAATACGCACAAAAAATGCTTGATGAGTACACGCAATTGGACGTACCAAGCAGTGATGTATACCCGCAATCGTTTAATCTTGATGATGTGAAATATTGGATAAATAACAACCCCGACTTTGCAAATCAAAGCGTATATTTAGATGGCCGAGACAGCGAAGCGGGCTTTGATCCAAGTAACCCTGCAACGTGGCAACCAAGTATGGAAGAGCTAGTAGCCGATGGCGTTAAAATATTAGCGCCCCCTATTTGGATGATGCTCACCATAGACAACGAAAGTAATATTGTCCCCTCACAATACGCCATTGACGCAAAAGCTGCAGGGCTTGAACTGATAGCATGGAGCCTTGAGCGCTCGGGGCCTCTTAACGAGGGCGGTGGCTACTACTATCAATCAATCGCCGATGTTATCGATAACGATGGCGACATGATGACGGTGGTTGATGTACTCGCGCAGGATGTCGGGGTTATGGGTATATTTTCGGATTGGCCTGCGACCGTAAGCTACTACGCAAGTTGTAATAAAATGCCTGCAAGCATTTAAAAAACCAGTATCAGTGGTCGTTTATTTTTTTGCGCTCAGTTACCATAACCTTATTAATTATTTAACTGAGCGCTTTTATGATAATCCAACACCATAATACCGACCTAGCCACCCCTACAGGCTTAATGCGTACTACCGTTTACCGCCCACAAGCAGCTGGCCAATATCCAAGTATTATTTTTTACTCGGAGATTTTTCAGCAAACCGCGCCTATTGCGCGCAGCGCTGCTATTTTAGCAAGCCACGGCTTTGTTGTATTAGTGCCTGAGGTATTTCATGAGCTAAACCCGATTGGTACTGTACTTGCGTACGATGACGCGGGTAAAGATAAAGGCAATGCCGATAAATGGCAAAAGCCACTTGAGCACCACGACAGCGACACACAAGCACTCATCGACTTTGTACAAAATCAAGATTACTGCACTGGCACAGTGGGCGCCATGGGTGTGTGCATTGGTGGGCATTTAGCTTACAGAGCCGCATTAAACCCACACATAAAAGCTGCATTTTGTTTATACGCCACCGATATTCATAGTGATACCTTAACTGCTAATGCAGGTAACAATTCGTTTGAACGCATGGCTGATATTCAGGGTGAAATACACTTTATTTGGGGTAAGCAAGACCCACATGTACCGCAACAAGGCCGAAGTAAAATTTACCAGCAATGTGTAGCCACGGGTATTAACTACCACTGGCAAGAAGTAAACGCACAGCATGCGTTTATGCGTGATGAGGGCGAGCGTTACGATGCCGCGCTTGCAATTACTATGTACCTACAAGCGGTTGCATTATTTAATCGTACTTTGTAATTAAGTGCGGTTTTACGTGCTTTTTAGCATGCCCAGTGCAGTATGCTGTTTAACAAAATGTGCTTTTAAATAATCAATAAACAACCTGAGCTTTTTGGAGCCTGCCGCCCCAGGTGGAAACACACCATAAAGCTCAATATCTTTTGTTTTATAATCATCGAGTATTATTTCTAACAGCCCTGCTTGCACTTTAGGCCACGCATCATACAACGGAATGCGCCCAAGCCCGTGCCCGGCCTCTACAAACGCGGTACGTGCTGCGGCATTATTGATGCTTATGCCGCCTTGTAGTATTACATCGTATTTTTTGCCCTCTTTGCTAAGGGTTAATGTTTTACTGCTAAGCTGGTACACCACCCATTTATGCAAGGCTAATTCAGCTGGCGCTTGAGGTTTGCCAAAATGCTCAAAATACTCAGCTGAGCCACAAATACAGGTACTCATGGTGGTTAGTTTGGTGGCTTGTAAGTTTGAGTCACTTAAAGCGACCCCACGAATAGCAATATCAAAGCCGTTTTTTATAATATCAACCACATCATCGGTTAGTTGCAGGTCTATTTCAATTTTGGGGTATTGGCGTTTAAACGTATTAATTGCTGGCACAATTAGTTGCATGCCTACATTAACAGGGCAGCTAATTTTTAATACTCCTTGTGGCTCACTTTTAATGTTTTCTATTTGCTGATTAGCTGCGTTTGCTTGTTCTGTGATCACTCTACAGCGCTCATAATACGCAATGCCCGCCTCAGTTAAAGCCATAGTGCGGGTTGAGCGATTTAGCAGCGTAACTTCTAATTGCGTTTCTAATTTTTTAAGGTGATAACTTACCACCGCACGCGTTAACCCCAACTGCTTTGCAGCCGCGGTTAAACTGCCCTGCTCGACAATTTGCGCAAATACCACCATGCTTTTAAGTTGCTCAAACGACACTTTCATCACAAACCCACCAATGATTATTCAACCCAACAATTGTATCAATAATTAAACCAATAAAGTTAAATTTATCATCGTTGTTTAAATCCTTTTAAGTGCATATAGTTATTACAGCACCTTGGTTAACACCAAGCTTTAATTTACTCACTAATCGAAGGAATATTGTTATGGCTAAAAAAATACTTATGGTACTTACCTCACATTCAGAGCTTGGCAACACAGGCGAAAAAACAGGTTTTTGGGTAGAAGAATTTGCAGCACCTTACTACGCATTTGTTGATGCTGGTGCAGAGATAACACTTGCTTCTCCTGCGGGTGGCCAACCGCCGATTGACCCAACTAGCACGCTTTCTGACTTTGAAACCGATGCAACAAAGCGCTATGACAACGACAGCGCAGCACAAACACTTATGGCAAACACCAAAGTATTAAGTGAAGTAAACGCCAGCGACTTTGACGCGGTATTTTACCCAGGCGGCCACGGCCCACTATGGGATTTAGTAGATAACAGCGATTCAATCTCACTTATTGAAAAGTTTGTAAAAGAGCAAAAGCCAGTAGCGGCTGTTTGCCACGCAAGTGCAGCCTTTTTAAATGTTAAAGATGCACAGGGCAATGCGCTGGTAGCCGGTAAAAAAGTAACAGGCTTTACTAACTCAGAAGAAGCCGCCGTGCAATTAACAGACGTAGTGCCATTTTTAGTTGAAGATGAACTCATTAAAAAAGGCGGCGATTATCAAAAAACCGACGACTGGGGCGTATTAGCGCTCGAAGATGGTTTAGTGATTACAGGCCAAAATCCAGCAAGCTCAGAGCTTGCGGCGAAAAAACTATTAACTAAATTAGGTTAAAATACCCCCTGTGCGCGGCGCATACCGCCGCGCTAATTAAATCGCTTTTAATAGCGAAAACATACTCCTATACTGGTACAAAATAATCCTACTAAGGCGTTTATATGCCAACTACCCCATCATCATCTTCACTGATAACCAGTACGCGATTTGCAATATTTAGCGTAGTTTTTATATGCCTAATACTACAAGTGATCAATAGTTTACCTGGCATTACGCTTAATGGTTTAGGTATTTACCCTCGCAGCGTTCAAGGGTTAATCGGCATTTTATGCGCCCCATTTTTACATGGCAGCTGGTGGCACTTTGCTAGCAACATGTTGCCTTTTGCAGTACTTAGCTGGCTAATTTGCCAATACAGTGTAAAACGCTTTTATACCGTGTTTATATTTACTGCGTTAATTGGCGGGCTATTAGTGTGGGCCTTTGGTCGAAGTAGTTTTCATGTTGGATTAAGCGGCGCTATTTATGGTTTATGGGGATTTATACTGTGCTATGGCGTGGTTAAGCGCTCATTTAAGTCTATTGTTATTGCCCTAGTAGTGGCAGTACTTTACAGCGGATTTATTTGGGGCGTGCTACCACAACGCTTTCATGTCTCGTTCGAAAGTCACCTTTTTGGTGCGTTAAGTGGGTTCTTTTTAGGGTATAAACTTGCCAAAGCAGATAAACTAAAAGCACGATAATTTTTTCATTGCCTTTAATTAATTTTTTACGCCCCCAGCTTGTTATCTATGAGTATATAAATTAATTACATTTTTAAATTGAGGTTATTTATGAGTAATGAACACGAATACACGCCGCCTAAAGTTTGGACGTGGGACAGCGAAAGTGGTGGTAAATTTGCTAATATTAACCGCCCTATTGCCGGCGCCACTCATGACAAAACCTTAGACATTGGCAAGCACGCGTTTCAACTTTATTCATTAGCCACGCCTAATGGCCAAAAAGCGACCATTATGTTTGAAGAGTTATTAGAGCTTGGCCTAACCGATGCCGACTACGATGCCTATTTAATTAACATTGGCGAAGGCGACCAATTTGGCTCAGACTTTGTTGATATTAATCCAAACTCTAAAATTCCTGCGCTAATGGATCACTCTACCACGCCACCAACACGCATTTTTGAGTCGGGTTCAATTTTACAATACTTGGCAGAAAAATTTGATGTGCTAATCCCAAAAGATTTTAAAGCCAAGACCGAATGCCGTAATTGGCTATTTTGGCAAATGGGTTCAGCGCCTTATTTAGGCGGCGGATTTGGTCATTTTTATAGCTACGCGCCAACAAAAATGCAATACCCAATAGACCGTTTTACTATGGAAACTAAACGCCAGCTCGATGTATTAAATCGCCACTTAAGTGAAAACGAATACATGGCGGGTAGTGAATACTCTATTGCCGACATTGCCATTTGGCCTTGGTATGGCTCATTGGTGCTTGGAAAATTATACGACGCCGCTGAGTTTTTAGATGTTGCCTCTTACACTCATGTAATGCGCTGGGCAGAGCAAATAGCAAAGCGCCCCGCTGTTAAACGTGGTCAACGTGTTAATCGCACTTGGGGCCCTGAAGAAGAGCAACTTAGCGAACGACATAACGCCAGCGACTTTTAATCTAACAGCCCATAACAAGACATTGTGTTATGGGCATTTTTTTATTTAAAATCTGCATTTTCCCTGTCATTAAACTATATTTATTATTGTGTTTTTATAAAATGTAACCTGCTTTACCCGCATTACTTTTCATAAGGCTTTAATGAGTGCAATATAAAAATTTAAATAGTGATGAACGCAGAGAAGCCGTAAAACTTTTATATTCTAATGCTTTATCTGGCATTGGTGTTTCGGCGTTAGTTAGCTTTGTACTTGTGTTTGCATTTGACCTAACGGATGAGAGAACAAATCAAGAAAAAATAATTTGGCTTTTTTTCATGCTGGTTGTTTTAGCAGCAAGGCTAATGGATGTTATTTACTTTAACTACACCAAAGAAGTTAACCAGCCTTTTAATGCAAATAGCTTTTTAAAACGCTTTTCGGTGGGGTGTATAGCAACCGCGATTTCGTGGTCATGTTACGCATTGTGGTTTCATAAAAGCTCATCCACCGTTGAAATTACCACCACAATAGCTATTTTGTCGGCATTTGCTGGAGGCTCAGCCAATTTGCTCTCGGGTAGTCGCTTTACCTCGGTGTGTTACAGCATTATTTTATTAATGCCTTACTCTATAGTACTAACCTTATCTGATGACTATTACCACTATGTATTAGGTTTTTTAGGCATTACTTTTTCGGCAATTATGGTCGCCTCTTCTTATAAGTCGGCCACATTTACCCAAACGGCATAAAATTACGAAATCAAAACCGCGAACTACTTAACGAAATGGAAAGCAAAGTAGAAACACGCACAGAAGAAATTTACCGTTTATCAAATACTGACCCGCTAACAAGCTTGTTAAACCGCACCGCTTTTTTAAAAGTGGCAAATAAACAACTGGCAGATCACCCCGAGGAGAAACTCGCTTTACTTTTTGTAGACCTAGATGGCTTTAAGCAAATTAATGACTCTATGGGTCATAAAGTTGGCGACCAAGTACTTAAAGAAATAGCCGAGCGACTCACTAACGTTTGCACCCGCCACTTATACAAATGCCGCTGGGGCGGAGATGAATTTTTAATTTTAACAACCTATGAGGATGAACAAGACTTATTTGATTTTGCCAAAAAGGTTATTAAAAGCATTCGTGCCGAGCATGAACGATATAAATACCAAAGCTGGGTATCTGCCACTATTGGCATAGCGTTATTTCCTGAGCATGAGGGTGATTTAAGCGCGTTAATTCGTTCAGCAGATTTAGCCATGTACCATCAAAAACGTATTGCCAAAGGCTGCGTAAATATTTACAACAATGACTTAAAGCGCCAACAAGAACGCGAACAATTGCTCAGCAAGCGCTTGGCAAGTGCAATAAAAGACAACGGCTTGCGGTTAGTGTTTCAGCCTATTGTGGATAGCCAAACAGCGAAGGTGACCTCCTTTGAGTCACTTTTACGCTGGCAATTAAATGACGAAGCGATATTTCCTGATGAATTTATTGCCATTGCCGAGCAATACAACCTCATAACCGAACTTGGCTTATGGGTGATTGAGCAAGCGTGTGTGCAAGCTTGCACGTTTAAAAACGTACAACCCCCTATTGCTGTGAGCGTTAATGTATCTGTAATACAACTTCAAGACCCTGATTTTGTCACTAAGGTTGTAAATATCGTTGATCAATACGGCGTAAAGCCAGAAAACCTGCACCTTGAAATCACTGAATCTGTGTTTGCTGAAGATAAGCTCACCTTTTTAGCAGCAGTAAAAGAGCTGCAAAAACAAGGATTTTGTATTTCTATTGACGATTTTGGTACTGGGTACTCTTCCTTGTCGAGCATGTTAGATATTGGTGTAGACATAGTAAAAATAGATAAAAGTTTCATTCAAAATATGGATAAGCGAGGCTTAAGTATAATTCATGCGATTGTGCAAATGGCCTCAACACTTGATTTTATAGTAGTCGCTGAAGGTGTAGAAACCCTAGAGCAAGCCAACATGCTAAAAGAAATTGGCGTGTCTCACCTACAAGGTTATTACTTTTCTAAACCTATGGAACAACACTTTGTAGATTCGTACCTCAAAGAGCAAAACAAATTGTGTAGCTAGCAGTATGAAAAAACTCACTAAAGAGCAAAACAAATTGTGTAGCTAGCAGTATGAAAAAACTCACTAAAGAGCAAGTCTATAAACGCCTTAACAACGATGAAGACGCACGCGCTTGTAAAGACATAAACGAAGATGACTGCAAAGAAGTGGCCGGTAACTTTATTCTTTTATTAACAAGCCAGCTTTTTAGTAAGTTTGCCGATGCCCTCCTCAACCCTAAAGTCACTCTGCCTTGGTTAATGCAAAGCTTAAACGTGCCAAGCGCGTTTATAGCGTGGCTCGTGCCCATAAGAGAATCTGGCTCTTTATTACCACAATTAGCGATAGCCAATATTATCCGTAAACTCTCTGTAAGAAAGTGGGTATGGGTTTGCGGTGCATTTGCCCAAGCGGTATGTATTGGCGCTATGGTTGGTGTTTCATTTGTGCTAGAAGGCGCTCAGGCTGGCTATGCAATTTTAGCTCTGCTGGTGCTCTTTAGCCTCGCCCGCGGGTTTAATTCTATTGCCGCTAAAGATGTATTAGGTAAAGTTATTCCTAAAAAAAAGCGGGGCAATATTAGTGGCCTGGCGGCAAGTATAGCTGGCTTTGCAACACTCACTTTTGGTTTAATGATGTGGTTTTTTTCGGGGCAAAAAGAGCAAAATACGGTATTAATTGCGCTGTGTTTAGGCGCCGTTTTGTGGGTTGTTGCTGCACTTTTTTATAGCCGCATAAACGAATACAAAGGGGCGACACAAGGCGGTAAAAATGGCTTTTTAAATGCGCTAAGTAAATTAAAGCTGCTTTATCAAGATAAACAATTTGCACACTTTGTAATTACCCGCGCCTTTTTACTTTGCTCAGCCCTAAGCGCGCCTTTTTATATTATTTTAGCAAGCTCTCAGCAGTTTGAATTTTCATTATTGGCAGTATTTTTAGCCGTGTCTGGCTTAGCAAGTTTAATTTCTGGGCCAATATGGGGAAGACTCAGCGATTTTTCTAGCCAAAAGGTGCTTGTATTAAGTGCGTTGCTTGTCACCATAAACGGCGTGAGCGTGTTTGTAATAGCCACATGGTATAGCCAGCTGTTTGAATATGCTTGGGTAATACCTGGTTTTTATTTTTTGCTTTGCATTGCTCATCAAGGCGTACGGCTCGGGCGTAAAACCTATTTAGTGGATATGGCACAAGGCAATAAACGCACTGATTACGTGTCGGTTAGTAATACTGTAATTGGCATTTTGCTTTTAATGTTAGGCAGTATAGGGCTTTTAGAAGCATTTTTATCAACCGCACAGCTTATTCTGTTGTATAGCCTGCTCGGTTTGTTAGGTGCTATTAGCGCGATTTTTTTGCCTCAAGCAGAGTAATACCAATGCGCAATAATACGTGATCAATTAAGCGAATTGGTATAATAAAAAAGCCCAACAAAATAATTGCCGGGCTTTGGACTTAAGACCTAAGGATAAACAGTCAGCTTTACCTCAAGTTATAACACCTAAGCAGTTACATTTAGCAGTGAATCACCTTCACTTAAGCCAAATTTTTCTTGTACCGATGAAAGAATTGATTCTTTATCTTCATCAGATAGCTGGCTTGAATACTCAGTTAATAACTCATCTAAGTAGCTAACCACTTCGTCAGTATCAACAGATTCTAGCGAGTTTTGCGGCGGCGGTGGCGGGCGTTGCCCTTCAGGGCGTCCTGCATCGCCAATACTTTTAGCGTCAAAATCAAGTTCGCTCATTAAATCAGCCAACTCTTTTGTCGGCGAGATCCCCTGCTCTTCAAATGCGGCTTGAATACTTTGCGCATCTTCCGTACTTAGGTTTTGTGCATCAAATTCTGCAAGTGTTTCTTTAACAAACTCAGTTTGCTCTGAAGTTAAAGCGCTTACTTGGCTAGATTGTTGAGTCATAAAACTCGCTGAACTACCAATACTGTTGATCATATTTTTCTCCCTTAACGTGCGCGGCGTGGTGGCTTGTGTTCACTTAATTCTTGTTCGCTAATTTCGCCATTCCCATCGGCATCTATTTCGTCAAAAATAGTTTGCGCATCGCCTTGCGGTGGCGCACTTTCGCTAAATTCTGCAAGGCTAATCACACCGTCACCATCTGCATCTATGCTTGAAAAGTCAGGTTTAGGTGGTGGGTTATCACCGCCTCTGGCTGCAACATTGGCTGAAAAAGCCATTGATAATAATGCAGCAACGGCAAAAGTAGAAAAATGCTTCATTGTGGTCACCTTGGGTTAAATATTAATAAAGGGTATGAATATAAAGTACGCTTAAAAAACGCAAACATTGTGCAAACAATAAGGAAATAAAAATAAATCCGATTTTTATCATGTTATTTTTACCTTATTCGGTATTTCGGTTATTGTGATAACTAATTACTTAAAACCACTTTCAACACCTGTTTTGAGAGCTAACATACTAAGGACTTGTTAACATACATGTTTAATCTTCCAATTTTTCTAGTTGTATCGCAGTGAAAATACCTAAACGCCTCCAGCCACTCGTTGATGATGGCCTAATTGATGAAGTGATAAGCCGCTTAATGAGCGGTAAAGAAGCGGATGTATTTGTGGTACGCAGCGGTGGCGAAATTCGCTGTGCTAAAGTCTACAAAGATGCAGTTAAACGCAGCTTTAAAAAGGCAGCTCAGTATCAAGAAGGCCGAAAAGTAAGAGGCGGACGCCAAGCCCGCGCCATGGGTAAACGCTCTAGTTATGGGCGACAACTAGAAGAAGAAATTTGGCAAAATGCAGAAGTAGACGCGCTTTCACGTTTATCACGCGCTGGCGTCAGAGTTCCTGATACTTATTACTGTATTGATGGTGTGTTGTTAATGGAGCTTGTGTGCGATGAAGACGGAGATGTTGCTCCACAGTTAGGGCATGTGACCCTTACACAGCAAGACGCTATTGAGCAGTACAGTATGATGGTTCATTATATTAAATTAATGCTGTGCACTGGTATTATCCACGGTGACTTATCAGAATTTAACGTACTTGTTGATAGTAAAGGGCCTGTAATTATTGACCTTCCGCAAGCTGTAAACGCCGCAGCCAATAACAGTGCGCAAGCAATGTTTACGCGCGATGTAAACAATATACGCCGTTATTATGCGCAGTTTGCACCTAGCCTATTAAACACTCATTACGCTAAAGAAATGTGGGCACTGTTTGAAGAGGCCAGCTTAACGCCAAACACTGTGCTCAGCGGAGAATTTGAAGACAGTAACGAATCTGCAGACGTAGATGCGGTACTCGATGAAATACAAGCGGCCGAATACGAAGAGTTCGACCGTTTAGAGCGTATTAAAAACGCTGACGATGAGTAAAACGGCGCTCAAGTTTAGCTATTGAGGGTGAACAAACCGATAGCCCACACCGTAAACCGACTGAATAACACTGTCGGTTTGCGTTACTTCATCTAGCTTTTTACGTAACTTTTTTATGTGGCTGTCTATAGTACGGTGGCTAACTATACGTTGGTCTGCGTACATGGTGTCCATTAAGCTATCGCGTGAATAGATTCTGTTAGGGTTTGAATACAAAGGCTTAAATAGCTGAAATTCAAAATTAGTTAGTTCTATACTGCTATTTTTATAGTTAACACTGTAAGTACTTTCATCCAGTGTCATGGCATTATTTACAGGCTCTTTTGTGCTATTCACACGCCTTAAAATTGCTTTTACACGAGCCACCAGCTCAGCATAACTAAACGGTTTACAAATATAGTCATCGGCGCCCAGTTCAAGTCCGAGTAACCGGTCAATCTCCTCCACCTTTGCCGAAACCATAATAATGGGCACATTAGAGAACTTTCTTATCGCTTTGCACAGCTCTATACCGCTTTGCCCTGGCAACATAATATCTAATAAAATAACACTTGGCTTATTACTTTCAAGCCAGCTAAGTACTTCATCACCATGATGAATAAGGTGCGTTTGATAATGATGACTTGTTAAAAAGTCGCTCATTAAATTGGCAAGTTTTATTTCATCTTCAACAATGAGTATTTGCTCACTCATATTTATCCTCTACTGAACTAATAAGGGTAATTTAATAACAATGCCAAGCCCGCCAATACTGGCTTTTTCGGCTGATATTTCGCCATTATGACCTTTAACAATATGCTGACAAATAGACAAACCTAAACCAGAGCCACCCTCTTGGCGATTGCGAGAGCTGTCTACACGGTATAAATATTCAAACAAGTGCGATAAATGCGTTTGCTCAACGCCTATCCCGTTATCCTCTATTATAAGCTCTAAATAGGCTTGGCCTTTAATATTTACGTTATTGGCACTTAAAGAAATAGTTGAGCACTGGGCGTAATGCACCGCATTCATTAATATATTATCTAGTAATTGCAGTATACGTGTTTTATCTGCGTTTACTGTGGTGTTGTTAGCACTATTAAGAAGGTAAAAATTAATAGCGTGCTGCTCAAAAATAACGTGATACTTTTGCTCTATGGAGTTAAGTAAAAAGCCTACGTCGGTAGGTTGCATGGTGTAATGCATGCCACCTAGCTCTGCGCTATTTAGCATGTGTAGGTCGTCAATCAAGCGTTTTAAATGCAGCGCTTCATCGTTAGCAGAACTAATATTTTTATTATTTGGTTCACGTATCCCGAGCAACATAGCTTCGAGCTCACCGAGTAAAATGCTCATGGGCGTTCTTAGTTCATGAGAAATATTAGCTAACCAGCGTTTACGTACTTGCTCATCTTTAGCGAGCGTAAAGGCCAAAGTGTTAAAATCTTCACTAAGCTGGCCCAGCTCGTCTTTTCTATCTAATAAAAGTTTGGTGCTGTACTGCCCTTTGGTTAGCTTATGCATACCACTGGCAATTTGCTTTACAGGGCCAACTAAATGCCTTGCCAGTAAAAAAGACAACAGTAAGGTAAGTAGCCCTGCGGTTAACGCAATAAGCCATAAATAGTTAGTTTGTTGCTTTAAAAAATCCAGCTCGTACCCATCTGCTAGGCTTTTTCTTTTTGAAACAGCAAGGTAAGCAATTGTTTTACCTTCAAGCTCTATGGGCGTTTTAATGTACTTTAAATCCTCAAATAATTTACCAAAAATACGCTGCTGGTTTTCATCAAGTAGTGCATAGTGCGCGGCATGCTCGGGCGGTGGGCGACGATCTCGTTGCGCCATATGCTGTGGGGGTCTGGGTCTGCGTTCGCCGCGAATTTCTGGGCGCTGTGGCATATCGCGTAAACTAGGTAAAAACTGGCTTGATTGCAATTGCGATTCAACCAACCTTAAAAAGCGCTGATCGTTACCTATAATTTTATCCCACGAGGGAGTTTGCGCGTATTTATTAGCCAGCTGTACTGCTAATGGCTCTAATGCTTTTACTTCTTTAGCGTTTACAAAATCTATAATACCTTGGCCAATACTGTACTGAATAAGCACAACTAGCCCCGCAATAATGCTAAAGGTGAAGCTAAATAATATTAAAAAAAGTTTGTTATGAATTTTCATTTATTTTTTATAAACCTGACTCTAAAAGCATTTGAGCTGTTATTTATTGCGTATTTTTTTACTGCTAAAACGTATTATTAAAAGCTCTAAGCACTTTCAAGAATAGTCTGTAATAACAATTGTATTAATTGCGTGTTCTATTATAGCGACTTATAAATAGCGCCTTTAATAACAACGTATAACGTTAACAAGTAAAAGTGCAAACAATGTGCATTTTATAAAAAATTACGCTCAAAAAAGGCGACCTAAGTCGCCTTTGTTATTAATCGTTTTTTAAATGCTTATCAAAAAAATCGAGAAACGCTTGTAACGTTTTAATTCTATGCGGCTGATAAGACAAGTAATGGTCGCCATCTTCTAGCTCAATGTAAGTAACATCTTTATCTTCGTCATCTAGTTCATCTTCCATTTCTCTACTATGGTAAATAGGGACAACACTGTCGTCGCTACCATGCACAAGTAAAACAGGTTTGTTGATTGATTTAGCAAAATTAACCGGCGAATTGGCCTCTAGCTTATCGCTATTTGTTCCAAACTGTTTTCGTACTATGTCTTTGTTTGTAAAGTGTCGGGCTTTACTCACAATATGCTCAAGGTCAGTTACCCCTGCAAAACTTGCCGCACATTTAAATGTTTCAGGGTGTTTAATAACAGCCATTAAGGCGGCATATCCACCGTAGCTTGCGCCACCAATACAAATTTTATCTGGCTGAGCAATCCCTTGGTCTATTAACCAGTTAGCTCCATCTTGTAAGTCATCTTGCATGGCTAAACCAAAACCTTGGATCGACTGCATTAAAAAGTCATAACCATAACCGCTTGAGCCACGAAAGTTAGGCTGTAACACGGCATAACCATTATATGCCAGTAACGCAGTCCAATAGTCAAAGCCTGCATAGTCTCGCGCCATAGGCCCACCATGTGGAAATATAATAGTGGGTAACTTATCGCCTTTCTCATAGCCAACAGGCAGCGTTAAGTAGCCTTCTATAATAAGACCGTCACGTGCTTTATAGCTAATGTGCTCTTTACCGGCGTATACGCTTTCGTTAATGTGTGGGTAAACGTCTGCAAAAAATGTTAAATCACCTCGCTTTCTGTCACCTAACATGTAGGCGCCTGATGTTTTATCTGAGCTGACATAAAGTACATATTTTTGCTGATCGTCGCTGGTGCTAACAATATCCATTTCAAATGAATCTTTAGGTAATGATGCTCGTAAAGAGCGATGTAGCTTGTCTAAGTCTTCATCCCAATACGCAATACCATCTTCTAAATGCGAATGCGTAAAGCCTGCCACTTCGCCAGTTTTACGGGAGTAAAAAATATCGCCATCGACATCGTACTTGTCGTCGCTAAAAATGAGCTCACGTTTGTTAGTTGTTAGATTAAGCTTAAATAATGCATCACGCCCTTCATGGAGCGCAGTGATGTATAAAAAGTTAGGGTCTTTATCAAAGCCAAGTATCGAAATGCTTTGCTCACTAAATACTTCGTAGCTAAATAGTGTTTGCCACGACTCATTTTGCTCGTTGTACAGCTCGTAAGTAAATTGTGTTTCATCCATTTTTTTAGCAATACGAACCTTGCCTTGTCTATCAGCAAACCAACTGGTTACATCTGCACGAGCACGTTGTATTTGTTTTTTGCGTAAGGTAGTTAGGTCAAGTTCATACACAGCAGGGGTATTGGCTATTTTAAAGTCGCCCTGCACGAGTATTTTATTTTCTTGCTCCGGTAAAAAGCTAATAATTCGGTCAGAAAACTGAGGCTGCTTTTCATCACGCGTGTTGTTTGCTCTAAACGCCAGTTTTATTCCTTTATCATCACTTAGATTATACGAATACATTAATGTAGACGCATACTTAACCCCACCAAATTGATATTTAATGTATCGTGCGCCCAATAACAAAACATCATTATTTGCCCAACTAAACCAGTCAAAAAATACAGTGTGGTTATCCGATTTAATAATCGGCTTGCCCTTGCCTGTTGTAAGGCTTTGCACCATTAAAACTAAATCGCCATCAAGGTTTCTAACATACGCAATGTTATTTCCATCTGGTGAGAGCTTAACTTGGCTTATGCTTTTTAAGCCTGCAAACGCTTCTATGGGTAGCTTTTTATCAGAGGCTGATAGGCAGCTAAAACTAAGTAGGGCAAATACTAAAGTGAGGTAAAGTTTAGACATTCAATATCCATTTGTTTTTATAAGTAACGCTTAATGAGTTAACAGTAAGTGTATAAAGTTAATCTGTTATTTTACAATTGTGGCCGCTTTAGTACAAATTTATCTTTAGTAGAGCTAAAGTAGTCTCCACCCATTTTACCTATGCTGTTTAAACGCGTGGGATCTATATAGCCATTTACTAACACGTTATCGTCAATATAAATTCCCACCACGTTGAGTAGCATAACTTTGCCGCCACCGGGTTCGTCGCTTATCTGAATAACGTCTCTTAAGGTGCACTCGTATCTTACTTTAGCCGCTGCGGCGCCTGGGGATGTTACGTGTGTACTGGCGATTGTTTCAATATTTGCTGCCTCAAATTCACTCACATTATGTGGATAATTAGCGCAGCTTTGATTCATTTTTTTTACTAGCTCTTCACTTACAATATTAACCACGCAGTTGTTAGTGGCTTGAAGGTTTAAAAGCGTGTCTTTATTGGCTTTGTCGCGTGGGTTTACTTGGGTCACGCTCAGCACTGGCGGGTTACAGCTGGCCACTGTAAAAAAAGAGTACGGGGCAATATTAGCAATCCCCTCCTTACTAAATGTGCTTACCCAAGCAATAGGCCGTGGGCTAATACCCCCAACTAAATACGAGTAAACATTGTGCTGCGTGCTTTGCGTTAAATCTAAAAACATAATTTTCCTTTATACGTCGTACTGCAAATCGTAAAAGCGCTGTAATGCGTACAGTATTTCATAACTGCAGCCACTTTTTTAAATATGCGCGAAAAAATAAACATAGTGTGGTTTAAACGCGATTTACGCCTTAGCGACCATCAACCACTTAAAAATGCATTTAATGATGATTTACCCACATTACTGCTATACAACTTTGAGCCACTAATGCTTGAGGATGCACATTATAATGCGCGCCATTGGCGTTTTGTTTATCAATCAATAGGCGAAATAAATCAGCAGCTAACTCGCTATAAAGCAGCGCTGTATATTTTTAACCAAAACATGCTGACACTGTTAAACACGCTTAATCAAACATACCAAATAGCAAACATATTTAGCCATCAAGAAATTGGCTTAAACAATACCTTTGAACGCGATAAAGCCGTTGCTATATGGTGTAAAGCTAACAAAGTTAACTGGCTTGAGTCACAAACGGGCGGCGTTATTCGTGGCAAAAAAAACCGTAAAAATTGGAACGCACGCTGGCAACAAACAATGCAGGCTCCTATTGCTATTCCTAATTGGAAAAACATAAAAACCATTACACTTAATAACTACCAAACACCTAAATTGCCCGACAGCTACACGCAAAATGACGACAACTTTCAAGTAGGTGGGCCTTTAACTGCGCATACAATATTGCAAAGCTTTTTTGCTGAGCGCGGTAAGGGATATCAAAAAGGCATATCTAGCCCCAGCTTAAGCCGTATTCATTGCTCTAGGCTTTCGCCTTATTTAGCATGGGGTAATATTAGCCTTAAACAGGTTTATCAAACCGCTATTGATGCATACCATGCAAAACACCCAAGCAAAAAAGGCTGGAAGCGCCCGCTTGCTGCATTTGTATCGCGTTTGCATTGGCACTGCCATTTTATGCAAAAATTTGAAAGTGAGAGTACGATGGAGTTTAAAGCGCTCAATGCGGGGTATCATCAGTTCCCATATAGAAACGATGACAACGTACAACACGATATTGAGCGCTGGGCACAAGGCCAAACGGGTATACCCATTATTGATGCCTGTATGCGCTGTTTAAAAACCACGGGCTATATTAATTTTAGAATGCGCGCTATGTTGGTTAGCTTTGTAACGCATCATTTAAATATAAGCTGGCAGCAGGCAAGCTTACCTTTGGCAAATTACTTTTTAGACTTTGAACCTGGCATTCATTACCCACAAATACAAATGCAGGCCTCAGTTACGGGTATTAACACCATTAGGCATTACAACCCAATAAAGCAATCTGAAGATCAAGACCCAACCGGCGCCTTTATTAAAAAATGGTGCCCCGAACTTGAAAAGCTGCCGATAGAATATTTACACGAGCCTTGGCAACAAACACCAATGGAAGCGCTGTTTAACGACTTTAAACTTGGTGAAGACTACCCCGAGCCCATGCTTGATTTAACTCAAGCCTCCAAATCCAAATAAGCGCGCGAACGTTTATGGCAATACCGCGAGCGCGCCGATGTTAAACGTGCAATTCCTAACATATTAAAAAAGCATGTAGGGCTTACTCGCACACACAAAAACACCGCAAAAAGTAATTAATATGGCAAATAAAAAAAGCCATTTACCACAAAAAATGTGCCCTGTTTGCAACAAGCCTTTTGCATGGCGTAAAAAGTGGCAGCGCGATTGGGATAACGTTATTTACTGCTCAGAGCGCTGTAAACGTAATAAAAATTAAAAGGTATTAATCCTTTATGCTATACGTGAGCTGGCGTCTATTTTGCAATGGTATGAATAACTCGGCTTTTAAGGCTGTATTTAGGTGTTTTATGTAAATAGCACTTACTCAGCCTGAAAAGCTTACATGCAACGCAAGGAGAAGATGATGACGATTAAAAAAACGGCAAACTCAACCTGGTCAGGCGATATTAAAACAGGTAAAGGCAGTATTTCTACACAAAGCGGCGCACTTGATAAACAACCATTTGGTTTTAATACTCGCTTTGAAGACGAGCCTGGTTCTAACCCAGAAGAATTAGTGGGAGCTGCGCACAGTGCCTGCTTTAGTATGGCGCTTTCGCTTGCTCTTGGCGATGCCGGTTTTAAAGCCGATAAAATTGATACTAAAGCCACCGTAAGCCTTGATGAGGTTGATGACGGCTTTGCAGTCACCCATATAGCGCTTGAAGTAAACGCACGTATTAAAGATATTGCTAACGAGCAATTTCAGGCATTGTGTGAGCAAACTAAAAAAAACTGCCCTATTTCAAAGCTACTTAATACCGAAATCTCCCTAAACGCAACGCTCGACTCAACCGCATAAAACGTAATTTTTAAACCTTACGGTTTTACGCGTTAAGCCAGGTAACCTGTTACTTGGCTTAACACTCATCCCTAACCCTTTTTGAGTTATTTGAGTTTAATAACTCATTTAGCAATGCAATGCCCATCCCTAAGGCAGGCCACACTACCCATAAATAATTTGGCGATGTAATTAAGTTTATCGCGGTCAAAAATACCAAAGCCACAAAGTAACGTTTTAAATTATCAAAAAATGCTGGTGTATTCATGTTTGCTCTCCTCTTAAAATGTAAGGTTATTATTGCCTTAATTTTTAAGCCTGAAAGGTGCTATTTGTCATCAGTTAATATGACATTAGTCATAAATTTATAGCAGCCCCTTCAAACGCATCTCTACAAATACTTATACAAACATACAGTTACTTACAATTATTTAAATGTATTTTAAAGAGTATTTAATATAATACCTTTTCTAGATACACCTATTTAATTATAAGAAAGGATACTTATGCGCTACTTAATACCACTCTCTTTGCTTGCACTTAGCTGTACAGCATCAGTAAATGCTGAACAATCAGCATCAACAAAGCAATGGTTTAATACAATTAACTACGCAAAAATTGATTCACGCTATTACAGCGATAATGTGTACGGATTATCTACGCATTATTACTTTGAAGAGCAACAAAGCTCGGGAGTGTGGGATGATTATGGCTACCTAGATACAGATAGTAATATAGGCTTAAATTACTTTAATTCAGATGGTTATAGTGGAAAAGGGATTTTTGGAGAAGGCTTTTACGGTAATGCTTTTGCAACCATAGAGCTGCCTAATATTGGCGATACTGATACCTATTCACTTGGCATAGGTTACTTATTTGCTGATTCGCTAAAAGTATCTGCACGCATGGTAGATTACGAATATGGTGACACAGTTTATTTATTTAAAGCGCAATATAATCACCAAATTAATGACACCGACTACATTGGTTTTACTGTTGAGACGGATGATGAAATAGAGTCGTGGGACTTATCATCACGTTACTTTGCTCACCTTTACGATGAACGCTACTTTACTATAAATGCTGACTATCTCGATGCTGGCGATGATTCAATTTTTAATGTGTTGGCAAATTATTACTTTAATAAGCATGTTGCAGTTGGCGTTGGTTTATACGACTCAGATTTAGTTGTTGAAGGTAAATACTTTATTAACGATAACTACTATTTTACAGCTAATTACACCGATAACGATGACTAAGATATATACAATCTCAGTTTTGTAGCTCAGTTTTAGTAAATACAAAAAACCGCCTTGCTGGAGTCACTTCAGTTAAACAAGGCGGCTTTTATATTAAAACAGCTATAGCTTACATATTACCTAGCTCTATCATCATTGCGGTATACATACGTAAATTAAGCGCTAATTGCTCAAGCGTAATAAATTCATGCTCTGAGTGGCCGGTATAACGTTTGCCTGGCATTGAAGGGCCAAACGAGACTGCATTATCAAATAGCTTTGCGTTAGTGCCGCCACCTATTGATACAAAGTCAGCTTGTTCGTCACCTGTAAAATGTTTAAAAATATCAAGCAGCTTTTGTGCGTGCGGCGCGTTATCTAACAGCATGGGTGTACCAATAATGGTCTCGACTTTACTAAGCGTTACGTTATTTGCAGTTTCCCATTCCTTAATCGCACTGTTTATTTGCGCTTTAAGTAGGTTTTCATCTTTACCAACTGGGCGGCGTGCGTTAATGGCTAACGTTAGTGCGTTACCATCGCGTTCAATTACGGTAGGGGCTACGCTCATTGGGCCCATGAATTCATGCTCGTAGGCAATATTACCAAATTGCTTACCATGAATATCTAAACCAATTAATTGATTTACAAATTTTATAAGCTGGCCATCGCTATTATTTTCAAGTGCGACGCCTTTAAATAGCTCGCTCAGGTGTGCAATAGCATTAACGCCCGACTCTGGCTCTGATGAGTGCGCAGACACCCCTTTTACAGTTATTTTTAAGCCTTCTGCTTGCTCTTCAAAATTAAACTCAACTTCACTAAGTGTTTTAGCTTTAGCTTTTAATAAGTTAATAACAACAGCGCTTGCGTTATGCAGCACTAAGCTTGCATCTTCTGGTATTTGGCTTTTAAACGCGCCGCCCGCTAAATCACTCACATACATACCGGTTTGTTTTGAGGTAGCATTAAAAGTAGGAGCAATTAAGCTCCAGCCTTTTTCGGCTACTACAACTGGGTATGATGCATCAATGGTTACGGCGTATTTTGGCTGCTCGTAGGTTTTCATAAATTCAGTAAGCGGGCCCCAGTCAGATTCCTCAGCTAGGTAAATCATCAGCTCTATGCGGTTATTAAGCTCTATGCCTTTATCTTTAATCGCTTTCATGGCGTATAGTGCGGTGGCTATTGCGCCTTTGTCGTCTTCTGTGCCTCGCCCAACTAATTTGCCAGGCTCTGAGGTATCAATAATAAATGGGCTTTGTTTCCACTTACTGGCATTGGCAGGTTGTACGTCTCCGTGGGTTACAACGGTAACCTTTTCGTTTTGATCTCCCATGCCTATAAGCACGGTGTAGCCTAGGTCTTGGTAATCAAACCCAAGCTCTGCAGCTTTCATTTTTAATACAGATTTGAAATTAATAAAGTCAGGATTTTGTGGCGCGGGTATCGACTCTTTATTTACCGTAGGAAAAGCCACTAAATTAGTTAACGTGTGAATTTGTGATTGTTGATAAGTATTAACAGCGTAATCGGCAACACTATCAATATTTGTATGTAATTGTGCATGTGCGCTAAAAGCAAATAAAGCACTGCAAAGCAAAGCTAACTTTTTCAAAACGTATCCTTTTGTATGAATCATTACTACCAATGCGCAATAATAAATCGCTTAAATAATTAAATTGGTATTAAAGCTAAATTATACCGCCAAGCAATAGTATTAAATAGACCTTTGCGGCAGGGTTACAACAATCGCGCTTTAAATTTAGATAGCGGCTTACATTGCATTGGTTGTATAATGCGCGACCTTAATTAATCAGAGTATTAGTACTAATGAACCGCCGCAAAAAAATTGTCACCAAATTTCAGAAAAAAGATAAACGTGCTAATGCTAAATTGCATAAAAGTAATAAACCGGCGTATGTATCAAAAGCAGAGCGTGAAAAACTAGCTTTAGAGGCGCAGCAAACAACCAACGCCGAGCAAGTTACGCCAACATCTGATTAAACTAAAGCGCCAAGCAACCTATTCTCAACGCTTTATATGGGTTTAAAATGCGTAACTGGCACTTATATTAAATGAGCGCCCTTGCCCAGCTAATTGAGTAAACCCCGTGCTGCTACCTTGCTTAAGCGCTGCAATACTTACCCCGCCTAGGGGTAATTGATAAAACGTATCAAATAAGTTTACCACCTCAATACCCAGCGTAAGCGCATCAAAAGTAGCTTTAGAGCTTATATTAACTAAGCTGTAACTAACGGTTTGGTTTTCTAAGCGGTTAACATCAACGCGTGATTTTGTATCCACCCAGTGCCACAACAGTGCATTTTCAAATACCCCTATTTGCTGGCTTAATGAGAGCGCTGTATGTAACGGCTTAATTTGATAAAGCGGTTGGTTAGTGTCGCGGCGCTTCCCACGAGTGCTCGTTATGTTTGCTTTTAATTGCCATTCGCCAAACTGTGTTGATTGATAAAGTGACTTACTTATATCAAGCTTTGCGCCATAAAGTGTGGCGTCAACATTAGTAAAGCTTAAAATGTTACGTGTTGTATTTGCTAAACCATAACTATTAAAACTACGTACAATATCTGCATCAATGTAGTCCGTTACATCGGTGTACCACACATTAGCACTTACCCGCCACGCATCATTTTTTGCTGTTTTTGAATACGTTGCACTGATGGTATGGGCGGTTTCGGCTTTGAGGTTTGGGTTACCAATATAACCATTAGCGTCGCCGTACCAGCCAATCATAGTGCTTGCCATATTACTTACACCCCAACTGTAACGCTCATATAAATTAGGGGCTCGGCTTTTACGGGCAAGGCCTAATTGTAGCTCGTCATATAGTGTAACTTGGTAATTAGCTAACACATTTACATCAACTAAGGTGTCGGTTATGTCTCTATCGGCATTGTTAAAGTTATTGGCAGCTAGCGCATTATTGGCAGTTGTCATTGCGCTCATACTGCCCATATTCATCATGCCATCGTTATAGGCTTGTACTTCATCAACCTGTGTATTAACACGCTCAACCCTTAAACCCGTATTTAACCAGAGCTTGTTATTGATTTGGCTTTCATATTCTACAAATAAGGCAATACGCTCACGCTTACCGCTATTAATATTTATATAATCATTTGGCCCCATCATAGTTGAGCCTTCAATCGCCGGCCACCAATCATCAATGCGGTAATTATAATATTCTTGTCCAAGTAGTAATGAGCTATTTTGATCAAGTGTAAGGCGCCATTTAAGCTGTGTGCTTATGTCTTTTGCATCTGTTTTCATGGGCATCATGCCGGTTTTTTCTTTACTAAAAAAACCCATTTCGTGTTTAACGCTGTGCCAATTAACTTGCCCTTCTAGCTCGCTGTTTTCAAAACTGCGCTTATATTGGGCAATAGCGCCATAACTGGTGTTATCAGTCATATCCATGTACTGGTTAGCAAAACCCTGATACGGTATTTTTTGATGCGTAAGCTTTATCACAACTTGCTGTTTATCGTCACGTATCGCGCCAGTTAGGCTGTGGTTTTGAGCCCGATATAATGTATCAAGTACCACATTACCCTTTCCATCTTTGTAGCTGTTGGCATCACTAAACGACCCTTGGTAATTAAGGCTCACAGTATCGCTTGCTAAACGTGCTCCCAAACCTAGTTTTTGGCCGTTATCAACACTGCTGTACTTAGCCGAGACATAGCCTGAGTGCCATGCTAACTCACTACTTTCGCTATATTGTGGTGAAATTGAGTTAACGCTTATTACACCTGCAATGTTATCGCCACCAGCACTCACTGGCGAGACACCAGCAACTACTTTGTAAGCCATTACTTGATTAGCTGATACGTAAGAAAGAGGCGAGTTCATCTGATTAGCGCACGCTGCAGTAACCTCTGCGCCATCAACCAGTACTTTTACTCTATCACCCATTAAACCATTTAAAATAGGTAAGTTAGACACCCCGCCCGCAGCCGAAAAATCAACACCTAAATGACTAAGCATTGCCTCTGACGAACCAAGCGATAAGTGCTTATTGTGTACCTGCCCATGCACTTCAATAATTTCTAAAGGGTTATCATCTGCAAATACTGCAGGAGATAAAAGGCCAGTTAATAAAAGTGCTAAAGGAGAGAATAAATAAGAATGTTGGATATGTTGAATATGAGCCATTTATAATTTATGCCACTGTTATATATGGCATAAATTATATAATGTAGTTACAAGTTTAGAGCGCGACAAAATGTCGCACTTTGAGAACTTACTGCCACTTAACTCGCGTTAAGCTTAGACACTGTTGCAGAAACAGCATCTGCGCCGCGTTCTATTTCTTGAATTACTTCTGAGACTTTCGCTATTAGCTCTCGGCCTTGCTCTGACGAATCAGAGACGGAGGTGATTTGCTTTGAAATATCGTTAGTCAGCTCTTGGTTGTTTTTAACTACGGTTGCAATTTCGTTGGTTGAACTGCTGGTGCTTGCTGCAAGCTGCCTAACTTCATCGGCTACCACGGCAAAGCCTCGCCCGTACTCGCCCGCTCGGGCGGCTTCAATGGCTGCATTTAACGCCAATAAATTAGTTTGATCGGCAATACTGCTTATGGTCGACACAATAGAGCCGATAACTGCTGACTGCTCGTTCAGGTTTTTAATTAAATCAACCGATTTAAGTACTTGGCTTACAATTGCATCTGAGTTTGCAATTGCATCATGTAATATATCTGAGCCCGTTTTTGCCGTTTGCGCACTCGACACCGCCGATTCATACGCAATTTGTGCGGCCTCACTAACGGCTTCGTTGTCTTTTATGCGATCGGTAATATTAGAGGCAAACTTCACTATTTTTATCACTTTGCCTTTATTATCTAAAATGGGGTTATAAGTTGCCTCCAGCCATATTTGCGAGCCATCAGAAGTTATGCGTTTAAACTTACCCGACTTAAACTGTCCATCGCTTAGCTCTTCCCAAAACCGAGGGTTATTTTGATAAAAAGAATCAGTACAAAACATTTTGTGATGCTTGCCAACAATTTCTGTAAGTGAATAACCCACCGTAGATAAAAAGTTTTGATTTGCTTTAATTATGGTGCCATCGGGGTTAAATTCTATTGTAGCCAGCGCCTTATCAAGCGCTTCGGTGAGCGCTTCTTGAGATTTTCGCTGTACATAATTTTTTGTAATATCCGACGCTATTTTAATAACCTTAGTAACCACCCCGTTTACTTCAACAGGAAAATAAGTAGCCTCTAGCCATAGCTTTTCGCCATTAGCGTTAAAGCGCATAAAGGTACCGCTTGTTGAGTTTGCCCCTTGCAGTGCTTGCCAAAATTGGCTGTACTCACTCGACTTAGCGTAGTCTGAATCGCAAAAAATCCGGTGGTGCTTGCCTATTACCTCTTCTCTTTTGTAGCCTACGGTATCTAAAAAAAGCTCATTAGCGTCTAAAATTTTTCCCTCGGGGGTAAATTCAATATACGCTACATGGTTATAAATAGCGGATAGTACTGATTTACTTTCATTGAGTTGACGTTCCAATTCATCAACTTTGGCGTTATCTTTTCGTAGACCAAACATGTGTTAAACCTTTAGGGAATAATAATAGGATGACAATAACAAACAAATATAAAAATAATATGTAAGCTAGCAATAAATGTAATAACTTTGTAAATATAGGTGTTTTTTAGTTTTTCTGCGAGCAATTAAACACTAGCTAGTGAGCTGCTTTTTAAAAACTTTTTATAAATTAACCCAATAAGTCACACTTTATAGCAATTAACAAAAGTAAAACAAGCCAAAAATACTATTTTTTATACATGACGCAGTACACTTTTTAACTTAAAATAGCCATCTCACTGACACACTCCACACCTAATATATGTTTACTCTCCACGCAATTAATGTGTGGCTATTCACTATTTTTAAAATCAAAGTTAAAGGATCTTCTATGAGTGCAGATGTTGCGTCGGCATCTAATCAGTTAAATAAAGCTGCTATTTTATTAGTGTTAGCACTAGGTACGTTTATTTTAGGATTATCAGAATTTTCAATGATGCCTATGCTGCCGCTGATCAGTGAAACGTTTGGCTCAACTCCTTCGCAAAGCGGCTATGCAATTAGCGCCTATGCTATTGGTGTTGTGGTAGGCGCGCCGGTATTAATGCTTACAACGGCCAATATGCGAAAACGCAAAGCTTTGCTGATTTTTTTAAGCCTAATGTGTATTTCTAATGGTTTGAGTGCATTAGCAACCTCATTAGAGCAGCTCGTTATTTTTCGCTTTTTAAGTGGCTTACCTCACGGCGCTTACTTTGGTGCCGCTATTTTGCTTGCCTCCGATATTGCCCCTTCGGGTAAACGCGCAAGCTTTATGTCAAAAGTATTTATGGGCTTAACCATTGCAACCATCGTAGGCGTGCCTATTGTTACCTTGGTGGGGCAAAACCTAAGCTGGCGTTATTGCTTAGGTGGCGCTGCGGTTTTAGCGTTTATTGCGTTTATATTTGTATACAAAGTAGTGCCAAATATCGATAACGCTAAGCCATCTAACTTACTTAACGAGTTTGGCGTACTTAAAAATAAACTGGTGTGGTCTATTTTAGGTATTGTTATTATTGGCTTTGGCGGCGTGTTTTGTATTTATACATACATTGCCGATACAATTTTAGATGTAACTAAAACAGCCCCTTACACTATTTCTATCGCTATGGTGATGTTTGGTATTGGTTGTACGTTAGGTAATTACATATTAGGTAAAGCGGCCGATAAATCGGCCATTAAAACCACAGGCCTTGCACTGGTGTGCACCATCGTATTTGCAATTGCCTACGTTAGCGCAAGTTACAATATTTGGTTGCTGTATGCGGTTATATTTTTTATTGGTTGCAGTGTGGGTTTGGCAACGCTTATTCAATCTTTATTAATGGATGTAGCCCCAGAGGGCCATGCAATGATTGGTGCATTAGTACAATGTGCGTTTAACACCGCAAATGCTATCGGCCCTTGGGTTGGCGGGGCTGTTATTGCACAAGGTGCAGCGCCTAACCAAACAGGTTATGTCGCAGCGGCGTTGTTTTTAGGCGGCTTAGTAATGTGGTTTTTAAGCTACTTGCAACTTAATAAACAACAACCCGCAGCACAAACGTGTTAAGCATATAAAAAGAGCGGCTAATACAATTAGCCGCTCTTTTACTTTAACAAGGGTATTTAGTCACCCACCTTACTGGGCCTCTAACGACGCCATATCAATAACAAAACGATAGCGTACGTCTGACTTTTCCATTCGCTCATACGCGGTGTTTATTTGGTCAATATTAATCATTTCGCACTCTGGCAATACGTTATTTTTGCCACAAAAATCTAGCATCTGCTGGGTTTCTTCTATCCCACCAATTAGTGAGCCTGCGATGCGCCGACGACCCATTAAAAGAGGCACAGTGTTTAGTTCCTCTACAGGGCCAACCTGCCCAACAATAACTAGCGTCCCATCTATGTCTAATAAGGGTGTGTAAATAGACAAATCGTGCTTAACAGGTACGGTGTCAATAATAATATCAAAAGCCGACTGCGACGCTTTCATTGCATCTTCGTCAGTCGACACTAAATAATGCTGCGCGCCAAGTTTTACTGCGTCATCTTTTTTAGACTCACTTCGCCCAACCACAGTTACACTCGCGCCCATGGCTACGGCATTTTTAACAGCCATGTGACCTAAGCCACCAAGCCCTACAACGGCAACACGGCTGCCTTTTGTAACGCCCCACTTATGTAATGGAGAGTAAGTAGTGATACCTGCACATAATAAAGGGGCAACGCGCGAAAGCTCTAGACTTTCAGGGACTGATAGTACAAATTCTTCACGAACAACAATATGTTTAGAATAGCCACCTTGGGTCATCTCGCCGGTCTCTCTATCTTTACCTGCGTATGTGCCTACCATGCCTTCTTGGCAAAATTGCTCTTCGCCGTTATCACACTGTTTGCAGCTTTGGCATGAATCAACCATGCAGCCTACCGCTACTGTGTCACCTTTTTCATAGTTTTTAACAGCGCTACCAATGGCTTTTACTTTACCTACAATTTCGTGCCCAGGGACTAACGGGTAACGGCTTCCGCCCCAGTCATTGCGCACTGCATGTAAATCAGAGTGGCATACGCCACAATATAAAATTTCAATTTCTACATCGTTATCGCGTAAATCGCGGCGCTCAAAAGTATATTCACCTAGTTGCGCACCTTCGCTTTTTGCTGCATATCCTACTGTTTTCATAACAACTCCATAGTCTGTAAAAATTTAAGTCGTCTACCTTTTCGCTTATTTAAGTGCTTTATTTTAAAACCAATCCCATAAGGGCTGCCTCTAAAAATAAAACCGGTATGCACTTTGATGTGGTTCACCCTAACGCCGGCGCTGTGAATGCACCCTGACCAAAAAAGCCCAACAAGGTTGGGCTTTTTTAATTTAAATGTTGGTTACTTATCCAGTAACGTATTTATCTCATCAATGAGTGAATGTATACGTTCAGCATTTTTTCCTAAATCGCTTCGCCCCACGCGTGACTTACTGCGTATATCGACAAAGCGCTGGCTGCCTTCATCATTGATACGCACAACTACATCATCTTTAAAACCAAACCATGTGGTGGTATCCGTTGCTTCTACAATGCCCGTAGCCGCATTAACATTAACAAGCTCAAACCCTAAATTTTTAACCGCTTGCTCGGTAGCAGCCAATAAGTCTGTTTTTGATTGTGCATAATTTAGTGTTTTTAGCTCAGGGTAAGCTTTGCGTTGCTGCGTGGCTGTTTCTTCTCCTGCGTATTCAGCTGGGTTTTTAGCATCCGCTCGCAGCGGTACAATTGCCACAAATTTTGGCGGGTTAATTAAATCGGTCGAAATATCATGGATCGCGGGTACGCTTTTAGCCTTGCTCATCATGCTCAGTGGCATTGCAATCGCGATGGCTGCAAACACCAATGCCATTAAAGTGCTGCCCATGCTAAGCGTTTTACGCATAAAAATAACCTGTATAACAAGCAGCACTAATGCAGCGCCACCCACATACACACCAAATCTAAACCCTGTAAACGCAGTACTTAGTTCAACAACGCCATACTTATATAAAGGCCCTGGCAGTAAAACGAGTAAAAAAGCGATTAAACTTACTAAGCTCACTAAAATTTTCATTATTATGATTCCTTTATCATGTGTGATCTTTAATTTTAAGTATTTGAAACCAGTACATTATACTGCCAAGCACTGGGTTTAGATTACAATTAACAGCTCACGCCACTGTATAGTGATAATTAAGTGCTTTAAATAATAAGCTTTGTTCAAAAACCTTAAAATAAGCTAATTAAAACAACTAAATAACGCATTTTTATTATCAAGCAGCGGCGCTTTAACCTTAAACTAACGTACCTAGGCTGGCGTGTCAGTATCATTACACAAAAAAGTCTAAGGTCGCGCTGTTAAAGTTACTTAAATTAGGAAAAATATCAACCAGCTCCGAAACAGGCACCCCAAACCACTGCGCTAATGTTGCAAAGTATTGCTCGTTAGCCACTTGCGGAATTAACCGCCCGCCACCGGTATCGTATTCGCCCTCTAATTGCTGAGTAAGTAACTGGCCATAAATAGAACGGCCTTTTACCGCGCCGCCCATTACTATTTGATTACCCGCCCAGCCATGGTCGGTGCCATCGCCGTTAGAGGTGAGCGTGCGGCCAAAGTCCGACATAGTAAACGTGGTGACTTTATCATTCATGTTTAGCTCTTTCATGGCACTGTTAAACTCGCTGAGCCCTTGAGCTAGCGTATTTAATAATGCAGGGTGCGCAGTAAGCTGATCATCGTGGGTGTCAAATCCCCCCATAGAGACAAAAAATACTTGGCGCTGTGTACTTAACGACGACTGCACACTAATAGCTTTGGCCACCGCGGCTAATTGCTCACTCAAGCTAGTATCGCTAAAGGTGGTAGTAAGCGCTGGGGCTTGTTCAAGCGCACTGTTCATCGTTTGCGTGTTGGTAATTGCGCTATTTAAGCCATTCGCATATTCACGCCCTAGTACATGGCTTGCATTGCCTAGCAAGCGGTTCATTATGTTAGTAATGTGCTCAGTGCGGGGCTGATAACCTCCAAAGGCGTTAATTGTGCTTATGCCACTTTTGTTAAGCGCAAAGGCACTGGTATTTGTGCCTGTTTGCCATAAATTAGTGCCATCGAGAGAGATATTTGCCGCAAACTGCTCCTCTACAGCTAATCGCTCTAGCATACGTGCGCCCCACCCACTGTTTAAAGAGGCTTTTTCTCGGCCGTACATCCATGATGCTTGCTGATCGTTATGCGAAAATAAATGCTTAGGTAAAGGCACCGCGTTATTTTTGTAATCTGTTAATGTGGTGGGAGTAAGTAAAGTGCCTACGCCACCAACAAAGGCTAAATCATCCGACTCAAACACGCTCTGTAAAGGTGCAAGTGAGGGATGAATACCCACGCCACCTGCAAACTGCTGAGAAACACTTAACGCTAACGGATTGTCTACTGCGAGGTTTTGCCGGCTTTGCTCGTATAAACTGCGCTGCTCTCCCTCAAGGGGTAGCAACATATTCAGTGAGTCGTTTCCGCCGTATAAAAATACACACACTAGGGCTTTATAATCACCGAGTTCTATTGCACTAGTTGCCCCCGTGAGTGCTTGTAGCTGCAAGCTAGTTAAAGCGGCTGCCGATACCCCGCCTTTTAAACATAATGACAAAAAGTCTCTTCTATTTAGGCTCATTATGCGCTCCTAATACTGCACGTTAAATTCAGGTGAAATAGCAATCATGTATAACAAGTACGAAACCCTCACGCGGTACTGATCCTCATCAAAATAGGCATCTAAATCAAGTAAAGCTTGTGTAGTGTCAGCGCTCATATTGCCGGCAAAATACAGGGTATTGTATTGCTCTATCAGTGCGCTAATGCCATTTTGCGTCAAGTAATCCATATCGCTTTGTACATAAACATAAATTCCTGCAGGGTTTAACTCGGTATGCGCTTCGGCTGTACTCCAAACCAAACTTGCAAATAAGGCATTCATTGTGCCTATTAAAGTCGCATCGTTGGCTATTTGTAATTCAGGCGCTACCAAACCTTGGGTGCGTAACGCCGCACTTTGGTAATCGGGTCTAAAAAAGTTAAATACAGAGCCCGACTGCATGGGGCCTTGCCCATAGCTATCGACTAAGTTCCACGTTTTATAATAACCTTGCTGCGACTTCGCATTAAGGTTTCGCCAAAACTGCACAGTTTTTAAAAGTGGTTCTTTAATTTTACCTTGATAGCTAAGTACACTGCCAAAATGGCGTGCTTCGTCATCTAAATAAATAGCTTTAACAACTGCGGCTAAATCGCCTCGCACACCACTTCCATTATCGTTAAATACACGTGCAACGCGCTCTACATATTGCGCAGTAGGGTTTGAGGTAATTAACCGCTGAATAAGCTGCTTAGAAATAAACGGCGCTACGTTATCGTGATTAAATAAATTATCGAGGGCTATTTTTAGCGACTCCTCTGGGCCATAACCAGGCGGTATAACCTCATTATTTAATAGAACTTTTTCTTTATCCGAATGGTATTCGCTGTAAGCTTGCATAGGGTTTATATAATCACGGCTTTTGCGTTTAAAGGTTTCGCTGCCGGCAAATGTCCAGCCTGTAAATACACGCGCAAACCCCTGTATTTGAGCCTGTCCGTAAGTTGCTATGCTATTACCGTTTGCATCTAGTTTAGCGGTGCCATCAAGGTTTAACTCATCTAGGCCAATGGTAAATAATTGCATAACCTCACGGGCGTAATTTTCATCTGGGCGAATATTAAGTGCTTCATCAGCTTTTTCGTTCCCTAAATGGCTTAGGTACGTGCCCATAATTGGCGAAAGCGTTACCTCTTCGAGTAACTCTCTAAAATTGCCAAACGCATGTTTGAGCAATAAATCGTAGTAAGTGATCATGCCCTCTGGTTGTGCACGTAAATCGCTATTTTCATCCGATACAACCAATATTTCACTCAGTGCAAATGCAACGCGTTGGCGTAGTTGATCGTCACTTTGTAGCACCGCTTTCCACCATGCATCTATTCGGCTTATATATTTAAAGTCTTCGTCATCTTCAAGTTTTACCAAGTAGTTTCGATGGTAGCTAACTGGCAGTGCTATTTGGTTATCGAGCCATTGTTGCTCACTTAAACCTTGAGCACTGTTTATTTCAGCAAGCGTTGGCCCCATGCTAGCTTGGTGTAATAACCTAGCGGCGCTGTGTATGTCCATGCTGTTTTTGGCTACAAATGTAACGGTTTGAGTGTTTGTTGCCCCTTCATTATCGGTGGCTGTTACGCTAAATGAATACGTTATAGGCTCATAACTTTGCGCAGCGGGTATAGTAAGGCGGGTACTTAACGCATCTAATGGTTCATTCAATAACGTGGTGCCCGCAGTTTGTTGCCAAACCACACTGCTTATTGTGCCGTCTTCATCGCTTGCTGTTGCAATTAGCTCAATGGTTTGGCCTTTAGTTAATTCGCTGGGTATGTCGGCAATCGATAAGGTAGGAATTTTATTTGAATTGACGGTGGGCGTGTCATCGCCGCCTGAGCCACCACAGGCGCTTAGCAATAAAGCACAACTTGCTAATAAAACTGATTTGTAATGCATGTTAAATCGTCATCGTAAATTAAAGAAGGTACGCGTGTATGTACCGAGTTTGATACGATTATTGAAACACAAAATTTACAATTTAACCTTTTATTTTTTGTAACCGAGCGCTATTTAACTGTTTTGTCGTTAATATTAACCTCAATAATGGGCTTTTTTTTATTAAAAACATTCACCTTATTAGCGGCTTTAGCCACACGTTGCCAAGGCGTTTGTAGGTTCTCGTAAATTGGCCGCCAATACGCATCCATTACACTGTTGTGCCCCCGGTCGTTATTGCCAACCCCCACGGTAATTTTACCTACTTGATGCGCTTTTATCAGCGTGCCACAAGCTCTATCCCAAATGGCTAACGCTGAGCCTAGGTTACGGTCAAAATGTTTTGGGTTATCACTGTGATGAATTTGGTGCTGAGCTGGGCTAATTAACCAATTTTCTATTTTTTTACCAAAGCTCCACCACACATGTGAGTGGCGTAAATTAGCGCCTAAAGCGTTAAAGGCAAATACAAATACATTAGCCCCCAAAATATCTAACATTGATAAATTTCGGCCAAAGCAATACACACAAACGCCCACTACAAAACCTTGGGCTAACGCCATTCGACAGGCATATAAATAGCTTTCAAACGGGTGGCTGCGATAAATGGTCATTGGTGTGAGCACTAACGCACTATGATGTACCTTATGAAAATGCCACAAAAACGGCACTTTATGCAGCGCTAAATGTAATAAAAACCGTGTTAAATCATCAAATATAAACAATAAAACGGTAAAAATAACTAACACCACAGTACTTGGCAGCTGCCATACTGCGCGCTCACCAAAAAGCCATTGCAGGGCATCACTTACGCCAATAGCAACAGGCACCATAGTTAACACTATAGGCACCCACAGCGCGGCTTTAAGTAAGCGGTTTATAATTAATAATTGGTAGTCGAGCTTGGCACTTTTACTCAGCCAAATACGCTTACTAAATAAATAGCGCCCCAGCCCACGCCACGTGCGCTTTTTTTGCTGCGCACGGCCCGAGAAATACAGCAACATTGCAATCACTAACGCCGCAATGCTATAGCCAATAAAAATACGTTTATTGGCATCAAACAAATAATTTGGCGTTTGAAGAAGCGTTTGCCATATAGTCTCGAGCATAACTTACCTCTTAAAATTGATATTTGTAACCCACGGCTACGCTACGCGGTTTACCCGGGCGCGCGCCATATGGGCGACGACTAACAATGTTATCTTGGTCAAACAAATTATCTACCTTAGCGTAAATATGCCCATATTGATCAAGCTCGTAGCGCGCAGCAATATCTACAACGGTTGTAGCGGGTACCTCGACACCTGCCAACGGTAATGAAAAATCATTCCCTGTGGTGTTACCAAGCTCGCCAGCGGTATAAGCTACGCCAGCGGCCTCTGGCATTTCTGAGGTGTATTTTATTAATACATCAACCGACCAATCGTTATGTGCAAGGCCTAAGCTCAGCGCAGCTTGATGGTTAGGCAAGTACGGTAAATGATCGCCCGGGCGAATATGTCCCCACTGCGTAAATTCGCTAAATAGCTCTTCTTTAAACTCACTTTGCGTGTAGGTATAAGTTAAGCGTACCGGCACATCAATGTGCTTATTTAATGCGTAAGTGTGTGCAAATTGAGACTCAACGCCCCATACATCCACTTCCCCACCACTAAACTCGCGGTCAATTTCGTTTTCGATTCCACAGTTTGACTGGCCACAGCTTTCTACTAAGTTTGAATAATCATTAAAAAAGCTCACTACTTCCACTTGGCTGTTACCGTTGTTGTAACGGCCACCAAATTCATAGTTTACGCTTTTTTCAAACTCTTCATCTCCTTCACGTACAGGGCTAGATGGGCTTGAGGGCACAAACCCTTGGTGTACACCAAAAAGTAACCCTGCATTGGCCGATAATTGGTAAAAGCCACTTAAACCAGGTAACCAAATACGGCTCGATTTATCTTGCCAATCGTTTTCTTGGCCAGGGCCGTCATTTTGATACGACATATCCATTAACTCGCCGCGCACGCCTAAACCAAGAGTTAGCTTATCGAAGGTTACTTTGTCTTCAATATATAACGACCACGCATCGGTAGATTCGGTATTTTGTGTGGTAAATACACTCGCGGTGTCTGTACGGGTGTTAACCGCGTTAACCATGGCGTATGTGTCTTCAAAATGATCGCGCTCTATTTCATCTTGATGAAAACGCACCCCAAATGAGAGTGAGTGCTCTAGCCCAAACGCAGCGACTTGCCAATCACCATCAAACTGTATGCCTTGCGAGAAAAAGGCTCTGTCGTTCGTTCCCATGGTTAAAAACACATTGCTTTCACCACTTTGAACCGAATCGGCTTGGCCACTAATAACGCTGTATTCACGCTCAAAGCGTGTTGGGTCTGCCAAAATATCCGACAAACTACCACTGCTGTTAGTAACCGCGTTGAGTTTAAGCCACGCACGTTCAAAATCGTTGCGATAGGCGCGGGTTGTAAGGGCAAAATTGTCGCTGCTAAGCTGGTGGGTAAACATCACTTGCGTATGCTTAGTGTCCATATTTGCAGGGCCGCTGGCGGCATAACGGCGATACGGTGTTTGCTGGTAATCTTCTTCGGTTAACCCAAGGTAGGTTTCGTTAGAAAGCTCATCTGAATAGGCCAGCTTTAACTCAAAGCGTTGCTTAAACTGCTCGCTATTAAGTGTGTAATCTAATTTAACTAATAAATCGTCTTTTTCAAAGCCAGTATCTTGCCCACCATCAAGCTCTTTAAAACCGTCACTTTCTAGGTGAACGCCTTCAACTAAAAAGCCAAACTGTCCTTCGCGATTACCATAATACGCGTGCGCTTTTTTATAGCCATCGGAGCCTGCTGAAATATCAAGCATACCGCTGGCGTCATCAGGCACTTGGCGCGACACTAAATTAAGCGTACCCGCCACCGTTTGCGGGCCATAATGTATGGCTGCTGGGCCTTTAAACACTTCAACTGCGGTCATGCGTGTAGTAAGCGGAAAATAATAAGCCGCCGGTGCCGAATACGGCGCAGGGCCAATTAAAACACCGTCTTCTAAAATGGTTATTTTTTTACTACGTTCAGGGGTTACGCCCCTAAAACCAATGTTAGGCCTTAGCCCAAAGCCATCTTCTTCGCGTATGTTTACCCCAGGCACCTGCGATAAAATACGATGAATATCATCAAACTCAAATTGTTCAAGTTGCGCTTCGCCAATTAAAGTTGCCGAGCCTGCTTCGGTGCGCAATTTATCGTTATGGCTAATAATTTGAATATGTTCTAATTCGTTTTTTTGCTCTGCCACTGCTTGGCAACTTACGGCCATAAGCAATGCAATTGTAAGTTTATTGTATTTCATTGTCGCCCTTAGTCGTTATCGCCTGCAGAGGTGGTAGGTAGCTCAAGTGCTAGCTCATTAATAAAGTCATTTTTTAGCTCATCGGTCAGCACTTTCACTTGCCCATGTACATCACGTACCTGTTGCTCGTTATCAATTAGCAAATCGGCCAGCGAGCTATCTATGCTATTTAAAGTGGCTTTAAGGGCTGCTATTCCTTCAACTAAACGTGTTTTAGTAGCCTGTGCTTGCTCTGCATCTAAAAAGTCATCAAAGCCAGTGCCTCCTTGCTCAGCGTCTAAGTTACCCATAATTAACGCTTCAAACGCCGCTAAGTTATTACGAATATTATCTAAAGAGCTTTTCGCATCTAGGCTTTCTACATCTTCAGGGCACGCCGATGCGCCACACGAATTTGAAAAAATACCAATCGGCTCTGCTAATTTTTTATCTTTTACTATTGTGTCGATATAAAACAGTGCATCGCTAATATGATTAAGCGCTTCATGAGTTGTGCTAAAGCGAGAGCCACTTTGGCCGGTATTTTTTAATTCGTTAGCAAAACCGCTATCCCCTTGCCAAGCTTGTAATAACTGCGCTGACGAACTTAAAACATCTTCACTTGCCACCACAGCAAACTCGCAACGAGCCTGACGACGCGCTAAATCTGTACGGTTATTCCAATCTGCAAGGGCATCATTTGCCACACTACAGTGATGCGCTAATTGCTCGTTAAACAACACATGCCCAATTGCAAATAAGCCGCGGCGTGTTGCTGTTCTTTCGCTAATGGCATACGGGCGATTTTGATCTTGGTTAATAACACCGTCCTGGTTATACACCACGTCTTGGTCTATCCCACAGCGGCTAAAAGTAGGCCATGAATATATTTGGTTACGTAACTGCCCTGCGTTATCAAGAAGCGGCCCCATTTGCATCATTTCGGCTTGTTGCCAACCCGCCATGGTATCTAGCCAGGCTTGTTGTGCTTGAGCACGCAGCGCAATGGCCTCTTCTGAGCTTTCTTGTACGCTTTGTATTTCAGCTTGGCAGTAATTTGCAACGGCCTGTGTTTGTGTTTGTGCTTGTTGATTAAACAAAACAAACGTCGGTGTTATTACATTATCGACTAAGTTAGCAACGAGTTGTGCTTCATCAAACTCTGTAACCGCAGGCGTCGTAGTTTGCCCGCTATCACTACTTTGAAAATCACTACCTGTGCTACTTGAGCTACTTTCACCACACCCACTAAGGGTTAATACAGTAGCTGCAACCACAACCCCTTTTTTTGCATAATTGATCATTATTTCAACCCTAAAAACTTTGAAAATTAAACGGCAAAAGGCCAGCCCGTGGGCTGACCTTCCTTGGTGCTAAAACGGGTGGTTATTACCAGTTTTCAACGTTTTGAGCATCAAAGCCGTAAACTTCCTGCATCAAATCACGTGCCTCTACTAACTGCGCTTTGTATGCATCTGTTAGCAGTGGCGCTTCACCGAGTAATGTATGTAGCTCGGCAAATTTACCTGCGTTATCGTCGCTGTAAAAAGGTGAAAATGGGTTAAATTGAAAGTTCAGTGCAAAGCCTTTCATTTCACTAAAGTGTTTAGCTAAATTAGCAAAATCGTCAGCACTTGCCTCTGTACCTTGTACTGTATCAATGTCGGCTAATGTGTCGTTGATGTAATGTACAACGGTGGCTGCAATTGCGTTTTCCCAATTGGCTACAGCAATATCACGTTGTGCTAATAACTGCGTTTTTTGATCATCGGTTAATGCACTTGGTGCAGCATCGTTAATAATTTTACGACCCGCAATAAACGCCGTCATTGCTGCGCTGCTAAAGTCAGTCGCTACTACCGCGCCTTTATCACGTTTAGCTGCATTGGTAGAGTTACCCCAATTGTATTCACTCGCTAAGTCAATTTTGCCATCGCCATCAATATCAGCGCTTGCGCTACCATCAGAAATAGCCTCGTCGCTAAATTCTAAATAATGACGTGCTGCGCCAAAGTAACCAAAACCTTCATCGTATTGATGCTCTAAAGTACTGTAAGTGCCATCGGCTGCTGCATCGGTGTTATCTTCATCAAGCCCTTCGTCTAGGTAATCGTCAGTGCCTTGCGAGAACATTAACGCACCTAGCGTATGCTTTTGAATAAGCTGGTTTAAATCAAGGCCACTTGTTGTGATGTATGCCGCAGTAATGTCATTACCGTTTACATCCTCAGATTGTGTACCGCTTGCAATTGCATCTACATTCGCGGCAAGTAAATCAAAGTAATGAAAAATAAGCCCTTCTGGTGTTTTTGCTTGAGTGCCGAAGTCGCTCCAGCCTTCAAATGTACCTTCTGTTAGCCAATCTTCTTCCATTTTAGACGCATCGTTACCGGCAATTTTACCTGTTAAGGTTTTGCCTGAATTCGAAATTTCTGCAAACGACTGTTGCAACGTAGTTGCGCCATCAATAAACAAAAAGCTGTTATCTTTTACGGCTTCGTAATCGCTCCAATAAGCCATTAACTGCGCTTTAACGGCATCGCCTGTTAAGCCTTCGCTTTCAATGTAATCAACACTTAATAAGCTTATGTAAGCTTTAATTTGCGCCGAAAGTGCATGGCGAGCCACTTGGCCTGTGTAACTTACCGCAGAATTACTAGCATTAACTGTTGAGGCAAATTCGTAAACGTTTACGCCATCTTGCGCTTCAATATCAGTTACAGATACGCTCAGTGTTTGTGTAAAACTTAAATCGCCAGCATCGGTTGCAGTGACTGTTACATCAATTGTTTCTACTTGCTCAGCATTAAGCGCTAACGTGCTTTTAAGCGTTAGCTCATTGCTGTCATTAATTTCAAAATACTGTTCATCATCAGAAAGTGTAAATACCATGCCTGTTGCATCGTCATCGGTTGCACTTAAAGTACCGACTACTGCGCCTACTACATCTTCTGTTACAGCCGCTGTTGATAAGCTAATAGCGGTAGGTGCCGAATTAGTCACTGTTGGAGTGGTTGGTGTTTCGGTGCTATCGCTGGAGCTTGAGCCGCCACACGCAGTTAAACCCATAGTTGCAGTAATTACTGCACTAGCAAGGAGAGATTTACGCAAATTCATGTTGAATCCTAATATTGTATGTGAATCATTCTTATTTGTAATAGCGACTATTCTAATTACAAATACCTAACAATCAACCTAAATGTTGCTTTTTTGTTTTATTTTTAAAATAGTTTTAGTTTTTAGAACAAAGGGAGATCGGCAAAAATACTTTTTAACATAGCTAAACAGCGCGTAAATTGCTTAGCAAAACATTCGCTGTACAAAGCTAATCTACTTATTAAAGTAATTAACTATCAAAAACTTATAACAATGCTTGGTTTGTACTAGATAAGTATTTTTAGAAAGGAACACTGCGCCTTAAAGCAAGGTGCGAACATTACGTAAAAATAAAATCACACTAACTTTTTAGATATAAAAGCTATTTGTAATAATTATTATTTATTTTAAAAACGCACCACTTATAGCGTTTAAGTGTGGTTTTTTGCTTCACTTACTGTTTTAGAGGCTTATATCGGCGTATTGATTAAAGGTATACTAGGGCGTGTTGACCTTGGCGGATAGAAATTTGTTCAATCTAGGGGCGATTAAATCGCGGCGCGTGGTTTGTAACTTAGTTGGCTCGATAACGGCTTCTGCGTTATTTTAATGACTTACATCCATGTAAAAATAAGTAAAAACCAATTAAGAATAGTTTATCGCCCTAGAAAGAACCCAATGGGCAGCCCATGTTTGGCTTTTATGCTGCGTTATCGCCTATTTATGGGGAATAACCAAGTTTCATAGGCTCTGCCTTGCCTAAAACCCAAACATACGGCTGAAAATTCAACCATTAAAAATCAACACACCCAAGAGATTATGAGAGGTGGTAATGCATTAAATAGTGTAATTTTACTACTCACTTTTAGCTAAGCCATACAATAACAGAGCCTTTTTATGAAAACAGAAATTCGCTACCGCTTTGAAACCTCGCAAGTTGCTAACCGCTTTGTGCATGTACTAAAAGATTGGCCCGTAAACCAAGTTAAAACTCGCCTATTTAATGGCGGCGACAGTGTAAAAGTCACTTACGAGTATGATGAAAGCGGATTTGATTACACCTCTGCCGAGCTAGATGATTTAGCAGAGCAACACGGTGGTAAAGAGGTTTAAGCACATAACAACAAAAAGCTATTACAGCCCAATTAGCCATTAACTTTGCTTTAATGGCTAGCGCGTTTTATCACTTTACGTTTTATTCGTGATATTTACGGATCATCGCCACTTTACCGTTTTCAACTTCTATTACTTCCATCATTACTGATGTGTACTCGATTGGCTGCTTACTTTGCGGATGAATGCCCTTAGCGTGGTTTTTATAACGAATCGCAAAGCCGCTATCGTTAAATACAAAGGTATTTAGCAGCTCGCTTTCGTATAAGGTGTGCGCGCCTAAATAAAAACGCATGCCCTTACGCATTAGTTTTTTACCCTCTGCTGTGCGAGAGTCATCTACTTGATACGGTATGTGCTGGCTGCCTACATCGTCTGTTAATAAATTAAGGTAGGCTTCAAGCTCTTTTTCACTTGCGTTAGGCGCTTGCGTGGCGGTCATTGTGTTGTAGTAATGCTGTGCAAATTTGTTTAAGTCCAGTGCCTCTTCAGCATCAACCGAAAAGGTACTCACTAATAGCAAAGCTAATGTAAATAGTCGTTTCATCACTTCTTCCTTGTAGTTAAAAATATTGATTTATTTATAGGTACACTATATTCACATGTTCAAAAATAAAACAAATATTTTTAAGTTAATAAACCTACATTTTGCTTTTTACTCTATTGGTTGCCACGCTGTTGGCTGGATCGTCGGGCCAAAAATGCTTGGGGTAACGTCCTTTCATTTCTTTTTGTACATCGCGATAACTACTAGCCCAAAAGTGCGCAAGATCTTGCGTAAGCTGTAATGAACGCTTACCTGGCGAGAGTAATTCCATAAGCAGAGGCAGCTTGCCATTTGCAAGCATTGGCGTACTTGTTAAGCCATACACTTCTTGCATGCGCACGCTAAGTTTTGCGGGGCCATCTAGCTGGTAATTAATTTTTATATTTGAGCCACTCGGTACCGTTAACCTAAGCGGTAACAGCGTTTTTAGGGATGTTTGCTGTGTCCAGTCAAAACAATTTTGCAGTGCTTCAAAGTAGTTAAACTTTTTAAGCTGCTCCAGCGTTTTTATATCCTGTAAATATACGCCTAACCAATCATCAGCTGTTTCGATAAGTTGCTGCTCGCTTATTGCCGGGAACGTATCTGGCATAAACTGACTGGCTAAACTCATGCGTATTAATAATTGCTGCGCATCGGGTTGTTCATTAAATAATGCAAAACCATGCTTGGTAAATAAATTAAGCCACGCTTTGGCGCGCTCGGTTTTATCAAGCTTTTGCTTACTTGGTTGGCTTGTAAGCGTAATGGCGCCGAGCTTTACTTCGTCTTGATGGATAAAGCGCGCGGTTTTTTCATCAAACTCACAGCGGGTAAGCGTAGTAAACAAATGCGGTAAGTAATCTTGTAGCTCAAATGGGCTAAGTGCGGTGGCTGCAAAAATACGCGTGCCTTTATGACCGCCCATGCTTGCAATAGCAAGGTAGTCATCGTTATGCCAGTAATCGGTGTTTAAATCAGCGCCCGCACCATTGGCAAGTAAGTAGCCATTGCCGCGTTTTTTTGCAATGCGATCGGGGTAAGCTAATGCCACCAGCAAACCTAAATGCTCGGTGTTTAGCTCACTGTTACTGTCGGTTACTTTTAAACGGCTTTGCCAGTATTTTAACTGCTGCTTAAATACTGGGTGTGGCCTTTGTTGTTGGCTATGTAGCGCCAAGCTTAGCTCGTTGGCGCTGTTTATTCGGCTCTCAAGCAGCGCCACTAAATAAAGTGCTAAGCGATAAATACCAGGGAGTTCTGCCTCAAGCGCTTGCGCTTTTAAAAGCATATGCGCTAAGCGAATATCCGCCCCAAAACCCAGCATTTTACTACCCAATTTAGTGAGCTTACCTTTGGAGTCGATAGCTTCAAGCATGGTTAGTAAGTTTGCCGCTTGCGTGCATTGCTGCGCTGTTGGCGTATCAAGCAAGGTAAGTTCGCTAATATTTGCGCCCCACTGTTTTGCCTCCAGCATAAGTTGGCTTATGTCTGAGGTGAGTATTTCCGGGCTATCGTGGCTATTACGTCGCTCAAATGTTTGTTTAGAGCCAAGCCTGTAAACAACCCCTGGCTCTATTCGCCCTGCACGCCCCGCTCGCTGCACAGCAGAGGAGCGCGATATACTTTGTGTTGTAAGCTCAGTTACGCCTGTTTTCAAGTTATAGCTCGCTGCGCGGCGTTTGCCGCTATCAATAACAATGCGAATGCCTTCAATGGTTAAACTGGTTTCGGCTACATTGGTGGTAAGCACTATTTTGCGCATACCCTTAGGCGCAGGGGCAATCGCCGCTTGCTGATTGGCTTTATCTTGCTCGCCAAATAACGTGGCAACTAGGCAGTTACTTGGTAAATCATTAAGGGCCTGCTGCACACGTACTATTTCAAATTGCCCAGGTAAAAACACCAATGCACTACCGCTTTGCTCATTGAGTGCTTGCTTAACGATATTAGGAATGGCATCTAACCAGCGGCTCTCATCTTTTATTGGTATGTATACTTCGTCTATGGGGTAACTACGCCCGCTTGATTGTATAACCGGGCAATCAAAAAACTGCGTATAGCGCTCAGTATCAAGGGTGGCCGACATAAGTAGTATAGTTAAATCATCACGCAGCGCACTTTGGGTCTCCAAAGCAAAGGCCAGCGAAGTGTCGGCCGCAATTGAGCGTTCATGAAATTCATCAAATATCAGTAAATCTATATCGCTTAATTCGGGGTCGTTTTGTAGCATGCGGGTAAGCATGCCCTCGGTGACTATTTCAAGGCGCGTATTACTACTGACTTTACTCTCGCCGCGTACTCGCAAACCAACACTCTGCCCCACATTTTCGTTTTGGCACTGTGCTAAGTAATTGGCAATATTACGTGCTGCTAAGCGGCGCGGCTCAAGCATTACAATACGTTTAAAATGGCCGTCGCGCATAAGCTGTAGCGGCAACCAGGTTGACTTACCTGCACCAGGCGGTGCTTGTAATAACGTTATGGGGTTACTTTGTAATGTAGTTAGAAGTTGTTGATATATGTTTTGAACCGGCAGCACTGCTATTTACCCAAAATTGCTTTGTATGCATTGTAACAAAAACCAAAAATAAACGCGTCGCTAAAGCAGATGAGTTTACGCGTATCCATATTCAGAAATAATTACAGACCGCTCTGTACATTTTTTAAGAACATACGCGTTGCAATAAAAGTAGCGCCTCGCTTAAATATATAAATTAATGATTATAAACACAAAATAAAAATTTGACTGGTTGGTACACGCTTTGCTCCTTTTATACTGAACGTTAATTAAAGCTAAGTAAGGAGATACTTATGAACAACGATCGTATGAAAGGTAATTGGAACGAACTTAAAGGTAAGGCGCAACAAAAATGGGGCGATCTTACTGACGACGATTTAGACAAAATTGAAGGTAGCCGTACAGAGCTAGTGGGTAAAATCCAGCAGCAGTACGGTAAATCTAAAGAAGAAGCAGAGCGCGAAGTAGACGAGTTTGAAAAAACTCACTAATCGCTAACTTCTGAAAAAAACCGCCATTTGGCGGTTTTTTTGTTTAACGGCTAAAATAAAAGTACGTTTGTTTACGCTTTTAATTGATTACCTATAGGCAGTTGCCTAATGCGCTTACCACAAGCGGCAAAAATAGCGTTACACAATGCAGGGGCGTAAACCGGTGTTGCGGGCTCCCCTACACCTGCTGGTGGTGCATCGCTTTGTATTATTTCTACTTCTACCTCTAGTGATGAATCGCTCATACGCGGTACGCGGTAATCGTGAAAGTTACTTTGCTGCACGCGGCCTTTATCAAAAGTAATACCGTCGCTAATTGCGGTTGTAATACCGTAAATAGAGCCACCTTGGGTTTGATTTTTTACGGTATCGGTGTTTACAACCGTACCTGCATCAATAGCGACCCACGATTTAATCACGTTTAAATCACCAGCATCCGATACCTCTACCTCAACCACAGTAGCCACATACGTTAGAAAGCTGCGGTGCGCAGCAATGCCTAACCCGCGACCTTTTGGCAGCTTTCGGCCCCATTTACTTATCTCAGCCACCTTTTCAATAACATGGCGTAATTTACCAATATCTAATGGGTAAACGTCTTTATCGGCGCCATAGTTATCGTACGAGGCATTTTGCTCGGTTACATCTAAAATGCGATCAGGGCCTATGGTTTCAAGTAAATAGTCTTTTTGGTCACGCCCTGCTTTGTGCGCCGCTTCAGCAATAAATGACTGAATAGCAAAAGCATGAAAAATATTTGATACCGAACGCATCCAGCCCACTCTTGTTTTAGCGGGTGCTTCGCCGTTTTCTAACTTTAAGTTAGGTGAGTTTATGGGGTTATCGGTAAAGCCCAAGCGCAGCTCAAAACCTGCAGGCGACGTTGCCCCTTCTTGAAAGGTCGACATAATTGGCGAAAACGCCGTACGATGTAAGTAAGCCTCAATATTGCCTTTTTCATCTAATGACGCTTCAATATGTTGAGCCGATACCGCATGATAAAAACTGTGCTGAATATCATCCTCTCGCGTCCACTGTACGCGTATGGGTTGTCCTACTTTCATTGAAATGTAAGCAGCTTCTGCTGAAAAGTCAGGTTTTGATTTACGCCCAAACCCGCCACCTAACATGGTGACATGCACGTTAATTTGGCTCTCTTGCATACCAAGTAACGCAGCTACGGTTTTCATATCAGCTTGCGGGTTTTGCGTTGCAGCCCAAATATCTACCCTGTCTTTATTGTACATTGCAGTGGCGCAAGGTGGCTCCATAGGTGCTTGGGCCAAATGCGGCGCGTAATAGTCGGCTACTAACTTATTGCTCGATTTAGCCAATACGCTGGCGGTATCGCCTATTTCACGTACATGCGCTTGCGGCTCATTAACGGTTTGTAATAGCGACTTTTTAAAGCTCTCTGAATTATAATCGCCGTTTTTACCATCATCCCACACTACTTTTAGTGCTTTACGCGCCTGCCATGCAGCCCAAGTATTTTTAGCAACAATAGCAATGCCGCCTTTTGGCTGAAATTGCGGCGCACCTTTTGGTACTGGCATTTCAATAACATCAACTACGCCATTAATTGCTTTAGCGGCGCTGGCATCAAACGATTTAACCACACCACCTACTACCGGCGGGCGCTCAACCATAGCCACCAGCGCCTTTGGTTCGCGAACATCAGCAGCAAATGTGGCTTTACCGGTTACTAAATCGGTTAAATCTATGTGCGCCATACCGGTATTTATATAACGCCATTCTTTACGTGTTTTAAGTGTTAACTTGTCAGGCTCTGGCGGTGTAATGCCAAGTGCAAGGTCTATTAGGTCTTTATAGGCAAGCGTTTTACCTGAGCTGTGGGTAACCACGTGCTGATTAGCTGTACAGGTTTGCGGCTCAACGTTCCAATATTTAGCGGCTGCGTGCTGCATCATGTAGCGAACACTTGCGCCCATTTCACGCAGGCGTTGCATGTTGTAGCGAATACTGCGCGATCCATCAGTATTTTGATCCCCATATTTAGGGTCGCCCTTACCTTGAATAACAACCACTTTATCCCATGCAGCTTCCATTTCGTCTGCCACAATTTGGGCAATGGCGGTACGAATTTGTTGGCCCATTTCAGAGCGGTGACAGGTTATTTCAACCATGCCATCGGGGCGCAGTGCTATAAATAAGTTGGCACGTTTTGCTTGCTCAGAGGGTTGCTCTAACACGCCTGCAAACGCTTTTGGTGCACTGCCTACAAAATAAGTGCCTAATACTAATGCGCCTATTGCGCTGGTTTTTAAAAATTGGCGGCGGTTTAGGTCAAAGTACGTATTGTCGTTTTTCATACTTGTTCCCCTTGTTCATTTGGGTCAAAATATTCAACGCCCGCAATAGTTTTAGCCGCCGACTTAATTGCTTTATGAATACGCGGATACGTGCCACAACGACAAATATTGCCCGACATATTACTCACTATTTCATCATCAGTGGGATTAGGGTTAGCGGCTAATAAGCTTGCCGCTTGCATTATTTGTCCGCACTGACAAAACCCACATTGCGGCACTTTATGCTCAACCCAGGCTTTTTGCACGGGGTGGTCGCCTTGCTCGCTTAACCCTTCAATAGAGGTAATATTGCGCCCTGCCACAGCCGATACCGGTAATATGCACGAGCGCTGCGCTACGCCATCAATATGTATGGTGCACGCACCACATTGCGCCATACCACAGCCAAACTTAGGCCCGGTTAAATTTAATTCATCTCGAAGATACCAAAGCACCGGCGTTGACGGATCGCCTGTAAACTCATGTTTATTACCATTAACGGTAAGCGTGATCATATTTAACTCCTTGGCAAAGCGCTTTAAAGGAATGCCTTGTTGCGCGAGAACGGTTTGAATAATTGCTACTTTTTTAGCCTACCACTTAGAATTGGTTTATTGAAATTTTTATCGGCGAAACGCCAACCTATAGCTGTTATTAAGTGGCAGCTTTATTGGATAGAGATAAGAAGGGTTTACTGATTCTACTTAGCACTTATAACAGGCTCATTTAATAACTGCTCATCATTTTTATATACTTCAAGCCAACCAGGTGGCGATGTATCGCAGCCAATAATAGTAACGTGTAATATGTAACTATAACGTCCGTTTATAAACGTATAGTGGTGATTGCCGCCGCTCCCCTCAAAGGTAATATCACCGTTAAATAAAACCATATCAGGCTTGTCCTTTGGCTTTTTATCAATACTCCACACCGCATAACGGTAATTCCTATCACCTAAATCATCAACGCGAATATGGTAGCTAGCCGTTTTCCAATCAAGCACTGGCTCTTCAAATGTATTAATACTTGAATGAAGTGATTGCTTGTCTTGTTCAATTAAGCGTTTAGCAAATGCCTGCTCTTTGGCTGTGTGGCTATTTATACCGATAATTTTACCGTCGGTATTCATCCACATCACGCCGTTATTTAGCATAATGCCGCGCCAACCAACTTTATCCCAATCGGTATTAATATTAGAGCTGCCAATAACGGCAACTAGCTCATCGTCAAACACTTCATCAAAGCGGTTAATAAACTCAGCTTCATTTTTAATGTCAGGCAATGGATATTGCCTTTTTAGAGGGTAGCGAATATGCGCAGCAATCGCAGTTTTATCCTGCGTTTTAAAAGCAGCAATAACAGGTAAAACACTCTCGTGATACTTCTGCTCAAGCGCAAATGTGTTTGATGTGAAAAGTAGGAATAGGCAAAGCAATATGTAATTTAGATACTTCATTGTAGCCCTTTATTTAAAGTTATTGAGTGCATTGTATAAAGGTAGGTAATACCTGACACTAAGTGAAAATATAAGATCAGAAGCAACTTTATAAAAATATAATGTATCTTAAGGCTCTAGGTAGCCTTATATTTCTAAATTACAACTTTGGATTTTCTAACTTTTTTAATAAAAGGTTAAATACATTTTCTTGAATGCCTTCTAAATATTCCAACCATTCATTATCATACTGAATATTAAAAATGTGATCATAATTATTTTTTTTACTTATATTATCTGATAAAACCTTCAATTCTGACGACCAGCTAGGATCAATTTTATCAAATCGCCGCTGATCAATAATATTCATAAGCTTTTCCACGTCATTTTCTAATTTATATAGTTTTTTAAAATCACCTTCTAATATTTTATATTTATCTGGAGACAAAAATCTTAGGCGTATAACAGAGTTAGACAATTTATTATGAGCGATTATAAATTTTTGATGAAACTCTAGTGTCGACTTTAAAGAACGCTCCCACTTTCCTATGGCAATAACTTGCTTGTCTTCTGAAGAACTTCTTAATGACTCCAAGCAACTTTTCGTTTCTAGTTGATATAAAGTACAATACATCCAACTGTGGAAATATTCTCCTTTTATGCAGCTAAGTATTTCGAATCTTTCATATGCCCCATCAATCCGTTTTCGACTCTTATACTCAACAATTGCGATAATCACGGCATAAATAGTTCCCACTCCCCCAATCCAGCTACCCAAATCAGGCCAAAAATTAGAATGTCCATTAGAGTGGTAGAGGATTTCATAAGCACCTATAGAAGTAATAAGAAGAGCAATAAATGTCATTAATACAAATTTCTTTCTATTCCAAAGCCCTGTAATTTTATCCCTCAAAATAACTAATCCTTATTTAAATAACTTACAAATACACCAGCGGCTTTAGTAACTAAAATTTCATTTAGTTTTGACGACTAATAGTTTCAAATTATTACTACTAAGCAATTGCTTCATATAAGTTTTTCAACGTTTACCTAATATTAATTCAGTTAAAGAGAAATCACCAATAGTGCCTCCATAACCATATTATATGATTTCAACTGATTGTTCTTAAACAAGGTAATAAAAGTAAAAAACGAGCCTAATTTGGCTCGTTTTTCTTTTACTGATAGCTGACAGCTAAAAACTGACCGCTTCGCTATGACTCCGGCTCATACCCCAAGTTAGGCGATAGCCACCTTTCAGCCTCTTCGAGCGTCATATTAGTTCGCTTGGCGTAATCTTCCACCTGATCCTTTTGCACAGCCGCGACGGCGTAGTATTTTGCCTCGGGATGTGAGAAATACCAGCCCGAAACCGCAGCCCCTGGCCACATGGCGTATGAGCTGGTGAGCTGCATGCCAATGCGTTTTTCGGTATCGAGTAACTGCCAAATTTTCTTTTTCTCGGTGTGCTCTGGGCACGCTGGGTAACCTGGCGCTGGGCGAATACCTTGGTAGTTTTCGCGAATTAGCTCATCGTTACTTAAGTTTTCATCGGCTGCGTAACCCCAATACTCTTTGCGCACTTGTTCGTGCAAGTATTCTGCAAACGCCTCGGCGAGCCTGTCGGCAACCGCTTTTACCATTATTTTATTGTAGTCGTCTTGCTTGGCATCGAACGCGTCGGCTAGGTCGTCTTCTTCTAAACCGCCCGTTACTGCAAACGCGCCAAAGTAATCAGGTGTGCCTTTTAGCGCTATGTAGTCGGCTAAACAATAGTTAGCAAAGTCGGTTTTTTCGGTTTGCTGGCGTAAATGGCATGAGGTAGTTAACAGCTCTTTGCGGGTTTCGTCGGTGTAAATTTCTATGTCATCACCCACTCGGTTTGCTGGGAATAAACCAATTACGCCTAAAGGTTGCAAAGCACCTGACTTTTCAAGGTCGTCGAGCATGTCGTTAGCGTCTTTAAATAAGCTACGTGCTTGCTCGCCAACGACTTCATCGTCTATTATGCGCGGGTATTTACCAGCGATTGACCACGTCATAAAGTACGGGGTCCAATCTATGTATTTACGTAAAGTCGCAATTGATACATTTTTAAATTCGGTCACGCCCAGCTTTTTAGGCACTGGTGGCGTGTAGTTATCCCAATCAAGCTTGGCTGCGTTATCGCGGGCGCGCTGTATGGTAACGGGTTTTGAACGTGGCTTTTTGCGCGCTTGCTGCTCGCGTACTTTTTCGTACTCGGCTTTAGTTTTTTCTAAAAAGGCCGGTTTTAGCTCTTTAGATAATAAGCTCGATACCACGCCCACTGCACGGCTGGCGTTATTTACGTAAACTACGCCTTTGTCGTACTGCGGTTCAATTTTAACGGCAGTATGCGCTTTAGAGGTCGTTGCGCCGCCAATCATAAGTGGTAATTCAAAACCTCGGCGGGTCATTTCTTTGGCTACGTGTACCATTTCATCAAGCGATGGGGTAATTAAACCCGAAAGGCCGATTATGTCGGCTTTTTCGTCAATCGCGGTTTGCAGTATTTTTTCAGCAGGTACCATTACACCTAAGTCGATTACTTCGTAGTTATTACATTGCAGTACTACGCCTACAATGTTTTTACCTATGTCGTGCACGTCGCCTTTTACGGTGGCCATAACCACTTTACCGTTAGTGGCGCCTTCTTCTTTTTCGGCTTCTATGTATGGGTCTAGGTAGGCCACTGCGCGTTTCATTACGCGGGCCGATTTAACAACTTGCGGTAAAAACATTTTACCTGCACCAAATAAATCCCCTACCACGTTCATGCCATCCATTAATGGCCCTTCAATTACGTGAATAGGTTTATCGGCGGCAGCGCGGCACTCTTCCGTGTCTTCATCTATAAAGGTGGTAATGCCTTTAACAAGGGCGTGCTCTAGGCGTTTTTCAACAGGCCATGTGCGCCACTCTAAATCTTCTACGCGTTCGGCTTGTGCCATACCCGAAAACTTAGGGGCTATTTCTACAAGGCGCTCACCTGCACCGGGGTCGGTGTTAAGGATTACATCTTCTACGGCTTTACGAAGTTCCTCGGGGATGTCGTCGTAAACCGCAAGTTGCCCTGCGTTTACAATACCCATATCCATACCCGCTTTTATCGCATGGTATAAAAACACTGAGTGAATGGCTTCGCGTACGGGGTTATTACCCCTAAACGAAAACGATACATTAGACACCCCGCCCGACACTTTACAGTGTGGTAAGTTTTGTTTAATGCGGCGTGTGCCTTCAATAAATTCTACGGCGTAGTTGTCGTGCTCTTCTATACCGGTGGCTACGGCAAATATATTGGGGTCGAATATTATATCTTCCGGCGGAAAACCAATCTCTTCGACTAATATTTTGTAGCTGCGCTCACAGATTTCGTATTTGCGGTCTGCGGTGTCGGCTTGGCCGTCGGTATCAAACGCCATTACAACAGCGGCAGCGCCGAAACGTTTAATAATTTTAGCTTGGCGTTTAAACGGCTCCTCCCCTTCTTTAAGCGATATTGAATTAACAATAGCCTTGCCTTGAATGCATTTAAGGCCTGCTTCTATTACTTCCCATTTAGAGGAGTCGACCATAATAGGCACTTTAGAAATATCAGGCTCTGAGGCAATTAAGTTTAAAAACTTAACCATTGCCGCTTTTGAGTCCAACATGGCTTCGTCCATGTTTATATCAATAACTTGGGCGCCGTTTTCTACTTGCTCGCGAGCAACGGTAAGCGCTGCTTCATAGTCTTCTTCCATGATTAAGCGTTTAAACATGGCAGAGCCGGTTACGTTGGTACGCTCGCCAACATTGGTAAATACTGCAATTTGCTGGGTCATGTTGGCTCCTAGTTTAAGTTACAGGCTTCAAGGCCTGATAAACGCATACGAACATCAAGCTCTGGCAACGCGCGAGGTTTAACGCCTTCAAGCCCTTTGGCAAACGCACGAATATGCGCAGGCGTGGTGCCGCAGCAACCACCAACAATATTTATAAAGCCCGATTTTCCCCAGTCTATAATCTCTTTCGCCATGTCCTCTGCTTCTAGGTCGTACTCACCAAATTCGTTAGGTAAACCGGCATTTGGGTGTACTGAGGTAAATGTTTCGCATACGCGCGAAAGTTCCTCTACGTATTGGCGAAGTAAATCTGGCCCTAGAGCGCAGTTAAGGCCTATAGAAAGCGGCTTAATATGGCGAATAGAGTTATAAAATGCTTCGGTGGTTTGCCCCGAAAGCGTACGCCCAGAGGCATCGGTAATTGTGCCTGAGATCATTACAGGTAATGTGCGCCCTGCTTGCTCAAACGCTTCTTCTACTGCGAATGAGGCCGCTTTTGCATTTAGCGTGTCGAAAATGGTTTCGATAAGTATTAAATCGGCGCCGCCTTCCATTAGTGCAAGGGTAGACTCAACATACGCAGTAACCAGCTTATCAAAGGTAATATTACGATAGCCTGGGTCGTTTACATCTGGCGAAATTGAGCAGGTTTTAGAGGTTGGCCCTAAAACACCCGCTACATAGCGGGGTTTTTCTGGGTTTTTGGCGGTGAACTCGTCACATATTGCGCGCGCGAGTTTTGCCGACTCTAGGTTTACTTCACGGCTTATGCTTGCCATGTCGTAATCTTCCATCGAAATAGTGGTTGAGTTAAAGGTATTGGTTTCAATAATGTCTGCACCGGCGGCTAAAAAGCTGCGGTGTATATTGGTTATTAACTCAGGTTTTGTAAGGCTTAATAAATCGTTATTGCCTTTAATTAGTACGTGCCAGTCTTTAAAGCGCTCGCCTCGGTAGTCTTCTTCTTCAAGCTTGTGAGTTTGGATCATGGTGCCCATGGCGCCATCTAAAATTAAAATACGCTCTTTTAATGCAGCGCTTAATTCGCTGTGTTTATTATTGTTTTGCACGTTATTCTGCATAGTTGTTAGTCCTCACATCTTGGCTAACTAAATTAATATCATAAGGGGTCGTTTGGTACACGTAGTAATTTAACCAGTTCGAAAACAGCAAAAAAGCATGGCTTTGCCACGTTTTTGACGGCTTTTTGCTTGCGTCGTTATCTGGAAAATAGTTTTCGGGTTTTGGCGCATCAGGACTTTTTTGTAAATCGCGCTCGTACTCTGCTTTTAATGTGTCGGCATCGTATTCTGGGTGGCCGGTTATAAACACTTGGCTGCCCGACTTATTTTTCATTAAGTAAGCGCCTACTTTTTCAGAGCCTGCCAATACCACTATATCGTCGCAGGCATTTATTTTATTTATATCAATGTGGCCATAACGTGAGTGCGGCACTAAAAAGGTGTCGTCGAAGCCACGAGTAAGTGCCCCGTGATCAAAGTAACACTGGTGAGTAAACACACCACAAAGTTTATCTTCTTTTAAATCGCGTTTTAAATTGTAACGATGATACAACGCGGCATGCGCCGCCCAGCACGAAAACAGCGTAGAGGTAACGTGCTGCTCTGCCCAATCAATAATCACTTTTAGCTCATCCCAGTACGCAACATCGTCGTATTCAAGGTGTGCTAGTGGCGCGCCGGTAACAATTAACGCATCGTAGTTATTGTCTTTCACTTCTGAAAAATAACGGTAAAAGGTATCTAGGTGCTCTTCTGAGTTGCTACTGCTGCGGTGCGTATCTAGGCGTAATAGCTCTACATTTACTTGCAAAGGAGAATTGGCAAGCAAACGAATAAACTGCACTTCGGTTTCTACTTTATTAGGCATTAAATTTAAAATAGCCAAACGCATAGGACGAATTTCTTGCGTTTTTGCGCGACTTTTTGGCATTACAAACACGTTTTCTTCACGTAAACGGGCAATAGCCGGTAGCTCGTCTTTCACTGTAATTGGCATATTTTTTACTCCTACTCATAAAAACCGAGAATTTATACGCTCTCATTATGAACAGTATGCTAAAAATATCAACCTCTAGATGTATAGATGTCTAAATGAAATTTATTCATGATTTTATACTTTATCAACCTGCAGCCATTAGCGCTTTAAAACCCGCCATTCGTTGACTGTTTCACCTGTGAGCCACTACAATACAACATTGAAATTTTTATTATTATTTGAAGGCTTTCCTCCATGGTTTTACCTGATAAGTTTATATTCTCGATGAGTCGAGTATCTAAAGTTGTGCCACCTAAGCGCACAATTTTAAAAGATATTTCGTTGCACTTTTTCCCTGGCGCTAAAATTGGTGTGCTAGGTTTAAATGGTGCTGGTAAATCTACATTACTTCGCATTATGGCCGGTGTTGACCAAGACTTTGAAGGTGAAGCCCGCCCTCAACCTGGTACTAAAATTGGTTACTTACCGCAAGAGCCAGTACTGGATGAAAGCAAAACAGTACGCGAAATAGTTGAAGAAGCTGTTGGCGAAGTAAAACATGCCCTTAACCGCCTTGACGAAGTGTACAACGAGTACGCAATGGAAGACGCTGACTTTGACGCCCTAGCAAAAGAGCAAGGCGAGCTTGAAGCTATTATTCAAGCGCACGATGGCCACAACATCGATAACGTTTTAGAACGCGCTGCTGATGCACTTCGTTTACCTGAATGGGATGCTAAAATTGAGCATCTTTCAGGTGGTGAGCGCCGCCGTGTTGCTATTTGTCGTTTATTACTCGAAAAGCCAGATATGCTTATTCTCGATGAGCCTACTAACCACTTAGATGCTGAGTCGGTTGCTTGGCTTGAGCGCTTCTTACATGATTACGAAGGCACTGTTGTGGCGGTAACGCATGACCGTTACTTCCTTGATAATGTAGCTGGCTGGATACTAGAGCTTGACCGTGGTGAAGGTATTCCGTGGGAAGGTAACTACTCTTCTTGGCTTGAGCAAAAAGATGCGCGCTTACAACAAGAGCAAAAATCTGAAAAAGCACGTCAAAAATCAATAGCTCAAGAACTTGAGTGGGTACGTTCAAACCCTAAAGGTCGTCAAGCTAAGTCTAAAGCGCGTATGGCGCAGTTTAGTGAGCTACAGCAGTCTGATTACCAAAAGCGTAACGAAACTAACGAGCTATTTATTCCACCTGGTCCGCGTTTAGGTGACCAAGTGCTTGAAGTTAATAACTTACGTAAGAGTTTTGGCGATCGCGTATTAATCGACGATTTAAGCTTTAGTATGCCAAAAGGCGCGATAGTGGGCATTATCGGTGCCAATGGCGCGGGTAAATCAACCCTATTTAAAATGCTAAGCGGCGAAGAGCAACCAGATAGCGGCAGCATTAGCGTAGGTGAAACTGTAGAGCTTGCAACGGTTGATCAGTTCCGTGGCAACATGGACGAAAGCAAAACTGTATTCCAAGAAATATCTGACGGACAAGACGTGCTAAAAATTGGTAACTTTGAGTTCCCAAGCCGTGCATACGTTAGCCGCTTTAACTTTAAAGGTAACGATCAGCAAAAGTTTGTAAAAGACTTATCAGGTGGTGAGCGCAACCGTTTACACCTTGCTAAGCTTTTAAAAGCGGGTGGTAACGTAGTACTACTGGATGAGCCAACCAATGACCTTGATGTTGAAACACTACGCGCCCTTGAGAACGCTATTTTAGAGTTCCCAGGCTGTGTAATGTGTATATCGCATGACCGTTGGTTCCTTGACCGTATTGCAACACACATTTTAGATTACCGCGACGAAGGCCAAATTAACTTCTTTGATGGTAACTACACTGAATACGAAGAGTGGCTTAAAAAGACCTTAGGCGCAGAAGCTGCACAACCTAAGCGTATTAAGTATAAAAAAATTGGTTAATTGTTAACTGATATAACAAACCCTGCATTTATGCGGGGTTTTTTTATGCCATTTTTTATCGCTATGGGCTATTTCCCGCTATGCTTGATTTAAATATTACAATAAAGGCACTCGTTTTATGGAAAATCGACGTCAGTTCTCGCGTATTCTTTTTTCAACCGCGGCTCAATTAGAATTTGCAGGAGAGAGCTACCCATGCAAATTACTCGATGTATCTTTACATGGCGCACTCATTACTAAATGCGCGGCGTTTAGTGGTACAAAAAATAGCGAAGCCACCTTGCGCTTTACCTTGCCACAAAGCGATATAGAAATAAAAATGGAGGTGTTTATTTGCCACATAGAAGATAAACACATCGGCCTTAATTGCCACCATATAGATATAAACAGCATTACCTATTTAAAACGGTTAGTTGAACTTAATTTAGCCGATGAAAAATTACTTCATCGCGAGCTTGCCTCATTGATTGAATAGCGGCAATAGACTCCCTTAGTTAAGTTTATTACCATAGCGCAAACTTTATTATTGATACGGTTATGCGCCTAAACCCTCACTTACCTTTGGTCTATCACAGTAATTATTCGTTTAGCTTTGACCCTAAGCACCGATTTGTAATGAGTAAATTTGCTCATTTATATGAGCAGGTTAAAGGTTTAGGCATTGCTGGTAATAATTTAGTAGAGCCTATTTTGGGCTCCCCCGAGCCACTTGAACTGGTACACTGCGAAAACTACATTCACGATTTATGGCATAACCGTCTGGACGAAAAAGCCATGCGCCGCATTGGCTTACCTTGGTCGCAACCGCTAATGAACCGTACATTCACCGCCCCACAAGGCACGTTACAAACTGCACGCTTAGCATTAAAGCATGGCTTAGCCTGTCATTTAGCAGGCGGTACGCACCATGCACACACTGATTTTGGCTCAGGTTTTTGTATGGTGAACGACTTAGCCTTTACCGCGCAAACATTAATACAAAGCGGTGAAGTGACCAACGTGCTCATTTTTGATTTAGACGTACACCAAGGCGATGGCACAGCTGCAATGCTTGCACATCAGCCGTATGCGTATACATGCTCTATACACTGCGAAAAAAACTTCCCGTTTAGAAAATCCCCCAGCGATTTAGACATAGGCCTTGCTAACAATATGCAAGACGCAGAATACTTAGGCGTTGTGGATGATACGCTGCAGTTTTTACTAAATGAGCTCAACCCCGATTTAGTCCTATACGATGCCGGTGTAGATATTTGGCAAGACGATGGCTTAGGCAAACTAGATATAAGCTGGGACGGCATTAAACAGCGTGACCATTTAGTGTTTAAGCGCTGCCTTGAACATAACACCGCTATTGCCAGTGTTATTGGTGGCGGCTACGACAGAGACCATACGCGTTTAGCGCAGCGCCATGCAATAGTAATTGAGCAGGCTGCGGGTTTTTAAAAGAAGTATTAACCTGTGCGCTTTATACTTTTAACTGGCTTGGGGTTAGCCCTGTCCAACGTTTAAATGCCCGCCTAAAGTTAGGAATATCGTAAAATGCCAAACGCTCAGCAACATGCTCATTGCACTTAGCGCGCAAGGTAAGTAAATAAATGGCTTTATGTTTATTTTGCTCATCAACTAAGCTCGAAAAGCGCATATTATGGGATTTTAGTTTTCGTTTAAACGTGGCTGGGCTCATGGCAAAATACTGGGCGGTTTGCTCTAAACTTGCCTCGTTATAAGTATGTAAATAGCGCCAAACAGCCTCTATAAAGGTGTATTTTTCATGTGATTTTACAGCCAATTGAGCGCGTGCTTGCATAAAGCGTAATTCGCTGGCGTACGGGTTAGCTTGGCGAAGTAATGTTTTGCTAATAACCCAACGAGTCGTTGGCTGCTCAAAACGCAGCTTTAAACCTAAATGTTGCTCGTACTGATGAATATGACGCGGTCGCTTAAAGCTAAAGTCGAACTCACACTGCGGATAGTGCGGGCTTAAACGCTTTAATAAACTATAAAACGCAGCACTGTAAATTTCTAAAATGTAGTTATGCAGGTCGTCATCAAGCCCTGTAGCAGCATTTAAAAAAATATAAAATTGCTGATTACTTACATAGTGCTGACTAAAAAACAAAGGGCAAAGCTGTAAACGCGCTCGCTGTATTTGTAACAGTGCCGCCCCTAGTTTAGCGCTGAACAATACACTTTGTGCTGCGCTACTTGAATCGTTAACTAATTGACTACCTAGTAAAAAACCGCTGTCGGGGGTGTTCATTAGGCGTTTAAATTGACTTAGTAATTTAACTTGCTGCTCTAAACTAAAGCAATGCTCAACGCTGAGTAAATCTTGCTCAAAAATCCCGGTGCCGCGTAACAACTTATGTAGGGCAACCCCCCTACTTTGCGCAAGCTCTACAACGGCAGTTATAAGCCCCTGTGCAGTTAAATACTTGTCACTTAAGCTAACATAACTGTTCACTGCTGGTGGCTCTTTGTTGTTTTTGTAGTTGTAGGCCGCTGTGCAATTGTTGCATTAGCATGTGAGCTGTATCACTTTTTTGCGCTTGTATGATATGGGTAGTTACACACTGAAACTTAGCAAGCCCAGAGCCTTCTACTTTAAAAGCACAATGTTTTAATGCGGCTGTTATTTGCCTAAGAAGCTCTTGGCCTTGCTGCTTTGATGTGGCTGGCATTAGCACCATAAAACAGTCTCCCGCATAACGACATACCACATCGCTTAACCGACAGTTCATTAGTATAAGCTCGCTTATTTCGCGTAGCAGTCGATCCCCTTCGCTAAAACCAAACTCATTATTAAAACTCGCGAAGTCGCGTATATCAATAGCGGCTAATAAAACTGGCTGCGGCGCCTTAAGCTGCGTGTTTAAAACGCTTTGTAAGTATTCGGCTGTATAAACGCCGGTAACGGGGCATACTTTGTCGTGCTCACGTAAATGTGCTTCACGGCGCCTTAGCTGTTTATTTAAAACATATTGTTCTTGGTGCCAATGGTATAAACCTAAACTGGTTAGCAGCATCCCAACGGGAGCTGGCAGTGACTCTATCCAGCTTAGCCACTGCTGCGCAGGTTGCATTAACCACTCATCGAGCAAATCGAGCGTGGCCGAGAACATAAATAAACCAAGCCCAAGCACCAAATAACGAGTAACTTTGCCCGGCGGGCGCGAAATAAGTAAGGCGACAATCCAAGTTAGGGTCATAATCACTATGCCGCCCTCACCAATAATATCGAGCCATTGTATGTGTTGCAGCTCTTTGAGCTCCCCTAAATAGGCACATAAAAATATGGCTAATAACGCCATAGCTATAATACTGTTTGTTAAAAGCCGATGGCTAATAAAGGGATTAAATCGCATAGTTTGTCTTATTTAAATTGCGTATGTATTTATGCTACCCGAAGTGCATTTTTTGTAGCAGGGTCATATTAGCTCAATGATGTGACAGCTAAATGATAAGCACTTAATTATAACCTGCACATAGCCCATTAACGCTATATTGCTTGGGAGTGCGATTAGCTCACACGCCAAGGTAAAGCTTTTAAAACCTTAATAACCTGCTGATCTAAATAGGGTGTTGTCACATTTGCGTCATTTAATTTATTTAGTTTGCTTTCAAACCAAGCAGCAACAGGAGCAAATTACATGGCACACTTTAAACTTAAAGCACTGGTAACAGCGCTATCACTTTGCAATTTAGCAGTACATGCAGCACAAGAAGAACACAGAACTGATGTAAAAGTATCTGAAGAGTTAGTAGTCTATGGCGAAATAGGTTATCGCAACCGCTCACAAGAACTAGCCCCAACGCTTGAATACTCTCAAGAATACTTTCAGCGTTTTGAACCACTAACAGCAGGTGATGCACTAAAGCGTGTACCGAGTGTGACGTTTTTATCAGATGTGCTTGAGTCTGACGGCGCACGTATGCGCGGTTTGAGCCCTGCTTACACAAAAGTACTGATCAATGGCGAAGAAGTTCCAGGCGCTGGTGCTGATCGCTCATTTTTTGTTGACCGTATTCCTGCCGAATTAATCGAGCGTGTAGAAATAATTCGTTCATCAAGTGCCAACCGCTCTGCCGATGCAATTGCGGGCACCCTTAACATTGTACTTCGAGATGGCTACAGCTTAGACGGCGGTTACATTCGCGCAGGAGGATTACGCTATGATGATGGTGAACTAAAAGAAAGCTTTGCGGGCGTTTACGGTACTGAGTTTGCAGGTGGACGTTTACTACTAGGGGCTAATTTTCAAGGTCGTTATAACCCAAAACAAAAATCAAGCATACGTTATGGTGATAGCCCTGAAAATAACCCTAATTATGCAACTGATGATTTTGATAACCGTGAAGATCAATCAGATACTCGTGATGGCGATGACACATCATTAAATGCCAGCTTTGAAAAGGTATTTGATAACGGTGGCAAGTTTGATATTAGCGCCATGTGGGTTGATACAGACCGTACCGAAGATGAGCGCTCTTTTGAATATGACGACGCGACGGCCACGTCTAACTCAGTGGTTGAAGGCGGTAACTTACTTTCAGACAACGGAAATGTTTCCTACATTGACCAAACCAACTACAACATTAACTCAGGTTATGAATTACCGCTTTTAGGCGGTACCAGTAAATTTAAAGTAGGTTACGCCAGCTTTGAAGAATCTGTATACGAGCAAGAAGTTGAGCTTGATACGTCTGAACTACCAATGGTTTTTGAAGAAGCCGAAGAAACTGTTGATATCGATGATAAAGAGTGGTCATTGCAATGGCAGCATAGCTTGCTTGTAAGCGACTCAAAAGAAGTTCAATTCGGTGCTTTTGTACAAGGAAAAGAGCGCGACACAGCAATTTTTGAAGCTGAAGATGAAAGTGAGCAAACACTTACTGGCTGGGATCAATTTAACCAAACACCTATGTCACTCGCTGTATTTAATAACGAATTTGAAGCAGTAGACGGAGGCGTTAATACGCTTGAAGAAGACCGTTTTGACTTATTTGCTTTAATCAAACACGAAGCCGATGTGTTCTCATGGGAAATGGGTGTGCGCTGGGAGTCAACTGATTCAAGCATTACCGATACCAATGAAGGCGTTACTGCAAAAAATGACTATGACTTTTTCTTACCGTCGGCTCACTTTCGTTACAGTGTAAGTGATAACGGTCGAGTAAGCGCCTCTATTGCACGTAGCTTACGTCGCCCTGACTTTGACTACATAACACCCGCCCTACTTGAAGAAGAGCTCGCTGATAATGACTTTTTAGGTAACCCAAATCTTAAGCCAGAATCTTCTTGGGGTATCGATTTAGGTTACGAATACCGTTTAGGTAAAAGTGGCGTTGTCGGTGTAAACGTATTTTACCGTGACGTTAGCGATTTAATTGAAATTGCCAGCACAGGTGTTGAAGGCTCAGAAGGCGAAGGTACATTTGTACTGCAACCACAAAATACTGGCGATGGCACAGTACAAGGTATTGAGTTTGATTTATCAACGCCACTGAGCGCAATCAACATGCCAAATACTGGTATTTTCTTAAACTACTCTTGGCTTGATAGTGAAGTTGAAGACAGCTTTGGTAAACGTAAGTTTAATGACCAATCAAATTATGTTTATAACATTGGCTTTATCCAAGATTTACCTGACCTAGGCGCATCATTTGGTGCAACATACCGTAACCAAGGTGATGCATACGGACGCTTTGTAGGTGAAGAAGTTACCACCTCTTACGGTGCTGATTTAGAGCTTTTCGTTGAAAAACGCTGGGATGACGTAACCCTTCGCCTAGTGGGTTCAAACCTACTTGATGCCAGTAAAGATGAAGTTTTTAACAAATTTGACTCACTTGATGATCAAAACAGCCGTGACTTTGATGAGTACGAGCTTGAGTCTGAAGAAGCAGGTCCTGTGGTTCAACTAATGTTGCGCTACGCATTTTAATAGCAGGTATCATCATTTTAGGCACGTGATAAATTGCTATTACGTGCCTTTTGGGAGTTAGAACATGTTTAAATTGTCTTTCATAATGGCCGCCCTACTGAGCTCATCAGCGCTCAGTGCAGTCGAGCCTGTTATTTATAAAGATGAGCTTTATCAACAGCAAAAAATAGCTAAGTTAAATACGCTACCTGATAGCCTTAACTTTATTGTAATTGGTGATTGGGGACACAACGGCCACTTTTATCAAAAAGAAGTGGCTCACCAATTAGAAATAGCAATGTACCAAACTGATGCTGACTTTATCGTCTCAACTGGCGATAACTTTTACCCAAATGGTGTGGCAAGCGTTAACGATCCGCTTTGGCAATCAGCCTTTGAGAACATATACCACGGCCCTCACACATTTGAAGATTGGTATGTTGTTTTAGGTAATCACGATTACTTGGGTAATGCTCAAGCACAAATTGACTACACAGAAAAAAGCCAGCGTTGGCAGTTACCTGCAAGGTACTACAGTAAAACATTTGCGCTTGAAAACAACGAGCAAGTGTTAATGGTTTTTTTAGATACCAACCCGATACAGCCGCAATACAAAGGCCGTGATAAATACCGTTCTACCCAAGGGCAAGGCTATAAAACCCAGCTTACTTGGCTTGAAACCCAACTTGCAGGCAGTAAAGCAAAGTGGAAAATTGTGGTAGGCCATCACCCGCTTTATTCAAGTGGTAAACGCTTTGGCCGTAACCAAGGGCTTCGCGACATTTTAGAACCTATTTTGGAGCGTCATAACGTGCAAGCTTATATCGCAGGGCACGAGCACGACTTGCAATACAACCAACCAAAAAATAGCAAAGTGGCTCACTTTATCTCTGGTGGAGGCAGTGAAGCACGGTTTGTAAAACAACGTGAATTTACCCGCTACGCAGAAGCAACACCTGGTTTTTTAAGTGTATCTATCAATGGCGAAACACTCAGTGTAAGTGCGATTAATCACCTTGGTGAAGTACGTTTTAACACTGAAAAGCACATAGATAAGTAAAGGATAAAATAATGAACTTTAAACTAAATACAATTTCAGCGGTGCTTGGCAGTGCAATCCTAATAACTGCAATAAGCGGTTGTACAAGTAATGACGATACGCAAAATAATAAAGCGATTGCAAAGCCATATATTAAAAAAACAGGTATTAAAACTAAATTATTCGGCCCACAACAAAACATGCAAGGCTCACAAGCCGCTGCACTTGGTATTAATCAATGGCTTATTGCCAGTGAAAGCCAAGGTTTATTAATTGCCGACAATGAGAAAAGCAGTGTACTGCTCGCCGGTAACTTTGAGTCAATTTCACTAAGACAACTATCAGCGCAGCAATTTTTACTCGCAAGCATTGATAAAAGCCAAGACAATGTAGTCATCTTTGAGCTTGAAAAAAATGGTCAAACTTGGCAGCTAACTGAGCTTACACGTATCAGTCCACCACAAGCACAACCAGATGCTGTGTGTTTATTTAAAAACGATAATAATGCAACTGTATCAGCATTTGTGCCAGATGTTCGCGGCTTGATCAGTGAAACCATTGTTTATGACTTAGCGAGCAAGCAAGTAAAAAACATCGCTGTTCGTGAATTTTCAGCCGTTACTGAAGCCTCCGGTTGCGCAGTTAATGACGAAACAAAAACCTTGTATGTGGGCGAAGCTGAACTCGGCGTTTGGGCTATCAATGCTGATGCTGAATCCGATGCCAATAAACAGCCAGTGGCATTAGTTGAGCCTTACGGTGAATTAAAAGCTGAAATCGGGGCATTATCAGTATCACAAGATGGTACTTTATGGCTTACTGCCACTGATGGCAATATGATCTATGCTTACCACGAAAATACTGAAAAACTAAGTCAGTGGTCACTTTCTGGCGATCACACCATTGAATCTGTTGCAGCGAGTTTGATCAATAACAATCAAGCGCAGCTAGTTTTAGTTGATGATGAAACAGGTGCCTACATTCAAGCAAATGTTAACTACACTGCGCAAACAGTTACTTCACAAAACCAAGTCGCGATGACTCACCTTCATGCCAGCGCACAAACAACGCCAGTTGCAGCATTTGGTGATGCAGCAGATGACCCGGCAATTTGGATAAATGAACACGACGCTAAAAGCAGCTTAATTTTAGGCACAGACAAACGCCGCGGCTTAATGGTTTATGATCTTGCTGGCAACAAAGTACAATCGCTTAATGTAGGGCGTTTAAATAATGTTGATGTACGCCAGCATCAGGCTATAAACAACGAAACCCAGACTTGGATCACAGCCAGCAACCGCACGCTTAACAGTATTAGCGTGTTTACTGTCGATAGCGAGAACAAAGTAAACCATGTAACAGAAGTAGCGACTAACCTGACTGAGATTTACGGTATGTGTATGTATTCGTCTGAATCTGGTCAATACGTATTTGTTAATGATAAATCAGGTTTATTCCAGCAATATAAACTCACCGGTGAGCAAGGTAACTTAAGCGGTGAACTGGTTAGAGAGTTTACCCTGCCAAGCCAGCCTGAAGGCTGTAGTGCTGATGATAAGCGCGGCCAATTATTTGCAGGTGAAGAAGATGCAGGCATTTGGTATATCGGTGCAGAGCCAACTTCTGGCAACAAAGCGGTCATGCTACAAGGTGTAAATGAGCAACTTGTGGCAGATGTTGAAGGCATGGAAATTTATCACGCTGATGATGCTCGTTATTTAGTGGTATCAAGCCAAGGCGATAATAGCTATGTGCTTTATAAAATATCAGATAATACACAGCCTAGCCTAAGCTTTGCAGGTAAATTTAATGTGATTGCTAACCTAGATAAAGGCATTGACGGCGCAGGTGAAACAGACGGCTTAACCGTTACAGCTAAAGCTTTACCAGGCTATCCTGAAGGCATGCTTATAGTGCAAGACGGCTACAACCGTATGCCACTACAACCACAAAATTTTAAAATTATTGACTGGCGTGAAGTAAAAAAAGCGATTAAGTAAAAACCTACCATATTTAAACGTAATAAGGCTCTTACGAGCCTTTTTACTATGTGTATTTAAAATAAACCTAGTAAATTTAGAGTTATTAAAGCTATATACTACACTTTAAGCTCATAAATTAATTGAGATTATTATGCGTTTACTTCTTACATTGTTGCTCATTACTATAAGCGGATACGCTTTTGCTGAGGAAGAGGCAGCAGAATTGCCACCACTCAACCCCAAATACAAGGCTGAGCATGCAATAGCACTGGTGAATAAAGGTTCAGGAATTTATGCGTTTAACTTACCCGGCTATAAATTACCGCACGATGTACAAGTGGTGTATAGGATTAAAAACCCCGATGTGGCTTTTTTAGATATTGTGCGCAACGCAGAGCTTATAACGCTAAAGCCCAAACCATTTAATATTCAACGCTTAATGCGCGGTGAAGAAATAACCATTACCGCAGATGTGTACAAAGGCAATTACAAAAAAGCAGGTAGCCTAATTTACACAAACAGAACAATAGAAATGAGTAAACAGCTATATGCTCGCCAATTAAAAGATTTAGCTAAAGCTAGCCAGTGGCAAGAATACGACATGATAGACCTAGGTAGCACAGAGCGAATTTACATACATAAAATTAGCCAAGCACCTAGTTTCAGCCACTTAATTTTTGTAGATTTGGTAAATGCCTGTATGCAAAAGTTTAGAACCTCAACCCTCCTTCCTAGCCAGAATGAGTTAACGTATAAATTTATAAACTGCGGCACCCTAAAACCTTTATTTTACGAAGCAGAAAGTTTAAAAAAATAGTTTCAAACATGAAAAAAGGCCCTTTCGAGCCTTTGGATTAACTTTGGAAATATAAAGTTTTAAAAATTATATCAGTGTAAGCAGTTGTGGCGCTGCGCTGTGGTAGTCAACGGCCATGGCAATACTGAGTGCTGTAATATTTATAATAGAAAAAGCAAACACTTGGCGTGCCCAGCTCGTTAAATTAACATTACGGCGATAGCCACGCAGTGCCATAAGTAACCACCAAAAACTGGTAATACACGCCACAGCCATAAAGGCTGCGCCAGTGTAGCCACTTATTGGTAATAGCATTACAACTAAAGCGTACACAGCAATATAAAGTACAATATGGCGCTTCGCTTTATCAATACCTTGCGCTACGGGTAATACGGGAATACCTGCGGCTTGGTAATCTTTAAAGCGAAAAATAGCAATGGCATATGAATGCGGCATTTGCCACAGACTAAACATAACTAATAATATTAGTGCACCTATATCGAACTGCCCGGTTACAGCGCAGTAACCAACAACAGGAGGCACTGCGCCAGAAAGGCTACCTACAAACGTGCCATAAACTGAGTTGCGCTTCATGTAAAGGCTATAAACCCCAACATAAATGACATAGCCAAACGCTGCAAAAAATACCGCGGCTTGTGTGGTGTAAGCAATGAGTAAACCAAACCCTACAACCCCCAATAAAACCCCGTGACTCAGTGCAGCAAAGGCCGACATTTCGCCTGTTACTGTAACCCGCGTACGAGTACGTGCCATGGCTACATCTATGTCCCTATCAATTACATTGTTGATAGCACAGCCCGATGCAACCACAAGTGACAAGCCAATAAGCGTAACAACCATTAGCCATGGGTCTATATCCCCGCGCGAGGCAAGTAAAAAACCGCCTGCAACGCTGATAAGGTTGCCCATAATAATGCCTGGCTTAGTCACTGATAAATAACGACGAAACATCTTCAACTCCTAGTACATCATCATTGCGTTAGATTCGTAAATTATCCAAACCGATAACCCAACAACCATGACGATAATTAGGGCACTGAATAAAAATGAGAAAGTACTTGCACGGCCATCTTCTGTCGTAAAATTAAGGTGTAGAAAGTATTTTAAGTGCACCCAAATTTGTACAATAGCTAAAGTAACAATGCTCCAAAGCGTAGTTACTTTTGAAAAGTCGCCTTCCATTACCATGTAAAACGGTATCGCGGTTAAAATTATTGATAGCACAAAGCCTATTAAGTACGTTTTAACACTGCCATGAGACTCATCATGGTGCTCGTTTTGCATTTGCTTTAACGCGTGCGCTTCGCTGTGGCTCATTACATTGCTCCCATTAAATAAACAACGGTAAATACACAAATCCAAACAATGTCTAAGAAGTGCCAAAATAGGCTTAGGCAGCTTAAGCGTGTCACTGTTTGTTTACCTAAGCCACGTTTAGCCACTTCTATCATCATAATACTCATCCAAATTAGACCCGCAGTTACGTGTAAACCATGTAAGCCTACTAACGAGAAGAATGAGGTTAAAAAGGCACTTTGTTGTGGACCATTGCCATGTACAATTAGGTGGTGAAATTCGTAAATTTCCATACCTATAAACACAGCACCTAAACAAAAGGTAATAAACAACCAGGTGAGTGTTAGTGCCTTTTTTTGCCCTTGTGCGGCAATCATGGCAAAGCCAAAAGTAATACTACTAATGAGTAGCGCCGCTGTTTCTACAGCAACAAAGTCGAGTTCAAAAATGTCTTTACCTGATACACCACCGGCTGTGTTCATAAACAGCACGGCGTAAGTGGCAAAAAACGAGGCAAACAATAGACAATCGGTCATTAGGTATAACCAAAAGCCAAAGATTGTATCGCCAGAGGTATCGTGATGCTCATGTGCATGAGCATCGTGCGAAACTGAGTCTAAATGGGCAGTTTCTACATTCGCAGATAGTGTACTCACGCGCTTAGCTCCTTATTTCCACTAGAATTATACGCAGCTTCAATACGTGCGATTTCATCAGGTTGTATATAGTAATCAACATCGCTGGTGTAACAACGCTTGATAAATAAGGCAATTGCGCCAACAAAACCAACGGCAGCTAACCACCAGATATGCCAGATCATGGCAAAGCTAAATACAGTTAAGCTTGCTGCAATTAACACCCCAGATGCTGTGTTTTTAGGCATATGAATTGGGCTGTAGCTTGCTTTTGTTTGATACGCTTGGCCTTTTTCTTTCGCTTCGGTCCAGGCATCAATGTCATCAACGTGAGGAATAGTGGCAAAGTTATACACTTGTGGAGGTGAGCTAGTTGCCCACTCTAGTGTATGGCCGTTCCACGGATCGCCGGTTGTATCGTCAAGTGCTTCGCGGTCTCTAAAGCTAACAAATAGCTGCACGACTTGGAAAATAATACCAAACATAATAATGACAGCACCGCCTGCTGCAATGTATAACCACATGTTCCAATCTGGGTTATTAGTGTGGTTTAAGCGACGTGTCATACCTAAGAAACCAAGTACATACAACGGCATAAACGCCACGAAGAAACCAACTATCCAACACCAGAAAGACGCTTTACCCCATTTTTCGCTAAGCTTAAAGCCCATTGCTTTAGGGAACCAAAATACAAAACCTGCAAGGTAGCCAAATACAGCGCCACCAATGATTGTGTTATGGAAATGCGCAATTAAGAATAAACTGTTATGCAATACGTAATCGGCACCCGGAATAGCCAGTAGTACACCGGTCATACCGCCTACTGTAAAGGTAACCATAAAACCTAATGTCCAAAGTACAGGAACGCTGATACGTAAACGGCCGCGGTAAATGGTAAACAACCAGTTGAATAGCTTAACGCCAGTTGGGACGGCAATAACCATGGTCATTACCCCAAAGAACGCATTAACGTTGGCGCTCGACCCCATGGTGAAAAAGTGGTGTAGCCAAACAATAAAACCTAAAATAGAGATTGCACCGCTGGCATACACCATCGATTTGTAACCAAATAAACGTTTACCGGCAAAGGTTGAGATAATTTCAGAAAAAATACCAAAAGCAGGCAGTACTAAAATATAAACCTCAGGGTGACCCCACGCCCAAAACAGGTTGATGTACATCATGGCGTTGCCGCCCGCTGCATTGGTAAAAAAGTGAAAATCAAGGTAACGGTCAAGCGTTAGCATGCCCAGCACAGCAGTTAAAATAGGGAAAGATGCTGCAATTAAGATATTTGCCCATGTACATGCCCATGTAAAAATTGGCATTTTCATTAGGGTCATACCTGGGGCACGCATTTTAAACACGGTCGCTAAAAAGTTTACTGCAGTTAAAAGTGTACCGAGCCCGGAAATTTGCAAGGCCCATATATAATAATCGACCCCCACCCCAGGGCTAAAGGTCAGCTCCGAAAGCGGCGGATACGCCACCCAACCTGTTTTTGCAAACTCACCAAATACAAGCGACAAGTTAATTAAAATGGCTCCGCTGGCAGTAAACCAAAAACTTAGGTTATTTAAAAATGGAAAAGCGACATCGCGTGCGCCAATTTGCAGTGGCAATACAATGTTCATTAGGCCAATCATAAATGGCATAGCCATAAATATGATCATGATAACGCCGTGAGCGGTAAATATTTGGTCGTAATGCTCAGGAGGCAAATAACCAGGTGCACCGCTGGTAGCAAGTGCTAACTGCGCACGCATCATAATGGCATCAGAAAAACCACGAAACAGCATTATTAATGCTAAAAAGATGTACATTACGCCTAAGCGTTTATGATCAACAGAGGTGATCCAGTCGTGCCAAAGCACGCCCCACTTTTTATATTTAGTAATAAGCCCGGCAATAATAAGCCCGGCAATCGCTATCACCGTCATGGTAACCATTATAATTGGCTCATGAAACGGAATTGCGTCGAGTGAAAGTTTACCTAAAAACGACATTATTATTCCTCGCCCTGGCTGTGAGATGAAGGCATTGCGTGTTCATTCATTTCATGGTGCTTTTTGCTCATTTGCCCATGCTCGCTCATTGCTTGATGTTTTTTGTTCATATCGCCATGTGCCTGCATATACTTCATAACAATGGTATGAAATAGGCCGTCGTCGACCTTGCCATAATAGGCAACAGGATTGTTTTCACTGGCTTTTGCAAGTTCAACATAATTAGCATGAGTGAGGTTATTAGTATTGGCTTTAACGCTTGTTACCCACTTGTCAAAATCAGCTTGTGTTGGGGTGGCAATGGCATTGAACTTCATACCGGTAAAACCTGCGCCACTGTAATTAGCAGAAAAGCCTTTAAATGTGCCCGGCTCGTTTGCGATTAAATGAAGCTTGGTTTCCATGCCTGCCATAGAATAAATTTGACTACCTAGCTGAGGAATAAAAAACGAGTTCATTGTGCTTTCTGAAGTGATTTTGTATTCCACCGGCACATTTGCCGGAAATACCAATTCATTTACCGTTGCAATACCTTGCTCTGGGTAAATAAATAGCCACTTCCAGTTTAATGAAATCACCTCTACAGTAAGGTGTTCGCCTTTACCTTCAATAGGTTTATAGGGGTCTAAGTCTTGGGTAGACTGCCAGGTAATAACACCTAAAATAATAACGATAACAATAGGAACAGCCCAAACAACGGCTTCAATCTTATTTGAATGAGCCCATTTTGGTGCATAAATTTCATGATCTTGTGTGTCTCGGTATTTCCATGCGAAATACAAAGTCATCACAATAACGGGGATTACTACGAGCAGCATAAGGACAGTAGCAATGATGATTAAGTTCTTCTCATCAATACCTATTTGGCCTTTTGGATCGAGTATCCCGCCTTTACAGCCTGACAACGCCAGCACCGTACTAGCTAAAGCAATATTACAAAGGTTACGAATTAACAAGGGAGTATCCTACAAACCTAGAGTTTTAATTTGCTGCTTTAAATAAAAATTAAGCAACGATTTTTCAATAAAAACCCAAGTTAACTAGAACTAAATTATAAAAATAAAGGGGACTGAACCCGCTGCAAGTGGATGCAAAAAATACCTAGCAACAAACCCAGCTTCTAAACGCATTTATATAACGTAATAAAAGTTAACTTGGGTGAGTGTTGGTTGGCTGACGTGTTTAAAACACGCGGCTACATTGCTAATGCAAACTTTAATTATTTACAGCAAGAAAAAATAATTAAAACCAGCAACAAGTGAAGCCTTACAGACAACCTGTAAAGCTAGGTGGAGCACGACAACCATGTGCAGCGGACACAGGTTGGTGTACTTTTGCCTCGCGAAAAGCGAAAGCGGCTTTACGAAGGATAATTCCAGCACGACGCGCCGGAAAAATATGGAACAATAACCAGCAAAGGCCAATGAGTAACTGACTAGATATGATCGGATGAGCTAAAAATTGCGTGATGTGCAGCAAAACAGGCTCAACAATAGAGCCATTGCTAAACAACGCTTCAAGCTGAAAGGCATCCTCTAATGCACCACTTAGCAGCATTACCGTATTAAACACTAATAATGTTATAGCGACACACACGCCCTTGCCCGCTTTATTCAAGCGCTCACACGTGTGCGGTTTGCTAGAAGCAAAAGCCGTATTTGTATGATGCAAAGAAAGTGTGTTCAAAGACATTAACCTACTAAATGACTAATAACAAAATTAGAGTAATAAAGCGCGAAATGGAAAAATTAAAAAACATTGCTGCTGTAAGCCCTAAAACGAGGTGCTAAATACAATCAAACCGGCTAGCACACATTTACCTAGTGAGAATTGATCCGTATCAAACAAACTTTCAAAACTTACTGAAAGTTCGATGCTGAGTATAACAAAGACAGTTTTCGGTTCAACAAAAAATATAAAGTTTTGCGTTAAGCTTTCGCAGCTATTTTGTTAATAAAAAATAACATAATAAAAATAAAGACTTAGTTTATAAATATTTTATATTTAGGAAGCTTGAGGAGTAGAGATCAGGGGGATTAATGAAGTTAAAAATAAAGCCGCACAAACAAAAACAGCCCAAATTCAGTCACCACCGAACTTGAGCCGCCTTTCACACTGACAACATCTTCACACACATATAAAGATTCTTGGTTTACACTGCGTGGCAATTATAGGGAATAAAAACAACTCAAAACCGGTCACCACCGACCTTGAGTTGCCTTTCACACTGACAACATCTTCACACACAATATAAAGATTCTTGGTTTACACTGCGTGGCAATTGTAGGGAATAAAAACAACTCAAGCTAAGTCA
>Ga0208895_1000017_pt1 | contig 109493 bp, 135 predicted proteins | sample ETNtaG_10_FD_185765 | JGI IMG/M metagenome (GOLD analysis project Ga0208895, IMG submission 185765) | Marine microbial and viral communities from oxygen minimum zone, Eastern Pacific Ocean - ETNP201302SV82 (SPAdes) (version 2) | ecosystem: Environmental > Aquatic > Marine > Oceanic ... | reverse complement strand
TGGGCCGTCTATTCCCATTATGTTGGGCAACCCCGATGCACACCCTGAAAGCGAAGATAATAAGCACATGCAGCCGCTAACTGCACATGGGCTGGTGGCGAACTCAATTGGCTATTTAGTGCCTCAGGAAGACGCGGCCGTATGGCGAGGGCCAATGGCAAGCAGGGCGTTAAAGCAGTTGCTAGATGAAACCCTATGGCCCGTGCTGGACTACTTAATTGTAGATATGCCACCAGGAACAGGCGATATCCAACTGACGATGGCGCAACAGGTACCGCTGACTGCTTCAGTGGTAGTTACAACGCCGCAAGACTTAGCACTAGCCGATGCCCAAAAAGGCATAAGCATGTTTGAAAAAGTGAACGTGCCAGTATTAGGGCTTATTGAAAATATGAGTTACTACCAGTGTAGAGCCTGTGGTACCAAAGATTATGTGTTTTCAAAAGACGGTGGCGAGGCGCTTGCCGAACGCCACGGACTGCCGCTTTTAGGTCAGCTACCGCTTGATATCCATATTCGCGAGCATGGCGATGCCGGTACGCCATTGTTAATTACCTCGCCCGAAAGTGCATTGAGTGAAAGTTATCGCGAGGCTGCTCGCGCCCTGTCTATGCAATTGGCCCTTACTGTTGCGCCACGCAAAGGGGCAGTAAAACACATTAAGGGCAACCCTATTGGCATTGTTGGTAAAGAGTAACTAGCTTGAAATATCTAGGTAACAAATATCAGGAATGCCCGACGGATAGGTAAATTCAGACAGGTGTAGTAAAGGTGAATTATAGCCAGGTTCGATTGCTTAAATTTAAAATTTGATAAAACTATACGAAAATTTCGCAAAAGCAGATAAAACAAGCCTTTGAGCAGTTGAATGCATGCGGCGACATACGCATAATAGCGGCCTAACGAAATGAGGAATACACCATGCGCTTGTGCGACCGCGATATCTACCAACATCTGCAAGATGGAAAAATTAAAATTGACCCTACACCCAGCTACGATCAAATAAGTGGTGTAACGGTAGATATCCGCCTAGGTAATAAATTTCGCGTGTTTGAAGATCACCAAGCGCCGTTTATCGATTTAAGTGGGCCGAAAGCACAGGTTCAAGAAGCGCTTGACCATGTTATGAGCGATGAAATTGAACTAGAAGAGGGTAAAGCCTTCTTTCTACACCCTGGGGAGCTAGCGCTTGCCATTACCCACGAGTCAGTAACCTTGCCTGACAACATCGTAGGTTGGTTAGACGGGCGTTCTTCGCTTGCGCGTTTGGGCTTAATGGTTCACGTGACCGCGCATCGAATAGATCCAGGCTGGTCGGGCAACATCGTTCTTGAGTTTTACAACAGTGGTAAGTTACCGCTGGCGCTTCGCCCTAAAATGAAAATAGGGGCGCTTAGCTTCGAAGTGTTGTCAGCGCCAGCTGAAAAACCGTACAACGCAAGAGTGGACGCTAAATACAAAGGCCAAGCAGGCGCAGTTGCAAGCCGAATCTCGTCAGACGACGAGAGTAAATAAAAGAAACCGTCTTAAAAACACGTTTTTTTCGCAAAAGCGTAGTGCGTTTCCCGCTAATTACTGATAGAAAATATAAGAGCAATAACTAGCACTTATAATAAAGCTATTAGTAACGGGAAGCGCAATGCACACAAACTCTGAACCTTCTTCAGAAACTCTACAACGAAAGCCAACACGTAAAAACAGTATAATTCTATTTGCCTTTATCGCTTCAGTACTATGTGGCTTGGGATTGTGGGCCATTGATCAGCCCAGCGAGATCATTTTTACCGCAGCAATTACGCTGTTTGTCGCTGTGCTCTGGGTGACTGAAGCGCTCCCCATTCCCGCTACCTCACTTTTACCCTTCGCGCTATTCCCGCTATTTGGTGTGTTGTCTCACAGCGAAGCTGCCTCTGCTCTCGGAAGCCACGTTATCATTCTATTAATGGCTGCTTTCATGCTTTCAAAAGGGTTGGAGCGCGCTAACTTACACAAGCGTTTCGCCATTTACATGTTGCGTATAACGGGCAGCGGCAGCCCGCTCAAACTGGTACTGGGCTTCATGTTAACAACCGCAGTACTCAGTATGTGGATTAGTAATACGGCAACAATCCTAATGATGTTGCCAATGGCTATCGCTATTATCAACGCAGTAGACAATCCCCGATTTGGCGTGGCGCTTATACTTGGTATCGCTTATTCGGCAAGCTTAGGTGGGGTGGGGACACCGATTGGGACGCCACCTAATATTATCTTTATGAGCGTGTATGAAGAAACCCAAGGTATTGAATACAGCTTTATAGACTGGATGAAAACTGGTGTACCCATCGTGATTTTAGGCGTACCGATTATGGCTTTATGGTTAGCGCGCGGTATTAAACAAGTGGGGAACATCGATTTACCTGTCCCAGGCACGTGGACAAAAGCCGAGAAGCGTGTTCTTGCTATTTTTGGCACTGTCGCTTTAGCTTGGATTTTCAGACCTTTTTGGACTGCTTGGATAGGCATAAGCACAATAAGTGACAGTACTATTGCCGTAGCGGGTGTTGCTGCTATGTTCTTTACAAACAGCGGAAACGATAATGGTGAAGTAGACGAAAAAGGAAACAACGACAAACTGCTTGATTGGAAAACCGCAAACGATATTCCGTGGGGCATGTTGTTATTGTTTGCCGGCGGTATTTGTATAGCCAAAGCATTTATGTCATCAGGCTTGAGTGTTCTTATGGGAACATGGCTATCGGGACTTTCTACGCTTCCTGTTCTTCTATTGGTACTTGGAATTTGCTTGTTCGTTACCTTCTTGACGGAAATTACCTCTAACACGGCAACATCTACACTACTAATGCCAATTCTAGCGGCCGCGGGTATGGCGGTGGGTGTAGATCCTAAGTTGTTGATGATCCCCGCGGCAATTAGCGCAAGTTGCGCTTTTATGCTGCCAGTAGCTACAGCGCCTAACGCCATTGCATATTCAACGGAAAAGTTCGACATAAAAACTATGGCCAGAGAGGGTGTGGTGCTAAACGTGTTAGTTGCACTGGTAGTAACTGGGGTGTGTTACGTTACGCTGGCCTAGCTTGAACGCGCTTTTGTGAAGGAGATACGCCAATCTCTCTTTTAAAAGCCTTTGAAAAAGAAGCTTCCGTTTCGTAACCATATTGGTTTGCAATGGTAATTAACGGCTTGTTGCTTTGGACTATTTCTGTGCAGGCACAACGCAGGCGCCATTGCGTTAGGTATTTAATTGGAGTTACGCCTGCACAAGCTTTGAACTTTGCTGCGTAGTTAGATTTAGACATATTCGCAATACTCGCCAGCATCTCTACGTTCCAATGTTGTTCAGGCGCGTTATGCAGCGCTTGAAGGCTATTTGCTATGGCCGGATGCAGTAGAGCCCCTAAGGTTGATGAGTACTTGCTCATTAAATGCTTCACAATCAAAAGGAATACAACCTCAGCGATTTTGTTTAGCAGAACCGACGAAGTGAAGGTTGAGTCCGACACTTCTAACGACGCGCTGATAAGTAACTGCAGACTTTCATGTAGCACTCTACTTTCTTTTGATGCTTTTTTAATTATCCAAAATTCTGGCAGTTCTTTTGTTATTACTCTCATTAAAGGGTGCTGATACTCGAAGTAACCGCAAAGTAGCACCGGGCCTTCAGCTCCTAGTTTCTCGCTAACAGGAATAGAGCTTGCGCTAACATTTTTGTAAGTGTGAGTTTTTGTAGGACTTAAAAGGTGTGGGCTATCAACAGGCAGTAAAACCATGTCGCCTTTTTCTAACAGAACTGGGCCGTCGTCGTTACGGTGTAAGTAGCATTGACCGTGAGTTACGGCGTGAAAATTAATAAAGCCGGTGCCAGAAGTGTCAATTTGCCAGTTACCGCAATATTGTCCGTTGTGAAATACATTGGTGGTTATTTGAAGTTGGTCAAAAAGGCTTTCTAAATTTTTCATGGTGTTTTGGACAAGTATTTAAGCGTTTGGAGCATGTTTGTATAAGACCGAAGTACGTACCATATTCTTCGAACTTATACAGAGATAGTGTGAAAACACTCGAAACACCAATGTGGAGAAGAAATAGCATGAGAGTATTCTTAAAAGGTAGTTTATTTGCAGTTTCACTAATTGCTAGTGGCGCGGTATTCGCTGGCGTTGATACAGAGACCGACGAAAACGGAATTATTTTAGCCGGGCACGACGCTGTAGCTTATTTTACTGAAGGTAAGCCAGTGCTGGGTAAAGCGACTATAACGGCTGTCCACAACGACGCAATTTACCGATTTTCATCGCGGAAAAATAGAGACATGTTTGTAAGCAACCCAGACAAATACGTACCAGCGTACGGCGGCTTTTGTGCCTACGGAGCAACGTTTGGTAAGAAATTCGAAATAAACGGCAAAGCGTTTGAAATTGTTGATGGCGTACTTTACGTGAATAAAGACGAAAGTGTATACAAAGCATGGGCCAAGAACATTCCTACTCATATAGATGAGGCGAATGAAGAATGGCCAGAAATCAAAGATGTAAGTGCAGACGACTTGTAATAAGCTTCGTTTTAGATGGGTTTTGATTACCAAATAATCGTTTAGGCGGTTATTTGGTTTTTTTACATTGCAAAGTCGTTGAAATTGAGTAGACTTGTCGGCTCTTTCGGTCGGTGTGTAGCGCAGCCTGGTAGCGCACTGTCATGGGGTGTCAGGGGTCGGAGGTTCAAATCCTCTCACACCGACCAATCTCTTCCTCGCTTTCAGCGATACCCCAAATTCTAAAATTCAGTTTGTGTACTCACCACGTGTACTTACTGTACTTTACAGACATTCTGTAGTCAGTCAATGAGCATTTCGAGAGCATAAGTAGGGTAACCGGTAGCGGTTATTTGCGTTCCTGAGCCGTGTGCAATTCAAAATCATCTTAATGAATGCGGATTTCTCCCGTTAATGATGAAGAGCCCATTCTTGGACAAAGTGCTATGGACTTTTATCTGAATAACTCTTCCCATAGCAGAACGTGCAGACGAATCCATTCATGAAGGTTTAAAGATCTTTTTGGGTTAAAAAAGTTAAGTACCTTGTTTCTATCAGCTCTTTAATACTGGGTGAAATCTGGTGGGTGCTCTTGATAAAGAACTCAACAAATGTCGATAACTAGTTACTCTAAATGCTGGTAGAAGCGGTTCCGATAATACATCTGAACGATGGTCGTTAAATATGATGTAGATGAAAGTTTACGAGGGTACTATGCACGCTTGAACGACGTTGGACGAGAAGAGTTAAGTACTGTTTGCTCTGAAGAGATAACTTTTATACCTTCCAGTTTCTTCAACCGCTTTTGCTTAAGCAGTGAATTTTAAGAAAGATTAACATATCGTTGCAAGACCTTTGCTCATCCAAGACAAAGTAGCCAGTCTGTGAGGGTGATTATGAGGTAGCTTCTGCATGAAGGCGAGTGGTTTAATATTTTTGTATTTGAGACAAGCAATGACGACTTGCTCAGATAAATCTGTACGCCTCATAAGAGACTCTTCGTCCAGTTTGTATATGGCGTCGATGACATCAAAAAACTCTTTTTCAAGCGGGCGGTCATAGTATTTTGCTATTATTTTTATCACTTCTATTTGTTCGGGCGTGGGTAAGTAAGCCTCAACGACGGGATTGTAACATTGACCAAAAGCGGTATCTAAGTCATCTAGCCACCTGCATCTACGTAAATTAGGCGGTTGAATGACTTCTAAAAAAATGGGTAATAATTCAAGTTCCTCAGCAAAGATAAGATGTTTGATTGTGATCATCCGTGTACCAGTGAAGTGGGGACTTTTACTACATTCGTTAATAACAAATTTCGCTGTGGTAGGGCATGCGTGAATTGCTGCATCGTGGACTATCATTGCTAAAATATTATCATCACAAAAGTGCGCGGCTATACATTGGCTCAGTACAGAAATGTCATTTGCTTTTTGAGCGTTCTTAAAGATTTCGCCGAATATTTTGGGTTGTGAGAATCCTCCTGAAAGTAACGAAGAGCAAACATCGGATAGTGTGATTGACGTATAATTTTGCATTGCTTTACCCCTGACTTTAATAACCTCTCACTTATATCACGGACTCGATTCACAAAATGGGTATGGTTTACAAACTGTGAATTTACCTACAGAAATTCTTGAAAGATCGTTAATTGCGAGCACTATTCCGGTTTAATGAATATACTCGTTTGTATTGCAGGTACACCTTTTCAACTAGCTAAACCAGTTAAGGTTTTCTGCGCTTCTATGGAGCTCAATGGTTCCCCAAGAAAGTGTTTCAGGGAAATGAGAATAAAGGGTGCTTCCAACTTTAATGTCCAGAGCTGTAATTTCACTTAAACAGCCACTTCTCAATGGCACTCATATTGTCGATCACAATCTGTTGTGCTGTTGGTTTCGCATGCAATATGTTGGGGTCTATCTTCATCATCTGGAGCAGGTAGTGAACCAAGGCTGCCCGAACCGTTATTACTAACACTCCGTCTTTCATTCCGTAGTCGTTAGCAACGACCTCCTGTTGTTCCCTTGTCAATCGAGGATCGGGTTTGAAGCATGCGTTGACTTTTGTGTGCCAAGAAATATCGCTATCAGAAGACACATCCGACTTCCCAACCATCTCTGGTACTGCGAAAAAGCGTGTAAGAACAAAGTCCCTGAACTCCTGATTTTTTTCACAGAAAGCACGCACATGCCAACGCATTCCCGAGTGAACGATCGCATGCGGAGCGATAATACGTCCATCCTTATTCGGTGCGTTTACTGATCGGTAATCCACTTCCAGACGTTCACCTTGCCTGCAAGCTTTAATGATCGGCCTTAAAATCTCTGGATTCACTCGAAAGCTTGGTAGTGGGACCCTTGTTGTGTGGTTAAATCCTAGTACGAGGCTTTCAAAAGTAGAGGTCAAATCAGAATTCCGTTGTACTAGTTGAAGGTACTCATCTACAACGCCGGCGGTAATGGTAGGTTTGAACTCGTCGGAAGGCTCATACCCTTTTAATGAGCTGTTATAAGTAAGATTCCCTTGTGCAATTTCTTTAAGATAAGTGTTAATGTCTTTTGAAGCTTGTTGACGGCCAATCCCAAAATGCTCCACTAAGTGGCCAGCGTTTAGTTTTCCCTCCCACAAGGCGACAATCTCTATTAGGCGGTAACGTTGTAATAAGTCGTATCGATAAGGCCAATTCATTTATATGTGTACTAGATGGCGACATGTTGATTGCTATAAAAGCATATAATCTCTCCGTTTACCAAAAAATTATTCGCGGCTACCCGTCGTTAAATGCGACACATGATTCTTACTGACTATAGGTAATATGTTGTTTTATATACGATGAGCATTCTTTTGGTATAATAATTTTTACCGTAGTAGCATGAAACCTGTTCAAAAATGCGACATGTTTAAAATTACAGCAGTTTACGTGTCGTTGTTGACGACATATGTTTGAGTCTCCAACTCAGGAGGAAAGCTTATGACGTTTTCAACACATGCAAAAAAAAGGTGCCAGCAACGAGGGGTTTCCCCCGATTTGGTTTTGCTGCTCGAGGTTTTAGGAATGGAAATAGAGCAGAAAGGTAATACCTACGTGTTGCAACTAGATAAGAAGACACGGCGCTCTCTATGTAAGCGTCTCAAGACGCTTCTTATGCAGGTTCAGCGCGATGTCTTTGTCGTAGTGTCTGAAGACGATAACGTGATTACCGCGGCGCATAAGCATTAAGGAGCAAATTATGGACATCACTACTCTTTACACCATTATAGCGAGCGTCGGCATTAACACCGTACGCGACACTTTTGAAGATGCAATGAAAACACTTCGAACGGGATTGGGAAATCTTGTTCGACCGGCTGAACAGTCTAAAGAGCTGGGTATACGGGGTAAGAAGGCAATTCCTGAAAATATCCTCGCTAAGTCCGACCTTACTGATACATTGTCGCTGGTTACGGAGGCTGAAGAATGAGTATCAGTGTAACCCTCAGGCAAGGTAATACGGTATTGCGAAAGCCGTACAAAACCCTGTCGAGAGCGCTGGCTAGCGTACACAAATGGTTAGGCAAGAATGAGGGGATGGCAATTGTATATGCGCCCGGCCAACTTCCTGCTGTTTACGAGTCTCAATGTCAGCTATCTGTGACGACTGGTAAAACTACAACGAATTTCTATCAGACCGCTGCGTGGAGAGAGGTAAGAGTAAATATTCTTCAGCAAGCGGACTTCTCTTGCTCTTATTGCGGCCGAGGTGGGGCCGATGGGTGTGTGCTGCATGTTGATCACATAAAACCCCGATCAAAATATCCTCAACTGGCATTGGTGCCTTCAAACCTACAAGTTCTCTGTAAGGACTGTAATTTAGGTAAGTCCGATCGCGATGACATAGGGAACTAGGTTACCCATGCAAAGTACAGACTAAGTGTATTGCTTACAAAGGAAAAGAATAATGGACTCATTCAACATTAAACGACTGTTGCTTCAACGAGGCTTTAAGGAATACTGGCACCCCGGCAACTATGACCCAGAAAAAGTTAAAGCTTTAGGGTTTTCTCACCACCAATACGGAGTTATCTACCTGAAAAGAGACTCTAAAAAGCCTACAACTCCACAAAACAGTTTTCCACTAGTAATTAACGGGAAATACGAAGACAAATTAAGCACGTTTGATGATAGTAGTACTTCGCTAACGTGGAATATGGAAAAACCCGCATATTATAACACTAATTTACGGGGCTTCCCGGCTAGAGTAAACCCCCATTCTAACGGGAAAAAAGAGAATCCCACACCTACTCAGTATGGAGTTGCTCTTAATGTTCTAAGTGAGGAAGGGTTAGATGCTCTTCTTAATTGGCTCGCCGTAGCTGAGTCAAAGAAAATTAGCCTATCAGAAGAGAGTTATACAGGTGTAAACAACGACACAAAACATAATGATGAAAAAGTTATACGTGAGATCAAGACTCGCCGAGGGCAGCCTGCGTTCAGAAACGCACTGCTTACGGTTTTTGATAAAACATGTTGTTTAACTGGTTGTAAAGTTGAAGCGATCCTCGAAGCCGCACACATTATTGCACATTCTGAAGAAACTAATTATTCAGTTCACAATGGGTTGCTGCTTCGCGCCGACATTCATACCCTTTTTGATCTAGACCTAGTTGCTATAGACCATTTTGGTAGGGTTCATATTCACAGTAAATTGAGAGGGACAGAATACGAAGTATTCGATAAAAAGGTGATCTTGTGTGAAATATCAGTCGAATTGGAGAATAATTTAAAGCGACGGTTTGAAAATTTTTCTCTTAATTAACTCACCATAATCGAATCGTGTAGGTATAATTTTTTTCATACTTTAGTATAATCAACATCATAAAAATAAGAATCAAAGCAGCTTTTTGAAGTATTGCGACTATTAAAAGGAATCAATAATGGCAAATGAAAAGCATATCGAGCTTTCTTGGCTAATCCCAGACTTTTCAAAATTCACCTTACACCCACAAACAGGTACTGAATTAAGTACACTATTTGTTGCGCTATTAATTGCTGTAACTGTCGTATTTACTGGGTTCTTTCTGTACAAATGTATTAAAACCGGCTTCAGGCTTAGTTGGCTATCTAATAAATTAGAACCTCTTAAACGAGAGGATGTTGCTAGTAAGAGGGAGGAGCTGTATCAGCAGGCTAAGCAAAAAGACAAAGGCATAGGCTTTTTATGGCTAGAGTTTGATGAAACTCTGGTTGAGATTCAAAAAGGCGAACACGTCGAATTAAGAAATACATTGGATGCAGGCCACTTTTTCAATTCCTACACGTTAGCGCGAAGTGTTACTGAAAATCGTTTGATTGCAGCAGTACCGGGCTTTCTTACAGCGCTCGGCGTTATAGGCACATTTATGGGCCTACAGCTTGGTCTTGCCGACTTGAAATTAGGTGCTGGAGTCGATGTAGATCAAATGCAAGAAGGTGTAGCCGGTGTAGTCAATGGTGCAAAAATTGCGTTTCTCACTTCAGTTTGGGGCGTCGCACTGAGTGTCTTTTTTAACTTCTTCGAAAAGCTCGGTGAACAACTCATACGACGTAAAATAAGAGAGATAGAAGACCGTGTAGATTGGCTTTTCCCGCGAATTAGACCCGAAGAACAGCTTCAGAAAATATCTGAAAATAGTTCTGAATCTCGAGAAGTTCTCCAAGGCTTAGCTGAAAAAATAGGCGAGAAAATGCAGGACGCTATGGTTACTGCAACACAGGGAATTCAGTCCAGCCTAGAAAAAAGCCTTTCTGAAATCATGGCTCCAGCTATCAATAAACTCGTAGATAAAACCTCCGAAGGTAATCAAAAGGCGCTAGAAGGCTTACTCGAAAGCTTCATGGATGGTTTTGGACAAGCTGGTAACCAACAGCGTCAGGCACTTGATGATGTCTCCTCAAAAGTGAGCCAGTCTGTTGATGCCATGCAAGCCACTATGAACAGCTTTGTTGAGCAGTTACAGAAAACACAGACTGATTCAGGCGAACGCGAAAAAGCCCTAATTGCTGATATTTCAAATCAGGTAAACAGTCTGTCGTCTCAGTCAGAGGCTATTCATCAAAAACTAACGTCCTTCGTCGAGAATCAAATCGGTGAAATGTCCACGCAAATGAAATCTCGCGAAGAAGCTTCGGCAAAACGAGATGAGGAATTAGTAACTACAATCAAGTCTCAGGTAAATGAGCTTGTCGAAAACTCGCGCAAACAGGGTGAAACGTTGAGTACCTTTGTTGAGACTCAGCTTAGTGGCCTGACTAAGTCATTTGATGAAAGGGAGCAACGTTCTTCACAACTGGAAACTGAACGGAATGCCAAGATTGAACAACAAACCCAAGCTATTTCCACACTTTCAAATGAAATCCTTCAGTCAGTAGAAAAGTCGGTAGCCGAACAAGTAGCTACTGTTAAACAATTAATAGCACAAGGGCAAACGTTGCAAAACAGCATTAATTCTTCTGTAGATGCCAGTGCGCAAGCTACACAAGCCATGCGCGAATCTTCAACTGAACTGCGCGTCTCAGCTGATAATATGCGGGTACTGAGCTCTCATGTTAATGATGCAGGTAATAAACTATCGGGCGCAATAAAAGAAGCAGTAGAAAGTACTGCTGACTTGGCAAATCAAAATCAGATGTCTGCGCAAAGAATGGAAAGTCTGCGCGAAGAGTTAATGAAGGATGTTTCGCGATTTAGTGAATTAACCACACAGCTCAATGGCCTGATAGAAAGTGCTGGTTCAACATTCTCTGAACTCAAAACAACGCAGAAAGAGTTCATTGGCGATCTGAAAGGGGAAGTAGAACAACTCAGCGGAAACATGACCCAGATGCTTGACGACTATGCGACCCGAGCTAACGGGCAGACGGCAGAGCATTTAAAGATCTGGTCTCAGTCTGTTACCGACTATTCAGTACAGATGAATAATGCGATTAAAGCGCTATCGAGTGTTGTTGATGAAATGCAGGTTAAATTGGGGTAACACATGGATAGGTTATTCAATCGCGGTGGTGCAAAGGTCGATGAAGAAAACCCATACTGGATGTCCTTTTCTGATTTAATGTCAGGCTTGTTGGTTATCTTTATTCTGGCGGCTGTAGCACTAATCATCGAACTTACCCAAAAGTCAGAAAAAATTGATGCGAGCATAGAAGAGTTACAAAAAGCAGAGCAGGCTCGGAAAGACATTCTTACCGATATTCAAGATGACTTGGATAAACAAAATATCCATGTAGAAATTGTTGAAAATCATACTGTATTGAGAATCCCTGAAAGCACGCTTTCTTTTGAATCTGGTAAAGATACTTTACCCGAAGACGAACATACACAGTACGAAGTTAGGGCAATTGGTATCGCGCTGCATAAAGCGATTACCACTAACGAGCGATGGAAGTACTTGGATACGGTGTTTGTGGAAGGGCATACCGATAGCGTTGGCATATGGTATCGAGGAAAAGGTAATTGGGGATTATCTGCCGACAGGGCCGTATCGATTTGGAAGCTATGGCAAGCTGAGATTCCGGTAGAGCCGAAACTGAATGAACTTCAAAACTTCAATGGCCAGCTTCTGTTCTCAGTGAGTGGTTACGCCGATACGCGCAGAGTCGATTTAATCGAAGAAACAGAAGAGCAAAGAGCTCGCAATCGCCGAATCGATATCCGCTTTACAGTCAAAAAGCCCAAGCTTGAAGATTATGAAAAAGCCAAAGATGTCTAAAAGAATCTGGGACATGTGGAGCGAATTGTGAAGTTCTTCTTGAGTGATGAAGCTTATCGTAAAAACTTAAAAGTGTTAGAGGCTTTAACGGCTGAACAGAAAGCGATTGCTAAAAAAGCTGGCACAGATAACCCTAAGTTTGAAGCGGCATGGACAAAACTATTTAACTTGCTATCAAGAAATCGCTTCGATTTATTTAGGATCGATAATAGATTTGATGTGCGAGCACTTTCAATTGCTTTAACCGCAAATCAAAAGTTACGGAGCGCTATTAATATAGATAGAGAACTACTAGATGATATTTCTGTGGTTATCCCTAATGGCAGCAACCTTTTTATTGAGTCACTCTTTCAGTATTTTTTAACTGACCTTGATGCTATTACAAACCCTGATGTTATTGGTGATTGGTTGTGTAAAGAGCGAAAGCGTAAAGGATTGGCCAAAGGTATGGAGGAACAAGTGCTTTGCGCAGATGGTCCAACATTCTTGGCAAAACAAGCAATTAAGCGTGAAGCAACCTTCGAACAACAGGTCAAACATTGGGGGCTCGATCAATACGCTTCAGGTGACTTTGTTAAACGGGCGCAGTCGGTTTACTTTGTAGAACAGCTTCAGAATATTCCCGTAAACCAACCTCACGAATTGCTCGAGGAAGTCAGTAGAGAAAGCGTTGCAAATAGCCGATATGACTCAGAAGACCTTATCGGTCATGTAGCATTACGAATTCTGATAGACAGAGCCCCTGCACAAAATATTCATGAAAGTTGGCAAAATGCCGTAATTGCTATCGCAGGCGATCCTCGTGTGCCCAAAAATCACCCGCGATATATAAAGTGGTGGAGCCAACTCTCTCAGCAACAAAATAAAAAAGTACATAGTTGGCTATCTAAACTCGATTTGAAACTTTTTCTTGAAGCGCTGGAAGACTATTCCAAAAGTTCCAGAGATGAAGATATGTTGCGTATGTTCCCTTCCCGCAAGCACTTTTTGGAAGGTATGTTCGAAGCTGAAACTATTGTTCATACTAAGCTCTACCTCTCTAAGAAGGCAGATAAATATATTCGCCAGAATTACCGACCAGAACACGTACCGGACTATTCTATTGTGGAAGATGGTGACCGCTCGATTATTTATGCTGAGTTGACAAGTGGACATATGGTCGAGGGAAGCCACAACTGTCAGATCTGGTTTTACAAAAAACTACACGAGTCAGCACCGGTTCTAAATTTTGGTGCACAGAGAGCGCGATATCGTTCTTTAACTGTGGGTTTACATGAAAGCATGTATGAGTATGGTTGTGAAGCATACGACCATTTTACCCATTCTCCGAGTAATTTTAGTTGGCAAAGACGCTCACTAAGTGCGCTTAAAGAAATGGGCGTTAAAATAAAAGCTTCCGATGTGCTCAGCGAAGAAGATTACAACAGATATAAACGCCTGTACGGAGTAGGGTAATGAAAAACTGGATTTCATCTTTGTTCAGCGTAAAAGACTCAAGTGCAAAGTTTAACTTTGAAGTCAGCAATGAAAGTATCGATTTTCACTGTCCTGATTATCAATTTAATAAAATTAAATCAGGCGGCGCAGATGAATATCTCACTGCGCAGTATGTTGCCTTACAAATGCTCGCTGAAGAGGGCAATGCCGAAATTATCCCTAACGGGTTTATAGTGCCCCATCATGTTGTCTCAGCGTTAGACGAGGATGTTTTCCAGCTATTAAATTTGCCAACAAGATGGAATGGTAAAGCCGATGTCGATATTAAAGGCACTAGCTCAGGAGAGTCTTTTAAAGTCACTGTAAATGTAGAATCACCTTCAGGTCGCATGACAGCAGCTTACAAACAAAATGGGAGTATTCTCGCGTTTGGTAACACGCAATTTACGCTAACAAAAGCCATGTTTGAGGTATTCACTGCACTCACTGAACATTCGGCTTCAGCAAAGAGTGAATCGGATAATCTTTTGCTATTGCATTGCTTGCAGCAAGCTCAACAGGCGGGGGCGAAAATCTCGTTAAGCCACTTCGATAAACTCGATATACATGTACCAGACAAGATTGCAGTAGAAGCTGAACTTGATGCTCAAGGTAACCTCATTCTTACCCCAAGCATGGGCCAAAAGACCGAACACGATAAACTTCAACGTGTACTAGGGCAGTTACAAGCCGAAAATGGCCGTACCCTAAAAGTAGGTAATGAGATTATTCTCTTTAACGAGAAAACCGCCAAAGCCGCTAAAGAAATTATTAGCCACAGGGCCATTCCGCGCTCGCAGGTACAACAGTTTTTAAAAGCCCCCGGGGCGTTTTTGGATGCTTCACTGGTTGATCTGGATGTCGGCTTTGCGCTTAGGGTAAAAGGTGCCACTCGCTTTAAACACGCTTACTTTGGTGAAACCGACGAGTCGGGAATCGATTGGTTTGGTCAAAGCCATGCAGCTGGAAAGATTCTGCCAATCAGTGCGGTTACCAAAGAAGTTAAAACGCAGGAAGATCTTCAGCAACTACAGCAAGTTGTTAATGACGCTAAAGCAACGGGGGCGATCGAAGTTGTCTTTGAGGGCAAAAACTACGATATCGGTAGTGAAGCCGACGTAACGCAAACCCTCACCAAGCTGCAAGACAAAATTAACAACCAACCCGACGATGACGGTGAAAAAGAGCCGGACTCTCCCAACGAACCGAATAACGATGAGAACGTTGATATCGACGATGGACCAATCGTTATCGATATTGCCCTCAATGATGACGAATTAGACAGCCCATCTAAGTTGGTTGAAGAAGCGCTCAATGATGTGCTGTACAGCGAAGAACTCGACTGGTCGAATCATAAGCGCACACCGTTCCCGCATCAGTTAGTGGGCGTTAAATGGATCCTCGGACTAGAAGAAATGGCACGCCAGAAAGAGCTGGTTAATGGTGCATTGCTGGCAGACGACATGGGACTGGGTAAAACTTTTATGTCGCTTTCTGCCACCGATCATTACTACCGGTTGTGCGAAGAAGCGGGTGAAACTTGTCGTCCAACACTTATTGTGGCGCCACTGAGTTTACTGGAAAACTGGAAGGACGAAGTCGCTGAAACTTTCAATGAATCGCCCTTCAGAGACATCGTTATTTTACAGTCAGACGGCGACTTAAACCGTTTTCGTGATGGCAGTACCGAAACCAAAGCCTCTAATATCGATGAAGACTCATTCGAGCCTCGCTATTCCCTAAAATTCGGCGAAAAATATGGGCCGGACCGTTTGGATTTACCACGCCGATTGGTGATCACTACCTATCAAACACTACGTGATTATCAGTTTTCCCTGTCTCAAATTGACTGGGGCTTGGCGGTATTCGATGAAGCGCAAAATATTAAAAACCCCAATGCGTTGCAAACTCGGGCCGCCAAGGGGTTAAAAGCTAAGTTTAAGCTACTGGCCACTGGTACACCGGTAGAAAACAGCCTAGCCGATTTTTGGTGTTTAATGGACACCGCCTGCCCCGGCTATTTAGATTCTTATCAAACGTTTAGGCAAACTTACATAACGCCTATCTTGCAAGCAGCAGGGGACGAAATCGATAACGTTAGGGCAACTTTAGGGCGTCAACTTCGGGAAAAAGTAGGGGCATTAATGCTTCGCCGCGTAAAAGAAGATAACCTCGAAGGTTTACCGCAAAAGCATATGCTGGTGGGAATAGAATCAAGCGACTGGCAATACGAACCAAAGCTACATGCCATTATGACTGCCTATCAGCAAAAGGTATACGAAGGTTCGATAGAAGCTCAGTTAGAAGATGAAAACAGTCACGTGCTAACCACCTTAATGCGCTTACGGGATAGCTCATTGCATCCTCGGTTAGCAGACGGTGGCCGGTTAGACGCGCCGACATCAAAGCGTGAAATCAAAACCCTGTTCGATGAATCCGCCAAAATGGCCAAAACTATCGAAGTACTCACGGATATTCAGTCCAGACACGAGAAATGCATTATCTTTGCGGTAAATAAACGTCTGCAACGTTTCTTAAGTATTGCGCTGGGTAGTTACTTTGGGCTTGGACCACTGCACGTTATCAATGGCGATGCTAAGGCGGTAGTTAAAAAAGTTGGTGCCTTAAGCCGTAAATCCATGATCACCGACTTTGAGGCCAAAGAAGGCTTTAACGTAATTATCATGTCGCCGGTAGCAGCCGGTGTTGGCTTAACCGTGGTGGGGGCCAACAACGTTATCCACTTCGAACGGCACTGGAATCCCGCCAAAGAAGCACAAGCCACCGACAGGGTATTTCGTATCGGCCAGAAAAAAGATGTAAATATCTACGTGCCTATACTGCATCACCCCAGTTTTGAATCCTTTGACGTTAACCTGCATCGCTTGTTATCGCAAAAGTCTATGCTTAAAGATGCTGTAGTGACACCGGGTGAGGTCATGCCTAATCCAACGGGCTCCGACAAGCATAGCCTTGGTGCTGACAGCATAATCACATTTGAGGATATGCCACGCTTAAGTTGGAAGCAGTTTGAAGCGCTAACGTTAGAATTACTCGCCCGTGAATATCAGGCTGACAGTGCGTGGCTAACCAAAGACGGTTCAGATTTTGGTGCCGACGGTGTGTTAACCTTTGCCGGCGAAGCCATATTAATTCAGGCTAAACATAAGCAAGGTGCTTATAAGGGCCACAATGCAGTGCAGGAAATATCCAACGCTAATGCCATATATGGCCAACACTTGGGGCGGGAAATCACTAAGCAGGTATTTATTACCAACGCTACCCAGCTGGCTAAATCAACTCGGGAAATCGCTGGTAAACTGAACGTCACTATCATTGACGGCAACGAATTAAGTGCGCTCTGCGAGCGCCATCCGATCACGTTCGGACAGGTGGTTACCCGCTTGTCTAAAGAACGCTACGTGATCCAGTAACAAATTAAAGCGACGAATAAATCGCTAAGCAATACATCAGGAAAAATAATGGCAATTAAAAAGAACGAACTTTATTCCTCTCTCTGGGCCAGCTGCGACGAGCTGCGCGGAGGTATGGATGCCAGCCAATATAAAGACTACGTACTCACCATGTTATTTATGAAGTACGTGACCGATAAATACAAAGGCGACCCCTACGGCATGATTGAGGTGCCAGAAGGAGCCAGCTTTGATGACATGCTCGCTGTTAAAAACGATAAAGAAATCGGCGAGAAGATCAATAAAATTATCGGCGTACTGGCAGAAGCTAATGACCTGAAAGGTGTTATCGACGTTGCGGATTTCAACGATGAAGACCGCTTAGGTAAAGGCAAAGAAATGGTTGACCGCCTTACCAAGCTGGTGGGCATTTTTGAAGGCCTTAACTTAACGAATAACCGCGCCGATGGCGACGATCTGTTAGGTGATGCCTACGAATACCTGATGCGCCACTTTGCCACCGAATCCGGAAAGTCAAAAGGGCAGTTCTATACACCGTCAGAGGTCTCTCGTATTCTCGCTCAAGTTGTAGGTATTACTGATGACACGCCACAGGATGCGACCGTTTATGACCCCACCTGTGGCTCCGGCTCCTTGTTGTTAAAAGCCAGCGACGAAGCACCACGTGGCTTATCCATCTTCGGACAGGAAATGGATAATGCGACCAGCGCACTGGCACGCATGAACATGATTTTGCACGGTAACGAAACCGCCAAAATCTGGAAAGGGAATACCCTTGGCAGCCCACACTGGAAAGAAGCTAACGGCAGCTTAAAAGCTTTTGACTTTGCCGTAGCAAACCCGCCGTTTTCTTACGCCAGCTGGACCAGTGGCTTAAACCCAAATGAAGATGAATTCGAGCGCTTCACATGGGGTATTCCACCGGAGAAAAACGGTGACTACGCTTTCTTGTTGCACATTATTAAAAGCTTGAAGAGCACGGGTAAAGGGGCCGTGATCTTGCCTCACGGTGTATTATTCCGTGGCAATGCCGAAGCCCGTATCCGTGAAAACCTTATTAAACAAGGGTATATCAAAGGCATTATTGGCTTACCGGCCAACCTGTTTTACGGCACAGGTATTCCTGCCTGTATTATCGTTATCGATAAAGAAAACGCACAGGCCAGATCGCTTAAAGCTACAGGTACTGCCGAAGGCATCTTCATGGTGGATGCAAGTAAAGGCTTAATGAAAGACGGCAATAAAAACCGCCTGCGCAGTCAGGACATTCATAAAATTGTGGATGTCTTTAATAAGCGCATAGAACTTAACCGCTACAGCCGTTTTGTGCCGGTAGCAGAAATTGCCGACAACGACTACAACCTGAATATTCCTCGTTACATCGATAGTAGCGAAGCAGAAGACTTACATGACTTATCGGCACACCTTAAAGGCGGTATTCCCAATAAAGATATCGATGCATTAAATCAGTTTTGGGAGGTGTTTCCCTCGTTACGCGCCAGTCTGTTTGAACCCCTACGGGAAAATTACAGTAGAGCATTGGTAGGTGAGAGTGAAGTAAAACCGACCATCTTAAACTCACAGGAGTTTAAGGATTTTGCTACCCGCAGTCTGTTACCGTTTAAACAATGGGCGAGGGATTACGACCTGCGCAATGTGCAGGTAGGCGATAAACCCAAAACGTGGATCTACACCCGTTCAGAGGCGCTGTTAGCCGCGTATGCCAATGCTGAGCTATTAAGCAAATACGACATTTACCAGATTTTGATGGATTACTGGGCCGAAGCCATGCAAGACGATGTTTACGTGCTGGCACAAGACGGCTGGTTAGCCGGTAAACAGGTACGTGAACTCGTGCCCAAAAAAGGCGAAAAGCTTAAAGAAACGCCGGACCTTATCATTGGCAGAGCCAAGTACGTGATGGAGCTTATTCCACCGCGTTTAATTGTAAATCGCTATTTTAAAGCCGAGCAGCGGGCCATTGATGAATTACAAACCAAGCAGGATGCCGCCACACAGGAGCTGGAAAGCTTTATCGAAGAGCAAACCGGCGAAGAGGGCTTACTCACCAACGCGCTTAACGATAAAGACAAAGTAACCAAAGCCACCGTTACCGCTCAGTTAAAAATAGCCACCGACGCGGAAGAAAAAGCCGCGCTTAAACATGCTAAAAAGCTGTTCGAAACCGAAGCTGCTAGCAAAAAAGCTGTAAAAGACGCACAGGAAGCACTGGATGCCAAAGTACTGGCTCAATACGGTGAACTCAACGAAGAAGACTGCAAAGCACTTATTGTTGACGACAAATGGCTGGCAACACTACAAAGCCGTATACAGGCAGAAATAGAGCGGGTCACCCAGCAACTCGCCAATCGTGTGAAACAACTCGAAGAACGCTATGCCGAGCCACTACCAAAGCTCACCAAATCCGTGGACGAACTCAGTGAGAAAGTCGCAGGGCATTTGAAGGCTATGGGGTTGGAGTGGTGAGTATGGAAGAGCAAAAAATTCCAGAGGGGTATAAGCAAACTGAAGTGGGCGTGATTCCAGATGACTGGGAATGTGGTCTTTTAAAAGAATTTGCAACTTTTGGGGGAGGAACCACACCACCTAGATCAGCATATGAGCGTTACTATTCCAATGGTTCACATCCTTGGGTTAAAACTTTAGACCTAAATAACTCCATCATTAACGTAACAGAAGAAAAGATCACCTCTTTAGCTTTATCTGAGGTAAGTATTGTAAAGCACCCCAAAGGCACAGTACTTGTTGCTATGTATGGTGGTTTTAATCAGATTGGCAGAACAGGACTTCTCGCTGAAGATTCAGCCATTAATCAAGCTCTCGTGGCTATTAGGCCGCAACATAGGCTTAGTTCCAACTATCTTTTGTTTAACTTAAATTACAATGTTGAGTACTGGAAATTAGTTGCAAGTAGTAGTCGCAAAGATCCAAATATTACTAGTAACGATGTTAAGAATTACCCATTGTGCTTGCCACCAGTTGAAGAACAAAACGCCATCGCCAATGTATTATCCGATGTCGATGCATTGATAGCTGGGCTGGAAAAGTTGATAGCCAAAAAGCAGGCGATTAAAACTGCCACCATGCAACAACTGCTAACCGGCCGCACCCGCCTCCCCGAATTCGCCAACCACCCCGACGGCACTACGAAGGGCTATAAGCAAACCGAACTGGGCGAGATTCCGGAGGATTGGGAGATTCATTCACTATCGAAGATATGTGATGTCCGAGATGGTACTCACGACTCTCCAAAATACAGGGATAACGGTGTCCCTCTCGTGACTTCTAAAAACATTGTTGATGATATTTTAGATCTTCGTAATGTTTCTCTAATTTCGCTTGAAGATGCATTTGAAATAGACAAACGTTCTAAAGTGGATAAGGGAGACATAATAATGTCGATGATAGGAACAATTGGCAGTGCGGTGCTACTTACAGACGATCCTAAATTTTGTATTAAAAACGTTGCATTATTTAAGCCCAAAGGGGTTTTTGGAGAATACTTTATACACTTCATCCGTTCGAGTTTCTTTCAAGATTGTCTAGAAGACAGTATGGATGGAGGGATCCAAAAGTTCGTTTCATTAGGAACTTTACGCAATATGAAAATTGTGTTGCCGATCAGAAAAGAACAAACCGCCATCGCCAATATCCTCTCAGATATGGACGAGGAAATTCAGTCACTACAACAGCGACTCGATAAAACTCGTCAGATAAAACAGGGCATGATGCAGGAATTGCTCACCGGTAAAACCCGGTTAATTTAAAGAGTGGAACAGGGACGTTATTCAATGAGTGAATTAAAAAAAGACATCATCTCGGTTGCCGACCTGCTTGCAACTGAGACACTTACCATTCCCGACTATCAGCGACCATATCAATGGACGCTGAAAAACGTGGTGCAGTTATTTCACGATATAGACACCCACAGAGATAAAACAGCCTACCGCCTTGGCACCATCGTTTTTCATTTCGATGAAGAAAAGAGTGAACTAAACATCGTCGACGGACAGCAGCGCACGTTGACCTTGTTGCTAGCCGCTTGGGCTTTAATGTCTGTAATACACGAAGGTAAGAAGAAACTCGTTCGAGGGGACCTAATTAAGCAGATCGAAGATTTGCAGAACGACGTTGAAAATCTACTTCAGAAACAATCCTTCGCCAGTACGATTAGCCATAAAAACCTAAGAGAAAACTTTCTTGAAATAAAGCGCATTGTCAGTCGTCCTGACTTTACTGAGCAGCATATCGATTTTTTGCTTAATAGTTGTCAGGTGGTGACATTTACGTTGGAAAATATTTCTGAGGCTTTCCAGTTTTTCGACTCGCAAAATGCGCGGGGTAAAGATCTTGCGCCACACGATTTGTTGAAGGCTTATCACCTGCGGGAGTTTCATGATGACGAGCAGGAACTTAAGTCTTCATCTGTAAGCGGATGGGAAGGTTTGGAAAGCGAACAGCTTGAAACGCTTTTTGCCAGATATCTTTATCGCATCAGAAAATGGGCACGTGGCGAACGAACTTACTATTTTGGTAAAAATCAGATTGATGTGTTTAAAGGCGTTAACCTGAGTAATACCGAAGCTTATCCATACACTTTGGGTCTTAAGATAGCCCATCACTACACTGATGAATTCAATGGCCAGTATCAGCGAAAAGTAGATGGGCAGCGCATGCATTTCCCGTTTGCCTTGGATCAAACGATTATCAATGGCCGTCGTTTCTTCGAGATGATCTCTTATTATCAACAGCAGATCGAGCTTCTGATAAGCAAAGAACATGGCGATAACCCCTCCTTTATGGGAACAGAGCTCAGTGACAGTGCAAAAGAAATCTTCGTCACACTGAATTCGTCGAAAGCCTATAAAAATAGATACCGGACTGGCGATAAGTACACTCGCGAACTGTTCGATTGTGCGCTTATTTTTTACTGGGATAAGTTTGGTAACGCGCATATATCCCGGGCCATTGAAAAGTTCTTTATCTGGGCATATTCGCTTCGTATCAAACGACAATCGTTGCAGATAGCCTCAGTAGACAATCATGTCATCGATGAAATAAACGTCTTCAAATTGATATCTCAGTCAATCAGTCCTGCGCAGCTAATGGAGCTTTCTTTACCAACGCTTTCAGACGGTGATAACAAGAACAACCGGTCGAAGAGTAATTTTGATACCGACCCACTGGTAAAGCTATTCAAGGAGATGGGGCACTATGAGTAATAACGAACATATCGATGAGCTAACCGTTCGTGAGTTATTAAGTGGAAAGACAACTTATCTGGTTCCTATGTATCAGCGAAATTACGCATGGGGCGAAGGTCAGATAAAGCAACTCATTCAGGACGTGGTTGATTCAAAGCTCAGGAACGTTAAAAACTACTACATTGGTACTTTGGTGGTATATGTTCGAAAGGATGAGCGTCTGGAGGTGATTGATGGGCAGCAACGCTTTACAACCCTTTCGCTCATATTGGCTTATTTAAAAAATTCTACAAAGAAACCGAATGTAAAAAACACGGCACATGACGTTGACTGGTTTACCAAGCCCAATATCACCTTCGAAAGCAGACCTAAATCTCAGGAAACGTTTGATGACATTACTTGCGATGTGGCCATTGAACAAATGAAGGTTGCATCCGGTGAGAAGTACAATGATGGTCTCGTAACAGGCTATGATCTCATTGGAAAAGAACTGGCTAGTTTGAAGGAAATCTCACTACACGAATTTTCAGAGTATCTGCTAAGTAATGTGAAAATAATGCGGGTGGCAGTTCCTTCTGACACCGACTTAAATCACTATTTTGAGATTATGAATAATCGGGGCGAGCAGCTGGAAAAGCACGAAGTGTTGAAGGCAAAGCTTATGTCGGTGCTTCAAGAAAACCTTAAGGGTGAAAAAGCATCAAAAGCACTGCAGGTGCTAGATACGGTTTGGGAAGCGTGTGCAAACATGGAGCGTTATGTTCAGTATGGATTTAGCTCTTCCGCAAGAAAAAAGATATTCGGCAGAAGATGGGATTCCTTCAAGGCAGAAGATTTTAAATTCTTGGAAGGTGCAATTCATTCCGATGAACAGCAAGAAACTAGACTGAGTGTGATGGACGTATTGAAGGGCGATAAACTCCCTGATAATTCAAACAAAAAAGACAAACCAGATGTGCAGCAGTCTGATCGCTTTACTAGCGTAATTAACTTCTCAAACTTCCTGTTGCATGCTTTGCGAGTTTATACGACAGAGGATGTTCCTCTTGATGATAAACAACTGATTGAGGCTTTTGAAAAGCACCTTTTGGATGGCAAGGCTGAGCCTCCAGAGCTTGCAGTACAGAAATTTATCTTCGCATTACTGAAGTGTAAGTTCCTGTTTGACCATTTCGTTATAAAGCGTGAGCTTTCGCAGACCAACGATGGTTGGAGCCTAAAAAAGTTAAAACTTTACGAGAGTGACAGTGCAAGTTTCGTGAATAGTTTTGCTGAAACAGACAACAGCTACAACAGCGTGAACCGCGAACTGTTAATGTTGCTTTCAGCGCTGCACGTTTCAACGCCAACCTTAGTATATAAACACTGGCTGACTGCGGTTTTGCATTACCTATATGAGCAAGAAAGGGTAATTCCTGATTCCTATCTGAATTATCTGGAAAACATTTCCAGACGGTTTATTTTCCAACGTTTTCTGTGCGCATCTGGTGAAAAAGAATACTTCGATATTATTTTCAACGCAGATTTTGAGGATTCCCTCGATGAAGTGGCACTTACCGATATAAGTCATAATAAACTCAGGTTTGGAAGTATAGAAAATAACTTTGTATTTAACTATCTGGATTATTTAATCTGGAAAGCTGAAAAAATCAGCGGCAATAAGATCTTTGAACAGTTTGAATTCACTTTCCGCAGCTCGGTTGAGCATTTTTATCCACAACATCCAATGAGAGGGCATGAACCTCTTGATGAAGATTACCTTCACCAGTTCGGCAATCTATGTCTCATTAGTCACAACAAGAACTCGCGGTTAAGTAATATGCCGCCTGATACCAAGTTGGAAGATATAAAAGTTACTCTTTCAAATAACAAAATTGATAGCCTGAAGCTGCACAAGATGATGCAGATGACTTTAAGTGAGGGTAAGTGGGGTAAAGAGCAAATACAGAAACATGGCGAAGAAATGATTGAGTTATTACTGTCTTCTACTGACAGTTGAACTAGTTAGGAATATCAGCAGGGACGAAAGAAATATGACAGACGTCGTTTACGTAGGATGGGATGTTGGCGGCTGGAACTGTGATAAAAACAGTACCAGTCGCGATGCATTAGTTATGCTGGACAGTCAGGGCGAAATTCTCGGCTTTCCTTGGCGCGGGAATCTGGCACACCTTATTAATGAGTCGGACAATCAACAGGCATTTTTAAGCGGCGTGTTTGACTTATGCGAACTGGATTACCAGCAACAGCAAATTGTGCTGGCAATTGATACGCCATTAGCCTTCAGCAACAGCTTTCGTAATTTACTCAATGGCGTAATAAGCAATACCCATGTTACAAGCCATCAAAACCCATATTTGTTCCGCTACTGCGAACGGCTGCTCGCCGATCGTGGCTTTAAACCGTTATCGGCCGTGAAAGATATGATTGGTGCTCAAGCAACCAAAGGCATGCATTTATTGGCAAAGTTCATACCTGAAAAGGTATCTACTGGCGTATGGCGACATCAAAATATTACGGCTATTGAAGCGTATCCCTCTCCTTGCAAACAATCGAGACATATCACAGACCTGCACAATAGGGCTCAATGGCCTTTAGCGAACAAAAACGCTAGCAAACCAACGATGGTAAACGGTAAAGCACTCCATCAAGACCATCTTGATGCACACATTTGTGCGTTAATAGGTTGGACTTTCCAGCAACTCCCCGAGCTTTTATGGCATCCAGAACAAGATGCGCCAGAGGCTGAAGGCTGGATCTTTGTACCCAATGATTGTTTTGTTAACAAAGAAAAATTCTAAATATAAAAATGCAATATCCAAAAAGGACATTAGATGAGTAGTTCAAATTTTGACTTGTTGAAGAAAAGATGGCCGTCAATTTATGAATTTGGTGCCAGCGCAGAGCGCTTAGTTTATTTCGATCCGCACTCATCAATCATCAAGCTTCGCTGCATGATAGAGCAGATTGTCGGGACGCTTTACCGAGAGTTAAATCTGCCGGCAGTTTATCCGGATAAATTATTTGAGAAATTGGACGCTAAGCTTTTCAAAGAAATCGTCGACGAAGACATAATCACGAAGTTTCATGCAATTCGAATTAAAGGAAATAGCGCGGCACATCCTAAACCGCATTTAAACCCGATTACTAGCAGGGAATCGCTCGGCTTACTGAAAGAAGCGTATTTGATCTGCCAGTGGATGTATAAAACATACAGCGGAGAGCTGTATGAGGGTTATCCACCGTTTATCGAGCCTAAATCGGTGACAGAGCAACTTAGTACATTGGAAGTAACTAATGAGGATCTTCAAAAGCAGTTGGCATCAGCCAAGCAAGAATTGGTACTTATAGAGCAAGCTGAAAAGCAAGCGCTTGCACAAGTCCATCAGTTAAATGAAGCGCTTGATGAAGTTAAATTATCAGCCTTCAAATCGGCATCTAGGTCTTCTAGTGAAACGATAGACTTAACCCCTTCGGTGACTGCAAGTCTCATAACAATTTTCGACATATTTGCAGAGTATCAGCTGACGGATGGGCAACTAGAGCTAGTTAAAAGGCTTAATGACTTCTTAACTGGACGAAATCATGACGTGTTCTTGTTACGAGGTTATGCGGGTACAGGTAAAACCTTTATTACGAAGGGGCTAACCGAATTCTTTAAAGCCGTTGGTCGAAATTATATTCTTTCAGCACCAACTGGAAAAGCTTCCAAAGTTATTGCCAACAAAACACAGTCACCTGCTTACACTATTCATAAAACCATTTATTCGATGAAAGATATTTCAGAATACCGTGATGATGATATCGACGGAACGGAGACCTATAAGGTTTACGCTGAAGTAGCTGTCAACGAAATGCCAGATGATACGGTTTATATTGTTGATGAAGCATCGATGATTGCTGATATGTATCAAGATCAGGAGTTTTTTCGGTTCGGTTCGGGGTACTTACTTCGTGATTTCCTGAAATATGTAAACCTAGATCACAATGACCATCGAAAGAAAATTATTTTAATAGGCGACGATGCACAGCTGCCTCCAGTAACAATGAAATTCTCTCCGGCCCTCAACGTTTCGTATCTCACAGAACACTTTAATGTTAAATGTGATGAATACGAATTGACCGAAGTTGTACGTCAAAAGGCAGCAAGTGGTGTTATGAATAATGCCATTAAATTAAGGCAAGCAATTGACTCGAACACATTTAATCAACTCGTGGTTGAAGATCAGTTTCCGGACATTAAATTTGTTGAGCACAAAGATTTTTTAACTCGGTATCTTGAGACGTGTAATAGCAAAATCAATGGCGAATCGATCGTAATTGCCCAGTCTAACGCTGACGTTGCAGCTTTTAACCGTCAAATAAGGGAATATTTTTTCCCAGAACACCCGACCATCACTGCTGGCGATAAAGTGATGGCTGTGAACAATAGTAATGCCTATGGTTTCTTCATTTCTAATGGTGATTTTGGGTTGGTAAAGCAGGTCTCGCCCGAGGTTGAAGAGCGTACGGTTACTTTGAAACGTAAAATTAAAGAAACTGGCGAAACGGAAAGTATTCCAATTACCTTAAGATTCAGAAAATCTATTGTCGGTTTTAAAGAGCTAGACGGAACCCCCAGATTTTTTGAAGCAATGATTTATGAAGATTTGCTTTATAGCGATCAAGCAACGCTTTCCTCTGATGAAAATAAAGCATTATATTTAGATTTCTGTATTCGCCATCCGGGGTTAAAGCGAGGAAGCAGAGAATTTAAGGATACGTTGATTGCGGACCCTTATTTCAATGCACTGAGGCTAAAATTTGGTTATGCCATTACGTGCCACAAAGCGCAGGGCAGTGAATGGAATAATGTGTTTGTCAAATGCAGAACAAATCAAAGTCAATTAACCATGGGCTACTTTCGTTGGTTCTATACCGCTATAACCCGCACAGCGTCTACCTTGTACTTGATGGATCCACCAAAATTGAAGCTAGGTGGAGGTATTACATTGGTGTCGAACCCCGGCATGTCGTTTTCTGGTGAGGTTAATGCGCCCAAAGAGGATGTGAATTCAAACTCCAACGTAATCCCCAAAACGGAAGAGGTTGTAACATCGCCAGTTATAACGGTTGGTCATGAAGCGCAAAATACGTTTGATATACCTACCGGCAACAGCTTCTTGATGGGAATGCTGGAAAAAGTTAGAAGCTACATTGCTGGCCATGGCATAGAGATCGAACATATCGACCATAAGCCATATCTCGAATTGTACTTTTTCAAACGAGGCCAAGAACACTGTCGCGTAAATATAAACTACAATGGTAAGTCTAAGGTAACCAACGTGAGCGCTATTGACGTTAATCAGTTAGGGTCTGATGTGGTTCAAATGCTAGCTGGATTAAAAGCCGCCATAATTTCCACCGAAGCTGCCGCCGCTCAGGGCGTATTTGAAGAAGATTTTCTGAATCAGTTTCACGAAAGGTTAACGGCATTGGCTATTGAGCAAGGATTAGTAGTCCCCTCAGTGCAGCAGTACAACTATTGCCAGCGATATACATTTACAAGGGCGCACGAAGTTGCTGTCTTCAATATTTATTACAACGGCAAAAAGCAATTCTCCCGGTGTGAGCCTATGAATAATCTTTCCACTCCGGGTCCGTTGATGAACGAAGTTGTAAGTCTCATTACTAAGGGGATGTCCTAATGGTAACTAGCAAGGATGTATTTGCCAAAAGAAAAGAAGGGCAACTGGACGAAGCTTATTCAATGGCCTTACAGCTAATGAATGCGATAAACCCGGATGACTGGGATATCAAGGCATTTGGGTGGTGCTTAATCGACTTGATTAAACGGGAAGCCAATACTGGAAATCAACAAAATTTAAATCATTACAAACAGCAATTGGAATCAATAACTGGGCCCGCTTTAGACGAGGTTCTTGCCAAAGGCAAAGACTATGCTTTGTCGTTATGTAACCCGAATGCTGCAAAGATCAGAGAGGCTGCTCAACTGAGTAGAAATGGTCAGTACGAACAGTCGATTGCTATTTATAAGCAATTAATCGATGCTGGTGAGACCGACCAAAATGTAGCGACGAGTTTAGCATGGGATATATACAAGCGGTCTAAAGAGTTATTAGCTCAAAGCCCAGTAATTTTCGGCAAAATAAAGCTATACCTCAAATGGTATTTGATGCTAAACGTCGAGAAACCATCGGTTTTACATTCTCTCATTTTACAGATTGCCAACAAATGCGCATCGGAAAACAACTTTGATATGCTGGCGTTCTCCAGATATTGGGGGCTTGAAAACCTTAGGGATGAAGACTTTGAAAGTTTTAAAACTGATGACGGTTCAACTATACCCAGTTTAGCGGAAAGAGTTTTTATACAAGCCGCCAAAGACGGTATTAGTAAAAATGATTCTGCTGAACTGACGCAATTTCTTCCTGTATTGGAAACGGCAATTAAGCGATTGCCTGACAGCATTTGGCTAATTCAAAACAAAGTTAAGATTCTGCTTTGTTTAAACCGAAGCGATGAAGCCCTTAAATCTGCCATGGTCGTTGTAAAAGAAAAGTCTAGAGATTATTGGGCTTGGGAACTATTGGGTGACATTTTCTTGCAAAGTGATTCTAACATTGCGTTTGCCTGTTACTGTAAAGCACTTACTTGTAATAGCGATATTAATTTTACTTCGAAGGTTAGATTAAAACTGGTTTCCTTGTTAATTGAGAAGGAGCAGTTTGCAGAAGCAAAGTATGAAGTTAGTACTATAAAATTGTTTCGAGAAAATGCTTCACAAAAAGTCCCTGAGAAAATTTCTGAGTACGCTTCGAGTGAGTGGTATGAAACAGTTGAAGCCAATGAAACTAATCACCAGTTATACAATAAGTATGTAGGGCAAGCTGAAGAGTTGCTTTACAGTGATATACCTTGGGCCAATGCAAATTTGGGTGAGCGTTTTGCGCTTAAGGATAAACCCGGTAGATTCAAGCGAAAAGTCTATGTCAATACCGGCGATAAATGCATTGAAATAAGCGTTCCTGAGACCCGCTTTAAGTTTGATGATTTGGCCATTGGTTCTGGACTTCAAATAAAGGGAGAGTTTGATTCTGAAGGCAGGTATCAGATTTATGCGATCGCACATCGTGAGAGTGAAAGTGTTTGGGATGTAATCCCAGAAAAAATTGGTGTGGTTGACCATATCAACAGAAGCAAAAGGCTATTCCACTTTGTTGTTGATAAAACTTGCGATGGAATCATTCGTTTCGACTGTGACTCCGCAGGTTACAAAGAGGGTGACTCGATTGCGCTGAAACTCGCAGAATTCACAAATAAACGCGGAAAGCGCTTTACGGTAATAAGCCATGCTCAGTCTGTTCAGCAGCCTTCTAGCGATGTCATGCAGTATTTTACAGAGGATGTAAGGGTGGAAAATGGTATGGGCTTTACTACTAATGGGATATTTATCCCACCACCATTGATTAGCAAATACGGTATAAATGACGATGATTCCGTTTCGGGTTTGGCAATCATTAATTTTAATGAAAAGCGCGGGGTATGGGGCTGGAAAGCCTTCAGAATCGAGTCGGTGGGGCAGGAAGATTTATGAGCCAAGTCGGTCAAAAAGAAAAAGAAACTCAAAAACGTGTTGTTGCCTTCTTCTCTGAAGAGCTTGAATACGATTATTTGGGCGATTGGACAAAGCGTGAAAATCGTAATGTTGAGGTATCTCTTTTAGAGGATTGGCTGAAAAGGCGAAATATTGATACATCCTTGATATCCCGTGTATTACATGAATTAGGCAAGGCCGCAGCGCTTGGCGAAGGTAAAAGCTTGTATGAAGCTAATAAAGAAATCTATCGGTTACTTCGTTACGGCGTAAAGGTAAAAGGTGGAGCTGGCGAACAGTTTCAGACCGTGTGGTTGATAGATTGGAAGAATCCTCAGACAAACAATTTTGCGATTGCTGAAGAGGTTTCTGTAAAAGGTTCGAATACTAAGCGGCCCGATATTGTTATTTATGTAAACGGTATCGCGTTGGGCGTTCTCGAACTAAAACGTTCGTTTGTAGATGTGAGTGAAGGCATTCGTCAGAATCTGGATAATCAGAAAAAGAGCTTTATTCGTAATTTCTTCACCACTATGCAACTAGTGATGGCCGGTAATGACACGCAAGGGTTGCGCTATGGCACTATCGAAACACCCGAAAAATATTATATTGAGTGGAAAGAACAAGGGGTAGAACCATACCCTCATAAACTTGATAATGACCTTTTCCGTCTTTGCAGCAAAGCACGTTTTTTACAGATTATCCACGACTTCATTGTATTTGATAAAGGCGTAAAGAAAACTTGTAGGCATAATCAGTTCTTTGGGATACAGGCTGCTAAACAACATATCGATGCTCGAAAAGGCGGAATCATCTGGCATACACAAGGCTCAGGTAAAAGCCTTACAATGGTGTGGCTGGCAAAGTGGATCAGGGAAAATGTTTCTAATGCTCGTGTTCTCATAATAACAGACCGAACCGAGCTTGATGAGCAGATTGAGGGCGTATTTTATGGTGTGGATGAAGAAATCTATCGAAGTAAAAGTGGGGCAGATCTCGTATCTACTATAAATCAAACTAATCCTTGGTTACTGTGCTCATTAGTGCATAAATTCGGGCGCCAAAGTGACAATGAAGACGAGAGTACACAGGACTTCATCGCTTCTTTGCGTTCTGCATTACCAGACAATTTTGCACCCAAAGGTAATTTGTTTGTTTTCGTGGATGAGTGTCACCGTACTTAATCCGGCAAACTCCACCAAGCCATGAAATCGATTCTACCGGATGCCATGTTCATTGGCTTTACTGGTACGCCGCTAATGAAGAAAGACAAGGCTCGCTCAGTAGAAATCTTCGGCCCGTATATTCATACCTACAAGTTTGATGAGGCAGTGGCCGATGGTGTCGTGCTCGACTTGCGCTATGAAGCCAGAGATATCGATCAGGAGATATCCTCAAACAAAAAAGTCGACCAGTGGTTTGAGGCAAAAACCAGCGGTATGTCAAATATCGCCAGAACCCAGCTAAAACAGAAGTGGGGATCGATGCAGAAGTTGTTGTCGTCTCGTTCCCGACTAGAACAGATCGTAAGCGATATATTGTTGGACATGGATACAAAACCTCGCCTCAAAGAAGGGCGGGGTAATGCCATGCTCGTGTGTGCCAGCGTTCATCAAGCATGTGCTGTTTACGATATGTTTTCAAAGACTGAATTAGCCGATAAATGCGCCATTGTAACGAGCTATCAACCCACAAGTGCGAGTATTAAGGGCGAGACTACAGGTGAAGGTCTCACTGAAAAACTCTTCAAATATGAAGTTTACCGAAAGATGCTAGCAGAATATTTTGAAAAGCCGGAAGACGAAGCAGCGAAGCTAGTTGAAGAGTTCGAAAAGCAAGTGAAGCAAAAATTTATCAAAGAGCCGGGTCAAATGCGACTTTTGATAGTGGTGGATAAATTGCTTACGGGCTTTGATGCACCGTCTGCAACGTATTTATATATTGATAAGCAAATGGCAGATCACAATCTCTTCCAAGCCATCTGTCGAGTAAACCGTCTCGACACTGAGGATAAAGATGTCGGGTATATTGTTGACTATAAAGATTTATTTAAAAGCTTAGATAAAGCGATTAGTGATTATACAGGTGAGGCTTTCGATAGTTATGACAGCGAAGACGTTGAGGGCTTATTGAAAGACAGACTCACCGAGGCTAGGGCTGAGTTAGAAACAGCGTTAGAAATGGTGAGAGGGCTGTGTGAGCCGGTTAAAGCACCTCAGGAAACGCAGGATTATTTGATTTATTTTTGCGGATCATCTGGCGATAACTCCAACGAACTTTTTGATAAGGAAAACTTGAGACTGACATTTTACAAAGCGGTTGCTAAGCTTATCCGTAATTTTGGTAATCTTGCTAATGAGATGGGAAAAGCCGGTTATACCTGTCAACAAACTGAGAAAATTCGTCAGGAAGTTTTGCACTTTGAAACAGTAAGAAACGAAGTTAAGGTCGCTAGTAAAGATAGTGTCAATATGAAGCAGTATGAGCCAGCGATGCGCTTTTTACTCGATACTTACGTCAGAGCGAAGCCCAGCGAACAACTTGTCGAAATTGAAGATTTGGGTTTAGTTGATCTCATTATTAAAAAAGGAGCAAAAGCGCTTGATGACTTGCCTGAGGGGATTAAAGAGAGTCAGGAAAATATGGCTGAAACAATCGAAAATAACGTTCGTAGGACTATTGTTGATGAGAATCCGGTAAACCCAAAATACTATGAGCAAATGTCTACACTGCTGGCAGAGCTTATTAATCTCCGGAAGCAGAAGGCCATTGAATATCAGGACTACTTAGAGAAGATAATCGCGTTAGCTAAAATGGTAAAAGTGCCTTCTGATGCTGATGATAAGTATCCTTCAAGCATGGACACGCAAGCAAAGAAAGCTTTCTATGATAACTTTGGTAAAAACGAGTCACTTGTAACAATGTTAGATAGGACTATTCGAGAAACCAAAAAAGCCGACTGGATAGGAGATCGGTTTAAAGAGCGCGAAATAGCACGAGCGGTCGCTGATACAGCGGCAGGTTATGACATTAACGTCACTGATGTCATTGAACTTGCAAAAAAACAGAAAGATTATCAGTAATGACCGATGTTTCGGAGTTGAAAATAGGTGAGTTAAGTTTCGCACTACATAGAAAACCAATTAAGAACCTTCACATCAATGTTTTACCACCTGATGGAAGGGTGAGAGTTTCAGTTCCTACAGCCATGACTGATACTGCAATTAGGACCGCTGTAGTATCAAAGCTTGCTTGGATAAAGAAACAACAGAGAGACTTTGCCGAGCAGCCTCGTCAGTCACCTCGCGAGTTTATCGATGGTGAGGCCCATTTTCTTTGGGGGCAAAAATATCGCTTACGCATAATCAGTGTCAGCAAAAAAGCTGAAGTACAGGGTGTAAAGAATCGACGATTACAAGCAGCTATTACTGAAGAAATGTCTCTTGAAGACAAACAAACTCTGTTTGATGCGTTTTATAAAACGGAAACCCAGAAAGCGCTGTGCTCTCTAATTGATAGTTGGACTCAGCGCGTTGGCCGAGCTCCGTCATCAATAACTGTGCGGAGAATGAAAACGAAGTGGGGCAGCTGCAACACAGATTCAAAACGCATCATCATCAACTCTGAACTAGCCAAAAAGCCTTTCGAGTGCCTTGAGTATATTGTGGCTCACGAGTTTGTGCATCTCCTAGAACGGCATCACAACGAACGCTTCGTCGCATTGATGGATAAGTTTATGCCTAATTGGCGAGAACGGCGTGATCTTTTGAACAGTTTGCCGCTCGCGCATGAAGACTGGCAATATTAGCTTTTATAGTTTTGAATGCTGATGGTAGGGAACACAGACTGGTAATGTTCGAGACCTAGACCTCATTTATTAGCTCTAGTGCACACAGATATCAAATTGTATGTTATAAATTATTCTAACGATTATAAACAATTATAAAATTATAAATAAAAATAATGACAGAATTCTCTGAGCGTAATTTAGGCAATAACTGGTAAAAAACGTGTGATTCCGAACTGCCTTTTGCGACATTTTAAGTGCCATTTGAGGCAGTTAGATTGCCTCAAAAGACAGTTTAACTGTCATTTAAGTCACTTTAAGTGCCTTTAAAGTCATCTAAGTTGCCGCACGCGCAAAAATCTGAATTAAAAAGGGTTGTAAATTCAGCGAAAGGTAGTTGCTGACTATTTATACTATTGGATTTTATCTCTTGCGACTTCAGAAACCTCAAATTGGTATTTTTTGGCTTTATAAGTCTGTAGTAATTGCGAAAAAAGAAGATCTTAACGCGCTGACTTGCGATAGCATGGGTCTCTATGATAGCGACCTCAGCCACGTCGTCGAGTGGGAAGAAAAACGAATATATCGACCATTTTTTTCTGAGCTAGAAGGAAGTCAATATCAAGAATTCAGCAGGGGACGCGTAATTTATTCAGCTAACAATAAAGTATTCAGAGTATATGCTGATAGAAAAATAGTAAAAAGCGCCAAAAATCGGAGCGCGATAATTGAGAAGTTCAAGCTCAGTAACTCTGCATGCATGTGGCTTCTAGACCCTCATTATAAAGTTTTTCGCTGAGCACACGTATAGTCAGGCTTCTCTTCATAGCTGCAATTACTTGCTAAAACAAGTAAACACATTATGACTACTGGAAGTAAACACAATAAGCTTTTCACGATGTGTATACCCTTAGTAAACACATTGTGTTTACCGGTAAAATTAATGCCTGTTTACTGAAATAATAAGCTCGCGAATTTAACTCCGAAGTGCACCACTCGCTAACTATTGCAGCTCAAATTTCTTGCAATATGAAGCGACGTGAATCAGACTAATGTTAGGTAAGAGGAAGTCAGCGTGAATGAGAATTTCAATGAAATATCCGAAGAAGTCGTAGATTCTCAATTGCGTAATTTTTTTGGTAATGACGATGAAATGATTAACGAGTGGATTAATACTCCGCTTCCGACACTATCTGGTCAAATGCCTTTTGAATTATTCGCTTCAGCAGAAGGAAGGAAAAAAGTTGTCTACATCCTCGGATTGATGGCCAACGGCGACACTGCGTAGTCTTTTTGTTTAATCACTGTTAAAAATGACGCGACAGGCATATTTCATTCAACTGAAAAATAAGATTTAAAACTAAAACAATTACCTGTCGTGGATTTATTCCGTCTCAATATCAGCGAATTAAGTGGCTGTTCAGACTTAACTTATCACTCCCAAATAGTTTTTAATTCGGATTTGCAAAGAGTTTCGAATACTGTTTCCTCGCTCTGAGGATTCTCGTCTGAAGTTGTTTCCGTCCCAGAATATCCACGACTCATTCAGCAAGGCTTCGGCCTCATCTTGAATATCGAGTAGTAGCTTTTCGGCTTCTGCAGCCGAAATTTCTGGAGCTATATTAAAAGCTTCTTCAATTCCAAAAAAAAGTTTAGGAGGAGAATATTGTTTCTCTGTTTTTGAGATATACAACTCATTCGATTGATGATCTAAAAACAATCGAACAGGGAAAGGCATATCAAACTCACGTTCGCCCATGCTCTCAAAAAAGGGCATTTTTTTATTTGATTTGATCTGCTGTATATTTAACTTCTTTCGAGCTAATTGAGCGTCACGAAGAGATACATTAAACTTTTCTAAATAATTAGTTGAACATTTAACAGCTGAAGTGCTATTTACTTGTTTGACAAAAGAGCGGACAAAATAATCCACATCAGCTTCAATCGACAGTGAATGAACGAGATCATTATGAGAGTTGTAGCCGAGAGATTTTGCGACGATTATTTGAAGTGTCGTCAATTTTAGATTTATCGAAAATTGACTTTCTAGTTGGCGTTTAAGTATCGAATTAAGAACATTTAGTGTTTTCTTGTTATCGATAAAAAGTGTGAGATTTTCAGTGCTTGAATCACTATGATTGAAATACATAAGAATATCCTCATGCAGGTTTAGTCTCTTTGCTCTTGCTATTCTGCAAAATATTCAAATTTATATAAAAATGCTATTGGATAAGAGGCGTATGTGTGAGACGCACGGGGAGCCAGCCCTGCCACCGTAATGACTGTTTAAGTATACAGTTGTTTGAGTTTTAAGTCAAGTTTTCTCGTTCTGTTTTGTTAATATTTACGAAAATGGTCTCGTCGATAGCGAACTGCTCTTCAAAGAAAAGATACCAGCAAGAGCGACTAGTCACTGCACTAATTGGGTTCCCTGTTGCCTTAGTTTACAAATACGTTATCGGGCCGGATCGTACGTAAAGTAGCCACTCGGAACGACAGTCATACAATGCATTCACTTTACATTTCAATTACCTGTTTTACGACCGCCTAAGTGTATGATTTGACTGCGTAAAGCTGTACTATTCCAGTAGTGATTTATTAATATGCGGTTCTCAGGGGCGGCATCACTTTAATGTTAGGTTTCAGGAGAAGAAATTGGCCGATTCAGATTATTTAAGAGAAAATGGATATAGTTTTTTAGTTGAGGGGGATATCCCATCGGACTGGGGTGATGACGGTGTCTTACAAGAATAATTGATTTTTGACTCGTTTCAAGAAGCCAAAGAATGGTCTTTAGCTAATAACGGTCAAGCATTTACAAGAAATCCATTAGGGAGTGGCTTCGTGCCTAAATATAGGGAAAAGTAACATGAGAGTATAGTTACATGATAAAAGTTCTAATGTATTTTTCTCACGTTGGTCATATACAAAGTAACGCTCTTTACGGTTTCGTAGGTTGGTTTTCATCTAACTATCGTGGCTGTTCCAGTAATAACTGTCATTGGTTTTATTGCATATACGACGTGACTAATTAAAATTTAACAAACAAATTATGTTGCCCGCCAAGGCGGTCTGGAACGCAGTCACGCAGGCGGCTTCGCCATTTTCGCCCGCGCGTCCGCGCCCCATAATTGAAAGTTAGCTGCCAAAATTTAAGCACCAAGATATTTTACTTACACGGAGACAAACTTGGTTAATAAGAATGAAGTAACAGGGCAGTTTGTCGACTATAAGCTTGGGAATGACAATGCCCCCCTAAATATTCTGCTCCTAACTCCCATTTCAAAGCTTTTTTAGAATATCTCTCCGACAGAAACTGCTTAAAGTGCTTTGGTACTGGTTATATTGGAAAATTTAAGTATCTATCTGGAGGGAGATGTTTTAGTTGCATCCCAGATAGTTACTGGGAAGGTATTTTAGGGGAATTAAAAGCTGAATGTACTAATAATAAGACTGGGAAGCTCATTTGCGAAATACGGTATATTACTAAGCCACCCTATACCGAGAGCGGATATGCAGTCTTCAATAAGGGACTTCCGCCACTTGGAGAGTTCCAAACTTTCCGTACTTTTGAAGAAGCTTGCGAACATGTTGAAAAAGAATTTTTTGTTTAGGCAGGCAACAAGTTAAGTCACCCGCTGGGACATGCACCTGAATGCGGCGTCGAACGTCTGCTGTTTGTCTCAAGGTGCCTGTGGGCTTGTAGGGCTTCTGTGTACGCATCACAGACGCTTTGCCTAATGTCTATTTTATTAATCCGTTTTGTTTTTTTTACCAGTTTTGCGACGCCCCTAAGTGTATGACTTGACAATGTATAGCTGTACTATGTCAATAGATATTCATTTATATGCGGTTCTTCGGGGCCGCATCATTGAAATGCAAAGCACTAGGAAAGATACATGGACGTTTTTCTTCATAAACTTTACCAAAAAGATGATGAGTTGTTCGAATGCTTTAGCAAGGTAGCTAAGGAACTGGTATCAGAATATAAGAATTCAAACTACCCTCAATCAATCACGAGCCTTATGGGTTTAATGAGAACTATAAACTCATTAAAGTTAGCGGCATTTGATTTAGCTGAAGAGTCAGAAACTCATCTTTACGCAATTAAAACATTGCTGAGACCTGCAATTGAGCACTTTCTAAGGTTCAGTTACCTCCAAGCACAGCTTGTAAAAAATAAAAATGATTGTGCTGGGGAAGAATATCGAAAATATTGTGTTGTTAGTGAGATAATCGCTTTTGTGAAATCACACTACGCACTCGTCCCAGAAAAAGAAATTCAGGAGAAAGTTTTAAAGAATTTAAAGAAGAATAAGGGGTTTGAGCTATCAAATAGGCAGCTAGAGCAGATTGTTTCAAAATGGAGCTATAAAAATATAGCTCGTAAACTGGATAAACTTTTGAATAAAGACAAGGAAAAACTAACGTTTTTTAGGGAGTTAGTTGTTCAATACTCAGAGTTATCAAGCTTTGTGCATGGCGGGATGATTGCTGAGACTTATTATCACGATGCTTTTTCATCAAGAACATTAGAGAACAAGTTAAGAGAGGATATTTCACTTTTTTCATTTCTGGCTGCCACAGCACGGTCACATATGCTCATGTTGGGGTGTCATATAAACCCAGATTTTAATCCTGCTTTTGAGGAGTACACTAAAAAGATGGCTCAACTTTTTAGAGCAATGGATGGTGCAAAGTAAAGTATTGAACACGTTAGCTGGCAGGGACAGTAACACTGTGGCGCAAATATCGAAGTGCCAAAGTGTTACTGCCCGTTATTGCGAAGTTTTAACGTCTCTAATTGAGCCAGTTAACAATGATTGTGCGGCTCCAAAGTACGTGAAGCAGCCCCTCGCTCCCAGCTAACTCGATGGGCTGAGATGAGCGAAAGCGAAAATTTATAATTGGTTGGTAGTAGTCGGCTAAACACAAGTATCAGCCGTCTCAAGCCTGCTTAGTTATTGCATTATGGGATGTCACTTTAGGTGTATAATTTATTGCATTATACGACTAGCCGGATTATTGAAAACATCACTCACAGTCTTACTAATGGGTGCTGTATGGTCTGGAAATCCTATGTTGATTTAGATAGCTTCACGAATTACAGATAGCATCTTTTCATATCTAACCAAATTTTTCTTGGTTTTGTGCCATTCTTTAATATCAGAACTATAGCGGTCTCGACAAAGTCTGTAAGCCAGAAGTTCTTGGGTATTAAGAGTATTATATTCCGCCCTATTGCACATCTGAGGCTCACCTTCAGCTATTCTTTTTCTTGCTGCATTTAATCTTTCCTTAACCTGTTTTTTAATTTCTTCATGTTCTACTGAATTGCTGAGTAGGAATCTTGAAATCTCAAACTGATCTAAAATGAAGCTCAATCTAAGTGGGGTGATTTTGTCGTAATCACCAGTTTTTATAGGGGTATTAAAATCATAACCATACTCGATTGCCATCTTCATGGCTAATTTCCAGTTCTCTGGCGGCCACATTATCAACATCGATACTATTGGCTCACCATGATAATCTGAACCGATAACATCAATTTGCATGCCTCCTCGAAAAAAAAGTTCCGTTAAGGTTTTGTCATTGCTTCTAATTGCATCCCAAAATGATTCCCCGCTCCAAGTTACCCCGAGATTAGCTAATTCTTTACGAGGATTCTGACTGGTTTCCTTTTTGTTATTATCCATTTTAGTGCTAATGGTCTTTAAATTGACATTTACTTCTGTCAGTTGTTTATTGACCATACCTAATGAGCTCTGCAAACTTTCTACGGCTTCGACTTTCGAAGCGATGAAGCCCTTTTCTTTAGCTTCTGGGATATCACTTTTTACAAATAATAGAGTGCCTGACAAAAGTAGTAAAATTCCGAATAGATAAGTCGCTACAGAGAAGTTTTCTGGCCATGACTTCATGAATAACCTACACAAACCTAGCAGCATTAAAAACGCCAGAGAGATTAAAACTGCGTAATCGGCAAAAGGGGCAATCGGTTCTGCCAAATCACAGAGCGTGACAATACAACCAGCAACACCTAAAGACTTCCCCAACATGCTTATCTTCATTTTATTATCCATGTTATTGTTTTACAAAGTTCCATTTGATTTTTACTTCTCAATTAGATGACCGTAACTTTTTCCTGAATTAAACTGAACATTACTTTTATAACTAAGGAAAAGCAAGGGGCTGAATCGAAACTACAAACCTAAATATGAGGAAGGGACATAACATTTAAACAATGATATTAGCCTCAAAGAATTTAGTTAGTCTAGAATTGCCAATTAATGTTCTAAACACGTAGTGATAGTTCACCCGAGAGTTCAGATGATCGGCTTATGGCATTAACCTGAAGTTAAAGGGTACTATTGTCGAAGGTCCGTTCTTTGTCTCAAGGTGCCTCTGACGTAATGGGGCTGAGATGTACTGCACGTTAAGCGGAAATTTTATCCCTTTGGCACGACAACACCGAATGTGGTTTATAAGCGGAAACTGGTGTTATTATAAATTCTGAGCAATAAACTTTTATGTTTCCTAGACAAGGAATAACTATGGCTTCAGATAATGTAAGTGTTGATATTAAGTATTATGTTCAGCAAGAATTAGAAAAAAGTAGAAACAAGTCTTTTGCAGTAACGGGGTCTATTTTTGCACTCATAGGTTTATTAGTAAGCCTAGGCGTTTACCAATTAATTAAAAGCCATATTGACGATACAGTGAAAGGTGGTGCGCTTAGTGAGTTAGAAAAAACTGCGAAATTACATGTCGAAAAGATTCAACTTTTAGAAAAGCAGGCTAACGGTAGCTACAAAAGTGTTATAGATATGGAAGTACATCTTGTAGAGTTGCAGGAAAAATACTCTGCTAAAATAATAGACTTACAAAATAAAATACGTTCTTTAGAAAATAGTTCAGTTTCCTACGGTGATAGCGTTCACTTTAAAGCGAGTAATAATTCTCAGTATATCCGGCATTACAATGCCAATGTAATTATTGGTGGCAAACGAAATGTTCATTATGAAAAGGATAGGACATGGGTATTGGAGAAAAAGTAACATAAGAAACTGTTCAAACGGACAAAAAAATAAAAACAATTTTCGGAGCTCTAGCGAGCGCCAAACGTCAGCTCATTGTGTATTTAAGAGACTACCAAATTCGCGGTAGTGACGGTCTAGGTTTCGCTCAAAAAAGAAACTTGAATGTAATAGGATGACCGTTTATCTATACAACGAGTCAACTCACTCAAAGTAGTAAAAGCTGAAAATAGTTGCTGTTAATATTAGGTTAAGGCCATTCCCGTTATCGTGACAATAGCAAAAAATTACTTCACATTAATACGGATTAGAAGCAAATATTAAATTTTTTTAGTTTCGTTTCGAGAGTAAAGCCTCTTATTGATGTTTGGAGAGACCCAAGGCTTTCAACGTTTACAGACGAAGAGCTGATTGATGAAATGGTTTTGCTAGAAGAAGATATACTTATTGTATTTAAAGGACATGTGCAGAAAGGCTCTCATCTACAGCTTTATATTAAATAAACCGATGTTTAGTAACGTTAATAGCTTTATTTAAGATAAAAGCGCAGAATTTCCTTAAAGAGCCATACGGATATTTTGTGCAATGGTGGTCTCCAGCGTACGTTTAGCTGACATTTTACTTTCTTTGCCATGAAAATACAGAATATGGTGTTTCAGTGGAAACGAGTGTTACTATGAAGTCTCAGTAATAAGCTGTCAGGTGAAAGTCAAGAATAAACAAAGGAGTTGTTATTGAGCAATCCTATAAAAGAACACAGAAAAGCGACTAAGCTGCTTGCTCGTTCTCTCAAAAAAACAGACGTGTATCACTGGTTATGTGAGCGAGGTTATTTTCCTGAGAGCTACGTTCTTCCACCTTGCTTTGTCGTTGATAAGAGACCAACCAAACCAAAGGTTTACACCAAAGTTACCGGTAGAGGAAAAAACTACAAAGTGCCAAGGACTGAATGCCTGAATGTTCATTTTCCAAAAACTGAATATACTGATCGCAACTTTGGGTTAATTCATCCTGAGATACACAACGATATTGCTTATCACATTTCTACAAACTGGCTTACGATTGTAGAAAAGATGGTTCCCAAAAGCAGTAAGGTTACTTCTTACACCTTTCCAATACCAATAGATTCAAGAAATCCGGGAAGAGTCGGGTATCTTAGAAGTGGCAGGCTGATTTATGAATTTATTGGGATGATTGATGATGATATTGCCTCTGAAGCTTATAAGTATAGATACATAGTTAAGGCTGACATAAAGAGCTTTTACCCATCTATCTATACTCACAGTATTGCTTGGGCAATACATGGAAAGAAATTCATCCGTAAACCCACGAACATGCACAACTACAAGCTTCTAGGGAACCGCTTAGATCGCTTGTTTCAAAATGCCAACGATGGCTGTACTAATGGAGTGCCGATTGGGCCTGTCGTCTCAGATGTTATCGCGGAGATCGTTGCCTCAGCTGTCGACGTTAATTTTACCAAATTGGTTCGGGACTCTGGTGTTGAGTGCGAAGCTGTTAGGTTCAAAGATGATTATCGGATACTAACCAAGTCCGAATCTGACTCAAAGCGGATTATCAAGTTTCTTCAGGCTTCTCTAAAGGAATATAGCTTAGAGCTAAGCGATGAAAAAACGTCGATTTCTCCCCTTCCTGATGGGCTGTTTAGAGAGTGGTTGTCTAAATATCATGCTGTTCACCCAGTTAAGAAAAAATCATACGCATGGAAAGAGTTCCGCGAACTGTATTTAGCGACGATCCGCATCGATAAAGAATGCGCAGGTACTGGTGTTATTGAGCGCTTTCTCGCTGATATCGTCGACAAGAATGGAAAGCTAAAAATTAAGGTAGGTGACTTTAACTTGCAGAAAGTTATTAGCATGTTGATCATGCTAGGAAGCTTACGAATTAAAGCATTTCCAAAAATAATAGCAATTCTAGAGGGCGTGCTAAAAAGCGATTTCGGGTTTATCCATCAAGACACTATCGTAGAATATCTCGAAGATTATCTAATCACTCTTTCCGAAGAAGAGGAGAGGAATAAATACCTTATATCTTGGATTAGTTACTTTCTTGTAAGTAACGGGCTGAACAAACTATTGTCTACCAAGCCTAATTACAAAGACCCAATTACTCGATCAATTCTAAACAATCGTGGCAACGTATTTAAAGACTGTAAAGAGCACAAAATTTTCGTAGGCTGTAAAACAATAGCCAAGAAAGTAACAATGATTGAACATCTGTAAGCGATCTTAAATCAGCACTTTACGCAGTTTTTGGCACATTCCAAGGTAATAATGCTTCTAATTTTTCAACTGTCGTGGCATCGGCAATATTATCTAGCACATATTTGATGTAACTGGAGGGTTCAACACCGTTAGCTTTGGCCGTTTCAATGAGCGAGTAACAGGTCGCACTGGCGTGTGCACCTCGCGATGAATCTGCGAACAACCAATTTCGTCTGCCTACGGCGAACGGTCGAATGGCGTTTTCCGCTAGGGCATTACTGATATTGACGTAGCCGTAGTCGCAATAGGCAACAAGCACATCCCACTGATTAAGCATATAGAATATGGCTTTGTAGGTCAGTGAATCTTTCAGTACCTTGGGTAGATTACGCTCAAGCCACGGTTTAAATTCGCTCAGAATAGGCACCGCTAAGGTTTGCCGTGCCTGGTATTTTTCGTCACTACTCAAGTCAGCAATTTTCCTTTCAATGGCGTACAGCTTTTGGATATAACCAATCGCGACATCGGCTTTAGAGGGTGTGCCTTTTTTGCTGTTTTTATGGCTAGGCGTGCCCGCTCGACTGGCTTCAATAAATTTACGTCGCGCATGGTCCATACAGCCAATACGGGGTAATTGACGCTCGCGACAGACTTTGGCGTAACCCGCATAGCCGTCCACTTGCAAGACACCGTTAAATCCATCGAGTAGACGTGCAGGAACCTGACCGGCGCGTGAAGGGTCATAGTCAAACAGCACTGTCGGTTTATCCGGTGGGCCGCCACGGGTCACCCACATCCATTTATCACTTTGGCGACTTTTACCGGCTTCGTCTAAGACTTGAATGCGCGTTTCATCCGCTTGAATATAGTTGCCCTGATTTTGTTGTTCGCGGGCCAGTTTGATTAAGGGGTGAAATACTTCGTCGAGTCGGATAACCCAATTGGCCATGGTATTACGACCAATCTCATGGCCTAAACGGGCGAGCATGTTATTGAGGCGATAGAGGGGTAACCCGTCAGCGTATTTTGAGGTAATGATGTACGCCAATAGTGAAGTGGTCGCGATACATTTACCTAAGGGATGTGTAGGACGGGCAGCCGCCACCATGTGTTCATCCTGCTGTGTGTCGAATACCGCCTTTTCTTGCCATATCTCAACCACATTGAGTTGCGCAGGGATATATTCTAATTCTTCTTTCACTTTGCTGAAGAAGGTTTTACTTGCACCGGCTTTTTCTTCGTCGCTCAATAACCATTCACGACGTATACGGTTTAGCGTCGCCGAGAAACCACGATTGCGGGTCTTCTTTTTGTTTGTTGTGGTGTGTGCAGGCGTGTGTGTTTCTTCCGGCACCTGTTCGCGTAAATCATCAATGGCGGCTTCAAGCTCAGCTTCATCAAACAGGTTAATTTGGTGGGGGTGTTTTTCACTGCTTGCGCCAAAGCGTTGGATTTTGGCTAAACGCAGTAATTCATCGGTGAGTGCTTTGTATTTGTCACGCTGAGCAATAGCGTCGTTACGTTCTACTATGGCGTTGTTACGTTGAGCAAGCGCGGTATCACGCTCATTAACCGCGCTATCGCGCTCACTAAGCGCACTGTCACGCTGTTCACAGGCATCAGCAAGTAGCCCCTCTTTTTGGGCTAACACAGCCAACAATTCAGCGGCAGTTAAACCACTGTAATCGACTGTTTTATCTTGCTTTTTGCCTGTCTTTTTCATGGCGAGATTATACCAAATCTCACCCTAAAACGCGCTAATTTATTGCCTCATAATGCAACTTTTTATGCCCTTTAAGCAGGCTAATATCATACCCATCCAACAGCCAATTTATTTGTTCCCCCGTTAATAACAGCAAGTCATCGTCTGGCCTAGGCCATTTAAATTTTTCTTCTGCCAAGGCTTTGTAATACAGCACAAAACCGTTATCTTCCCACATCAGACATTTGATTTTATTTCGCTGACGGTTAGAAAACACATACAGCGCGCCGGTAAAGGGATTATGCCCTAACTCTTGCTCTACCAAGACCGCCAACCCATGTGCTTGTTTGCGAAAATCAATCGGGTCACGGTAGAGGTAAATCTGTGGCAGTGCCAGTGCGGGTCGTAAATAACGCGCCTTCATAACTGTTGCAATAATTGCGTGACCGTATCAATATTACTTAGGGTCACATCACGAATGACCAGTCCATTCGGTAACTGTAATTGCAACGGCACTTCACTGGTATTAGCACGGTGAGCTACTTGCACCGGCACCAATTGGTGGGTCTGCGCACCACACGCTTTATCACCACTCTCGCTGTCCCTCAACTTTTGCTGCCAATATTGAAACTGATGGTACACTAACCCGTGCTCTCGGCAGAACGCAGCCCCCGATAAATGACTCGACTGCCAGGCATCAACCACGCTTTGCCAGTTTTGTTCGCGTTCATTCATTGTCTTTTTCCTGTGTAGTTAACATCAGGAATGAGTGTTACGCGTTTGATGCAAAGAAAATAGAGGTCGATTTAATGACGCTTACTACTTTCTTTAAACAACCACTTTGATGGAGGCTAAATTTCAATAATTATCCTCACACTAAGCTTTTGTTTGCTATGAGAATAACGGAATGAAGAAGTGAAAAAGTTTCAAACTTTGATGTCCTCCGACAAGATATTGAAGAGGGTAGGTTTTAAAAGGAGTATGACTAGTCCTGAAATAGGTTGACACTTATTTCGGTTAAAACGCCCGATGTATTTCATCGGGCGTTTTGTATTTAAGGGCCAGATGTGGCCGCCTACCATTATAGATTGCTACTGATTCTGCAACCATCTTTCTCGCTTCTTCTAAATCTCTTGGCTTATGGAGTAGGTATTCATTTTTAAGAATACCGTTTATCCGCTCAGCAAGGGCGTTTTGATAGCAATCGTAGCCATCTGTCATTGAGCACTGTACATCATGTTTTCTATGGAGTTTTTGATACTCTTCTGAGCAATACTGTATACCTCTGTCAGAATGATGTACGAGTTTTTCGTTTGTACTTTTTTGTTTAAGTGCTCGAGTAAATGCTTGCTTTACTGACCCCGTTCGCATGTTATCGTCAACCTGATAGCCCACAATCTTCCGCGAATAAGCATCTGTAATGAGACTCACATAACTCTCTCCACTTCGCGTCGGTAAGTACGTGATATCCGCTACCCATAGCTGATTGGGTTTATCGGCTTTTAACCCCGCTTTAATGAGGTTGGGATGACAGCGGAACCGATGATGACTATTCGTTGTTTTGTGATAGGCACGCTTTGTCGGCACTAATAGACGCCTTTCTCTTAGTAAATTAAAGAGATGATCCCTACCAATATCTATTTTTACGAGCGCAAGAAGATACTGTAGTTTCCTAGTGCCGATGCGAGGTTGAATCATTCGCTCATGACGTACGAATTGAATGACTCTAGCCTCATGCGTTTCGCGCTTGATTGAACGAGCACAATGTTGGTAATAGGCCTGACGAGAAATATTCAGATAACGACAAGCTTTGGCTACGGAAACCCCGTCTATCACTTTTTCCTGGATGACTTTCTTTTGCGCTTTTTTACAACGCTAACTCCATAATCAGTTTCAAGAACATTCACAACGGCTTCGAAGAAATCAGCTTTCATTTTCGTATCAGCAAGCTCTTTCTCCAGAGCCTTAATACGCTGTTCTGGAGTGAGCTCTAGTTTGGACTTATCCACGCAGTTACCTCGTTTAAGAAGCTTAGGTGTACCATCCGTCCAATTTAGACGACCGTGCTTACGAAGCCAAACTAAAACCGTTGAACACCCCTGAATTCCGTAGTGGTCTTGTGCTTGTTTATATGTGAATTCGCCTTTTTCAACTTGGTCTACAACGGCCAGTTTAAAAGCGAGGGAATAATCGCGTTGAGTTCTTTTGCTATTTGATTTCATTACACTCTCCAAATTAAGTTTGAAAAGTGTCAACGCTATTTAGGATGGGTCAGTAGATTAAAAAAAGTCGCATAAAGCGACTTTTTTTCTAGCTTACAGCTAATTTTACTGGCGGGAACTCTTCATTTACTCGTTGCTTTGCCCGAGCTTTTCTTGTGCGAATAAACTCAATACGTCGATTAACATCTTCCGCACGGGGCGCATGGCTGCCAGCAACCCAACTAACAGGAACAAATGATTTTCTCTGCGTCATAAATTCACTCACCGAAAACTACCTTTGAATATTGCGGATCATCCACATCTTCCGCTACAAAGTCAAGATAAACGGCCAGAATCTGCGCTATTGCATCAAGGATGAAACTATACCGGTTGTCTGGACCAATCGTGTCATTGAATGCGTTTGCTATATTACTGGTTAAAACTAAAACACCGATAGGATCAATTTCAGTCGAATATTCGTCGCCTGCACCAATGACAGGAACTCCGATAGCGCTGCGATACGATTCCTTATCTATATCTTGAATTTTAAAAGATGAAGTGGCTCCATCCGCCACGCCTATCTCATTATCGATATTTGTCTTTTTCTCAGCAAAAACAACCCCCGCGAAGCCGTCTCTACGACCCCACGAGCGTCCTTTCTCCTTAATATTTCCCTTCACCTTTCGGAAAGAAATTTTAAGACGTTCGTCGCGCTTATCCCACAAATACACAGTGAACATTACTTTATTCCCGGCTAACCCGTAAAGTGCAGCGAAATCACTAGATAGTGATTCAAGTATTGAAGTAAGCGACGTCTTAAATTCGGCATGTGTTGCCGGGGGTGGACTAGCTAATGTGGCGTTCAATTGCCGGGTAGATTCTGATAGCCCAAATGCCAGTGCTTCTACAGACGCATCCAGACGCTCAATCTTCTTTCTCATATCTTCGTTCTGATGAAGAATGCTCTCTGAAAACGTCCTTAACTCGTGCGCCGTTCGGTATAAATCAGTTAATACAAAATGGGCATTTTGTGGCGCTTGCAGACGCATGATTTTTAATACGAAAAAACCCGTCAACCCTCCTAATACGAGGGAGATAATAGGGAATAGGATTTTGTGCTCGCTAAATTTCCACAGTGAAAAATGCGCAGACCATAATAGCGGCATGACTATTGTGCCGAATAAGACGTACCACTTTGCTATTACATTCTCGCTCTCAAGTACAGCTCTTGCCTGTTTCTCCGCACTATGCAGCGTACCAGCAAGAACCGTGTTGGTGTCAATATTGAGCTTTTCGTCGACTTTTTCGAATGTTTTCAATGTCACATCAATTCCATTTTGTTAGTTTTCATACCTGAGACAGAAAGTATTTTGACCGATTAGATGGGCGTAGTAAATGCACATTTTGTCAGTCGCTATTACAGGCTGCGGGATATTAGTAACACAGACTGTAACTAGCGCTTGATAGTAGGAATAGATGATGACCGTAAGTTAGAAGCCAATTAGCTTTTGTTCAGATTTAACAAACAAAGGATGGCGGGGGAAACCCCATTTGGTTTTACCGAGACAAAAAGGAACCTTGCCAGTCTCTCTGATAAGCTCAACCACCATAGATGCCCTTGTGGGTTCTGCGTTTGTTCCCCATGCTAAGCAAATATCGCCCAACTTTGACGCCTTTATAAGATAATCATCATTGGCAGGACCAACTGGGTCGTTAGTTGATAGGAGGCCAGCCGGAGAAGTCGACCTAAAAGCATACAAGTTAACGACGAAGATACCTGAATTAATACCATAGAATAGCAACACGCCATTCATCACACACCAACCGATAACAAGGTTTGCTATAAGCGTTTTCAAACACCGGTAGAAGGTTTTCATATGCGGAACTCCATTTCTTTCTTGGGTGACCCGGTTACCGTGCATACAATTAAATTGTCTGGGGAAGGCATGCGGTCAATTTCTTGACTGTACCGGCGAAATAGCTGATTTTCTTTAATTGTCGGCATGGCATATTTTTCTACCCGAGACTTCAGAATATCTCCAGCATATTCATCTTTGACCAAACCTTCCCGGGGATCATCGCGGCCATCAATAACCACTGTCATGGTTGGATTGAACTTGCATGGCGTTCTATGGGCACCCACCCATCTATTCTCCGTCTCGCCGTCGCCTGTAGCACTCCACAGGACGGGATTCTGAGAGCACCATTCATAGTCGTCATCCAAAATCGAATATTCCACTCGATGCAATAAGACGGCTTCTGCGTTTAGTGCCCAACGGGTGAGTACGGTGAACGCCTGAACATCATTGTCAACCTTTAAAAAAAAAGCCCTCTACAGCTTTGCGACCGCCAGCGAGCCTAACCACACTTATTCCTTTGCTGGGATAAGGTTTGCCGATAGTGACGTCGGAGCCATTTCTAAGCGGTAGCCCGAATTCCGGCAATGTCGCATCGATAAGCCCAACATGGATGTGACGATACCGATTAAAAATCTTGGGTGTAATATGTATCAGCATCACTCTCCCTCATTTCTGTGTACACTGCTAACTGAAGTGAGTGATTTAAGCTTGGCCTGAACAGCTTTAAAATCCTCTCGTTGGGAAAGGCTTAACTGATCGAGACGCACTTTAGAAAGTAAGTCCATTGCTGAATGAACGTAAACGTCATTACTAACAGCTTTATAATGTGCCTGTTGCATCATTTCCTCCTTTGCTGATGCGAATCAGCATTCAAATATGTGTCTATGCTCAGAATGCCATATCGACACTGGCCCGAAATCCACTTTCGTCGGTGAGCGACCATAGTGGCTCTCAAACAGAATGTGCGCCAACTCCCAGTCAGAGCAGTGATATTCTTTCGCGCTGCTGAAATCCATCAATCTACATTGATAGACAGAGTAAACGGTTGGTAGACCGTAATCATCGTCGGCATCTTCACGGCGTTTAAAATTGAATGACACATTAGGGGTGACAATTGTGTTTTCTACTTCAATTGCCTGAAGCAATTCATCCAATGTTGGCGCTGTGAATTCAACGCGACGCCCTCGCTCCCAGTGCTCTTTGACCGTGCTTTGGTATTCAGGCAGCAATAACTCCCAGAACCACATTTTAAGAGGGAGACCATACCTTCTGAATAAGCGCCCAATATTATGTGACGCACTCAAACCGTCCCTTTGAAATCGCCAGTAGGGATGTAATGACATATCAGTATTAAGAGCCTGAGCGTATTCGCGTGAACCGCAGAACGCTCGACAATTTGCGCTCGCCAATACGAGTCGCTTTGCCAGTGCTTCAATCTCTATCTGCAAGCCAGACTGAGTATTGATATTTACCATTTTGACCTACTCCAACTCACTCGATACTGCATCAAACGTGTTCTTTTTAACGCAAACATCACTATACCGGGCATAGCATGATTGACATGATTTACGGTCTGGCAAAACAGATGCTTCTGGAAAATCACGTTTTCGGAGTGGGGGGTGCCGCACGTCTCTCTGCTTCTGCCTCACTCATGATTTTGCCAATGACATCTAACAGCATTGCTGCATGCCGGGGATTTTTACTGATCATTGTCTGGTCGTGGTACCGGCATACCACGTTGCCAAATTCATCAATTACTGCCAGAGAGGAAGCCGTGGCAGCTGCTTGAGTGGTTAATTCGCGTGCTTCTTTATTTGACATTTATTCGTTCACCTTACATCTTGTTTGGATTATCGTCGTAGTAACGCATTTTCCCGTATTCCATTGCCATGTAGCTCTTCGTGCCACTGTCATAGAACAGCTGACCGACATCTTCATTGTCCATCATTCTTCTACCGGCCAGCTCGTACGTGCCGTTAGTCAGCATCAGCTTTCCATTAGTCATCATATCGGTATCAATTTCCTTAAAACCGGTGGCCGGATTATCTTTGTATTCAACATCTGCCGGAGCAATCGGCTTAGTTGGCGAGTTAAACCCGCTTTCGTGGATTCGTAGTCCGTCAGCGCCAGCCGTGTACCTCTCCATCACATTACCGCCATATAGCGAAGAGATTTGTTGAAGTTCACTTAAGTTGTCCTTCAATAGCTTCTCTTTGGACAACTCGCCTTCGTTAGCTTCCATATTTGCGCCATAACTGCCTTTTCCGTCCATCATGCGAACATACTCATTGAGTAGTTGCTGGTAACCTTGCTGGCGATTTTCACCGACGCTATTTTCACTAAGGCCTTCAGTTTCAGCACCGGCCATAAAGTCACTGCGGTGCTCGCGTTGGCTATAGGCATAGTTAGCAGCACCAAATACCGCATCACCGACGCGAAGAGCTTCGTCATTTCGATCTGGGTAACTTAGAGTGTTATGTAGAGGGTTGTTGGTGTCAGAAATGTCACTCTGCATACGGGTAAGCAGGTCATCTTTAGATGTAACGCCATTGCTATTGAGCGCTTCTTTTAATCCCGCAGCATTGTTTATCAAGTCGTTTGCGCCATTAGCACTCTTGGCAAACATGCTATATTCAAAGCCATCACCACTTCGAATCTTCAGGTCATCAGTGGCGCTTGCACCAAGGAGCTGTGAGAAAGCACTGTTGTCGTAGCCCGTGGTGCTGCCGACAAGCTGTTGCATTGCAAAAATACCGCTTGAGGCTTCCATCTGACCATTAGCCACCAAACCAGAGACAGCTTTGAAAGTCTGATAGTCATCTTGCGATTTCAGTGTGAATGCGCGTTCAGTATCGCTCTTGCCTTCCATGTCCGCTGGGTTAAATACGCTGTCTAACTTGCTGTACAGTTTCCCATATCGGTCCAGCGTGTCAGCGTCCATGTGTTGACTCACACCGTCAATATTCTGATTAATAGCGTCCAGCGCCATGTAGCTTTCCATAAGGTCGCCCACCCGCACACCTTCTATGCTACCTTTGTTGCCGAACTGTTCTACTACACTGTCCAATTTATCGAACATGCGGGTATCGAGTAGATCAGGAGTGGTGCCATTGGCCGCAGCCTGTTCAACTTCGTTTCGGTTGTGCTCTTTGATAAAGTCGTACAGTCGTTCCCCGGCGCTACCGTACTGAAAATCTTTGAGCGATTCACCGAATATGCCTGAGAAGAACTCGGCCCCAGCGCTTGCTAATCCGCTGGTGGGATTGACAAGCTTGTTCTTGACGTCTCTTTCAAATTCTTCCTGACCAGCCAAACCAGCTTCGACACGGCCAGATACGCCGGTATCCATGCCTGCTATTGTCGCTTGCGCACCCTCAGAATTAATTCCCTGTGTACTCGGTGTCATCTCAGCATTTACCGCATCTTCAGTTCCGCTGGTGGCCGTAGTAACCTGTTCCTTAATCTTATCGAGGTCCATTGTAGGGTCACTCTTGGCGCTATCCTCAATGAGCTTTTCAAATTGGTCTTCTTGTCTTTCAATTGTGTTTGCGAAGTTCTGAGCTTGGTTGCCAATATCCGTACCGGAAGCTTGGTCAGCCATGTTCTGAGCACCTAATCGCAGTGCTTCTAATTTCTCCTCAATTCCAGACTCATCGCCAGCATTAAACCGGCTAGATGTGAAGTCGCTAAAGACTCTGTTGAGTACTCCGGCATCTGTCCCTTTACCATCGTTAAGGGCGCTTGGCGTTTTGATGTCAGTTGCAATGCCCTTATCTTTAATATCCTTAAAGTCAGTAGTGCCATACGTCTGCATCAAAAAGTCAGCAAACTCTGAGTTCTGCTCTCCGTTTTCACGGGTCATCATGGAATTCAGAACCTCTGAACCACTAAAAGTACCCAAGCTTTGATAGTCAGCGAAGTTCAAAGAAGAGCTTGAGCTGATATTGACACCCTGACCAATGGTCGAAGCAACGCTTTCCTGATACGACTGTGCTTCAGCGAGCGCAACCGACTGAGAAGCCACATTACTCAAACTTGCCTGAGCGACTTTGGCATCCTGATCGGTAAAAGATATCGTTTCACCCTGTGCGTTGGTAAGACCAAGCTGTTCACTCACTTGCTTTTGAAGAGACGACATAAACGCTTCAGTTTCCCCAGCATTTTTACTAAGGGCGCGAGTACTATCTTCGGATAGCGACGCTTTAAGACCGGTATCTGTAGAAGGTATCTTCCCACCCAAGCTGCCGGTAACCTGTGCGGCAAGCTTGTCAGCATCTACTGCTGAAATGCCAAATTGAGATTGAATTTGATTCGATACGCCATCCATAACGGATTGAACATTGGCCTGTGTCAATTGCATCGATTCCGAGCCAACATGACTGTTAACCAGTTGCGCGGTCGTGGATGCCAGATCGGACATTGACGTGTTGAAATTCTGCGAAGCGGTATTTACCCGCGACTCTGCATTACTAACCGCTGTGTTAGAAGCTGAAGAAATCGTTCCGCTGGCATTGATTGATTGCATGAAATCATTGTTTGCGCCTCTAACGTTAATGTTTTCCCCTCCGGTCTGAACACTCTTCGTAATATTCTGATTCCCCACATCACGTGAACCGTTATTTGCCGGACTTGTAATTGTAGGTGCCCCGAAGTTTCCATTGGCTTTAACATCGGTCAGGCCACGCATAGCGCCCATCAGAGAATGCACGCCGCCGTACATAAGGAACATGAGGAGGAAAGGTACTGATTGAGATGCCGAAGCCGCAGTCGCAATTGCGCTTTCAACCTCACTCATCGTGATCGGCATTTCATCAAAGGAAAGTGGATTAAAACCGTTAGAGACGTGAATGGTCTCATCAATAATGTAGTAGGTGAATACGTCGATAAATATGTTCATGTAGCTCCACAGCGACACGAAGACAATCAACATGAAGTATTTACCAATATGTGCTAGGCCTTTGCTGCCCAAAGCCAAAAGGATGGTGTATATCGGGGTAAGGAAGAAAATCAATAGTTCAAATAAGGTGATCACCGGCTTGGTGATGTTTTCAAACATTGAACGTTCACCTAACTTGGAGAACATGCGTTGTTGCTGACCCTGAAAGATCATCATATCCAACTCGGTCTCAAAGCCAGACTTAATTAAGCCTTCCCGCACCAAACGCGCTGCAAATAATCCTACTTGTAAATCGTAAGCATCTGCGCCGGTTGTAATCGCACCGGTAATTAGTTGAAGGCCTTTTTGAACTGACCGACTTGTAATGCCTGAATCGCTGTTAAATTGCACCCACTCATTGAAAACACTTCCTTGCAACTCGTTAGTAATTGCAGCGTGCGCATCCGGGCAGGTAACCTGTTCCCCTGAGTCACTACCGCCGCGGGTCAAATAGATAGTTGTTTCGAACCCATCGTAATTGACCGCAAATTTAGAGAAAAAATTGGAATCCAGTTTCGCTTTTCGAGCTGCCATGATACTAGACGTGGCCGGGGCACCTGTGAGCATATTGTCTACTTTCACACAATCTTCAAAGTAGGCATTCATCGTTCGCTGGATGTCGTAACCGCCCTGACTATTGTTCCCACCGTTCAGTAGGGTCCGTGGAGGAGACTGGTAGTAAAGCTTTGATATGGATTGCAATGGATCGACGTCATCGAAAGAGGCCAACTCTACCGGCAACATGTTTGATTTTGTGTCATCCTTCAGAATATTCGTAGCACGATTTGCTACATAGTAAGGAAACGCAATAAGCCATGGTACGCCCTGAACCTCAGCATACGAAGACAGGTTGTCTTGCTGAGTAAGCTGGACAGTAAGCTTTGCTGACGTTCCACCGACAAACATAATGCCTAAGAACATTATCAGGATAAGCTCCTTGAATGGACTAGGCTGTTTGTCGTCGATGCTTGAACGAAACATCATCATTAGGAAATAGAGGAGGGCAACACACGCAGTGATACCGCCGATAATATTTCCCTGAAACAGGAAGGCGACTGAGCGAAGTACGCTCACGATTATATTGAAATACCCCTCGACGGTAATCTCTACGGTATCCATACTATCCTCAAAAAATACGCGAAACTTTAATGCCACGATTTTAGGGGATAAAGGGATAGGCTCTCGAAATAGAGAGCACTAAAAATGAGCGTGTAATAAAAAACCGTCTTGAAAGACGGTTTTAATGGCCCGGGTGTGCGCTATATTTTTCTTTCTGCGACTGCCCTAGCGAGTGAACCGTCCATTTCTTCGCTTTCCGCTTTAATCACTTTGCGATAGGTGTCGATATCCAATAACACCGCTTCTTGAATATCGTCGACCACAGACACAAACATTTCACCTCTTACCTTAGCTTTCTGCTTCAGCGTATTGAGCAAAATTGTGGTCTTGGTTTCAAAGTCCCTCAGTAGTACAGACTTAAGGTTATAAAGCACGTGTCCTTGATACACTTCATACAAGGCCGGATTATCTTGTTTGGTTGCAGCCAGCGGTATAAAGTTATAACTGGTCATTTGAAGTAACCTTTCCTGATCAGCAGACATATTAGTCTTTGTTAGCAACTTATCGACGATACCGGGTGTGCCGGGTGTGCCAAAAATCAGATCTTCAATATTTGTGGCAAAGCCAATATTTGCCTGATAAAACGATGATGACTCATCGTGCTCCACGACTGTTAAATCAGCGCACTTGTCATTGAGGTATGTGCTTGATGTTGAGGAGACACAATCGTAGAAGTAAAGGCTCTCTGCTTCTTTAGCGCCTTCAAACAGGATGCTGACTGTTACCGTCTTACCCTTGGACTCCTGCTCAAGACGATCACTGACGATGTTGGCCGTTCCGATGCCGCCTAACGCCGTTAATAAAAGTAGTAAATTTTCTTTGCGCTCAGTAATGTTGCTGCCAAGCACATAGGGGTAGTCAAATGACGATATATCGTCGATAAGAATACCTAACCGATTTCGTTCATTGGCAATTTTCTTAAGTGTTTCAGCTGATAGGCCGGTGTCATCCGTAAGCAATCCTTCCGGCGAGGGGATTTGTGTCGTTAACCAACTAAACGGGCCATCGCTTAACCCTGAATTCGCCTCTTCGTTCGCCCCTTCAGATTTCGCCTTTGCGGAAAGCAATCCCATTTCAGTACCGGCTTTTCTTCCCATTTCAGCAAACGTTTCGCAAGACGTCCTGCCCCATTTGTTCAATTCGGCCACACGGTTTTCTAGCTCCGTGGCAATTTCAGAACAGTCAGCACAAACATTACTAAGCGCAAGATTAAAGAAATAGGCCGGTACACCCTGAGCGACCCCCCGGAGCATCTGCACAACTTCATCTTTGCTTACCAAAGAGAAAGAGCCAGCAAACATGTCGATGCCGCCACAGCCTCCAGAGATAGAGGGTGCTTGGAATCCGACCAGTTCGGTAGGATTTTGGTCAATACGTGCATTGAACGAGCCTCCGTAGAATACGGTACCCCGGTTGGTATTTCTCGTTCCCGGGTTATTAACGGAATATTTATCAAAGAGGGTTTCCGCTACAGATGCGCTTGCAGCTGGAGCCAATGAAACCAAGCTCGCTGTTAGGACTATCAACCGCACACACTTTATTCCGAGTTTTATCTTCATTGGTCACCTCCAGTATCGACTCGCGTTGCTCCAAACTGCTTGTTGTTAAGCTCGATTTGACGTGTCATTAGTTCAATAAAATAATTAGGATCCGATTCCAGACGTTCTTTGTCAGCCACTAATGTGCCGTCAACCTGCTTCAGAGAGTTAATGTCGATAACATCCTGAGCAGCATCAAATTCAGCCTGAGTTATCACGTTCATCTTTAACGCGACTTTCATCAAACGCTCTTCAATAGAGGGAAGTGTTTCAAGACCATCCGTCAACTTTGTAAATCCCGAACCATCGTTCATCATCAGCATCAATGTAGGTGTCTGAGTCACGTTCATTGTCTGGGTCCAATGCAGTCCGGCATCGGCACGATGTAGAAATTCGTCCATCCCTTCAATGCGTATACCGTCCATAGTGACAGCCAGTGTCTCTATTGAATAACGCCGGTCCAATGCTTTCAAAATAGGGATCTGCCTGTGGCAGTATTCGCAGGTTGATTTATAGAAGAACCAAATGTGAGCCACGTTTTTTAGTTTTTCCATAATTTGCTTACGATGCTCAGCGACTTCCCCTTTAAAGGCAACAAGGTTCATGGCCTGTGTAGGGCGTCGGTTGTCTTCGTCCAAAATGGGATTTTCTTCCATAAAGGTGATCATGCCCTTCTGAAATCGGCTGGTCATATCCAATAGCAACCGTTGAGCGAAAGCATATTTAGCCAAGTTTTCTGTCGTAGGATTGTTCTGAGCATCATCCAGCATCCGGGGCATGTTTTGGCGCAACCACTCTACATCTAACTTAACCTCTTGAGTCGAGCCATTCCCGGAGCCACCCCCAACGGAAGGGGGAGGGGGAGATTCTGGCAATTCTTCTTGCTTCTCTTCGGGATCTTCGTAAAAAAGCCACCCCCGGGCCTCTTTGGAATAGAAACCCCTTTCATTTTTTACTGGCTCTTTATGCTGCATCTCCTGACCATGCACCGTGCTTGTCAGAAGAAGAGCAAAAGGTAAGGCGTAGGTAAGTCTCATGCTGGCATGGCCTCAGTCTTTTTTGGTTGCAACTTTGATGGGGCAAATGTTACACGCGGGGGAGGGGGTAAATTGAAATAGACAGCACTAAAATACACCATCTAATTTTTGAGCATAAAAAAACGCCCGTGGAGGGCGCTTTCAATGTATCAGTGATACTCAGGCTATTTTGCTTTCTTCAGACTGGGAAAGTGCTTTGTCTCTCTCAATGCTTTGCTTAAGAATTTTCACGACGCCATCACTGAGCTTCAGCGCCTTCGGTCGCACATTAGACAGATTGGTACCTTCCACATAAATTGTGCGTCGAATTTCTTCATAGATAGAAGGGTCTTTTTTGGCTTCTTTCTCAAGTTCGCAGGCGCTGCAATTTCGCGTGAGCTTGGGATGGATGTAGTACTTCTGGCCGCACGTATTGCAACCTTCGCTCTCAACATTCACTACGCCACCTTTGTTCTGCGCACCTGACTTGATATTTTTTATCAAGTAAAAAATCCGGGTGGCATTCATATTGTCATAGGGATAGAGCGCAAGATAGCTTGTTATTACTTCGCATAAGTCTTCAGGGCTTAATGCTTTATCTGAAGTAATGTCGCCGAGAATAGATTCATAAACACGAATCAGACGATCAACAAGGATACCGTTGTAGCGATTTTGCAACCAAATCTCACCTTTACGCAAAGGCAATGCACCCATTGCGTTGTGATACAAATTGGTTTCACGAGGAATAACACCGCCAATCCCCTTAATAACACGCTTTTCAAGGCCAAGCGCTGAAAGCAATTTCATCGTTATTAAATGTTGGTCACGGTGATTAAGAAAAGAACTCATAATGCCCCCGATTACTGCTTATCTGTCAGCAAATCAAGAGACATAACATCCATCGATGTTTCTGAAAGCTTAGTCATAACATCACTAGACATGATGCCAAGCATTGGGCGATTACTGCACTGAGCTAACTTGGCAATATTCCCCAAGTCAACGGCTTGCAGCGATTTGATTTCACGTTCACCTATTTTATAACGGGCTTTGGCAAGATTCGGATTCGTCCGTGCCAATTCCCTCTGCATCATCACTAGTTGTAACTCTAGTGCCTGCATCTCTTCTAATATTGTGCGTTCCTGCATGTCCAACATTACTACAACCTCTGATAAAGTGTTTCGATATAGTCAGTATCTACCCCAAAAGGTGCCTCTGAGAATTTATAGCGCTATCTTTCGAGATGGACACAAGTATAAGTTTCGCCTAAAAATGCGTCAAGAAAATTAGGAGGTGTGGAAGGGGTGAAAGTGATCTGTGTCTTTGCGGGACAAGTATCCATCTTTTGGCTATAAAAAGCTGTCCATCAACGACACGTAATCAGCAATAACATGCTGAAATATAATAAGTGAAGGGTGTTCTATATACACTTTAGTATAATATTAAATACATCATGATGTTGGGCCGAGCGATGCCCTCTGGCTATTGAAATACTTAGGTTAAGGTGATTTCAATTGAAAAAAACCCACGTGATTTTGACTTATTCACATGGGTTTTATTGTTAAAAAAACATACCTAATTCATATCAAGTAATTCAGCGCCAAAATCCACTCTATTTGAACTTAACGATTCCGCTTCATTTTCGGTTTTGTGTAAATCATCATTTTCCTGAAGACTATTGGTATCATTTGATATACCAATATATGAAGAAGCATAAGCCGGTTCAGATTGCTTAGACTCATTTTGCTCGTTTTCCCCTCCTTCATTAGAAAGTTCTTCAACATAGTTTGATTGCGGTTGTTGCATTCGGAGTAAGTCATTAGTGGCAAGCCGAATGATTTCAAAGTTTCGAGCCTTGCTTGACATAGTAGAAAGATATTCCGCTAATGTACCGTCCGGTATTGTTAACTTGAAAACCAGTGACATGAAGACACTCCTTACGATGCTTTCTTCTTAGCATTCGCGGCCATTGCTGCTTGATATTGCAAACCCGCAAAGAACATTCCTTCACATACCGCCCGGATTGCATCATCCAGTATGATGATCTCATGGTCAGGATAAGCTTCCTGCAACGCTTTCAAATACACCTTGTGAGGACCACCCATGAGAATGATGAGATCGATATCACCGCCATTACCCACCGTGTTCTTAAGTTTGGTGACAGCATTCGACGTTACGCTTTCAATAGAAGAGGTAAGATCGAAATGGATATCCACCTTTTTACCTTCCACCGTTTTCCCGTTGCATTGCGGGAATGGGTATTTGCGTCCTGAAATCCGAATAAAGCCATCATTCTTATAAAACGCTTCATCAATTTTCTCAATAGGGAAATCACTGAGATTCGGGAAAGCACTTTTTAAATCTTTGGAACACTCACTAAGAACGGCACTCATACCAAGCTCACTTCCTCCAGATCGTGACTCATTGAGTTTTAAGCCACGAGACAAAACATAGTCAAAAGTACCGAAGCCCGGATCAACAGAGAGTATGGTTTGCTCTTTTAGCTCATCATACCCCTTCTGGCCTATGCGATTTGCATACGCCATTAGACCACCCAATGGCTGCACGATGACCCACACGTCTTTAATAAAGTAATTTTTGTTGTTTACCGTGTGAGAGCCTTGCATAAGTGACTTTAGCTCCTCTCTCCTTGACCAGTTCTCAACCGGCAAGGCAAGTACTAACAGGTCGATTTTTTCGGCATTCATATACGATAGGGAGCCAAGTAGGAGAGCCTGATATTGGTCCGACTTTATATAACTACTATTAAGTACACGCGAAGAGGCCTTATCGGAAGCAAGGTACGCATCCGGGCCAACCTCATATAATTGTCCGTTCACGTCTACCGTTACAGTATCGCGCTTGTTAAGCCCTGCATTTAAACCGGACTTTGAAGGGTCCGTTTTCGCTACGAAAGATTGAAAGGTTTTAATGATAGGGTTTCCCTTACCATCAGTCCCGGTTGTTAGGGAGTTTGTACCAAACCCAACCTCAATTGCTCTTACAACAGCCATTTGCCACCTCATTGCTTGATGATATCTAAAAACGGTTTCGCCGAAAGGGTCACAAAGGAACCAAAACGCACCTTTACAAAAGCGACGGCATATCTATTCACTTATTGCAGGGCGCAGAAAGGGTCAAAAAAGAGCCTTTTAGTATTGGTCGGCATATTTCAATTGAAATGTGCGAGACCCAAAAGGAGCGAAACCGCACCTTTATGGGGTAAATATACAGGGCTGCTATTTTAAACTGGAAAATAGAGGTGGTTATTTCGCTTCCTCTAAATATGAAAAGGCTGTTTTAGATGCAAGGTGTAAGCATTCAAATAAAAATAAAAGCAGAACAATCTATGTGCATTTACGCTTGCTAGGCGCATCCTCTACTATGAGCATAGGCTTAAGAAGAAAATGCACATAGTTAGTTCAATTATTATTTTCATAAAAAACATCACTATCAATGCCATCCACACCCATAAATACTATTGAACATAGATAGTTCAATTATTATTTCCCACATCCGACACCAAAGAGAAAAACGCATATAGTTTATACACTTATAATTATCCAGCCAGAAATACGTGCTTGCTACTTCAATGGAACCCAAATCCATTATTTCAATTAAAATTAGAAATGAACAAGATAGTATTATTCATTAATCACACCTGAACAGTTACAACTTACTCCCATACCCAACTTTAAAAAGTGCTCGTCTTTGCGCTTCAGAATTACAGAGCCTGAAAAAGCATCGCCTAATTCCTTCGTGGGCTGACAGGAAAGCCATAATGCACTGCATAGAAATCGGAGAAATGAATATGCAGTTAGCAGTATCAGGATACGTGGATAGCGCAGATGCCGACGTCGTATCAGCAATCACCGCCAAGATAGATAGTTTGCGATCGCAGGCTGAGGCGATCGTCGCCGACTACTGGGTTTTTGTAGAAGAAAGCAATGAAGCTCTTCGTTTGGAAAAGAAGCGTGGAAACAGGGTGAAAGAAAAACCCATCTGTTTTGGGCCAAGGGTCGAGCGCAGAAAATCCGGCCAACATACGAAGTATGTGCCTAACTGGGTGCACTACCCATACAACCCGAAACGCTTCACATCACAAAAAGTTGCCAGAATGGGAGAGCGCATCAGCCCTTCTACTAATAAAGAGTACCGACTGGCGACGCTCCTTAAATATTCCACAGGGACTGATGATAAGAAAATCGTTAGCACCGAAAAGAAATTGATGCACATCAGAGAGCTTCTGGAAATGTACCACGAGATGCTTGTCTCGATGGACAGGAAGGAAAAACGCATCAATCGAATCGCTGATAAGTACGAGGTAGAGTCAAATGGCTAAGAGCAATCAAAACGCTAAGAAAACAGAACAGGCTTCATCAACGCAGGAACGTAAACACACTACATTGCGTTACACCACGAAGATGCAGTCAGATTTTATGCGAGCGTATATCGACAAAAATATAGGCTCACTAATTATGCTTTACGGGCGCATCGGTGGTTTGTTACGTCTTGTGCAAGATGATGTGCCTCTCTCCACAATGGTAGAAGATTGGGTGTTGTACAACGACAAGCTTGCCTATTACCAACTGGAAGAAGCCAGCGCGTTACTTGAACAAATTCAGATGCAGTCTGCCAACCGGCTTGAACTGGATGTGCAGATAGACCGGCCTGAACCATTGGAAAGCACATGGCAGGTCAATCACTCGTGTTACACCAATCTTATACGTTTGATGCTAACCATTGATAAGTTCATCCTTCAAAGTGAAGAGATGTACTTCAAAGGCATGATGTCTGATGTCCAGATGAATCAGATTAACCGGCAGGTAGATATGGTTATCTCTTCCTACCTTGAACGTATCCTTAAAGCGACCAGCCCGGGCAAGCATCGTGACAGTAACGGGTACCGCTATAAAAATCAGGACTTGCTTGCACACATTAAAGACGCTGGTTATCGACTCGAATTCCATGCCTTACCAAAAGAACTGGAAGGCGTGGTTAGTGAATACAATCAGCGCTATAGCAAATATAAGTCATTGGTTGATGAGCGTTTAGAAAAAGCCCGAGCGAAAACAGCAGAACGCAAAGAACAGTCCGAGCCTGACAAAAAACAAAGTGGGATTAGTGAGGCTGTGTAGATGAAGCATGTATTTGACGCAGTGGCGTCAGTCTTTAGGAGAAAGCCATTACAGCAGGTTATTGCCAAAGGGGAGATAGTCGATATCTATGGCAGGCCTGTAAAGGATGCGCTTGAGTATTTCTACCCTAAACAGATTACCGGCATCCCCGTGTTCTCAGTAGATAGCATCTATAACCACTATAAAGACCTTGTAAAAGAGGTTAAGAAGAATAGCGGCATAGGTGAGCACCGTTCTGACAATGGCGTAGCGAAACTTGATTACCTCTTTACTGAGGTGATCAAGCGCTACATCGAATATATACATATGCTGCCAGCATCGGAAAACCACCATCATTCAACGCCCGGTGGAATGATTGTACACTCGCTTGAATCCTCAGCGCATGCGCAGAAGTTTGCCAAGGAAAACAAACCTGAGTCGCTGGGGATGCAGGATTTGGACAGGCAGTCTCTCCCCGTATTTCGATACGCTGCATGGCTCGCTACCTTCATGCATGACGCTGGCAAAGTTCTGCGTGATATTGTCGTGGACGCAGTTGAGATAGAAGATGGCGGCATGAACGTGAGGGTGAGTTCACGAACACCTATACCGAGCTGGCAACCACAAAAAGAAAGTCTGATTAGCTGGGCAAAGCGTTTCAACGTCGCGACCTATTCTGTGACGTACGTTAAAGACAGGGTGCATAACCAGCATAACGTGGATTCTGTTCAGCTACTTCAACCCGTATTGGGAAATGGGCAGGCACTTGAATTTCTATTATCGTCGCCAGCTGACGTCCATTCAAAATTGGTCCGCGTGCTTGCTGGACATGATAACGGCAAAGATTATATAGCGTCATCGGTCAGACGGGGCGACATGCTGTCGACATCCCGCAATGTTGCACAGATGGCTGGTAGTACATTCCTGACGGAGCAATCGCTAAGTGCACCAGCGAAAATCTATAAAGCTATGAAAATGGCTAAGCAGGATTGGTCGTACAACACCATGAATGCAGATGTGTGGGTTATTGGTGGTGAGGTCTATCTACGTTACGCCAAAGCGTTTCACTCCATTATCAAAACGGCAAATAAAAATGACCTGACAATTCCTAATGATCTAAGCGTAGTCACAATGCTGATGGAAGAATCCGGGATAACAGAAGCGTTCGATACTCAACATAAATCAGTCAAGTTTGTACAGGGCCAGTATTCGGACAAAGAACTGGATGGCATGCTTACGGGTAAACACATCGTTCAGTGGATGGAATTGGTTAAGGTTAAATGGAAAGGGCTATTGTTTGGTGATGAACCGATGCCCGATTCAGAATGTGGCGTGTTCTATTTTCCTGAGAAAAAAGAACTCGTTGAAGTGACCGCCATTGGCGAATTTAAACCCTTCTCTAAAAGTACAAGCAGCCAATCCCAAACCAGCGAACAGCCTTCGCAGGAGAAGGGCGGCCCCGTACAAAGCCCTGACAGTGATACTGCAACATCGGGCAGTGCTCCGCCTCAGTATGATGAGCAGAATCCACCACCACCGACGGAAGAAGACATGCCGCCTGAATCAGTACAGGAAGAGCGCAAAACGTCAAGCACGAAACCAAATGTGAAAAAGGTTATAGAAGAAGCTAAGAAGCAACCTAAAAAACCCAAACCTACACTCAACTTTGTTAACGCAAAGGTACCGGAAAAAAACCAACCGGAGACAGAGCCTGCCATGGCAGAAGAAAAGACTACTTCAGAGGCAAAAAATGCAGAGTCATGCCCTACTAAAGAGTTGGGTAGCCAAAGTGACATTGACGATACATCGGCGAAAACCGCTACACCCAAGCCTACGCCTAATAGACCTGCTAAGTCAGCCCCCCGAAAAGAAGATAAGGACGGTTCATCCCCCGGGCCTGATGTGTCGGCGATTTCAAAGCATGTGAGACTTCATAGCTCGAAGCAGCAACCCGGAGTTTTTATTGCCGTTGATGAAGCGCTTGCGTATCTCAAGATAACTGATAAAGCGCAGGCGACCAAAACATTGATAGATGCGGGTATTGCGCGAATGGAGAACAACATGCCTGTTATTTTGCTGGATACCATAGACGGAAAGCGTCAACAGATGATTGGTATTCACGTCATTGCACAATCCCAGCCAGAAAAACCGCCTGAAGAGCAGGCTCAGGATAAACCTGCCCAGCCAAAGCGTAAACGAAGAAAGAAACCGGCAGCTACCGAAACCAAAGCAAAGCAAGATGCGTCAGTGACCGGGCCAACTGAAGAGGCACCGGCACCCAAATCACAACTTGAAGGAATGGTGGAGTCGGCTAATGAAGGCACCGAGCAGGTGGCAGACTACGGACTGGCAATGCGAGTTAGCAATGCCAGAAAAGGGTCATTGGCACATTACATCAAGCTTGTATTCGACACTTATGAAGATAACGCAGACAAGCGGGACTTTGTAATAGAAGATGGCGAGCAAATAGCCCTTAACGCTACGCGACTGATTGAGGAAATCAACAAGCATCATAACGATGCAAACTACCAACTGAGGCACATTATCAAACAGTGTAAGAGTGCAGGGGTCGCCGTTGAGAGAAAGCAGATTGGCCGCGTAAATTACATACAACTGGATAGTCAGGCCATTCAGGAAGTAGACATCGAGGTGAAAGATGAGCGCTAAAAAGATTGACCCAATTTATTCTGAGCACCTATTCAGGCCAGTGTTTGAATTGTCTACTGCCGTTACGTGGCTGGTGGGCGCTATCGCAACGCCGGTGACAAGCGTGCTGTATTCTGGAGGGACAACACTACTGATGGCACTGGGCGTCTCTGCGTTTATGCTTCTCATCGCAGGAAACTACCTTAAGCAGGCAATGCCTTTGCTCAAGCGACAGATACGTCTTACCTCCAATAGGAATATTTCCATTAAGTCTTCAGCGCTTCGGAAAAAGAATCAGTTGGCGGAAAGAAACAGTGATGATGCCAGCGTACGTAAAAAGGATAAAGGCAAAACCTATATTGGAGAGGGGTTTCGCTGGGGACCGGAACATGCCAACCGTGCTTACCAAGTTATGGACATGAGCACTGACTTTTCTCAGGTGGAAATACCATTTGTACTCAAGCCCATTGTTAAGGCTATGGCGGCGGAAACAGAGGAACTGGGTGGGTCTCCGTGGATCCATGGCATGGGTGATGAGAAACCCCAAATGATTCACGGTAGCAACTGGTATGGACATACCTGCATTACGGGAAACGTGGGTACCGGCAAAACCACGCTATTAAAGCTGATGTCAATCAATGCCCTGCATTTAGGGAATATGCTACTTGTGCTTGACCCTAAAAACGACCACGACTGGCAAGAGGCCATAAAAAGTGAGTTGGAATATCTGGGCAAGGGCGATAAGTTCTATCATGTACACCCGTCAAGCCCTTCAACTTCAGTGCGCATTCCACTGCTTACCAATTACACAAGGCTCACGGAAGTGGCTGCACGCATCGCGCCGTTAATGGGCGGGGAAGGCTCTGGTAAAGCGTTCCAAGACTTTGCGTACGATGCTATTTACTCAACCACTCTCGGTTTGGATTATCTTGGAGAACCAGTTCGTTTAACGTCAATTGGCAGGGTAATCAAGTCTGACAGAAGAGGATTAGCCCTTCGTGTAATGGATAAGTATTTTACCCGGCTTATGGGCGATGAGTATCGGTCGAAGCTTGCAGATGAACTACAGGAAATCAGCACTGACCTGTTAGAAGCACTGGCCGAGTACTGGCTAGCACATAACAAGGAGTTCACAGGTAAAACGCACACTGGCGAAAAGATGAGTGCCAATGAAGATAAGGCGGTGGAAGCAATGATTTCCTTCGCTCTTCACAATGATGCGCATTACCAGAAAATGGTATCAACCCTGAAGCCTGTTTTCACGGCGTTGACAGCCGATCCGCTGGATGAACTGTTTAGCCCGGTGCATAACGAAAACATTGATGATCCACGCGAGATTATCGATTTGGCCGAAGTGATGGAAACAGGAGGGTGCTTATATATCTCGCTGGATTCGATGACAGATGGCACAACAGCGTCATTCCTATCGCGTCTGCTGCTTGCTGAAGCGTGTGCTGTGGCCGGGGATAGATACAACCAGATGGATAAGGATCCGTTACGAGTCACCATCGCGAATGATGAGGTGCATGCCTCAATCGAAAATAACGACGCGCTGTTTAACATGATGGCGCAAGGGCGTGCAGCCAGTGTTGAAATGCTACTGGCAACACAAACCATTTCAGATATTGCCGCAAAAACCGATCAGGCATCAGCAAACAGATTCTTAGGTTTGTGTAACAACTTTATATCGATGCGAACTACGGACCCGACAACGCAGGAGTATGTCAGTGCGCAGTTTGCAAAGGCCTCTGTAGCGCAGCAACAAGTCAGAACGGGTACGTCACGGGACACGGACAAGTCCACGCTGGCCTTTTCAACGGGGTATCAGGAAACGCTCATGAAAACGCGAGAAGAAGCGTTCCCGCCGTCTTTGCTGGGAGACTTACCCAAGCTTCAATACGTGGCCCGACTGGCGGATGGTAAGAAACTTAAAATGCGTCTGCCGTTTATCGAGAACGATGATAAAGATGGGGAGGTCGCACCATGGGCGGCGTGATGAAATATAAAGGTGTCGACGTTAAACGCTTCGTTACGACAAAGAACGTGTTTGAACTTCTGGATATCGATACACGCAACGCAATAGATAGCGTTCAGTATGAGCATCCCAGTGTACCGATGATCATAAACCGCATGTTCAGCATGGCTGGACCTTTTATCGTTGATACCGATGGTTTGCCGCTGGTGGCTAAAATAGCGAGAGAAGCCTGTACGGAGTTCGAGAACGCCTATGAGGAGCATGGGCTACGAATTGCATTTCATGAGTTTGTCATGGTGGTTAAAAGCTACCTCCCACGCTTTCTCGACTATGCGATGACCGTCCACATTTCCAACTCAAAAATCCGCCAAGTCGATTTTCTGTCTGAAGATGTGATTGACCTGTTGCCAAAGATGGGCTGTAAGGTTGAGGTTAGGCATATGCCTATAAAGCCATGTATGACCGAGCATGAATTATCTCTATTGATGGTCAGCCGTGTATTTAGCAGGTGTGATTTACTGACGCTGGGCATTCCTAATATTGGGTACCAGTCAGTCTCCAACTTTCGAAACTCTTTGAGGCACTGAACATGGCAAACGTTATTCATAACAACATGTCTCGATGGGCCATATTTCATCTAATATTTGCCATCTGTCTGTTTGGGCTTTGCATTACGATGTTACTGAACGATGCAAACAAGTACAGAGGCTCACTGGACCAAGAACTCTACACCACAATGCACAATGTAGGTGATGATTCATGGGAAGTGATCAATGAGAAAGCGACCCGAAGACATAAGCAAAACTTTTATGACAATGGAATGTTTGAATTGATAGTGAAAACGCTTATCTCTGAGCGTGATGACTACATCACCCGGAACATAGAAGAAAGTGACGACATTCAACTTAAAGTCGTCAATAACCTTCAGGTGTTGAGCTACCAAGTATTTTTTCGGTTGACGGTTCTTGAATACTGGATGGCGATACTCACACCGCTGTGCCTTTGCATTATTGCCTCCGGGTACTTTACGTGGAGAAAGAAGCGCTATCAGATGGGAGGGTCATCGACAGGTACCGGTAGAATATGGCTGAGAGTGGCATGGCTGCTCTTTATCGGGTTTGTGGTAATGCTCATAATCCCACCGTTCGTTGTCTCGCTATCGGTGTACACGCCCGTTGCATTCTTTTTAGTGGCCTCAGTGGCAATATCAAAGTTCGTCTCCAACTTTGCCAAAGACTTCTGAAAACACATTACGTTACCAAGGCCGCACATCAAGCGGCCTTTTCTTTTTCTGATTAAATGGATTGGACTTAATCAGAGAGGAACGTTTATGAAAACCAAACTAATGCTGCTGGTGGCGGTAAGTATGCTGACAGGTAATAACGTGTGTCATGCCAACCAAGAAAGTGATGAGGTGGTAAAAAAGAAAGTGCGGGTAAGTCAGGATAGCGCATTAATACAACTTGCTGCACGTGGTGCATGGCGAGAAAAACAACGGCAAGATCACGTTTGGTATCGTCTCATGAAATTAAAAAAACCTGATGATAAATCCTCACAATCTGCCATTACATATGGCGTGCAAGATGGACATATCGGTATAACGCTTAGGTTCTGACAAATTAGAGCGCTCGAAATACACATGCGTAATTCGTAACCAAAAGCACGCATCTGCTATAAAGTACCTATCAAATAGATTGTCAGGTGCTCTATGAAAACTAAATTGATTACAACTGCGCTTTTAACAATAACCATTCATGGAGCCGTATCGGCTAAGGCACACACCTATACACGGGTGGTAACTGATAATGAGCGACAAATGTATATGGCCGGTGCGCTGGTCCATGACCAAGTGTTATCGCTTTACTGCGACCAGAGAAATATATCTTTCTCAGCGGGGCAGTATGGTACCACTCAGGTGAATGCGTGCTTTGTGCGCTATCCATATGGTGAGAAACCATCACTGGATAGCGGCATCATTACCAATGGTGAGTACGCTGTGCGCATTTCACATGAAAGAGCCGGGTACCGTGATAACAAAGCATTCCCAATGGCTGCGCTGAACAGGGAAAGCGACGAACAACTACAGAGCCTGAAGGAGTGGGCACAAGTGGGAGGTGATGTCTCAGTTGTTAGATACTGGGGGGGTGCGCCACATGATAAACGCCCGACGATCACATGGTGGTAAATGATGTTGAAAAAATTAGCGTTCGCAGCTGGCATGCTGGTGGCTTTGGCCGGTAGCGTATCAGCCCAAACAAATTACACCCACACGTATGATGTGAGTGTCGAAGCGCTCAGCGAAGGCGGAGTATCTGACATGCTGCGTCTGAAGGAAAAGGCCGTGCTTTTGGCTAAGCAAGACTTTCCAGTCATTGTTGAAGGGCAGGAAAAGCTTACCAATGGTGTCTATTCGCAAACAATAGAAGCAGCAACGCTGGCATTTACTGATGCTAAAATTGTAGAAGACAGTATTAGCGTATCCGGTGGCCGCCTATCCGGCTCGGTAGTGGTTACCTTGGATATGGAGAAATCCCTATCGCTGTTGGGTAATCTTCAGGAGCAGAAGCAGTTGGCCGCGTATATTGGTCAGGCAGTTGAGGAAATAAAAACGCTCACCGGCAAAGGCATTGAGAAGCAACAGTATCGTCGCATTGAACAGCTAAAACGTCAGGTTGAAACTGCATTCCTGCACGCTGGTGTAATCGATGAAGCGCAGACATTAGCGTTGCTAAGAGAGGACGCGTGGAACGATAAACGCCATGAACTGATACAAAGATGGAGCAATGAGGCTATCTGGCAAATTGATGCTATTGAGGCTCAGGGGAAAAAGCTGATTGTAAGTATGCTGGGACCGGATTTATCAGCGGAGTATGCCTCCCTCATATCTGAATACCAACAGGCTGGATATGAGAAACCATCAGAAAGTCAGGTTTGCGGTATCTCCGAATTGGGCTTACATGTCATGGTTGATGCTATACCGGTAGGCAGCAATAACAATCGCGTAGCAAAGGGTGTGGAATTTGAATTTCGCCACTATGGCAACGTCGAGCACGCCAAAATATTCAAAGATACATTCCAGATCATGCCGTGTTATTAATACCGGTAGATATGCACATTAAAAAGGCTCCGAAGGAGTAATGCCAGTCAGTTAAGCTGACTGGCATTTTTCTTTTTGGTCGGGTACTTCTTGGGTTTTGGCTTAACCCACCTTGGATAACTCCTGTCCTCGCGCCTCGGCGGAAGTAAGCAATATCCCATCTGGGTAAGTAAAGCATTGTATATTTTAGGTATGTTCCCCGGGCTACTTAGCGATACTGTGACGAAGAAGTGCGTAATGGCCATAGCACAACTAGTGAAGCTCAGTTGGTTGGGTAACACATCGTTCAACTTATTCGCCGCCGCGGTCATCCCTTGCCTGATTAAGTTGTAACATAAAAGAACGCCCCATAGCTCTTGTCTTATCATGTCTGGGCGTTTACTTCTCAGTGTATACTCACTGTTCAGAAGTGACTGTTTCATCTCGCGATACCCCAGTTCAATCTCCCAGCGATACCGATACAATTCTACTATCTCGTCACTTGGAAAGCGTAATGGGTCTACCAGAGATGAGAGCATCCTATACGTTTTTCCTTTTATAGTTTTGGTTACTAATCTAGCTTCTATAAATTCAGGTAAATCTTCGAACTTCTTTCGTGCCTGAGGGCTACACGCTAGGCGTATATGCTTGTCTTGCTTACTAAAGCTGCTTATCACTTCGTATCGAAGGTCTTTTCTAGCAGGTATCATCCAATGTCTTTGCTCACCAGCTTGATGCCAACGGTTTAGTAAGCCAAGCGAGTAGTATCCTTTATCGAATAGTGTTAAAGAATGGTCAGGGGTCGTTTCTACTAGCTCCTCAGCCAACTTCATTTCATTGGTACGATAGCCAGCAAAAGCGCTATTTATAAGCTGATGGCTAGTAATCTCCATATGACAGACCATACGGATTTGGGGATAGATATTTTCACTATGCTGATTACTTTGCGTTTCAAATACCTCATGATTTTCTGGCGTATCAGCGGTTCGCCAAACGACACCATCCACAGCAAGTAAATTGAGTCCCGCCCAACGCTCAAACTGCGTAGACTCATAGCTATTTTTTGCCATCAAACGAAATACTTCTCGCACTGCATCTTCACCTAATCGCTGCCTAGCTTGAACCAAGGCGCTTGGCGCGACTAAGGCTTTTTTATTCGGCAGCATGATGTCCATCTGAGTCGCTATATTCCAAACTGATTCTTGGCGATATAGCGCCATGCCTACAATCGACCAAAGTACGGTTTCTAAAGGCAGCCTTCGTTTACGAATGGTAGCGACACCAGCTTGTTCAAAGCCTTGCTTAATAAGCTCTGGAGAAAGAAGCTCCGCATATTTTTCAAAGGTGTGAAAATTGTCTGTAGAGTTAAAAACATTCGCTAATTCGCTTTCAAAACGCATAAAAAAATCCGATACCAGAGACTGATATCGGATTTTGAACCGTTAAAAAGATCGGTCAACCGATCATTGAATTATTTCTTAACTGATCGGCATTACTCCGAAGGAGCCTTTTTTGGATTAGCTGAAAGTTCATTACACAGTAAGGCCAATCCCCACCATAACGGCAAGTATGGGTAAGCCAGCCATGCCGAAGTTTTTCAATCGAACAAAAGGATCCGTTCCCGGCACTTCAGCGTCAGTCGAATCCAAGCCCCTGTCACACGCCATCTTATTCCCATAGAGATAGAGTGGCACTGAGATTACCGCAGCAACCAGAAAAGGCGTGGCTGCACTGGCAAAGGCAGCATATACGCCTAAACCGATACTCGCGCCCAGTATAGAGAAGTAGAAATTGCGCATATATGCTCCTTGTGCCGTATGCAGTGTTGTTTCATCTATCCACCAGCACACCTTACCAAACATAGCGGTAATCGCTTCAATTACAGGTCGCTAAAAGTGCGTGTCTATTTCAGGTGTCAAGCAGCGCTTTTGTTTCAGTATCCGACAATGGCTGCAACTGACACAGTTCGCGCAAAAGAGCTTCATGGTGATATTGAGAGTTCAATGCGTCCAGTTTGACAAAGGCACGAGAGACCCGGTTAAACGCGGCCATCGGATTGGAGCTGAAGTCAGCAAACGTAAAATTATCCATCACCACCAGCAGCTCATCCATCAAGCCACCAGCAGCCCCCGGATTGACAGGGAAGAATGCGTAGTACTCAATAGACAGGTTGCCTGTCCTGAACGGGTTATCCTTAGTCATCATGTGTAGATTGTTAACGTAGCGCTTTAGTGGCCCGAGCAATGAAGAGTTGCCTAAAGCAAAGTGGCACTCCACATCACCAGCAGGGAAATGCTCACTAATGTCGACCGCGACGAATTCCTTACTGGGATAGAAATTAAGACCTTGAAGCGAGTTCTCACGAAGGCAGGATTTTAGTTCATCGTCATTACGCGCCCGAACTACGACGCAAGTATCAAAGGTAACCTGCCTGTCATGTGATAATTCGATGAGCGAATTATTGCTTATAGCCTCGCCGTATCGGGAGGCCAGCAAACTGCAAGCAGTATGCAGATCATCATCCTGATAGAGTCCGCTATCCATATCACTGTCCACCAGCATGCCCCGCAGTGAAACGGAACGTTTACAGATATCCTTTAGAACATTTTCAAACTGCGTCATTGTTGATTCAATCTATGCTAGTATGACCACCTACAGAACTGCCTATTCTGACAAACGCACGATACGAAAATCAATGAAAAACAAAGCAACTCCTTTGGACGCGTTATTGTTTGCGGCCAATAAAACCAATGGTTTCTACACAAAATCTACCACCAAGCCGTACGTCAATCACCTTATAGAGATGGCGAACATACTGGCGCACGCCCAATTACAAGACACTGATGAGTTACTTGTCACCGGTATGCTCAGTGAGCTATTGGAGAACTCTGACACGACAGAGGAAGAGATAGCTGGCGTTTTCGGGGATGCCATTTTGGATAAGTTAGTGTCTCTGACGGACAACATTAGCTCAGACGCAAAAGAAAGGATGGCGAAGAGAGAGTATCGTGTAACCCAGCTTCCATGTGAAGGTAGGTTAATCGAAATTGCTCGCTGTATCGCTCAGGTAGATGAAGTGCCTAAACAATGGGGCTTATGCAGACGTCTTGAATATCTTGAACATCTCGAAAGAGTAGTGAAGAACTGTAGCGTATCGGTAAAGAGTTTCAATGAGCACTTCAGTGAAAAGTTGTTTCAGGCCAGAAGCAGTATTATGGATGAATACATTACCCCGGAGCAGTCTAAGTCGTATTCCATTTAACTGTCCTGCCACGACAAAACAACCAGAAAAGATAATCCTGTCCTGCCGGTACATACTTAAGCACACCAATCCGCATTCTCTGACAGACCTGAAACCCCTGTATCGCAAGGACTTGCAGGTGTTGATGATTAAATCTGTCGCCGACATAACTTCCGATACCAGCGGTCCCTCTACGACAAATTCCACACAATCCACCAGCAATGTCGCGCCACGACTCAAACCCTGTCTGGGAGATACCTTCTCTGCCCGGTACCTGCCACATCCCGCCACGACTGAAACTCGCCTTTCCCGGTTGCCATCTATTTCCTGCTGCGACAGCTGACCCCCTCCTAATTCCCGTCTCGCCCTAACTCTAATCTATCCGTCTGGGAGCGACGCTGTTTGTTCTGCCCGGACACGAAGATAATTACGTCAGTGACAGACAATCACTTCAGACCAACGCACCGTAATGTCTCGCTCCGACAATATCGTAGACAGATACTTGGATTGACTCGACTTATCCTCTGCTGCTACTGCAACACTGTTCTGGACGCTCATCGGCACCTTAGCACTATCAAGCTGACTGGCCCAGAAGGCGAAGGACTCTGCTGCGCCATCGTGATAGACCGCATAGCAATGCGCATAGAATCCCAGTAGTGCATTGTATTGATTCCGATTGATCATGGTGTTCATTGTCTGGCCCTGCCTTGTTTGACTTGAACCCAGTATATGGCCCCGGGGGATTAGCGCCCGGAACCCGGTCTATGTATACCTGTCCCGCACCTACATAGACCGCTATCAGGTACCCGGTTACCAGCCATCATCCGGGTAGTCCGGCTCATCCGGTAGGTGCACGACGGAGTTTACCGGCATAAGGTGCTTGTGGGTCGGCGTCGCTGACGGATAAGCTTTCTGTGCCTGCTCCATCGTGTCGAAGCTATCTACAAAGGCGATAATTGTCTGTCCTGCCAGTACACTATCTGCTGGGTACACCCCGGAGATATCTTTCACTGTGAACTCGTACTCCCCTTCCTGCACAATCACTAATTCTTTCTCTTTGTCCATCTACGACTCCTTACTATTGGCGGTGCAGGACATAAACGTGCTCATTTCACTTATCAATGTCCCGCAAAGACGAATTTCTTTCTCTGGTTGCCCGGGCTTATCCGTCTCTCCCGGTCACATAAACAGGGAGAGAGTTTGCGTATCGACGTTCTTCACCGACACAAGTTTCTCTTTCTTGCGTAAGGCCTTCTCCTCCAGCTCGGCTTGTTTCTTCTTCAGCAGATTCTCCCGGCGATTGGCTAACACCATCATCCAACGTCGTACCGCGACTTCATCCACCTGCACGCTGGTTTTCTCTGTGAGCGACACCGGTACCGCGACACCTTTGACCTTCTTGCTGAACATAGTGTGTCCGACCACCCGCTCCAGCGCCACAGTCATGGCATAGGAGTCCGGGTACCAGTTCGCCCCATTGGTGAGGTCGTTCTTATTACCCATGATGCAGCAGCGACAAGAGGTGCGTGTATTGCCCGGACGAACCCGGGTCGCAACGCCGTTAACGTTCTCGATACCGTATACATGAAAAGGATCCTGTCCTGCATCGACAATCCCCTGAAACACTTCCTGTTCGCTGTAGTGGAACACCGGGAGCCAATCGTATACCGTGCGCTGTCCACTCTTAAGCGACAGGCGCTTGTTGATGAACAATGGAGAACGTTTGCTACGCGGCACTGACTCAAGGCTACGCAGGCCGATACAATTGAAGCCTACAGTGGCACCACGGCGCTTCATCTCCTCGCGAATAAATTTATCGATTACCTGAGTCTTAAGATCGCTGGTACATTGGCGAAATTGCGCACTGGGGAACATACCCCTCAGTAAAACCATATCCACGAAGTCTTTACGCTGGTTCTTAACGACCTTCAGGGGCACACTCTCAGGCTTATAGCGATTAATGTGGTCAAGTATACCCGGATGCTCCACCAGCTCGCCCAGATGCGCATGAACGTACACAATTTGCGAATCCGGTACCAACTTGCGCACGGTGATAGCCATAATGTCACTATCTTTGCCTCCCGATGTGCTCACAAAATACACCGAGTTGGGATCCGCGGCATAATGCTTGATAATGGCCTCCCGGGCCTCTACTGACTCTTCAGACAGCTTGTTGTCGCCGTTTATGTCAAACATTCCCAACTGAGTACACTTCATAGCTGTGCGCCTTCTTAGCGTTTCGATAGGGATAAGATAAGGGAGTAGGGATTTCTGGCTGGAAATGCGGTTTTAGAAATGACTGTCCTGCCGGTACACAACTATTACTGTCTCGGCAAAACTGGATCCTTTTCTATGGTTGCTGCTTGATATGGCCGGGGAGGGAATGCCCGGACTCATTAACGGTTTCGCCCGGACACGATATTGTAGTGACTGGTGCTGGTGGATTGCAGCGAAAGCGCGGTCGCGCCCCGCCATGATTACTTTAGTCCTCCCGGTAACTCTGCATGACAGTGGGTAGGTCGTGGAACGCCTCAGCCCACTCCTTGCTTTCATGTCCCAGAGAGACCAACTTCAATGCAATAGAGTAGGGCGTTCTACCCAGATGCCGGGAAGCGTATACGACATCGTATAAGCTCAGTGAGCCAGATTGCGCTAACCCGGTAAGATAGTCCACATCACTGGCCTCCCACGGCTTACCTTTATTGGGGAAGGCAAAAAACATCAGGGCTTTAGCCTGTGCATCCTGTCCACCAGCGACAGGTTTAACGGATGCCGGGGCAGGGGCATATGCCGCTCGCTGGGAGACACCGGGTTGATGTCCACCAGCTACCCCTTGCAATACCGCTCTGGCAGCAAGCAGAGTCTGCTTATCACCGTCCGGCAGAGACAACATAGATGCCACATCACCCAGACTATGGGTCAGGTTATGCATTTCCCGCTGTAGCACATCTTTGATTGAACTCATGTCCTTCTCCTACTTAACGTGGAGGCTCAGGCTTCGTCAGAGGCATAAAGTGATATACCTTGAACAAACCGCCATCCAAAAGCTGCTTACCTTCATCAGCCCCGGCATAGTGAAACACTGTCTTACCCGGATACGAATGAACCGTTGCCGGTACGACACCGACCGTGGAATCTACCCAGCACACATCCCCGTCTTTGAGAGACTGGATATTATGCCTTGGTTGCCATCCTTCACCGACGCGCTTTGTCTGAGAGGACGAAAGCAGCGCAGTAAGACTGCGCTCCAAATCGGCGTACTCGATGTCAGTATGTTCGGCAAGGACAACATTCTTGTGTACCCAGCCCTTCGCCACTTGCCTTAAATTTGAATTATCTTTGTCCATGACAGACTTACTCCTTACTTGATGAATCACCCGGCCAGCACCGTTCCAATAGTCGGTCGATAGGCTCATATACCCACGCTTTCCAGCGCCACACAATTGTTGCGGCAACGAACCCGGCCAGAAAGGTATTCGAGGTCGCAGCGAGATAGAACACGAGAGCAAACAGCGCCAGTGTAACTACCAGCCCCAGCAGGACAACTGCATCACCTTTATTGGAAAGCTTCGAGGTATCTATTTTCATTCCCGCACCTACATCAAAATGATATCGACTTTCTTGCACAGGGTGGGGCACTCAATGCCAGTAGCGTGGTGTAGTCCTTCGCGCCACGTAGCAAAGGCTAAGTGATCGCGTCTGACCATCCACGTAGCACCGTTTACAATGAACTCGATTGTGGCAAGCTGGATGCTCCACTCTTCTGTATACGCGCCATCAATCATGACACCTTCAGCGTTCTCCAGCTCTTCTATGAATTGTTCTTCTTTGACGTAATCAGTTACTTGCGACATATGCTTCTACCCTTTATGGCTATGTCTTAAGTATACCCGGTAAGGTTATCCGGGCAGGGATGGCGGTTTATAACAATGTTATGTCGGGGCAGGACCGGATGTTACACCTCAGAGCCGCCAATCCAGTTTTCTTTATCAAAGCCAAGATACGCGTCCCAGCCATACTCAGCGATACTGTCGTAATCAAACGCTTCCAAGGTGTCATGTGTCCAGCCGCCTAACGGAGCCGGTTCAGCATGAATCTGCTTACCTCCCAGATCACGAACCACCAGCATTTTGTGTTCGTGACCGACAAGCAAATCATTTTTCTCGTTATTGACGGGCCTTGCTACAATCACTACTCGTCTCCATCAGATTTCAAGTCTGGATGCTTCATGACAAAGCATAGACTTATAACTACAAAGGCTAATGCGAGAATCATTCTCAATATCATGATTGCATACGTCCCGGTATCTAACCCCACATCTAGCGCAATGTGGTCGGCTACGCCTACGGCAGCAAATACTGGAAAAACAAATGCCATAAGAATTATTCTAACGACGATCAGCAATCTATTTCCTCTGCCACGAGGTTCGGTAGTCGCATGTGACTGCATTTCTACTTCCTTTTGCACTTAGTTACGTTCTTCACGATACCCCTTAAGCGCTGCTCGCTTATTGGGTGCATCGATACGGATTTCGTGTCGCTCAAAGCCATAAGGTGCATCAGTGTCGTCGACAAACTGCTTTTTGGCCTCCTCGGCCACCACCTTTCCATCTGCATTTGACCACACGTCAAACGTCTTGCTTTCTGTCTCCACAATACCTCTCCCTAACTGTAATGATTAAAAGCGCCGGTAAACTATCTCAAAGTCCGTATCCTTGGAACTGAACATCATGGCCGCAGGTGTGCCGTTCTCATTGCAGGCGACGACACAGGACGCCATATAGTCAGAGTTCCATCCGGTAGAGATAGTACCATTGGTTTCGCGCAGCTGCTCAAACTCAGCTTCTGTCATGTTACTTTCTAAGATACTCATGCTTTTCTATAACTCCATGCAGCCCATGTCCATACCACAATCAAACGTGGCATCATCAAAACTCATTGCCTCGTCCATGAAGGCGTCGTATGCGCCACCCATGTCAACGTCGATATCCGCTACAGGCTCAATCACGTCAAAAGATTCGGGGAACGACTCACATTCAACAACCATTTCCATTTCTGGGAACGACTCGGTTTCCACAAACTCAGCATCAATCGACGCTAAGGTGTGAGTGTTAATCACATAGCTTTCGTTGATTCCAGTGGTGCGAAGTGTGTTGATAATCATATTCTTCCCCGTTCTTGACCAGTGAGAATATAATACCAAACACGGGATACCTTGCTGGTTTTGCGGTTTAGCAGGCACGCGCCATCCTCCCACATGCTAGATAGGATAAGAAAGATACCATGTCTCTCAAAGACTAAGTAAAGTCCCTTTCTCTGGTTGCCCCGGCGATACGCCAGTAGCGCTCAAGAAAAAGATGAGATGCGCCCTAAAGGGCGCGTATAGGAGATTAGCAGGCGATAGGTAATGAGATGGCGGCGATAGTATCCCGGGCTTCACTAATAGCCTCTGCCACCAGCTGACGCAGGTAACCACCATAGGTTCTGTCATGCTTATCCGTCATCTGAGTGCAGCAACCAAGATAGCTGGTACCCAGTTCAATGCCGTCGTGGCCGGATACGGAAACCTTCAGGCAGAAATAACGTTGCTTACCTGCAATGAGGCTATCCAGAAAATCTGACTGCAAGCTTTCGTCCCAATCATCAATGCTGAAGTCTTCCTCTTCCACCTCTTCAATTTCAACAAGGAATCGTGCCGTTTCAAAGGTCCGCTTTTTATCATCTAGCGTGAACACACTACTACCGGCTTCCACGATAGCGTATCCGTCTGACTCCAGCTGCTTGCTGGTGGATACCACTTCATGCTCAATGGCTTCGATCAGACTTGAGAAGGCGTTTTCCTCATACTCAGTCAGGCCTTCGGCGTAATGGGCTTCACCGTTAACCTGCATGGTGTTGTAGTGGCTGTAATGACTGCCACAAGAATTGCGTGAGATAGAAGCGGAAGAACCCTTTGCAATAGCCCGTTTAGCTCCGGCCTTTTGTGAGCCTTTTAACAGGCGCTGCGCCATCACGGTCAGACCATCTGTGTCGATATCACCATACATAGCAACGCCATCGCCCTGAGAATAGCCTAGCGAATAGTTGATATCATCAGTGGGATAACCCAGCGCGGCCAAAGTACGGGTAAAGTGGAATTTGATTAGTGCATTGCTCATGATGTTTTCCCTAAATTTCGTTGACTGGGATAGTGTCGCTCATCCAAGTAATGTCACTTGATTTCCGGTTCTTGGGCACTAGTTGTCAGTCTAGCGATTTGTAACACAATCAAATTGAAAACAATTGTTAACATTACATCAAGAGTGTGCTGTCCGTAGTGAAAGGCCAATTGACTGCACCAAAACACTAATGCAGCAATAAGCACAATTCTTCTCCTGCGAACGTCATCGAAGTAGCACATGCACAGTGCTGTAGCAATGGTAAACATGATAAAGTCGGACACAATAAGATAGTCACTGGGAAGAGCCTTGTGGGAGGCAATACCAATCAAGCAAAACGGCAAAATGAAGCAAATTTTGAACTGAATAAATTTATGAAAAATCTTCATTCGTGCCTCCCTTCAACGTTACCTTCAACGTTACCTTCAACCCCTCCTTTAAATACATAATCAATGGCACCGCACGACACGAACATACCACCGTTAAATTGGTAGAATTCGTCATGTGGCACTCGACCCATTTTCAACTCAAACTCTTCAAATACCTGCTGACCGACTGCGGCAACAAATGCCACCTTATTGATGCTGGTGGCACCTTGGCGTCTCTCTCGAACTTGCTGGGCGGCTTCCTGAGTATCGTTGTGACTGAATACTAATCCTGTCATGATGGCTTCCTAATTGGTGAAATCGATAGTCATATTAGATAGCTGCTGATTTTTGACCGGTTATGCGGTCTATCTGATACTGAGTAGCTGAGCGACACTGGCTTCACTGCCGAATCAGCACGCACTTCGTTTTGAACAGGTTGGCGTTTGTGGCGATGGCAACGTTCACTTCTTCAGATGCACACTGAAGCGTTTCAAGTGGGGTAAACTGGTGTACGACAAAGCCATGAGCACAGAGGCTGGTGGTTAACAGGCCTACAACAAGTCCGGCTACGACAATGCATTTTGATAATGCGTTTATGATTTTGGGCACGGCTATCTCCAAGACAATTGATATGAGTATGGCGAGTGGGTAGGCGTAGCCCGGGTTATTGCCCGGGCTTAAAGTCATGGTACAGCGAGATATAACAATCACCGGCGTAGCCATATAGGTTGCCCAGCTCTTGCCTGCACTCTGCTGTAGCGTTCTCATCAATCTCACCAGTTGAGATAAGCGAAATAACCGGCTCCAGAGCTTTATCCATTTTGGCATTCTGCGTCTTCAGCTGGGACTCCAAACGTGCTGTAGGGCGACCTAACGCATCAGCTGTGTCAATCTTGTCGCGTAACGCGTTAGCTTTTACACATGCTGCGTATTCAGCTTTCCATGCCCTGACGAACGTACGTTTAGTGGCGTTATCCATATCGTTACCTTTTTGTGTCACCAAGTTATGCAGCTATATTACCTGCCCGTGGATGGCTGGCCCGATACCCGGCTTGATGCTTTTGTGTCGTGCAGAAAGAAGACTTGAGCGTTCCCTAGCTACTTAACGTTATATTTTTACGCTCGATAGATACAACACCAAGGTCACAATCGAACTGAAGGTCCAAATTTTGATTTTGAGCAATAGCCACCATCATTCGCGCCATACATGAGAGCGCTTCATTTGTGCCAAGATTAACTATTGCATCCGCCATTTGTTCACAAAAAACTTTGTTATCATCCACAATCTACGTTTCCTATTTGGTTAATTCGAGATTCATACTAGCAAAGTACGGGGATGTAGCTGGATACCCGGTCCCGACGAGATTGCCTTATGGAAGGGGTGTAGCAGAAAGACACAAGAAAGATAAAAGCTCTTACCCGGTTGTCTGTGATTAGTATTTCAGTTTTATATCAAACGAAGTCACCGCCTCAAATCGGCCTGACTTATACGCTTCCCATATAGCTTGCCTGTGAAAGTTTCTCAGTCCGCCAAACTCCAGAGAATCAAACAGCTCTATCTTTGTGAACCTCCTCTTTTTCGACATGGCTTGCTCAAATCCTAAATCAAAAGCTTCTCGCGCGTATAAAAATAGATTATGGCTAGTGGCTAACTTTGTCGCCTCAGTAATTTCCACGGAATTCTCCGATTAATGTTAATTGTGCCTGTAAACGCCCATACGGCTCTTTATTGCTTGCCTAATAGAACGTAACTCATAAATGAGAAAACTCCTCATGAGACTTCGTAGAAGCTCTTGTAATGGCATTCAGTTAATACCTCAGCACCGAGACCCTTTAATTTCCGATAGGCAGCATGGATTTCAATATTGAGTAGGTGGTCTACACCCATATGTACATCACGGATTTTCATCATCCGGGTAAAGTCTGCGATCAGGTCTTCACAATCCCCTGTGGCTTTCTCCAGCTTTTCCTGTGATAAGGGCTTAAGTACCTTACCTGCATCCGGGTTATCGTCCACCAGCAATGACTTTAGTAGCTGACAACCGAGTAAGTAACACTCCAGTCGGTGGTTATCCTCTGTGTGTTCGGCCATCGTTGCGACTGTTGGGTTAAAGCGAAGCATTGTCATAGGTGTATTCCGTTCGTTGATTTCGGAACTATCCTATCTGCTGGTGGTGATAGGGCCGGTTACCCGGTCGAGCGATATTTATGTCAGGGCGGGAATGATAATGGTGGCGGATAGCAAAAGAGTCTGGAATGATGGCAATTCGCATTTTAAAGAGAGAAATCATGGCTACTTCAGATAATGGAATACATAATCACGTAGCAGAAACAGTGTTCAACTTCTGTCAGTCGTCAGCTGAATATGACAGCGACGTGAATTCAAACATGATGCTATTGGCACTTACTATTCTTGGCATATTAAAAAAGGATGATAATGAGGCTTATGAAATAGCAATGGAACAATTGGGTGAACGGCAGAGCCAGACTCACTAATAGCACTAAAAGGCCTTAACAGGCCTCCTAAGCATAGGTCTCTACAGGTGAGAGTAGGCGACGTCCTTGGCAAATTGTAGATCAGCTTCGAACTGTGAGCGCAGTTTGTTCGCTTGGCGCTCGATGTCCTTTCCCATAGCCCGTCTGAGCGCTTCTATTTCGTCGTGGCGAGACGCGAGTTCAGCGACAGTCTTTTCATCTGAGGGAACGGCGTCACAGCCGCCAGACCCCATGCCTTCCACATGCACCTCCAGATTGCCGTTATGCAGCCTGAAGTGTGTAAACTTACCCACGGCTTCAGAGAAACCGCGTCTCATCAGGAACGCATCCGAGTCAGCGATATACGCCTCGAACAGTTGGATATACTCAGGGCTTTTTACAACGGTGATTTGTGCTGGTGGCAGGGTAGCATCTGTTGTTGCCGCTACAGTATTTGTCATTGATAACTCCATCAAATTAACTATAGATAAATGGTAAATCACCTTAATGTCGCGCAACGAATTACGTCGCGTCATTTTGCGGTGTCTAAACGAAAAAGAAAGGAGTAGACGGACACGAGAAGAATAAAAGCTCGTATCCGGTTGTCTGGTGTTGTATCGATACGCTCACTAAATGATATCGGACATTGCCAGCTCTGACACACATGCCGTTCTTACGCTTGGGCTGATGCGCTTGGTTACCCAGTTAGACACGAACAGCGATGCACCTTGATAGCTTCCACCTTCAAACATTAATGTGTCGATTTGGTCTGCCTCCGTTGCCGACGACAATTCAGCTACGCTCAAGCCTGAAAAGTCAGATAACTCCTGAAGCCGGTCCTTGGACAGTTGAGGGATGATGTCGAAAAGATGCAGTTCAGATTCATCATATTGCGCCAACTGATCAAAGCCATTCGTATTCTCACCATGTAAAGCATGGCAGGCCAGTTCTCCCCGCTTCTGGCGGTGCATTTCAGTTAAAAGCCGTCCTTCACCGATATGCTTTCTTAGCAGTGTGGCATCACAGCTAAATGTCGTGGCCGGTGAACTGTGCTGGGCCTCATGAACCAGCGCTGATTCAGCGCACCCCAGAAAATGTACATCTGACGGGCTGGCCGTAGCCACAAACTCCAGTACTTCAGCCTTACTAACCGCTTTGGCATTGGAGGGCAGGCCTACGATAAAATCGATACCAAGAAGTTTACCGCAACGCTCATAGTGGTCCCGGAGCGACAGGTCACCCTTTTGCATAGGCACCATGAATTTGACACCGCGCCGAGCGAGCAGTTTGATTTCCCGGCAATAGTCCACCAGCATAGGAAGGTTGAGGTTTGGGATAGAAACAGAAATAGTCCTGTACCAGACAGTCCGTTCTGGGGTCGACAAACGACAACCAGACGTGAAAGTAGCCGCGCTCCTTCAACAGCTCATTTGCCTTGATAAGATCGAGCCGTACCAAGTCATCTTTCGTGTAAAGAGTGATCTCCATTCTGCTGTCCTCTATGCCGTAACTTTAGATTCCACCAAGCTTGCCACGAAGTGGTATTGCTCGGTGATGCCCTTGATTGTCGTGGAGTCAATTGGCCCCGTATCGTCGCGCACGGACAACATTTCATTCGTCGCCTTAACACTGTTAAATACACCGGCAATCTGAAAGTATTTGCCGTCATAGGTGCGCATGTAAAAATCACTGAATGGCTTGTCCTGCGTGGACCGGTTTTTTAACTGTATCTTCCGGTCTCCGCCGTACTGTGCAGCCAGTACCTGAACGCTGGCTGAGTTGGGAAGGTGAGCGACACAGATAAGATCACGGGTTTTAAAAAGCTTGTCGTGGCCCTCCTCATTAAAAGCCAAGTGCGTGACGTGATGCAGCTTGCCCATAGAGCGCACAAACAGTTGATAGCCGTTTTCAGTAACGAATTTTGCAGCGTTCACCGACATCTAGTGCGCCTCCTGTTCTAAAACGGTCAGTTCTTTAGGGAAGTAACAGAGCTTTGCTTCCTTGAACCTTGCCACCATTTCCTTGGCTTCAGGGAGTGGGTCGGTGACCGACACTACGAAGCGGTAAGGGTGGTCGAGACCGGTGATCACACCTTTCCCATGCTCGCTCACCACTTTAGCGCCGACTCTTAAGCGTCGTTTGCGAGTGATTTCTTGGTTTTCTTCCAAGCTTTGCTGCCAAGAACCTTGGCGGTCAACGCTATCGGTATATCCGGTCGTCGCTGTACTCATAATTGCCTTACCTTAACCTTTATTATCATTGCGACAGGTGACAGTTTCCATCTCCTGCGCACTGAGCTTGTAACGTCGTCTCAGTCTACTTCTGGCTTCCTTGACCGTTCGCCCTGAAGCAAAGCCAAAGCCCTCGGAGTGGTCATCACGCGTCCAGTCAAAGCCATATACGGGCTGTCTCATAGCGCCCCCTTATCAGTGATTAAGGTTGATTGGTAAACAGCCATGAGAGTCTGTATCCGGCGAGCTGCGATAATCCACCCAAAGCTCATTATCGCGTTGCAACTCAATATCCAGAACCTCACCGTTAGGCAGTTCAATAACGCAACGCTCGCCACCAGCGCTAATACCTAAATCTGCCAGTTTGATTGTTTTCATGATGTGTTCCCCGTGATTGATTACGTTAGCTATATTACGGGTAATCTCTTACCTCGCTGGGTTTGCGGTCTTCGGTTTAGATGTCGGTGCGGTACAGCTGAAAGGGTATTCACTCAAAAGACCTGGCATGTTGGTGACAGAGATAGGCGTAGAGAGACACAAGAGAAATAAAAGTGCTCTTATGGTTGTCTGGAATAGATAAAAGGGGTTGGGCGAATAGCGACCGGCATTGTCAGACAGTGCTGGTCACTATATGGGTAATGATAGGGGAATTACACGATGTTATTGTCTTTCAAGAACCTTAATGCAGCCTGCTGATTCCCAAATGCATCTGTTAGCATCTTCTCAGCATGCTTTCTCGCTCTTGTCTTCTCATTGCTGCTAAATAGCTGGAACCATGTCTTAACCAATACCACTGGTGGGTTTGTCATATACTTTCCTTAGTTTGTTGATGACTGACTATGCGATAATAATAAATGGAAGATTAGAATTCGCCTGATTTACAGGACAGTATTTTAGTCTCTCTAATGTGCTATTCGGTAATATAAACATTGCTGCCTTGCAAAAGCGCCTGAGTACAGCCATCAGTAAATGCCTTACCATTATCGCGGCTAAAGAATGTGCCCATCAGGTACGGATTGTAGGTGATAGCACATTCGTCACCCGTCAGAGACTGCACTGTGTCAGAGGCATCACAGACGAAACCTTGGCAGTACGCGTGGACGTTTTTTCTGCTATCACGCAGGACGCGCTGCCGACTTGCCTCTGATACCACCAGCTCACAATTCTCCAGTAGCACAGAGCGAGCATAGCCAATAACCTTACCTTTATTAATCCCTTGCATTGCCATAATCGAGAAAAACTCTGGCTTATTAAGATTGCGGTACACGCGGACTTTGGTAAGGCGGCGACAGGTGCGTTGATTCTTGCCAACCATAGAATCAAATTCATCGCCTTTGAACAGTGAGTTTTCAAGCGTCTTTGGTGTCGTGGCCGCAGCAATATCGTCGGTGCTGAAAAAATCTATAGATGCCTGAAACATGGGTCTGCCTTAATGAGTGACTATGCAAACAATATTACGACAGTCTGAATTTCTGACCTGATTATCGGCTTGGTTATATTGACGTGCTTATGGAGAAGTTACCTGTACTGGCGCGACTAAAACTGTGCATCTATATGCTCATCAAAGCTTTTGTGAGTCATAATTATTGATTCAATCTTAGCTTTAAGGCTCTGCTTAAAAGTCTGGCAAGGAAATTCGCTTAGCGCGACCACCTGCAATATCTTTGCATAGGCCAGCTGGTGGTTTCTATAGTGTTCAAATTCATGCGTTAACAGCTCTGCATTACTTTTTAGCAGAGTATCCATATCGTCCTGCGACAACATTTGCTGCGAAAAATCCGGCAATAAAATAACAGTGGCGGCGTAGATGTTAATCCGAGCTACCTTGCACATGCCATCTCCTTTCTCATGTACCTCTTTGATCAACCACTTGTAGCTGGTATCGGTAGCAGCATCGGTTTTAAGGCCATTTTTACGCGCCTGCTTATCTATATCGGCATCAAGCCCACTTAAGCTATCAGCACGCTCAATGGGATAGTATTTAACCTCCAGTGCGTGTTTACCGCCAATTTTGACTGATGCGGATCCATCAAATGAAAAAAGTGCCGCGACAAAAATCAGTAGCGTGCGTGTTACAAGGCGAACTGTTTGTATAGGGCTACTTAGAAGCATTGATTATTCCTTTAGCTCAATAAGAACGTCCATGTTAGAAGGCTATAGTGATTTGGCGTGATACGCGGTTTCTCTTTGCTGGCGCATAGCCACGCCAACGTATTATTTTCTAATGTAGTCCTGTGCTTCTTGGAGCGTTTTAAAATGATTGTCGATCATTTTTTTTGCATGCTCCCGAGCTTCCCGCTCATCGCCTTTAGTGAATATCCATGTCTTAACTAAAACCTTTGGTATGTTTTTCATTGTTTGCCTTCTCTGTGTTATTAGCTTGATTTCACTCGTCAAGCATAACCGTAATTAGGTTACTGCTTTTAAATACAGATTAATAAATTCCTGTCTCTAACCGACACCGAAGCCAATGTAGTAGAGAGACAAAAGAAAAATAGAAGCTTTTACCCGGTTGTCCGTTTTATGTAAAAGCACTTCGTCCTATCGCTTACCCGCTATATCGATAAGCTCCAGTTCACTGACATCGTTACCGGCGTCTTTAGCCTCCTTAAGGCTGTCGAAGGATCGATAGTCCGCCCCAGATTTCTGGTAATTTTCACGGTTCAGATACACCAGAAATTTGAATGGGTTTCGCTTCAGTCCGAAATTAAACTTGGCGATGAATGCCCCGTTGCTGGTGTTCTGCCATCGGCAGGCATCTTCTTTGCGCCATGCATTTGCTCTCTGAGCCAAACTGCTCACGCCTGTGGCCCGGTATTAAAACCCAGACAAGGGTTCTGTAGCACACGCAGTGAGGCATCCAGCATTTGCTTTCTGTCCCAGCCGGACACGGGCAGGCCATCGGAAAACGTCGGATTTTCAGCTGAAAGCCATTTAACACGCGCCTCATGATGTTTGATGTCACGCTGGCGCTGCGCCTCGCACTGCTGCTTTGCGGTTAGTGATTTTGATTCGGTGATCATATTCCGAACTCCAGTTGATTAATTAACTGAGGCCAGTTTACCGGCGCGGATGGCTCTCGCTGCATTTACGGTTCGCCGCAGTCGCTGAGGCAAACTTTATTTTTCTGGCGGAAAATACAGGGGTATTAAGTGTGTATCATAAAGATGATGTATCACTTCAGGAGTAACACAAATGCATGAACTTTTAATACAGGTCACTCACGTTTTGGCTGGGATCGTGCTTTTAATAGCGACAGGGTTTAACGTGCTTTCAGTTCTTCGTGATGACGCTAATGAAGAGCGGCCATGGTACTGGGCCTGCCCGATAATGATGCTAATGGCAGAGTTTTACCGGTTCATGTCTGGGATGATGCTTGGTGTCGTGCTGGGACCAACGCTTGTCACGGCAATGACCGGGCTGAGTTTTGCTTTAACGATTTATATCGTGTCGCAGAAAAACAAACATTATGGATAGGTAATGGCGGCAAAGGCGTGTCGGTGCACGCCATTGCATATTTGGGTGACTAAACTTACGAATGTGATTAGCAAGCTTTTTAAGTAAAATGCTTGTATCAAAAATATTTGAGAAGTTATCGTGAGTAAATCATTGTTTAGTGGATGGATACTGCAATTTGACGTGAAAGCTGCATGGGAGTTTAATCTTGATAACAACCCTGCCTTTATACCCATTGATGATTATGATTATTTAGAGGAGAAGCTATTCCCTCAAGTTTTTGCATACGAATTCAGCCAGTCATCAATAGCTCAATATGAATCTACATTAGAAAGTCATAAAGAGAATTTTTTTAGCTGTTGCTTTTACAAATTAAGCCAAGAATATGACTCGCTATCACCTACAGAGGTATGCGACCTTATTCGTCTCCACTCGCACCAGTATCCTGAAGAAATGTTTTTGGATGGTAATCTATACCCTGACGATATCAAAGGGCATCGTACACGCTCACTTAATAAGAAAGCTGCACCAGCAAGTTGAACACCGATGCAACATATTCGGGAACGTCTTCTGTATGTAGGTCCAGAAAACTATTCAGGCAACGTGTCCTCAAACCGTTCATGCTGCTCGCCGTATACCTCAATCTCTCCGGCATTCTCCATTCTGCTCATCTGCATGCGAAGCCCGATATTGTTGCCAACACCGAGTTGATTGTGAAGCCAGCCAATACAATGCGCGTCTTCAGTCTCATGACAGGCCATCGCTCGCAGCGTTCTGCCATACGAACTGATAGGATTATCTCTATCAGCTATCGTGTTGCGCAGATTTTCATGCTTCCCAACGTCATAGCCATTGGGGATGTCATGAGGGTTAGTACATGTCTTCCATGGACACTTGGCACATTGCTTCGTTCGCTTCAGTCGCATCGAATCGTTCCTTCTTTCTTAATCCATGACTGGGGATGAGAATTTCACGATCAGCACGCCATCATAGACACCCAAGTCTTCTACAACCTGAAAATTCCAGTCATCACCATAGACGACTTCAGCATCAAACGGCACGCCGGTATCAAGCTTTTCAAGCCGGTCAATCAACAGCTGTGCCGTATAGGACTGCGGCCCAGCCTCGTCGGAAAAGAACATTCGTGGCGGGTCATGCAACACCACTGTTAATGGCTTTCTCTCATCACACTGCGGATCCTCTACAATCACAGGTATTGATTTATTCTCTAGCCCTCTCAGGTAGGCCAGTACTTCTGAAGTCAGCATATATTCTCTCTTTGATTACTGATAAATGTCTTTGAACGACGCCTTATCGAGGTTCGAGCGCTTCTGCTTCTCGCTCAGACATTTCCTCGACTTGTATAAACTGACCACATGCTCCGCACTCCAGCTCATTCAAATCGCGACCATTGTCTTGCCAATCCTGTGCGCCGCAATCACAGCCAAGCACAAAGATTCTACCCCGCGGTGCAGCGAAGTTGTGCGTAGTGCACCACTGTTTTCCATCAAAACGATAACCTTTCAACCGAATCGTTGTCGTGCCACGGTGACCTTCATAGCGCAGGTGTAAACCTCGTCTGATTTCCACTGGTCCTCTCCCTTTATTGCGGTACTTCCAAAATTATGCGCGAACGATAAAACGCACCGTCTTGAAAGAACTCCCTTTCATTCGCCTTTTCTATCTGTTCAGGCGTAGCTACTTCCAGCGACAGGGCAGTATATCGTGCATTTGGGGATTTATCCTCCCACTGTTTAAGCAGGCCTTTAAACGAGGCATTGTCGGTTATGACAACTGTGCACTGTGCTTTATTGCCAGATTTTTTGCCCTCATAAAGGTAGGTCGCTGCAAGTAATGACATGATTAATTCCTCTGTGCTGATATGGTCTTATTGTGCCAAACACCAGATATCACGCTTAAAACCCGGCTTTCACATTCCTGTCGGTGCCGAACATCAAAGTAAGGAGCCAGAAAAACAGCAGAAAGATAGAAGCGCTCTGTCGGTTGTCTGGTTCTCGCAAATATCGTCGGGTATGGTTAAAAGGTTTTGATCACAGTAGGGAGCAAACGTTGCTGGCGCTCAAATTCATCAAGGCGATTGCTAGAAGCCTTCATCAGCAACCAGAAAAGATAACCAATTGCAGCATAGTAAATGCCATAGCCAAAGCTGTATGACACGTTTAGGTCAGCTATGCGCACATCAATGACCACAGAAGGCCCGGAGAGAGAGAAAAGCATGTCCACCAGCATCATGCTGTAGAAGCCAAAGGCTAAGAGGTAGGAAACCACCATTGTTAAGCGTAACCGGTTTTCTTCCTTGCTGAGAAATGCTTTGCTGAAAATTGCCATCATGTTGTTTAGTCCCGTGTTGCTTTGTGAATATGGATACACAATAGCGACATCACGAGATATGACTGGAAATGCGGTTTGGCAGAAAAAGAGAATTAGTGGCCGGACACAAAAAAGCCCCCAGCTGGTGGAGGCCTTGTTAAGCTAGGAGGCGATTAGCCGTGCTTTGCTTCGTCTTTAGGCTTGTCTGCTTTGTGGTTTTCAATACCTACATTAGACACGGCCCAGCCAATGCCGCCGAGCACAGCAGCGGCTACCATTGCGATGATGAAACCTTCTAATGTCATATGTCACCTTCCTTATCTAGCCGTCTCTCAAGCTTTACCAGCTCAAGACTGTAGTACAAGCATAGCATTAAAAACGTTACAGCCATAATCAATAGACCTTCAACCGCTTGAGGATGTTCCCCATCTATAGGAAAAAGATTCTTGATAAATGTCCAGATCAGGATACCTGAAGACATTGTTTTGCCTATATCAAGCAGCGTAGATAAGACTTTAACACGCTCTCTAAGCTTCACTACTTTACTCTCCTGTGTAATTTAAACGTGGTGGAGGCGGAAAAGATTAATGTCAGGCTGACAGGGTAATCGTTTCATAGCCGTTATTATATTGAGAGAGTACCGCGCAGACAGTGCTTCTCTCAATGCCTGCGTCAGTACGTTCTGCTAAATGCATGTCAATGGCCGCCGTTTCGCTGGTGGCGTAAACACCCGGGAATTTTGAACCAGACACAAAAATGTCGTACCACGCGCCCTCTTCGCGTTGATAAGACACGACACTGGCCCGATTCAGTTTGTCCCGCAGATAGTTATGAAGCAGGCAACGCCCATCCAAGGTGCGTAACTGACCATTACCGAAGCGAACACTGTATTTTCCGAAGATATCGATTTTGTTGGTATCTGGCATGTAGGAATACTCTGTTAATTTGCTGAACGATATGTAGTGTGAGCGATGCAACGAATGTCGCTTGATCACCGGCCTACGTCGTTTTGTGTCTTCCAGCGACAAAATCTCGGCATGGCATAAGCCATCGTATAGGGCGAAGTCGTTATCATGGTTGTCTGGATTACGGACGACACCTAAATGCCAAAAAAATGCCTTTGACAGTAAAACTGTATAAATATACAGTTTGGCGCATGCCATGTATACGTCGTGCTTATCATTACGCTGTAGTTTATCTGTCACCTGAAGTGTGTTTCGGGAAAATGCCCCTGTGCGGTCAATCGGTCGAAGTGATTAAGGGGGGTGCAGCCAAGAATACGCCGTTCTATGGCTTTACGAATTTGCAGTCGCTGGCCGACAAGAATGCGATGCTGATCACCGGCTTGACGGGATACAGCCCAAGCAATGAAATACTTGGGCCATGGCTTGAGCTTAAGCGCACTGATGTTTATTTGGGGGAGCAAGAGCGAGATGGCGTTAAGCTGGTGGTAGAGAAGGGGAAGCCAGTACGGGTCGCGTTTGAGCCTCTACAGTCTGATACAGAGGCAGAGAGGCCCAATAATGTGACAAGGATAAGACCTTAAGCCTTATCCTGATAGATGTCGTTGCTGATAAGTGGGTTTTCGATGTATTTTTGAAGCGTTTCCTGACCAGCAATGAAGCGTATTGCGTCTTCAATCAGGTAGCGAAATGTATGGCTGTAGCTGTGAACATACGTGGTGAACTGACCAAGAAACGGCACTAAGTTGTCTACGCGGGACTCATTCACAGCGCGATTTTTATCGACAAACTCTAATGCCCGGATCACCGGGCTTGTGTAGGCGTGTTCACTCACGCCCAGTATTGGCGAAAAATAGCGGTGGAACGTGTAGGCTCTTTCGCTTTGAGATTTGTCGAACAGCAACCTTGCCATGAGATGGATTTCGCCTTCTATACAGTGCTGCTTTGCAGAACTGGCAAAGTAAAAGATATTTGCTGTACCAGATGAAGGAAGGGGATTCATTGCAACGGCAAATCCACCAAAACGCGCAGACACGTTGATTGCACTGGCAATTTCCATTGAGGCGCGAACTGCTTTGTTGCAATTAAGCGTAATATGAACAATACAATCAAACGCCAACTGGTTTGTTGGCTCCAGCTCGCTCAAATAGAGTTCCTTGATAGCTTTCCTGTAGGTAGTCGCCAGCTGGCCGATCACTATCTCATCATCGCTTTCGTCAACCCGTAGCGGGTTTGCAGTGACATGCGCTATTAGCGCACTGGCACTGTGCAGGCCTGAGCCGGGAGTGCTTTTCGAATTCACGCTAGCGATAGCGTTAAACGCCCCTGCTTTTTTGTAAAGCGCCTTTATATTTTCAATACCCACGTAAACTTATACCCTTTGACGTGCTGCCGATAACCGGCGTCAATGCTCATCGTTTCCCTTGCGTAGCAAGGTGTAACGCTTTAAATCATCTAAGTAGATTAACAGAATGCTTCAATGCCCAGCCAATTTGGCAGGGCAGATTGATATGCTCTAATTTTTTTCGCCAGATATTGGCGTCTTGCATTACCCGTTGAACTCGTTACGAGTGAAGGGTTAAATGTCCGCACCGGACCCAAAACAACCCCCAGCCGGATGGCGAAGCCCGATCCTATTCTTTTAAAGATGGACATCAAGAAAGGCACGAAGTGTCGAGGCGCACCAAGAACCTGTCGCTTTGCTAAACAGAAACAATCACAAATATAGCCATCGACCTGTAACAATAGCTGATGTATGCGTTCATGCAGTTTGTAACAGCTTAACAGCAATCTTGGTGATCGCCTTTTCTTCCATCACACTGGCAATACTTACCATCACATTCCCTTCGTTAAGCATAACCACTTCCCGGGCACTTCCCTCTACCAACTTCATGTCTGTCCCTGCAATACAAAAACCGGCACGCTTGAAGTTTGCGACGGCCATATCCAGATAGTTACCCAGCATGACTGATTCGTTGTTTTCACATTGTGTCGCACTGCGAAGTGATGTGCTCAATGCCATTTTATTAGCCTCATAGGCCATCTGATTCATAACGTCCATAGATTTTCCTTTACGCTAAGATGGATTCAAGCGTGTTGCTAACTACTCGGCAGGAAACAACCAACGGGATCTTCGGCGAAGACGTGAGAATACCTTTTATCGCCTCTTCACTTTCCGCTTCTTTGTAAGTCGTCACTGATTGTCCCTTAACCATCAATACAATTTCAAAAACTTTCATTGTTCGTACCTGCCTTCAATATGGGGCTACTATACCGGCTAGTATCAGCTCCGCTTGACCAGCGGTCGCTTGATGCGATGTTTTTTCACGGCTTAGATTTTGCACCCTCTTCCCTTAATTATTCGTAGTTTTGATCACACCGCTGGCTCAAACACAATAATTAGCATTTGTTCCTTTTTGCCAAAAAAGGAATCACCAACACAAAAAAAATCCAAAGGATTTTTAAACCAGACTGGTTATTTCGAAGAAATTTGCGCGAAGCGCATTGCGGCGAACCGGCACCAAAAGCGCTCACTGGCGAAGACCGCGAAGGCGTGGCCCGGTCGGCTCGCTGACAACAACTTCAGCTGCTGACGTGGCATTGACTTCGCCGTCATAAAGCGGGTTGTCCACGGACATTCGCACGCTGGTTGCATTGAACTGATTAAGCGCCCATTGTTCGACATCCTCCTTAGTTGCCGATTCAGGTACTTCAACGCGAACAGTAACTACAAATTCCCGCATCATAACGAGCACTCCTGAGCCAAAGGCATGCGAGTAAAGAAAAACTCAAACACACGTCCCTCCACGACATTAACACCACATTCTTTTTTGATCAGAACATCTCCCGGCCTGACGTCGATATCATCGCCAATACATACTGTAATGCCATTGGCATCTGTGAACTCATAAACATCACCACCATCAAAAAATCGAACTTCGCTGTCCACCTGAGACTCAGGAACGCCGCAAAAACGCATGATATCCGCAATATTGTCGTAGCTTTTTCCCACCATGATAAATTCAAATGGGTTAAGCTGAAGATCATCTGACCGCTTCGCTTTCATTGTTTTATTCTGCTGTTGGTACGTTCATCCAAATAATCAACGTAATCTTTTGAAGCAAATCCAAGTAATCCTGCAAGTTGCTTTTTGAGTGATTCCATTCCACTCTTCTCACCTTCACGAAAAGCCTGATTCAGGCTCTGGATATAGCTTCTGGCTGCATCATCACTCATGATGTACTTTGGGAGGCGAGTTAAACTATCCAGTTCATCATCGACAATTGCACATTCGTTATCGATGCAAACTAAGACGCCGGTATAACCCGGTGCCGGACCCGATACGAAGGCATCATTAACCCCAAGAACTTCCTCAGCTAACGCATAAAACTGTTTTTCAGGTACCATCACACATCATCCTTTATCTGAATTCCAAATATCTCAGCAATCTTTAAATCAACGTTGCGACACATCGCCTTAATTTTTTTGTGCCGCTCACCATTTGAATTCGACTGAGTGAAGACCACCTTAAATGGCCTCCATCGTTTCCGCTCATTTAAAAATCCGTCGTGGTCGTATAGCAAAGCCCCTCCAGCATTTACTGACAAGTTATAATGTCGTACCGGTTGTGCGTTTCCGAATAACGCGCCGTAAAGGCCCAGCCTTTCACCGGATTATCATCGAAGGCCCAGCGCATTGACGCATTGACTTTTGAGGCTATGAGATCACGATTGAGTTGCTTTCCTTCAGCGACTCCAAAGTGTGCCGGTAAAATGGGGCAATTGCCGTTCACGACAAAGGGCTTTAACGCGTAAAGGGTGGGAGGATTCCCGTCCCTCAATTCAAATAGTTCGTTCCACGCTAGCTCAACGTTGCCCTCTGATTGTGGGGTCGCCTCAATACAGCCAGTCGTTGAGAACGCGATAAGTGACAGGGCCAAGATTTTGAAAATACCTTGGTGTGAGAATTTGTTTATAGCGCTTATTTTCATTCGTTAGTCCATGTGGCGAAAATCGTTATCATTGGACTTAGGTTATCAGAGCCTCACTGGCTGGCATAAATTACGGGTTATCAAATCCTATAGTCAGAATTATTAAATATGTCCCTCCCAGACAAGAAAAAGCCAGACAGAATGTCTGGCTGATACCGGTGATATCGCTACTTAGTGCTTGGCACTATGCTGTAGTAGCGGGACTTGAGAAGGCAGAATTTTTAACGCGTCTCCTACTGACCATATACTATCGGCAACATCTTCAATGTCCGTCTCAGACTCAAACTCTTCCTTGCTACGCACCCATCCAAGAATTCGGGCCACGGTGACATTCAACCGGAGTAGAGCGGCCTGATTGAACCGTATGTGCCGGTTGCCATTGAGAAACAACTTGAGCTGAATCAATTCAATATTGTCGCCCTCTGGGGTGGTGCCCTTTATCGAGAACGGCTTGCCCGTATCCACTTCCTCGTAGCTCTTGGACAAGTGAATGTCGCTATAACCCAGTAACCTGAACATCACTACCAAATCATCACAGAACTCTTGTGCACCGGAAGACAGCGTATCCTTGCTAAAATTGCTATGGCCGCTATAGATAAAACGGTAATCCAGTACGCGCTTTGACATTCTGGCCGGATGGTCCGAATCATGATTACTGAATCTCCAGCGATCAGAGAATACGTGCTCGTTCGATTTATAATAGCGTAGGATAGATTCTTCGCTGGTTAGACTTTTGAAGACATCCGTTAACGTTTCCTCTGTCAGATTGTTAGTCATGGTGACAGCCCACTCGACCACATAGATCGCGTTTCGATAAGTAAAATCAAGAGCGGTCCTGTTCAGCGTCTCAAGCATATTTTTGCGGTGTTTGACACTGATACGCTCTTTCAATGTAGACAAATGCTGGAATAACAATTTCCAGTAAACCAGCCTAAAGCCAAAAAGCTTCGCTTTTACCGCCTCCATTATCGACGAAAAGTCTACGCCCAGCTCAGCCAGCATAGAGCCGTCAAGTTGGCCGATAAGCTTGTACTGCTCCAACACCTTCTCCATGTCGGACTCATAATTGGTTAGCAGTGCTTTTAAAACGCCTTCACTTTTAACGATGGCAAATGAGTTGGAATTCTCGTCGTTGAGCGACCTTTTGACCCGGGCCATTTCAGAGGCTTCACTGAATTTCTGCGATGTCGTTGAGTGAGTTTTCTTCAGGCCAAGTTCATTGTTAATGAACAGCTCAAACGGACACGTAGAGTGCGTGTAAATCGCAGGGCCGCGATATTCTTTGTAATGGGTCCAGTTGTACTCATTTCTCTCTTTGGCATCCTGTATCGCTTCAGGAGACAAATCACGGAAGCTGAAGCGTACCACGTCGACTTTCCCCCGGGCTTTTCTGTCGGCGCTTTCAAAGTCGGATTCTGCCAGCACTTCAGAGAACTTCAGGCCGCGACGTTTCATTGCATCTTGGATAGCATCATCTGTCCGCCAGCGACGCGGGATTTGGTGTACAAAACGTGGAAGCTCAGCTCCTCAATGATTCGTGACAACCAGAATGAGAACTCAGAATAGGGCGGATTGGTAAAGGCGATGGTCGCACGTTTAGAAACCAGACTGGTCTCATGAAAATCAGTGCCTAAGAGCGTGATACCTTTACCCACGTAACTATGGATATGGGTAGTTGCCTTTTCTATGGCGTATGCCTTGAAAGGCTCTTTATGACTTTTCCGATCCTTATTGATTGTGTCCCGGATGGACAGCAACACCCGGCCATCACCGGCACCAACATCGAGAAGAGTAGGGGAGACCGTATTATTGGCCGTCAGCTCAAATATGCCGCCAAGTAGTGCGATATCATCCGATACGGTTGCGATTTGAGCGTCAGTCGTTGGATAGAACTCAAAATCCTCTCCCTTGGCTTTCAGTTCGGCCACGACACTGCTTGTTGGACGGGAATAGGGGCGGGTATCTGCCGTTTCAGGCTTGGCTGACGGGTAGGACGGCGACTCAATTATACCGCCGTCAAATGCAAAACTGTTCTGGGATTCCAACATACAAACTCACTTCGTGTGTCTAACTAATGTGAGTAAGATTAACAATGCCGGAGTATATGGCCGGTTTTGCGGTCTCTAGCGCTGGATTAGCTTTCTAGCCTGTTTTAAGTGGTTTTCTGCGTCGGGATCCCTGTTATCAATAAGGTGGATGAGATGCGACAACCCAGAACTGGCTTTGTCGATAGAAAGTGTGCCGCTTTTAACGTCCTTTAAAATATGTAACAGGGTGGCGTCTAAATTGTCGCATGCCTGTGTGGTTTTCAGAACCTTATCCATCATCATAACTCCTTATGTTTTAGCGTTTTATCTTACGCTGTACTGCGTGGGCGAAAGGTGAGAATGCTAACCATCATTAGTAGGTAACATGGTATAAGAGAAAGCCAAATAGGTACACCTATCGTCGTGAGTAGAGGAGGGGCTGAACCCCCTATAGCCAAAATTGCTATAAGCCGGACGTATCTGAATTTCAATAAACCAGATAACTTACTCCAGTCGCTGGCTATGACTAAAAATGCGAGGCCGAATACGACCCATAAAACACTATCTTCCATACTCACTGTTCCAAATAGATAACTTTACATTTTAATAATTTCTATCGACACATAGGTGCCAATATCCAGCACTCTGGAGCGTGGAAATTTTTTGCATGGCACTGGCTTATTTATCTCGAATGACTTGGTACCAACGGAAGTAACTTTGTACTTCCCCATGAAAGTATCGCCAACGCTATATTGCCCTTGCTTCGCATAAACTCTCACTTAATTCTTCTCCGCAAAGTTAATGAAATGTTTCGCGTCGTTCGACGACAAGAGAATCCACATCCACATCAACTTGCTCCAGAGCATAAGGGTTCGGCTCCTGCTCGCAAAGCTCAAGATATTGGTGGCGAGCTTCTACCGGATCGAAATCAGTTCCATGTTGCCGGTTGTAGGCTTCAGCAGCTTCCTCTAATGCAGCGTCGAACTGAGTAAAGTCAGTGATGCCATTCTTGGCCGTAAAGTCCTGATCTGCTTTTTTAAGCGCATCCAAGACAGGGGAATAATCCATTTTATCCATCTTTTTCTCCAGTTGTTGTTACTGCCGGCTTAATTCTTATCTTGCTTCAAACTGGGTAGAACATAGTCGTATAGAGGCTTAGTCAATGCTCTCCACTGCGACTCACTGTATTGTTCACATGCGAATGAAAGTGTTCTGGTCTCACCGCTAAAGGTCTCGGTAAAAAATCCAGAAACACCTCCAATTCTAATGCCGCGAGATACTTTCAACGTACCACTTACATCAGTTAGAAACAGACCGTAATCTGAAACATCCAAAGTGCTGTACTCTCGCGTATCCTTAGCCTCTACCACCAAGCCATTACCCAGAGACTCATTAAACCGAACGCGCTCGACTTGTTCCGGGTTCCGATAAACATTCGTGAAATAAGAGATAAAATCATATTGCGGGGAGTAGACGCGCAACACACCATCATACTGAGAAATTTTGACTTCAAAAGGTGCTGAAGCTAAATCTTTTGTCTGTGAAGTCAATTTACCTGAGTTTATATCTACAGACACATACAGATAATTTTTAGCAGTGCAGGACAGTGTTAACAGGGACTCATCTACAGTGCCCATAGCCGCCGTACTGGAGAGGCATAATAAGCCAGCAATAAAAGATTTAACTACGCGCATTGGATAACTCCTGTCCTATCAATAACTAAATTATACCAAGGTTGATATATGTAGCATGAACCCCGGTTTTCTAAAGCTTGCCTCATAATAATAAAACAGGTATCACCCGGACACGCAATATACTTTACTGCTGCGCCAGCCATTTAGGTCCATGCTGGTTGCGAAGGCGCTGTAAAGCAGCTTTATGCTCATCGGACAGACCAGAAGGGTAGGAAGCCTTCATCCAACACCCCGACAGGCTTTCTTTCCAGTTTTCTCCTTGCGTGGCTTTAAACGCATCCAATGCAGCAATCATATCGTTATCCATAATATCTCCTTAGTTTAAGTCGGTTATTTTTCCACAGAACAGCCCAATTGCAACAGGCTCTTGTTATTAAGCTATCTCCTTTCTCAATTCTTCCAACCGAAAGTCCGTCAACGACTGCTCTTTAGATGCTAACTCCAGTTTAGTGAACGTCGACCTTGGTAAAAAGACGTCGTAACAGGGCAATCCGGCAAAACCTTTGTAATTCTTCCTTAAATAAACCCCAAGAAAATTTTCTAAATACTGGTGCGAGAAAGCAGGAGTGAGACCATCCTTAATAGTGAGAATGAAATCTGCATTCCCTGTCACACTAGCCGGTAAATCAGTAACTGGCGTCCAGTTCTCGCAGGTAAAGTTGTTCTCAAATAGCAGCGTTTCACAGCTTAGGTATATGCTTCTGTGCTTGTTGTATACCGACGTTATTTCCTTCCCATCGATCATTATTTCTGGAGCAATTAGCAGCAAGAGGGTTCTTAGCGTATCAGTATAGTCAGGCATACATCTCACCCAATTCGAGATGTAAACTCGCCTTCCAATACTGGTGGCGCGATGTGAATATTGTTGAATTTGCGGCATAGCTCACCCAACTGAGAATCGTCGTGATCCGTCCAGATGGTGTCTTCTTTCTGGGCCAGCTGGAGCAAGGCGATTAAATCGTTCTTTTTAATTGAGATAGAATCCATAAGTCCTCTGAAGCAAAGTGCTTAACATGGAACCATTATGGTCTGAAGCGAAAGGATGGCTTGAATTGCGGTTTGGGTGCCGGTAGCACAATGCTCACCGGCAGTAATGCGGATGCCTCTTATGGTTGCTGGTGGACCTGACGGAAATGCTTATCCATCGCTTTGTCCATTGATAAGTCATCATTGCCTATTCGAGAAGCAGCCTGAAGGCTAACAATGTCTTTTTGAGATGGTGACTGCGGATACCCAGAGAATTTGAACACGGCCTCTAATTCGCGCTCATAAAGAATGCCATGGCTAAGGGGTTCCATTTTGCCCGTCGGCATTTTTAGATAGGTCTTCAGGAACAGCAAAGACACATGCAAGGGAACCAGCAGGGTAGATACGATCTCTTCGGCTCTGATGCTCTTATATGCGCACCACTGTGGAATGACTTCAACGATGCCATGCTCCAGTAAAATTTCACATGACAGGGTTGCATCAACTGCACTGTTCTGGTCTGTCCGCGCTTTCAAACGGATATTACCAATCGCGGTCTTTTCAATGGCCCCCAGAAATATATAAAAATCCGGTGATGAAGTGTCATGATAGATATTCATTGTACCGTGATTCTGGGAAAGATACCGGTTCAACTGCGCAGTGAAATGGGATGGACTGACCGTTTTACTAATGTCATTGATATCATCCAAGTCCAAATGTTTCTTTTTCCCAAAGAAAAAGTCGGTGCTCGACATACGAATTATCTCCAAATTCAACATTACATTATTTCGACACTGGACAGTCAATGTCGCTCTACTACACGCAAGAGTTAGATGTGAAAGTCACCGCTGGTGGCAAGGAACTTTGCTTTTCGAAATCCCTCAATGAGGCTATCCAATTTAGCTGCTTTATCGAACCACTGGTTGCGTGCCGCGTGATCGCGCTCTTCACCTAAACGCTTCATCTCATCATCAAAAGCTTCTATAAGCTTGCCTGCGTCCAATTTATCCATGCGTTCCCTTACTCCTTTTCGTAGGCCTGAAGCTCTTTGACAGCCTCTTCCGCTGCCGACATGACAGAAAAATCAGTCTGCAAGAACTCGTTATCCAACTCACCGTCCAAGCCTTCTGCCCAAGTCTGATATTCTTCCCGGGCAATTTGATCACAAATTCCTTCAGACCGGAACACCCGAAGCCATATACTCACGCTCCACTCGCTCAGCATTTTCATCCCTTATTGCGTAATTTGTTCCAAATCTTCTTTTCTGTCTTCCCAGCCATCAAGCCATGACTCCGCTTCAAGCGAGCCATCCTCGTAAGGTGCGACAGGATGCTCATTGCTGGCATCAAAGGCCTGATAGCCTTCTAACCATGCAGCCTGAATATCATCAGCTGGAAAATCTGCGGATTCACTCACCATTGCACTCCTTTTCTACTCACTACCAATTCACCACGAGGGGATCAGTTTACTTTGTACTGTAAGACATTCGCCGCACTAATACAGGCTTGATATAGCCTACGCAACACTTCTATTTTTGCCGTTTGGAAGTGTATTTCCTCTCGGCCTTTGTCAGTCTGAAAGAGTACGGAAAGTGAACCACGTTCAGCTGTAGGCACAATCTCCGCACCGTCAAAGTCAAGCCCATGTTTGATTGAATTCGTCATGAAAATACCATCCTTTCAATTTAGGGAAAGTATATTCCGATTTTGCAGTGGTACCCGATTTACGATTCATCATTTACCGACCTGTAATTACTAGGGCAACCAGAACAGGTTGTTTAATGATGTAACTTGGTGCTGCACTCAAACAAAGCCAGAAAAGCCAAATGCAATGGAACGTGGAAAAGGGGTAGATAAATTGAATTTAAGGGGGGTCACGCAGTGTCGTAGCACGACGGTAAATGATTGGAATTAAAAATGCCGCCCCGAAGAGCGGCTAATTACTCGATAGAGAGTAAAAATGAGAAACTAAACAGTATCGTATGCAAGTGAGTATATCTGAATCAGAGGTGCCTATTTCGGCTCCTCTAATTTATAACCTCTTACGATGTTTTAGCAGTTACGATATAGTAGGAGCCAAGTCCAACATGAATGAATAGATATCACCCTCTTTACGCATTTTGTACTCGTAGCCATAGGCTGTACATATTTGCATAATTCTAGCCTCAGCCCGTTTTTCTTTGGTATTAATTTGGACAAACCGATTCACACCAAGCTGCGACTTTACAAACTGACGCATTACCAGAAATAAGTCCGGGCAATACGTATCAGTTGCGTCCAGTATTGCCGATTGTCCTGCTTGCTCTTTACCTGAATTATTGTTGCCCTGCATTTGAAAACTCACACTGATTAAACTTGTGTGAATCTTCCGATATATCGGGATTACCGCTTGTTATTGGGTCTCCTGCAAAAGATTATCGCAATGCTGCTGTATATAATCCCGCTTACACCGGGTCAACGAAACCCGATTATTTTTAACTTCGCTCAACATTGACGGATTAATGTCCCGCGTACTGTAAGCCCATGCGAACATGACTTCGCGTTCAGCCTCCTCCAGCTCCGTAAGGCTTGTTCGTGTTGCATCTGCACTGAGCTTGGTAAAGTCAGTGTCTCGGAACGCCTGCTCCTTTTCTATAAGCTTTCGGTAGGCCTGTGACATGGCGTCGTGCCACGAGAGTGATTGGTAGTGCTTGAAAGATTGTGCCGTTTCCACCTTAAACCTCCTCTAACGCCAGTTCTGTTTGCGACTTATTTGCCTCTCGCTGCTGCTTGAGGATGTCTGCTCGCGCTCTAAGCACTTCCTCTTCGACTGTTTCCAGCTCATCGGGGAGTACAAGGCCAGATACCATACACAAATAGCTTGCCATCGCTTTGTGGTTGAATGTTTTGTCTTCGAATCGACCGCGATAGTTAAGGCAACGCCCGGACCATTCAGGGTTAGCTGTCGAAAAATCAACCGCAGAAAGTTTGTCGATGAACGACCAATCAGGTTGCTCATCACCCTTTGAAGCGAAGTTCATCAAAATGACCTTGCCGTAGAGCGCTAATGACTTCAGAAATACCGATGTAGGAACAATGCTTTCGGTGGTCCACTCCCCCCGGCCAAGGCGAATAGCATTAGCAATAAAGTCATTTGCGTAAAGCTTTGCAAAAAACTTGTTGGTGAAGGCTATCCAGTGCTCACGTTGCTCTGGGTCTTCAAACAGCTTTTCTGCCGATTTTACGGTGGTACCAGTCAGCATCTGCAAAAACTTGCTGTATTGGTTTAACGTCCACAGGAATGGTGAATCGCTGCTGGCTGTCACAGAGGCTTTTGTAAAATCAATCCGCTGTCTGAGCAATTCATTCGCCATTACCGCATCTTTAGCGAACGTAGACATGATCTGACGGGAATCCATGGCTATACACTGCGACGCGTTCGGCGATGTTGGTGTTTTGTTTACATCGGTGAATATCTGCGCATCAGCATCCACACCCCGGCTAAGTACGAACTTTACATCGACGGTGTTGTCTGCCAGTTCTGGCGCATGCTTAAGAATGTCCTTCACACCAAACAGCCGACCCTGCCCATCTACAAAATAACGAAAACTCAGGGCGGGAAGGACCAGTTTACATATGCTGGTAATTGCCAACGCTTCTACATCCAACGTTTCCACAATGGCGATCAGCTCTGGAAAAATAAAATCCTCGTTGTCTTTAATGTAACGAGCAATATTACGTCCGCGAGAGACCGCCAGACTGCGCTGGAGCATTACACCTGCGGGTGCGTCTGATGAAGGAACAATGTCGAAGTGCTCAGCTAACTGCTTAAAAGAAATTTTCGCCACGTAGGTCGTGCGGTTGCCTTCCTTTCCCTCGATACCGTGAATTACAAGATCACTGCTACCACGCATCTTTGAATAGTAGGCGGCAAGTTCTTTGGCTTGTTTGATGTTAGTGGACTGCATAATAACTCCGAATTGCGTTTAGGAGTTACTATACAGAGCGGTGGGAATACGACTTGATTTGCGGTCGACGTGCTTAAATAAGACCTAAAGCTTTCAGAAAAATGCCTATTCCGAATACGACTGCTATAAATTCAGCAAGGCAAGTAAGGGCAAAGAGATCTATTTCCATTTTTTTTAATTCTGGCCCAAGCGCCTTTACCTTGTCAGGCGCAGTAGGAGATATGAACCAGATTCTTTGTCCTTCTATTTCACGTTCGATGATGGTGCCGTTCTTGACCGATTTTCTAAACAGAAGGAGCTGCGGAATGCGTTTAGTCAATTTCATTTGCCGGAACCGCTCGTAGTTGCACGTTTTGCAGACCAGCCTCTGAAGAAATGTAACTTTTCGCTTCTTCAGGTTTAAGAAGCCTACCGTTAACTACGTCCTGCTCGGCCACGGCATCGTACACCGGTTGACTCATGCTCAGCAGGGCCATACGAAACGTATAGGCCGGACTTTCCATGATTTGAGCGCTGGTCGCGTTATCTTTGCTGAACGCGCCAACATGAGTAGCAACAGTGAAGCAAGCCCCACATAGCTCCCGTAGGCTTGAATCAAGCTCATTTGTATCTTGAGCATTGACGGATCCAATAGCTCCGCTTAAAGCAATTGCAGCCAAGCCAAAAATTAATTTCTTCATGATTATTCTCCATGGTAGTCAATAAGGTCAGTTTATCGTGCGCAAGATCCATGGCCGGAATTACAAGGCTAAAATTTAAGGCCTCTAATATTGAGGGTAGAGCTGAGTTTGAGAGACTGTGTTGCAACGCTTTTTCTGTCTCCCCGCGCAAGATTTAAGCTCGATACCTGCTTAATCGCTTTATGTTGCAAAAGCATGGTTTCGACGTTATCAACTTTTCCCTCACGAGCGGCTTTTGTCAGCTTAAGATGAGTGTCACGCTCGATGACGTCAAAAGATGATAGAATTTTGTCGCTTGCTAACAGGAGCTGATGAAGTTCACCAGCTGCAATGATTTCGTCATAGAACGACTTATCAAAAAGGCGTTTCAAAGTATCGACATCTTCAAACTGGGCGCGAATATAGCGAATTACCCCTTGGTTGATTTTTAAAGACTGCCGATAATCCGTGCCATCAAAGGCAACTGTGCCATTATCGATTAGTGTCTTTGCGAGAACCGCTTTCTCGTATGACTTTGCATAAGCTTCTTTCGCCCTCTCTGCCATTAACTGTAACTGGGCGATGGCCGCAGTCGTCGGCGCATTTCGAAAACCTCTGATCAACGTTTTCAATGCCTGACGCTTTTCGTTACGCTTAGAGCGAATAGCAAGCAGCTCTTTTGCTTTAAAGCTTCTGTATTCCGGCATAGGCAATATGGCATCTATATCGATACGCATGTTTCGCAATTGGGTGTTGCGGTACTCACTTAACTTGATATCGATATCACCGGCGTCGCGTGTGGACATGTCGATGATAGCGTTTTCATCAAAAGAGAATAGGCCAATGCGCGAGAAATAGGCGGTCCGGGCAATAATCCGCTTAGTGTTTATCAACACCCCCTCATTCAATCTGAAGACACCATATCGGTTATAGTGCTGAAACGCTCCCAGACCGCCGTAGAAGAAAATATTGCCTTCATGCCTCTGTCGTATAGCAACAGCGTCATCGTGAGCCTGAAGCGCCGATTCAAGGCCTCCAAACTGCATCCAGTCATACATTGCTTCTTTATCAACGTCGAACCCTGTGATTACACCGCTATCAGGATCAAGATTAAGCGACTCATTGAATCTATTGTCGTGCACGTACAGAGGTATATCGCTGGTCATCGTAGTGAACAGATGCGGAGTGCTTGAACGAAGCGAAAAGCTCGGACTATCCAGCGACGTTCTGCCACGCTCCAGCACTTTGTAACTGCCCCCCTTGCGAGAAACCTTTTTAACAGCACGCTTAGAATGCTTCTTTGGAACCGGCTTGCTCAACGGTAGATTGCGCACCTTAGACACCCACTTCACAGCAGCAATACCATTTAAGCGCAGTTTATCGGAGTCGCTGTAACCAGCGGTTAAATCACCGTTACCCGCAAGAAAATACTTGGCATCACGAACCGGCACTGGCGTATTGTTCTGGCTTAGCGAAACTTCACACCCATCAGCGTCCGACACAGACAGGAAGTCAAACTCAGCCAGAGATGGGTAGGGCACGTGGGGGCTGGGCACGGCCATGATGGCATCTGGTATATCACTAACGGTTGCATCAGCTGGATTAACTGAAGGGTAGGGTACACGCTTGCCATTTGCGACTTCGTTCCAGATCCAAACGGCTCGGTGTGGTGGCAAACGAATGCCATCGCGGGAGTGAATGGCTGACAGATAAAGGGCAATTTCAAATGTCATTGGTTTAATGAGGTGACGTTGGGCCTGCTCGCGATACACAGATGCTAAGACTTCACGGTCAGCATCATCCAAGTCAGGATCACCCATAATATCTGCATAACCTTCATCTTCCATTTCACGTCCCTGAGCGACCAGCGCTTTAAACTTCTGTGACCGGTCATAATCATCAAAGGTAACTTGGGTTAACAACCACATCAGCTCATCGAGCACTTCAGCGCGTAGGACGTTTGGCTGCAATGCAATTGCGCCGGTTGTGTGGTCAACTGCTCGGCTATGGAAGGTACGATATTGAATATCCTGAGCCACGAACATGATGTAGTCCCGCACCTTCAGCATATTTCCGGCTACAGTGGCGTAGCGTGGCTTCTTGACTTGTTCTTCACCCGATTTATCCGTAACGGCCTTGCAACAGCAAAACAGCCTGTACGTGCAGATCCTCCGCATCCGCCTGCCTGAGCTTTATCGCCTTTTATTTTTTTGGCCGAGTATGCACACGAACCGTCTTTTGAATCCGCGTAAATGATATTGAGGAGGCGATGGTTTTCACCCCATGAACGGATTGAGAAAGGCATCTCTGCAATAGGCGATTCACCGGCCCCGCGGATGATGTTCCAGACGTCCTCATCATTCATATGCATGATTGGCGCAAACACACGGTCATCCGGCTTATCACTTTGGATCAAGTTGGCCGCTGTTACTTTATCGGTACCGGCACGACGCATTTTTGTCGCTCGTGCAACGGATTCATCCAAGCGGGAGCCGAGCAGGGTAACCACGCGTCCCTGATAAGCCTGTTCAATTTCACGTTCTAATTTCGCCGCGTTATCAATTTTCATTATGACCGAACAATCGTTATTGGTCCTACTTGAGCTGACAATTTTTTGCCCAGAAATAAATAGACTGGTCCACTGCTTAGCCAATGGGGGCGTGCCGAAACGAAAATCGAGATTGATATTGGCGAGTTTGCAATAACGCTTGAGACGTCTGATTTCCCAGTTACACAACATTTGCATCAGAAAATTCTCTACGCCGGTGTCGATGTGAGAAACAACCAGCGGAGAGGAGCTATCCAACAGGCCTTCATTCATCAGTTCGATGTGGGCTGTAAGATTAGCAAGGAGTACAACCGTAGAATCCTTACCGAAAGAGCACGCGCATACAGTGATGTATGACTTTCGAATAGCCTTGATATCGTCCACGGCCTTACGAAACAAGGTAAACGACTCACTCTGCGATTCAGCTAATAACGCCTTGGCGTCAAATACCTGTGCGCCGGTATTACTTGAGTCAACAGGAGTAAAAGGAATAGTCGCTAGAAAAGTCATAAATGCCTCTATTGGTTACAAGAGGCATTATGAAGAAAAGGTTAAGTATGGCTGGCTTTGCGGTTTATAAATACATTGCAGGACTCATGATATTTGAGTCCTGGCGAGACAGAGTTTCCAAACAAGCTATTCAAGGTATTTGTCTTCGAGGCTATTCAGCGCCAAATCGAAATACAAACTCTTTAGCAGGCCAGTGAAGGTAAACTCGAATATCTCGCCATCGTGATTCTCCATCCCGAAGCCGTCAATAGGATTCCAGCCTACGTTAACTGTGTGCTCATGCATGCAGTTACCATATTCAAAATCAATCACGACAGAACCTGATATCGTTTCTTCATGATCCTTTTCATCCGAGAATATTTCACCAAATTTAACTTTGAAGGCATCAGTCACCCCAAAACATTTCACAGTCTCGGTTGTTTGCGTAATAGCGCTTTCGATGAAATCGGCGATTTTCATGCTTTTAATCCTTTGTTCTCTAAAACAAAAAAAGGAGCGCTACGAGGAGCACTCCTTTTTCAAATATTTAACTTTGGTAGGACGATGCCCAACTATTTAATTTATCTGGGCTGGTGGCCGTGAGTGTGTGACTGTCCATATCGAATGTGCCGACCTTATCAAATAGCCTGTCGTGCTCAAATTCAATGGTAAAGGCGATTGTTGGCGCGACGTCCCGCAAACGAAAGCCTGCAATAAGCAAGCGCTGCTCAAAGTCGTGCAAGTTGCACGCGCCGTACAAGTTGCCCTCAAAGTAGACACGTCTGACACCTTCTATAAAAGGACCGGCAACAATACCGCTACCAGCTGCAATGTTTGTCAGCGTTTTATTAATGTTTGAGTTGGGCGTTAATACATCTAATTGCATTCGTAAGTCTCATTAATATGGAAGGTTTAGCCAGAGAGAATGAGAGCCGTTACTACGGCTCTTTCAGATGGATGCAGTTATTGTGGTCCCATATACCGGTTAGGGTCGCTATCGAAGTCAGGTTGTCCATAATCTTGATTAGGATAACCATAACCTTGATCGTTAGTGCGCTGCTGGTACCGGCCACCATTTTGCTGGTTCTGATTGTTTTCTTTTGGTTTACCATTGCGTAGCACCTCAAACGTCTGCACGACAACGGTAAGTCGACCATTTGGTTTGTTAGTTTGTGGGTCTTTACCAAATTTAACCGGCTGATTTTCCAGTAAGAGGCGGGTTCCGACTTTGCAGAAACGCTCCATAAGCTCACTGGTTTTTGCATATGCAGAACAATTTGCATAGTTTGTCTCTTCTACAACCTGTCCACTTCGGTCCTTGTAGGACTCATTAATCGCCAATGTGAAGTTGGTCACCTGCGTACCTGAAGGCAGATTTTTGGTTTCCATAAAACCAATGTTTCCTTTTACACTCACCGTAAACTTGTCATTAAACATTTTTAGTACCCCGTATTATTTCTGGTAAGGTTTCGATGCCAGAGCCATTCCCTGAACACATGGATAGTATCCGCGAAAACAAATGTCTCGCCTGAGTTACGGTGCATGTATTTCAAGCGTCTAATTAAAAAAGCACCCTTCCGGTTGTTTCATTCAGATACGCCCCATCGGTCAAAAATAAATTTGGGGCGCTGTATTTGTAGCGGCCCGACTTATTATCCTGTCTGACCCGATTTTATCCGCACTTCCTGACCCACAATCATTGACTCTATCCTATGGCGATGGTTCACATTAGT
>Ga0208895_1000016_pt1 | contig 111540 bp, 102 predicted proteins | sample ETNtaG_10_FD_185765 | JGI IMG/M metagenome (GOLD analysis project Ga0208895, IMG submission 185765) | Marine microbial and viral communities from oxygen minimum zone, Eastern Pacific Ocean - ETNP201302SV82 (SPAdes) (version 2) | ecosystem: Environmental > Aquatic > Marine > Oceanic ... | reverse complement strand
TCTGGATCGCCTCACAGGACCAACCTCAACCATCCCCAAAGACCCGTCACCCAGATGCTCACCAACCGTGGCCACCTCAACAGGAGCCGCCACCGGCGGAGCAGTCGTTACTGGCGGCGCAGTGGCCGGAGCCGCTGTCGGAGCCGGAGCCGCAGTCGTAGCAGCCGGAGCCGCCTCTTCAGCTGCATCGGAGCCGCAGGCCCCCGCTATCAGCGTGAACGCCACGCCCAATGAAATAAGAACACGTCTGTTACGACGCATGATTGATCCCCTCCAGATAGTCGTCACTATGACGTGACGACTGTCACGTCGCCACGAGGGCCTAATCCTCGCCTTTTCCGATGCACAACGCAAACCCGGTGACAACACCCCGTCAAGGGCGGCTACACGGTCAGTGGAATCACCGCATCCGGCCCGACTGAAAGCCGCACCCCTGAACCGTTGGGAACGGCCTCGGCCGCGGGAATCAGCACCTCCATGTCCCCAACGGCGACACGTAGAGAGAACCGGTCACTGCGGAACAGGGACCCCACGACCGTGGCCTCAATGCCATCAGGTCCCTGCGAGAGGACCACCTGTCCGGGTCGAAGCAACACCGTTCCGGGTCCGTCGCCAAGGCGACCCAGGGCACAGCCGCCGGACCGATCCAGCTCAACCAGGTTCTCGTGACCGAGGCACCGGGCCACATAACTGCTCACCGGGTCGCTCCAGACCTCGGCAACCGTGCCGATCCGCCGGATTCGACCCTCTCCCATGATGGCGATCCGGTCGGCCAGGGCAAAGGCCTCGTCGTGGTCATGGGTCACGTAGATGGAGGCCTGGCCGATGCCGCCTAGCAACACGCCGAGATCCTCCACCAGACGGTCCCGCAGCACCCTGTCGAGTGATCCGAGGGGTTCGTCCAGCATCAACAACCTTGGCCCGGGAGCCAGGGAGCGTGCCAGGGCGACCCGCTGGGCCTCACCTCCCGACAGCGTGTCGACCGACCGTCCACCGAACCCTTCCAGCCCGACCAGATCAAGCACCTCGGCCACACGGGCCTCACGCCCCTCTACCGCCAGACCAGCCACGCGGAGGCCGAAAGCCACGTTGGATGCAACATTCATGTGGGGGAAGAGGGCATGGTCCTGGAACACCAGGCCGAAGTCGCGCTGGTGTGGTGCTGTTGACGTGAGATCCTCACCGGACCAGACCACTCGCCCTCCGGACGGTCGTTCCAGACCGACAATCGTCCGCAGAAGGGTGCTCTTGCCGCATCCGCTGGGACCCAGCAGCACCACGATCTCTCCCTCCGCCACCTCAAGGTCAAGGCCGTCAAGCACGACAACCTCACCCAGGACGACCCTGAGGCCTTCCACCCTCAACATTTCAGAGGTCACCCCCCACCGACCCACGCCTCGTCTCGATGGCGAGAACCGAGAGCCCCGTGAGCACCATCAGCACCACGGCCAGGGCCATCGCCTGACCCCGCAACTGCTGGCCCGGCGTTCCCAAGAGTCGAAAGAGGACAAGGGGAGCGGTCATGCGGTCCGGTTGACGCGGCAGGAAGGAGGTGGCACCGAACTCGCCCAGCGATACGGCAAAAGCAAAGCCCGCCCCTACCGACAGGGCCCTGACCGCAAGTGGGAAGTCGATCCACCTGCGAACCACTGCCGGTGGTGCTCCCAGAACGGCTGCGGCCTCTCTCAGCCGTCGGTCGATGCTTCGTAGCGTCGGCACCAGTGACCGCATCACGAACGGCACGCCTATCAGGGCGTGTGCCACAGGCACCAGCCACCGAGATGAGCGCAGGTCCAGCGGGGGTTCGTCCAGGGCAATCAGCATCCCGAACCCGAGCGTCACCGCCGAGGCCCCCAGGGGCAGCATCAGGCCCAGGTCGAAGACACGCGAGAGGGCACGTGGTCCGTGCACCACGACGAGCGAGGCGAGACCACCGACCGTGACAGCCAGGGCGACCGCCACCATGGCGAACACGAGCGAGTTCACGAGGGCCTCCAGCGCCGTAAGTGGTAGAAGGTCGACCCTCACGGCCAGGGCCCTGTAGTTGGCGAGCGAGTAGCCGCCACCCGAGTGGAACGAACGCTCGACCAGCACGACAACCGGAAGTCCCATGACCAGGCCCAGGAGGCCCAGGTTGGCGGCAAGCTCCCACCGTCCAGCTACGGGTGTACGTGCCACCACTGTCCTTAGCCCGACCGCCCGGCGGCGCTGAAGCCTGTTGCCGACCGCCACCACCGCAATGACGGCCACCAACTGCACGACCGCCAGGGCAGTCGCCGCCCGGAAGTCGCCCCGCCACACCGCGTGCCGCCAGATCTCGGTCTCCAGGGTGGCGATTCCAGGGCCTCCCAGCAACAGGATCACCCCGAAGGAGGTGAGACAGAACAGGAACACGATCGAGGCTGCAGAAGCGATGGCCGGCCAGAGACGTGGGAGGGTCACCATCGCAAAGGCCCGAAGTGGTGAGGCGCCGAGCATCCGCGCCTGTTCCTCAACTCCCGGGTCCATGCCCTCCCAGAACGATCCGACGGTGCGCACGACCACCGCCACGTTGAAGAACACGTGGGCCACGAGAACCGCCCACACGGTGTGGGTCAGGGTGACCGGTCCACTGTCGAGGCCAAGTCGCTCGAACAGCGCCAGAAACGCACCACCGACGACGACCGTAGGCAGGACGAACGGCACGGTCGTCAACGCACGGACGAGACGCCGACCCCTGAATTTGCGCCGGGCGGTCAGGTGCGCTGCCGGGAGGGCCACGACAACGGTCAGCACCGTCGAGACGACCGCCTGCCAGAGCGTGAACCATGCGACCCCCCTGAAGGTGTCGCTGCCGGGCAGCCCCGTCAGGTGCTCGAGGCCTCCGCTGGAAAGGCCCAGGCCCAGAATCGACACCACCGGGAATACGAAGAACACGCCCAGAAAAACTGCTGGCAGGCCGACGCAGAGACTGCGTATTAGGTGCCCCCTCATCGGAGCACGAGGCTTGTCCACCTCTCGGTCCAGTCGTTCCGGTTGGCCTCGATGACAGCCGGATCTAGGACATGGGGGTTGTCGGCCAGTTCCACGAAGTCGACGAACTCATCAGGCAGGGTCGCCGCCTCGAGCGCCGGGAAGACGAACATGTTGAGCGGAATGTCCTCCTGGAAGGTCGCCGAGAGCAGGAAGTCCACGAGCACCTCAGATGCCGCACGGCTGTCGGTTCCGGCCAGGATCCCCGCGAACTCGACCTGTCTGAAGCATGTGTCCGTGAGCACGCCGGTCGGAGGCGTGTCGACGGGTGGGTCGGCGTAGATCACCTCGGCGGGAGGGCTGGAGGCGTAGGACACGACGATTGGCCGGTCCCCTCCGCCAGCGATGAACTCTCCGTAGTAGGCGTCCTCCCAGCCGGTGGTTACGGCAACATCGTTGCGTCGAAGCGCCGACCAGTAGTCCTCCCAGCCGTCGCCGTACTCGGCGATTGTTGCCAACAGGAAGGCCATGCCCGGTGACGAGGTCTCCGGGTTCTGGACCACGAGCATTCCGGAGTAGGCGGGGTCGATGAGATCTGCAAGGCCGACCGGAACCGGCAGATCGTCGTCGAAGGCGTCGATCCAGTAGTTGACACAGACGTCCCCGAAGTCGATCGGCGTGACCCTGTGCTCGGGGTCCAGAATGAGTGATGCTGGCACACCCACCAGGGCAGGTGACTCGTAGGGCACGAAGAGATCAGCGTCGAGGGCCCGCTGGAGGAAGGTGTTGTCAACGCCGAACAACACGTCGCCGAGTGGATCTCCAGAGGTGAGAATCGCCGAGGCGACCAGTTGACCGGTGTCTCCCAGCCTCAGGACCTCGACCTCGACGCCGGTCTCGGTCGTGAACTCCTCAAGCGTGCCCTCGGACACCCAGAAGGAGTCGTGGGTCACGAGCGTGACCGTCTGGCCACTGATCGCATGCACGCCGGTCGTGGCGCTGATCGGCACCGTTGAAGAGTCGTCAGAGGCACCGCAGGCGCCGGCAAGTGTTGCTGCCGCCACTAGCAGGGCCGCCGGGGTGATTGTCGGACGCAGGAATCTCACCGGGTCTCCCTTCGCTGGCATTACCCAGAGCAGGTTCGGTACGGGTCGACAGCACCCCCGCCAACGGCGGTCGCTGCCCTCTCAGCCCGGCACAGAGGCCCGAGCTCCCCGGCTGGTTGTCGGTGTCGAGGCTACTCGCCGTCAACACCAAGGTGCACGGGAATGACCTCCCTAATGTCTCTCGACGACGCACCCAGACAGATCTCGTAGTCACCGGGGTCCGCGAACCAACCAGGCTCCGGGCGGTGGCCCGGCCCGGCCCGGCCACCTCCTGCCGCCACAGGTAGGCGCGCCGACCGGTCAGCCCATGTGGGGTCACCCGGGTCGTAGTAGGCAAACGACCTGTGACCCAGCCGGATCTCGGCCACCGACGTCTCTCCCGGCTGCAACTCCACCTTGGCGAAGCCACGCAGCTCGCGTGGTGGCCGGGCGAGGGCCGGGTCGCTCTCGGACACGTAGCACTGAACGACCTCGGTGGTGGTCCGGTCCCCACTGTTGGTCAACTCGACAGAGACCACGATCTCTGCACCACCGACCAACTCGGCCACCGTCGGCTCACCCGACACGGCCGCCCTGCCCCAACCGACGGTGCCGTACCCGAGGCCGTGGCCGAACGGGAAGCACGGGTCGACATCCCTTGCGTCGTACCAGCGATAGCCGACGAAGACGCCCTCGCCGTACCTGACCTCGCCGTTCTCGCCGGGGTAGTTGGTGAATGCCGGAGTGTCCTCGAGCCTGCGGGGCACAGTGGTCGGTAGGCGGCCACCGGGTTCGGCCTCGCCGAACAGAACGTCGACGAGGGCATCGGCCATCTCCTGACCACCGAACCACGTCTGGATGACGGCGGGCGCCTCGTCGGCCCAGTCCATGGTGACGACCGATCCCGCGTTGACGACCACGACGGCTCGGGGGTTGGCAGCCACGACACGACGGATCAGCTCGGGCTGGTCGCCGGGAAGGTCCATGGACCCGCGGTCCCTCCCCTCTGTCTCCCAGTCGTCGTTCGTGCCGACGACGAGGACCACCACATCGCTGGCCGCGGCCAGGGCTTCGGCCCTTTCGATGAGGTCTCCATCGTCGGGAGGGCGAAGGCCAACCTGGGCACCCCTGAACATGAAGGCCCCCTCAGACGAGTACTCCACCACGATGGACACAGGTTCCCCGGCCTCCAGATGGATCTCGGCTGCGATCTCCTCGCTACCCAGGCCAAAGAACGCCTCTCCCTGACCGGGAGGATCGGTCATGCCATCGAGCACCTGCCTACCGTCGAGCAGAACCCTTGCCCGCCCAACCTGGGCCATTGCCAGAGTGTGCACCCCGGTGAACTCGGGCATCAGCGTGCCCGTGGCACGTGCTGTGAACGGGCCCGAATCAGACATTCCCGGGACGTCACCGACCCTCAGGATCCTGCCGTCAGAGCGGCGCTCAACCAGCAACGGATCGCCCGACCAGTCAGGTCCGTCGAAGTACTCGACGCTGAATCCACCCTCCAGAAGCCTTGACGGGATCGGCCGAACGGTCCGCTCGGTGAAGGTTCCAGGTTCGTAGGAGACATCGATGTCGTCGAGGCGGGCCACGAGGGCATCAAGAGGTGATGTGTCGTGCTGGGGAACCAGCGCCGAAGACCCCCCACCCATGATCATCGCCGAAGCCGCGTTGGGTCCGATCACGGCGATGCTGTCCAGCGCACTGGCGTCCAGCGGCAGGAGGCCGTCGTTGCAGAGCAGCACCAGCGCCTCGGTGGCCGCCCTCCTGACGAGATCCCTGTGTGCGGGAACATCCAACTCGGCCTCGGCCCGGTCGAGTGGATCGTCGAGGGCGCCGGTTCGCTCCATCAGGGTCAGAAGACGTCGCGCCGAATCATCGAGCACCGCCTCGTCCACGTCGCCGTCCTCGACCGCCGATACGAGATCGGGGCCGTAGAACCTCCCCCGACCCGGCATCTCCAGGTGGAGGCCGGCATTTGCCGAGGCCACCGTGGACCTGGTGCCGAACCAGTCGCTCACCACAACCCCGTCAAAACCCCACTCGTCAACAAGGACGCCTGTGAGCATGTCGGCGTTCTCACATGCGTAGGCGCCGTTCACCCGGTTGTAGGCGGCCATGAGGCCCCAGGCGCCGGCCTCTGTCACCGCCATCTCGAAGGGCCTCAGGTAGACCTCGCGCAGCGCCCGTTCGGGCACCACGGAATCGATGGTGTTTCGCTCGAACTCGGAATCGTTGGCCACGAAGTGCTTGATTGTCGTACCGACGCCGCCGGCCTGAACGCCCGTGATGAAACCGACGGCGATGCTCCCGGTCAGGTGGGGATCCTCCGAGTAGCACTCGAAGTTCCGGCCGCCGAGAGGAGACCGGTGGATGTTCACCGTCGGGGCCAACAGCACGTGAAAACCCCTGGCACGGGTCTCCTCTGCAAGCGCCCGACCGAGGGCCTCAACCAGCGCCGGGTTCCATGTGGCACCGAGGGCCGACCCGCAGGGCAGGCACAGCGCAGGGGTGCCGGTTCCGAGAAGCCCGGTTCCCCGGGCTCCGTTGGGTCCGTCGGTGACCTTGAGGGCCGGTATGCCCAGCCTGTCGACCGGGTTGACGCTCCACATGTCGCGCCCGGTCATGAGAGCGGCCTTCTCGGCCGTGGTCATCTTCGAGAGAAGTTGTTCGATCCGCGCTGCGGCCCGGTCTGCCATGGCCGGCGCTCAGCGTTCTGGTGGCTCGGGGACCTTCACGCCCGGCGGGACCCGGGAGTAGTGGTCGTGCTCGGTTGTGAACCGTCCCCTTCCGCCTGTGATCGACCTCAGGTCGATGGCGTAGCGAAGGATCTCCGACGCCGGAACGGCTGCACTGATCACCTGTTCACCCCAGTCGCTGGGAATCGACCCCTGCACGGTCGCCCTCCTCGAGGACAGGTCGCCCATCACGTCGCCCAGGCACTCGGCCGGGACTGTGACCTCAATGGATGAGATGGGTTCCAGGACGACAGGCGTCGCCAGGGCAAGTGCTTCCTGGAACGCCAGGCGACCGGCCATCTTGAAGCTCATCTCAGAGGAGTCGACGGCGTGGTGCCTACCGTCAAACACCGTTGCCCGTACGTCGACGACCGGGTAACCGGCCGTGCCTCCGTGGGCCATCGCCTCGCGTATCCCGGCCTCGACGGCGGGGATGTGCTGCCTGGGGATCACCCCGCCCTTCACCTCGTCGACGAACTCGAAGCCCGAACCCGGAAGGGTCGGTTCCAGGCGGATTGAGGCGACCCCGAACTGGCCGTGCCCGCCGCTCTGCTTCTTGTACTTACCCTCGGCCGAGGCAGACCTGGTGATGGTCTCCCTGAACGGAACCCGTACGTCGTCGGTGTCGACCTTGACGCCGAACTTGCGGTCCAGCTTGGAGATGACGCTTCGCAGGTGTGACTCGCCGAGGCCGGACATCAGGGTCTGGTGGGTCTCGTCGTCGCGGTGCACGGTGAGCACCGGGTCCTCCTCGACGATCCGGTGGAGGGCATTGGCCAGCTTGTCCTCGTCGTTGCGGGTGCTTGCAGCCACGGCAACTGAGAGCACCGGGGTCGGGAAGCCGATCGGGGGAGCGACTGCCCGCCCTGCCCCTGAGAGCGTGTCGCCTGTGAGGGTCCCTGAGAGCTTGGCAACCGCACCTATGTCACCGGCAGGTAGCTGATCCACGTCAACCGACTCGCCACCCCGAAGCGACATGACCGACCGGAACCGCTCGTCGTCACCGGTTCGACCGTTGATGAGATGCAGGTCACGGCGCACTGTGCCGGTCAGGACCCTGAAGTACGACACGTGACCGAGGTAGGGGTCGACTGCGGTCTTGAACACCTGCAGGAGGACGTCGGTGGCAGGGTCAGGTTCGACGGTCGACTCCAACCCGGCAACGGTGACCTCGACCGGGGGCCGGTCGAGCGGAGAGGGGCCGACCTCGACTATGTAGTTGCACAGGCGGTCGACGGCAATCGGGATGGTGGCTGAGCCGCACACCACCGGAAACACGGTTCCTGCGGCCACACCGCGCCCCATGACCTGTTCAAGTTCGTCGAAGCTGGGCACCTCACCGTCGAGGTAACTCTCCAACAGGGCATCGTCGGCAACGACGATGTTCTCGATCAGTTCGGCGTGGATCGCCGCCTCGCGCTCCTCCATTTCGTCGGGAATTTCACCCAACTCGGCATGGCCGCTGTCGTAGATCCATGCCTTGTCCGTCAACAGGTCTGCGATTCCGTGGAACCCCTCGGCCTCACCGATCGGGATCTCCAAGGGTGCAACGCCGGCCCCGAAGGTGTTCTGCAGTTCTGCGAGCACCTTCTCGAAACTTGTGTATTCCCTGTCCAGCTTGTTGACGAAGATCAACCTGGGGAGGGAGCGGGCGGCAGCCTCACGCCACAGGTCGACGGTTGTGTGGTCGAGACCACTGGATGCGTCGACCACGAACACCGCCAGATCGGCTGCGGCAAGGGCGCCGATCGCCTCACCGGCAAAGTCGAATGCCCCGGGTGTGTCGAGCAGGTTCACCTTGTGGTCGTGCCACTCGAAGACGGCGAGCGCAGCACCTATCGAGTGGCCCGATTCCTTCTCCTCGGGGTCGTGGTCACAGACCGTGGAGCCGTCCTCAACCCGGCCGACCCTGGTCACGGCACCTGCCCGAAAGAGCATCGCCTCAGCGAGTGAGGTCTTTCCAGACCCCGGTGGGCCCACCAGGGCCACGTTTCGGATGCGGTCCGGCGAGAACGCCTTCACGGCAAACCCCCTTCGCCGACGGGAAGGTCTTGAACCCGGCCGTCGGCCTCGTCCGACTTGGGCGCCCGACCGTACTGCGCGGACAGCCCGTGCGCCATATGCGGGATACCTAATCCCTCACGGACGGCCGGGAGTGCCGGAGTGCCCGAGAAATACCCTCAGAACCGCGAAGCCCACCAGGCATCGAGGCGGGCTTCGAGTTCGGTACGTTCGAGATGACCTTCGGCCCGCTTTGCCTCGAGCAGAAAGGCGAGGGCCTCTCCGACCACCCGGCCGGGCGCTATTCCGAGGTGGGCCATCACGGCTGCACCGTCCATCTCGGGCCGCTCGGCGGCCAACCGGTCCGCCTCGGCGAGCACCGATATGCGCAGTTCCAGGTCGTCCATCGCCGACTGCACTGCGGCTGCCTTCACCTGGCTACGCGTCGTGCAGTCGCAGCGAATCATCTCGTTGAGGGTTCCGAGCAGCGGTCCAGCGTCCCTTGCGTAGCGCCGCACTGCCGAGTCGGACCAACCGTCGGAGTAGCCCTTGAACCGGCCCGACAGCCGGACCAGCTCGCTCACGTCGTCGACCACCTGTTCCGGGTAGCCGAGGGCCTCGAGTCGCTTGCGGGCCATCCGTGCCCCGACCACCTCATGGTGCCTGAAGGTGACCCCTCCGTGTTCAAAGGACCTTGTGCGTGGCTTGGCGATGTCATGGAACAGGGCGCCGAGGCGGATCGTGTTCTCGGGTCGGGTCTTGTTGACCACGGCGATGGTGTGGGCAAGGACGTCCTTGTGGCGGTGGATGGGGTCCTGTTCCATGGCCAGCAGCGGCAACTCGGGAACCAGGATCTCCATCTCCCCCGAACCGATCGATGCCCACAGGCCGGGAGCACAGTCGGGTTCGATGAGGATGGCGCTGAGGCGGTCGGCGCCCCCTGATCCGTCTGCCATGACGGCAAGTGTAGGGACCGGTTCGGCACCCCGACTGGCAGCATGGCCGACCGACCGGACAGACTCACGGCTACGACGAGGACCCGGACCATGGGTCAAAGTGGAGGGACCGCCATGAAGATCGGCATCGCATTCGCAAACGCAGGGCCGTTCGGTAGCGCCGAGGGAGCAGTTGCCCTGGGCACCAACGCAGAGGCGGCCGGGTTCGAGTCGGTCTGGACGGTTGAGCACGTCGTCTACCCGCATGACTACAAGTCGGCCTACCCGTACGACCCGAGCGGCAAGATGGCGATGGGACCTGACACCCCGCTGGTCGATCCCCTTATCTGGCTGACCTGGCTGGGGGCCAACACCTCGACCATCCGCCTGGGCACCGGCATCCTGATCCTGCCGGAACACGAACCTCTTGCCCTCGCCAAGCGGGTCGGAACCCTTGATGACCTGACCGGCGGAAGGGTGGAGCTGGGCATCGGCGTGGGGTGGCTCCGCGAGGAGTTCGATGCCATGGGGGTGCCGTGGGAACGTCGTGCCTCCCGAACCGATGAGTACGTGGCGGTGCTGCGCACCCTCTGGTCGGGAAACGGCGTCTCGTTCGACGGTGACTTCGTCTCGTTCAACGAGGTGTCCTCGAACCCCAAACCCGCCAACGGGACGGTACCGGTGGTAGTCGGTGGTCACAGCCATGCGGCAGCCCGGCGCGCCGGCCGCCTCGGTGACGGCTTCTTCCCTGCCGGCGGAGGCGACCTGGGTGAACTGCTGGCGACGATGCGTCAGTCGGCCGAGGAACACGGGCGCGATCCCGACTCCATCGAGGTGACAGGTAGCGGTGAGGGCCTTCTGGGAGACGACCCGGTGGGGGCGGCACAGGAGTTGACTGCGATGGGAGTCGACCGCGTGGTGGTCCCGGCATTCCTGTTCTGGGCCGACCCTGCGGGTTCGTTGGCCGAGTTCGGGGAGAGGATCGTGGCTCCCCTGTCGGGTATCTGAGCCACGAACAGGGCACCGGTTTCCGGCATGCGTGCCGTCGGGTCCCGCCTTCGGGCAGGCTTGTGGTATCCGACACCTGAGACGACTCCTGTGACCGGCCGATGACGGGCTGGATGCGCGACCCCCGTGACCGGCGCGGGCGCAGCGTGAGCTTTGGCCCGGCGTTCGGTGGCGGCCGTCGCCCCAGCTCACCCCCCCGGGGCGGGTTCGCCGAAATGCTGCTCGAACGACGCGGTCTGGTCGCGGGCCTCCTGGTGATCGCCTTCTTCGTCGTGGTGGCGATCGGCTCATCCGGACAGGAGGTGACCGAGGACGAACAGCTGGGCCTGACCGGTGTTGTGCAGGCCGCCATGATCCAGGCGGGCCTTCCGTCCGTTGAGGTTCAGGTCGAGGACTGGACCGTGATCCTCTACGGACGGGTGGCGTCACCCGAGCTGAAGGAGGCTGCCACCCGCGTGGCTCAGGCCCAGGCCGAGGTGATCGGCGTGGACAACAGGCTGATGGTGCCCGAGCCAGAAGTCGAGGAGGACGACGAACCCGAGGTTCCCGACCTGCCGGCCGCCCAGGCTGACCTCTTGTTGCAGGCCAGGTTGAGTGCTGCAGCGGCACACTCCCCGATCCGGTTTTCGAGTGGTGGCGACCGCATTACCGAGGAATCAGTGCCGACCCTCGACCTGATTGCCGGCTTCCTTGCGATGAATCCGACGGTTTCTGTCCAGATCATCGGGCATACCGACAGCGACGGCGAGGCCGGGGCCAACCTGGAGCTCTCGACGATCAGAGCCGAGGCTGTTCGGACCCAGTTGGTTGCCCGTGGCGCCGAGCCTGAGAGGCTCACAACCCTGGGTCTCGGCGAGACCGATCCGATCTCAGACAACCTCACCAAGGAGGGCAAGGGTCGGAACCGCCGAATCGAGTTCCTTGTGATCCCGGAGGGGCAGACCGGGCTGACCCGCCCGTCGATCAGCCTCGCCGAGGAGATCGGCGGCGAGCCCGTTGAGGCGGACCCGGTCGACGACACGCCGATTCCCACGACGATCCCATCGGGTTGAACTGTTGATCAAATACATCGGGTCCAAGAGGCGCCTGGTGCCGCTGCTCACCGACCTGTTCGTCCGTAGCGGTGCGTCATCTGCACTCGACATGTTCTCTGGAACCACCCGGGTGGCACAGGCCTTCAAGGAGCAGGGTGCACACGTCACCGCTGTGGACATAACCCGCTACGGCGAGGTGATTGCCGGATGCTACGTGGCAACCGATTCAGACCTCGTCGACCATGACCGGCTGACTGCCGAGGTTGAGCGCCTGAACAGCCTTGCTGGTCGCGCCGGCTACTTCACCGAGACCTTCTGTTGCGACGCCAGATATGTGCAGCCATTCAACGGCGAACGGGTCGACGCCATCCGCAACGACCTTGAGAGCCGCCACGATGATCCGCTCTTCCCTGTTCTGTTGACCAGCCTCATCGAGGCCACCGACCGGGTGGACTCGACCACGGGTGTGCAGATGGCCTACCTGAAGAACTGGGCACCGCGCAGCCACAATCACCTTGACCTCAGGGTCCCCCACCTGCTCCCAGGTCCCGGGGCAGTGGTCCGAGGAAATGCCGTCGACCTTGCTGCCGGGCTCGGGCCGTTCGACCTCGCCTACCTCGACCCCCCGTACAACCAGCACCGCTATATCGCCAACTACCACGTCTGGGAGACCCTGGTGGCATGGGACGCCCCGGAGCACTACGGAATCGCCAACAAGCGGGTGGAGTGCCGTGAGCCGTGTTCGTCGAGCCCGTTCAACCACAAGCCCCTGATGCCCGATGCCCTTCGACGGGTGATCGCCGACGTGGACGCACGCATCGTGGTGCTCTCATACAACAACGAATCCTGGCTGGGCCTGGACGAGCTGATCGACGCATGTTCCGATCGCGGCCACACGGCGGCCCTGGCATTCGAGTCCGGCCGCTACGTGGGCGCCACCATCGGCGTCCACAACCGTGAGGGCCGCAAGGTCGGCACCCCGGGGCGCCTCAGGAACCTGGAGTACGTGCTGGTGGCCGGCCCCGAGGACGTCGTCGAGTACATGGTCACGCCCTACGGCGGAGCACGGGTAGCAGACGCTGCGTGAGGTTGCGGGTGACGCTGCGGCCGACAACCCGGCTCAGATGCTGCGAGACTGGCAGGGTGAGCGACATCGTTGAAGCCGCACCTTCCGGGTCCACCACCGACCTGCCACCCGCACCGACCTGGCTGGGTGTCCACCACCTGGCAATGGTGACACCCGACATGGACACCACGGTTCGCTTCTATGCGGGCGTGCTGGGCATGCCCCTTGTGGCCACCCTTAGGGCCGGCCCCATGCGCCACTACTTCTTCGACCTGGGCCCGGGGAACACGATCGCCTTCTTTGAGGTGGAGGGTGCTGAGACCTTCTTCAAGCCTGCTGGTGCAAGAACCTCCCGGGCCATCCAGTTCGACCACGTTTCGTTCGCAGTCGATGACGAGGCGGCCCTGGTGGCACTCCAGAACCGACTCGTGGCAGCCGGGACCGAGGTCACACCTGTCGTCGACCACACGGTGCTGCGGTCCATCTACTTCCACGATCCCAGCGGCATAGCGCTGGAGGCCTCGTGGTGGACCGTAGACACGGACGCCCTGGCGTTCAATCCCGATGACAGCCTGCTGTTCGCCGACCCGGATCCGGTGCCCGCTGTTGGCGAGTTGGCCACAGGCGGCCTCAGTTCGGTTCCCCCCACTCGACTGCGTTGAGGGACCCGCTGACCGCCATCGGGTCACGGGTCACGGGTCACGGGTCACCAATATCTGCTTCCAGTCGACGGCGGGTGTCACCCGGTGAGACACCCGGCCCTGCCCCTCCCCTGATCCAGCGGTAATGTCCCCATTCCCCGTCAGGAGCACATCCATTGACCAGTCAATTCGAGCCGCTGATCGGAGCCGATCTGGGCGTGAGCCGGTGGTTCGATACCACTCAGGCCGATGTGGACGCCTTTGCGGAGGTCGTGGGAGACCGCGGCTGGATCCACAATGACGTCAAGGCCTCTGCTGCGGGCCCCTACGGCGGAACCCTCCTCCAGGGCTTCTTCATGCTGGGCTGTCTCCACCGCATGGCCCGCGACATGGACCTGCCCACCGAGGGTGTGCTCAACCGATTCAACTACGGGTTTGACCGGGTCCGATTCGTCAGCCCGGTACACACCGGAACCCGGATAAGGGGACGCTTCAGGATCACCGGAGTTGAGACACGGGACGGTGGAGACGACCTGGTCCGGACGAATGCCGTGGTCGAGGCTGAGGGCTACGAGCGCCCCGCCCTCGTAGCCGACTGGTTGTTCTATGTCAGATACACCTCCTGAGGGTGATCTGGTCGCTCCGGTACTCGACCGGATCGACGCGTACATCGACCACTGGGTCGCCCTGGCACCGGACGCCGAGTTCCTGATCGACGGTGGCCCAACGCTCACCGGGCGACGGCTGACCTGGTTCGACACCCGCCGCGAGGTGGACCTCGTCGCCCGGGCACTCATTGGCGCCGGGTTGGAGAGGGGTGACCGGGTCGCGTACCTGGCTGACAGCCGCCTGGACTTCTTCGTCCACTTCCTGGCGGCGACCAGCGTTGGCATCATCTGGCAGGGTCTGAACCCCGGGTACACGTGGGACGAGTTGCTCTACGTGGTAGCGGACGCGGGTCCCCGCATCGTCTTTGACGGCACGGTACCGGGTGCCGAGAGCCCTGTGCAGCGCCTCGTCGCAGAGGTTGACGATGTGGAACGGGCGATAGCCGTTGACGGCCCCGGCTGGAACGCCTTCATTGACCTGGGGAAGTCGGTGGACGCTGAGGTCCTCGCCGATCGGCGAGAGGCGGTGGAGCCGCTGGACCCCGCCTTCATCGTCTACACCTCAGGCAGCACCGGACGGCCCAAGGGTGCCCTGTTGACCCACCGGGGAGTCTGCTACTGCGGCGTGACCGGATCTACCGCCAGGGGGGCCGCTGGGGGGAAGATCATCTGCAACCTGCCGATCAACCACGTCGGTTCGGTGAGCGACATCTGTTGTCGCAAGATGATCGGCGGTGGGCCCATCGTGTTCCAGGAGCGCTTCAACGCCGGCGCCATGCTCGCCCTCGTCGAGGCCGAGAAGGTCCGGGTCTGGGGTGGCGTGCCGACCATCTTCCAGATGTGTGTCGCCCACGACGACTTCGGGTCGGCCGACCTGTCGAGCATCGAACAGATCGCCTGGGGTGGTGCCGCCATGCCTGCGCCCGTCCTGGAACGCCTGCTCCTCGCTACGGGCGCCGACCGCTGCACCACGGGCTACGGGATGACCGAGACCACCGGCGGGGTGATGTGCACCCTCGAGGGCTCCGACATCGAGGTCCTCACCACGACCGTTGGCGCACCGATTCCGGGCCACGAGTACCGGATCGTCACAGACGATGGTCGAGAGGCCGCGACAGGTGAGCCCGGTGAGATCCGGGTCAGAGGCGACTGGATGATGGCCGGGTACTGGAATCGCCCAGAGGCCACCGCCGAAACCATCGACGACGAGGGCTGGCTGCACACCGGCGACCTGGCCGTTCTGCGCTCCGACGGCAACATCTCGATTGTCGGAAGGCTTTCTGAGATGTTCAAGTCCGGCGGCTACAACGTCTACCCAAGGGAGGTGGAGCTGTGCCTCGAGGAGCACCCATCCGTGCAGATGGCTGCCGTGGTGTCGGTTCCAGACCCGCTCTTTGACGAGGTCGGCCATGCATTCGTCGTGGCACCGGGTGACACGGACGCGGATGACCTGCTGGCGCACTGCCTTGGGAGCCTTGCCAGGTACAAGGTGCCGAAGGAGTTCCACATCGTGGATGGGTTCCCGATGCTTGCCGTGGGAAAGGTCGACAAGAAGGCCCTCAGGTCCAGGGGCAGTCAGTGAGGTTCGCTACCGCGGCCCTGCTCCTCGTGCTGCTCGCCGCCTGCGCCGGCGAATCCCAGCCGGCCGACACGTCTGTCAGCGGCGGGCCGACGACCGCTGCAGCAGATAGACCCGAAATCGCCACCCTGCCGGTGGACCCTGCGGTCACCATCGGGCGGCTCGACAACGGACTCACCTACTACCTGCGCTCCAACGATGCACCCGGTGCCAGCCTGGAGTTGCGTTTGGTGGTCGCCGCAGGCTCCCTCGAACAGGAGATGACGGGTTCGGGAGTCGCACACTTCCTCGAGCACATGCTCTTCAACGGCACCACCGACTACCCGGGCAACGACCTGGACGACGCGCTCCAGACCCTCGGCATGCAGGTCGGCGCCGACGTGAACGCCTACACGAGTTGCGAGGCGACCGTGTACGGGTTGACGGTGTCGCTGGACAGCCCCGAACACGTCGAGGTGGCGTTTGACGTGCTGGACCAGTGGGCCACCGCGGCCACCCTGGAACCGGACGCCGTTGTCAGCGAACGGGGTGTGGTGCTCGAGGAGTACCGGACCACCGAGACCACCGAGGGGATCATTGCGGCACGCTTCGACGAGGCCTACACAGAGGGATCCGTGTACGAGGGCTGCGACCCGATCGGCACCGAGGGGGCGATCCTGGCTACCGATCCGGTGGACCTGGTCCGCTTCTACGACCGCTGGTACCGGCCCGACCTCATGGCCGTGATCGCCGTCGGGGACCTGCCGGTGGACCGCATGGAACGTGAGATCACCGACCGCTTCAGCGACAACGTCGCAAGGTCGGACAGCCCCGAGCCCCGGGCCCGACAGGCTGGGCTGATCACCGGGGTGGTAGCCGAGGTGGTGGTGCACCCGGATGCACCCAGCCCCTTCGTGTCGATCGACTACAGCCTGCCCAACCGGGAGGCCGGCACACCTGGGGGCGAGCGCAGCTCCCTTCTGGACAGCCTTGTTTCGACCCTCGTACAGTCTCACCTGGACGAACAGATTGCGGCCGGGACCCTCCCCGTGGTTAGACCCTTTGCCGTGAACTTCACCTACACCGACGAGTTGAGGTTCATGGGCTTCAACTACGCGGCGGAGGACGAAGCCGCATCGGTTACAGCCATGCTGGTGGAGCTACGGGGGCTTGCCGGCCGTGGTTTCGCACCTGAGGCTGTTGAGAGAAACAAGGCGGCGTTCGCCAACGCCCTGGACCAGGCCCTGGCCATGGAGGCCACGCGGCAGGACCACACGTTCGCAGCCGCCTACGTGGAGCACTTCCTCTTCGGAGCCGACATAGGCGAGGCGACGGCCCGGCACGACCGTCAGATCGGGGTTCTGATGTCGATCACGGCCGATGAACTGTCTTCGTACTTCGCCACCACGTTCGAACAGGCGGCCCCGTTGGTGCTCGTGGTCGGCCACGATCCCGCAGACCTGCCGTCCACTGCCGAGTTGGAGGCCGCCGTCGACAACGGCCTGACAGGCACGACGAGCACCGAGACGGCGGCTCCGACAGGCACTGTCGAGTTCCTCATGGAGTCGCCGGCGGCCGTGGACCCGGTCGCCGTGAACCGGATTCCGGCTCATGGAGCAGTCGAGTACGTGTACGGGAACGGGGCGAAGGTCATCTTCATCAGGTCCGACATCTCCGAGGGCCAGGTCGACCTCTGGGCCGAGTCCCAGGGCGGCTGGACGTTGCTGACACCGGGCAGTTCGGCCCTGGTCGACAAGGCAACCGGGGCGGTCGACCGGAGCGGGGTAGCGGACCTGAGTGCCCTGGAGGTCGAGGCGTTCCAGCAGTCGGAGGGAGTCTGGCTGGCCTCCATGATCGACGAGACCACCGAGGGGTTCATGGGCTCGGCCCGCAGCACCGACCTGGAGGACCTGTTTGCGCTGCTCCACCTCAGGATCACTGCGCCTCGCGTTGACAAACCGGCCTTTGGCGAGGCCCTGGAGGCGATTGCCAGCGAACAGCGCTCAGCCGAGGCCGACCCCTACGCGGCCTCGTCGGTCCAGTTGGCTGACGCCAGGTACGGGGGTGACGCCTACTTCAGGCCGTACCCCGATGACGCCCAGACCAGGGAATTCTGGCCTGGAGGTGCACTTGCACTGTTCGAGAGTCGCCTTGGCGAAGTCGACGACCTCGTTATCGCAGTCGTCGGCGACACCGATGAGAATACCGTGGGGAGCCTGGCAGACCGGTACGTGGGCACCCTTCCGGCGGGGCCTTCAGACACCTGGGCCGCTCTCGCGCCCGAACCTCCAGCTGGCGTCGTCACGCGGACGGTAAGTGCCGGAGCCAACGAGGCATCGGCAGGCTTCGAGCTCCTGGTAGTGACGGAGTTGCAGCCGACCGAGGAGATGCTGGCCGCTTCGAGGGTGCTCGAGAGGATCCTGCAGTCACGCCTATTCACGACACTCCGGGAGGAGATGGGCCTGTCCTACGGAGGTGGTCAGGTGTTCATCGACCTGGCTGAGCACCCGCTTCCCCTGGCTGAGGTGTTCGTGAGCGTCGACGGCAACCCCGAGGGCATCGGCGAACTTCATGCCAGGACCCTGGCCGAGATGGCGGACCTGGCTGTGTCCGGTCCGGATCCGGACGAGTTCGAGCGTGCCAGGGCCACGGTGCTGACCGACCTCGACTTCGTGACGAACGGTGATCTCCTTGAACGCCTGGTGGCATGGGGCCGCAGCGGCGGAGAGGACTCGGCGACCCTTACCGACCGGTACGAAGAGGTGTACCAGATCACGGTCCAGACGGTCACAGAGGCGGCGGTGCTCCTGCTTCCCGAGGATCACCGGATCGAGGTCTTCCGTATGCCCGGGGGCAGGATGCCCTGATGGGCGTAGGAAATGGCGACGACCGGAACAGCCGGTTTCCCCAGGGCGCGACGTTGAGGCTTGAGGACCTCGACGGTTCGGATGCACACCGACTGTTGGCCTCCCTGCGCATCGCCGCCGGCCACGAGCGACACCTCACCCACTTCAGCATCGCCCCGATCGACACCGTCGCTGTCGCCCATGTTGTCGGCCAGCTCGGAACGATATTCACGCAGTCGGACGTCATCACCCGGCTGAGCGGGACACCAAAGGACGCCGCCGACGAGGTCATGGGGGGCACTCCTGGCCGGGCTCCGTGCCAGAGCCGACGATCCCACATAGACGAATGCCTCCAACCGGCACGACCTGTTCCAGCGTCGCCTGAGGTCGCCCACCGCTGAGAGCGGAGTTGCCCTGGACTGGTTCAATGCCAGATCCGCCAGCGCCTGGCTCAGCGCCGGCGGCCCGACCGCGTTCCAACCCCATCGGGGTACCTCCTGCATGCCTGAGGAACGGCCTCAGTAGCCTTACAACCACCTGGATAGCGGCGACCGGCCATTTCGCGCCACGAACCGCACCACCCAAGCCCTCGTAGCTCAGTCGGATAGAGCGACCGCCTCCTAAGCGGTAGGCCACAGGTTCGATTCCTGTCGAGGGCGCAACTTCTTGAAGGACACCATGACCGAAACCAGCAGCCCAGACCCGACAACACCCGCCTGGTACACGGCCGCCATGGCAGTGCCGTACACGGACCGGACAGTCAGCGTTGGCGGCGTTGACATCCACTACCTGGTCTGGGGCGAACCCGGGTCTCCGGGCCTGGTATTCGTCCACGGTGGCGCCGCCCACGCTCACTGGTGGACCCACATCGCCGCCCAGTTCGCCCGCGTCTACCGGATAGCGGCGATCGACATGTCGGGCCACGGCGACAGCGACAGGCGCGACAGGTACTCACTGGAGAGTTGGTGCGCCGAGATCGTCACGGTCGCCGAGGACGCCGACATGGCCGGCCCGCCTATCGTGATCGGCCACTCCATGGGTGGCTTCGTGGCCCTCGCCACGGCTGCCACGCGCGGTGACCAGATCGCCGGGGCGGTGATCCTGGACTCACCGGTGCGCAAGCCGGACCCGGAGATGGAGACCACCACCCGCAGCCAGTTCGCCAACCCCAAGGTGTACCCGGACAGGGAAGCCGCCATCGCCCGCTTCCGGACCGTGCCCGAACAGGTGCAATGTGAGCCCTACGTCATGGCCCACGTCGCAGCCAACTCCCTTACGGAGGTCGAAGGCGGCGTCACCTGGAAGTTCGACCCCCGCATCTTCCTGTCGCCACGCTCCACTGCCAACGAACTTCTCCGCCAGGTGACCTGTCGCATTGCCCTGTTCCGGGCCGAACACGGCCTCGTCACCGCCGACATCGGCGCCTACATGTACGAACAGCTGGGCCGGGTGGCGCCCGTCATCGAGATACCACTCGCCGGCCACCACATGATGCTGGACCAGCCACTGCTGGTTGTCACGGCCCTGCGGACCCTCCTCGCCGACTGGGAGCACTCGGTCCCCTTCGAGCGGGCCTGAAGGCCACACCCGGCCGCAGGACCGGGCACGAACGAACTGCGGTGCGCCCGCTACCGTGCGGCCCCATGACGATGCACCTGTTCGACACGGCCCGCGACGAGGTCGTTCCGTTCGAACCGGGCCCGACGGTCACCATGTACGTGTGCGGCATCACCCCCTATGACGCCACCCACCTGGGGCACGCCTTCACCTACCTGACCTTTGACCTGGTGATCAGGCGCCTCGAGGACCTGGGCCACGAGGTGCGCATGGTCCGCAACGTCACCGACGTCGACGACTCCATCCTTGGCAAGGCACGGGCGCTCGGCGTGGACTACCTGGAGCTGGCCGCCAGCGAGGTCGCCAGCTTCCACGAGGACCTCGCTGCACTCGACCTTCGACCCGCTGTCGCCGAACCCAGGGCCACCGAATCCATCCAGTCCATGCTCGACCTGATAGGCCGCCTCGAAGTGGCAGGACACACCTACACCGTCAAGGGAACAACCTTCTTCGACGTCTCCACCTGGGACGGGTTCGGGTCGGTGTCCGGCTACGACGAGTCCACCATGGTCGCCTACGCCGCCGAACGCGGCGCCGACCCCGACGACCCCCGCCTGCGGAACCCACTGGACTTCATCCTCTGGCAGGCCAGCGCCGACGACGAGCCGTATTGGGACTCGCCATTCGGCCCGGGCCGGCCCGGCTGGCACATCGAGTGCTCGGCAATGGCCATGGCCGAACTAGGGCAGACGATCGACATTCACGGAGGTGGCGACGACCTGGTGTTCCCCCACCACGAGTGCGAGGAAACCCAGAGCGGCGCCGCAAACGGTGCCCCCCTGGCACGCCACTGGATGCACGTTGCCATGGTCGCCTACGAGGGAATCAAGATGTCCAAGTCGCTCGGCAACCTGGTGTTCATCCGCAACCTGCGCCACCTCCACGATCCGAGGGCAATACGCCTGTCCCTCCTGGGCCACCACTACCGGGCCGGCTTTGAATGGTTCGACCACGACATAGACGACGGTGTCACCCGCCTCGACCGCCTGATCGCCGCGTCTGCCCGACCGACCGGGCCCGACCCGGCACCCACGCTTGCAACGATCAGGAACGCCCTCGACGACGACCTCAACACGGCCGCTGCACGCGATGCCCTCGACATGCTGGCCGGAGCCATCCTGGCCGGGGCCGGCAATGACCCAGCGTCGGCGGCGGGCCTGGCCGAAGCCGCCGGCCTGCTCGGCATCCGCCTCGATGAGAGTGTGCCCGAGTCCTGGGTGCGGACAACCTGATCTGCGGCAGGCACCCCCACTCCCGGGCCACCTTCCGCGTATCCTGACCCGGTGCTGCGCTTCACCGACAACCTCACCGGCGACAAGACCGAGTTCGTCCCCCGCGACCCCGGGAAGGCATCTGTCTACTGGTGTGGGCCGACCGTCTACGACCTGCCACATCTGGGCCATGCCCGCAGCACCCTGGCCTTTGACGTCCTGGTCCGCTACCTGCGCTGGTCCGGTTACGAGGTCTGCTCAGCGTCCAACATCACCGACATAGACGACAAGATCATCGCCAGGGCCGCTTCGGAGGGGTCTACCGAGCCCGAGTTGGCAGCCCGTTTCGAGAAGGCGTTCATCGACCAGATGGACCTCCTCAACATCGCCCACCCCGATCTACGCCCCCGGGCCACCGAGTACCTGGAGCAGATGATCGCGGTGGTTGCCGATCTGGTCGATAGGGAGATGGCCTACACGACCGACTCCGGCGTCTACTTCGCAGTTGACCGCCTGCCCGAGTACGGCGCCCTTGTCCACCGGTCTGTCGAGGACCTGCGCGAGGGGGCTGGTGCACGCGTCGACGTCGACGACGACAAGGCCGACCCCTTGGACTTCGCCCTCTGGAAGGCAGCCAAGGAGGGTGAGCCGTCCTGGGATTCACCGTGGGGGCCGGGTCGCCCCGGCTGGCACATCGAGTGTGTCGCAATGTCTCTCGACCTGTTGGGCGACGGCTTCGACATTCACGGTGGCGGCGACGACCTCATCTTCCCCCACCACGAGAACGAGCGTGCCGAGGCCCTCGGCTGCGGGCGTGCGTTCGCCAACCACTGGGTGCACAACGGCATGGTTCAGGTAGGCGGCGAGAAGATGTCCAAATCGTTGGGCAACTTCACCACCCTCGTTGACCTTCTTGAGGCCTGGGACCCAAGGGCCCTCCGGCTCCTGGTACTGCAGACCCACTACCGGCGCACCATGGAGATCGGGTCCGACACGCTCGACCAGGCGGCGGCTGCACTGGGACGCCTCGACACCTTCGCCGACCGGGCGGCACAGGCCGACCTCCCTGCATCCACACCGGACCACGCCGTCGTGGAGCGGTTCCGCTCGGCCATGGACGACGACCTTGGCACGCCTGCAGCGGTGGCGGTGCTCTTCGACGCCGTGCGAGACGCCAACAGGGCCATCGACATCGAGGACCACGCCGGCGCAGCCGCTCTTGCCTGTGCAGTGACGACCCTGGCGTCCGTGCTCGGCCTAGACCTGGGTTCCCGCGGGTCGACCACCCCTGACCCTGAGGCCACTGAGATCGACGGCCTTGTGGCAGACCGGAGCGCAGCAAAGGCTGCCGGTGAATACGCCGATGCCGACCGCATCCGCGACGTCCTCACCGCCCGCGGCATCCAACTGGAGGACAACCCTGCCGGCACCACCTGGCGCAGGGCCTGAGACCTCAGGACACCTCAACCAGCCAGGTACTCCTCGCGCAGCACGCGTCTCAGGGTCTTGCCGGCCACGTTCACCGGGAAGGCGTCGACGGCGTAGACCACGCCCACCTTCTGATAGCGGGCCTCGACCCGCTCGTTCACCCATGACATGACCTCGGCAGGGTCGACCGGCCCGTCGAGCACCACGGCCGCCACCGGCTGTTCACCCCACTGTGGGTGGGGCACGCCGAACACGGCCACATCCCGGACCGATGGGTGCGCCACGGCAAGCTCCTCGATGTCGCGGGGATAGACGTTGACGCCGCCCGAGATGATCATGTCCTTCTTGCGGTCCACCAGGTAGAGGTAGCCGTCCTCATCAAGTCGCCCAAGGTCCCCGCTGTGGAGCCAGCCATCACGGATCGCCTCGGCGGTCAGATCCGGGCGCTTGTAGTAGCCGGGCATCAGGACCGGGCCACGGCCAACGATCTCACCCACCTCGCCGACCGGTACGTCGTTGCCGTCGTCATCCACGATCCTCAGCTCGTAGAGAGGCGGAGGTACCCCGACCGACCCCAACTTGGAATGCGGCGCATCACGGTCTAGCACTGTGCAGAGACCCTCGGTCAGGCCGTAGACCTCGTAGAACCGCTTCGGCATGCGACGCACGAGCTCCTCCTTGTGCTCCAGGTGCAGCGGCGCACCAACTGTCAGGACCATCTCGAGAGAGGGGATGTGGTCCTCGTCGAAGCGGGGATCGGCCAACAGGTGGATGATCTGGGAGGGCACCAACACCGCATGGGTCACGTCGTTGGCGATCATCACGTCGATCAGCTCCGCCGGATCGAATGCCTCCATGAGCACGAAGGTGCAACCCATGTACATGGCCGGCATGAGCGTCAGGAACGCCCCGTTGAACACGAGCGATCCCGAATGGACCGCAACGCTCTCAGGGTGGATCCGACAGCCGGTTGCGTGACCGGTTGCATACGCCTTGCGTATTCCGTGGGTGTGCACAATCCCCTTCGGCAGCCCGGTCGTACCGCTGGAGTAGATGATGTTGTAGAGGTCGTCGTCGGTCAGGTCGGCTGCACGAACCGGTTCGGGTGGCTCGACAGACGTGTCTGGATACCGGCGGTATCCATCCGCCTCTCCGTCAACCAGGAAGAACCGGTCCCCTGCCACGTTCACAAGCTCCGAGCGAACCGGTTCAAGGTGTTCGACCATGCGCCGCATCGTGACAACGGCCACGGCATCGGAGTCGTTGACCAGCGTTGTCAGGCCGCTACCGCGCAGCATCGGGCTGAGCGGAACAACGACGAACCCGGCCTTGGCGGCTGCGTGGTACATCTCGAGCACCTCGAGGCAATTGTCGAGGATGAGGGCCACCTTGTCGCCCGCCCCCATGCCCTCATCCCTGAGCTGGTGGACGAGGCTGTCGACCCTGCGGCGCAACTCGGCCCAGGTGACCTGCTGTCCGTTGAAGACCAGGGCCGGGTGGTCGGGACGGTAGGCGGCGTGCCTGTCAAGCAGGGTGTTCAGGGGCATCAGGTCACCGACACGGTCCGGTCAGTTCCGGGGAACCTCGGACCAAGGGAGTTCCTTGTCGACCCGGACATCGCCGGGGAGGCCCAGGACCCGCTCGCCCAGGATGTTTCGCATCACCTCGGAGGTGCCGCCCTCGATGGTGTTGGCCCTGGCACGCAGGAAGGCGTACCTGATATGCGAGTCGGGACCGCGCAGGCCGTCGGGCCGCTTGCGCTCGTAGCCGGCCTCGTAGAGCATCCCGCCTGCGCCGATTACATCCATGCAGGTCTCGTAGATGTGCTGGTTCATCTCGGCAGACATCAACTTGGTGACAGATCCCTCAGGGCCGGGGTTCCCGCCGCGGCTGGCCTCTCTGGCCCGCCAGTTGGTCAGCCGCAGGGCCTCGGCCTGAACCCACAGGTCCGCAACCCGGTCCCTCAGGACCGCCGCTGTCACGGGATCCAGGCTGTCCCTTGTCTCGGTCCAGATGTTGACGAGGTCCTGGATGGGTCCCGAACCCTTCTTGGGCACACCGCCGCCGAGAGCCACCCTCTCGTTCATGAGCGTGGTCACGGCTGCGCCCCAGCCACCACCAACGTCACCGAAGACGTTGTCGTGGGGAATGCGGACGTCGGACAGGAACACCTCGTTGAACTCGGCCTCACCGGTGATCTGGTGCAGCGGCCTGACCTCGACGCCGGGCGATTCCATGTCAAGAAGGAAGTAGGTGAGGCCCTTGTGCTTGGGTTGGTCGGGGTTGGTTCGGGCCACGAGCATCCCCCACCGGGAGACATGGGCGAGGGTCGTCCAGACCTTCTGGCCGTTCACGATCCACTCGTCGCCGTCCCGTTCTGCGCGGGTTGACAGGCCGGCAACGTCGGAACCCGAGCCGGGCTCGCTGAACATCTGACACCAGATCTCCTCGCCGGTGAACATCGGCCGGAGCAGGCGCTGCTTTTGCTCATCGGTCGCATACGTGAGAACAACCGGACCGCCCATACCGATGCCGATCGGATTGATGAGCAGGTCGTTGTAGGTGACCCCGGCCGAACGCAGTTCAGAGTCGACAGCCGTCTGGAGGCGCCGGCTGGAGAGACCCAGCCCGCCGAGACCCTCTGGGAACTGGACCATGGCGAGGCCCCGGTCGAACTGGGCACCCCTGAACTCGAACTGGTCGACCTGATCGGGGGGCACGTCCTCGACCAGCTGCATTGCAAGGGCTCGGACCTCTGCTTCTGTCAGTTCGGGCATCTGCGGCTGCTCTCTGGTTCAGGGTCTGTGGGCCGACGGAAAACCTACCAAGAGGTCGTCGTCAGGAAGAATCCGGGACAACTCGACCGCAACGACCTCAGGACGGGTCGCGGAGTGCGTAGAGGTGCCCGTCACGTGATCCGACGTAGATGGTTCCGTCCCAGACCGCAGCCGACGACTCCACACAGACTCCCGTTGGAACCTCCCAGATCTGTGTTGGCACGGATCCGGCTTCGGAAAGGTCGAACGCACGCACTGTGCCGTTGCAGTCTCCTATCACCATCACATCGTCGACGATGGTGGGAGACGACCAGACAGGGCCGGGAATCTCCAGCCTCCAGCGCACCTCTCCGTCTGCACGCGAGATTCCGAGGACCTCGCCGTCGGCCGTCGGGACAACCACGAGGTCGCCGTAGATGGCCGGGGTGGCCCACACGCCGGTGCCGACCTTCGTGTGGGCCTCCACGGCCCAGACCAGCGGGTCGTCGGGCCTCGACGGATCCAGCTTCAGGATCTGGCCCAGTTCCAGCGAACGCACGGTTTCCCGCTCGTACTCGACCCCGACGTAGAGCATCCCGTCATCGTCGGGCACGAGCGTCGCGTCGACGTCGTCTCCCACCCAGAAACGGAACACACGCGTCGGTTCGACGCCATCGGCCAGGCCGGCGATGTCCCAGCCCTGCACCAGACCGCCGGAGTTGGCGAAGTAGAGGGTGTTCCCCACAATCAGGGGCGAGTTCTCAATCGAGACGTTGGAATCAACCTCGGCCAGGAGGTCGTCGTCCCAGCCTGCGACGTCCCACACCAGTTCCGGGTCTACAGCGACGTGGCCATCGTCGTCGTAGGAGCGGTTCAGGCGAACCACGTGGAAGCGGCTGTTCTCTCCGCCCTCGAAGAGGTGGTCATCGAGCACAAGGGGTGAGGCGTCCCAGTCGTTGTTCCACATTCTGGGTCCGGTGTCATCGGCGTCGAGCCCCCACAACTCGGTGGGCCTCGCCCGGTCGATGGCCAGGATCCTCAGCCTGTCATCGCGTGAGCCCACGTACACGAGCGGGTATCCGTCGGGGTCCACGGTCACGGACCCCTTGATGATGTCAGCCGTGGCGAAGTCGGGAATGATCTTCTCGCCGGTTCCGCCGTCGAGGAAGTGGACCCTGGCGTCGAATGCCCCGAAGACGACCCAGGTGCGGCCCTGCCTCTCAAAGACCGCCGGTTGGCCGGTCCAACCCATGCCGCACCACTCCTGTTCCACCCCGGCGACGCTCGACATGGAACACATCTGTCCCTCTGTCGGAAAGCGCCAGGCCACGGCCGGGTCGGTTGGCACCGGGCCGGTGCCGTGCCACCGGCGCGTGGGGGAACCCCTGAAGGTCAACACTCCGGGCACGATGTCGCCCCAGGGATCACCCATCGATGCCGGATCAACCCATCCGTCGTAGGAGACCCGGGAAACGGGCGTAGCCACTGGGGCCAACGTGGGAGGCGGTGGGCTGGTGGTGGCCAGTAGCGGCGCGCTGGAAGAAGGTGACGGAAGTGTCGTGGTCGGGTGCAGCGTCGAGGTCGTAACCGTTGTCGGTGCAGCCGGCGGACCCGACTGGTCGGGCACTGTTGCCGTTGTGTCAACGGTCTCCACAGGCGGAGTTGTCGAAGTCGGCCAGACCAGCGTTGCTCCCAGCAGCAGGGTGAACAAGGCAACGCCAACCGCAGACAACACCCACCGGAATCTGGTCATGTCAGGCAGCCCGGTCCGGGCGCTCTGTCCGGCCGAGAGGTCGGTTCAGGCGATGTGTTCGGGCTCGTGGGGCCCGAGCGACAGTTGCTCGTCGTCGTACTCGTCGAGGTGCTCACGCTGGTCCCAGTCTGTGTCATCGGACGGGAACGCGTCGACCACCTCGGCATCGCCCCGGTCGCCGGCCGGAGACTCCGAGGTCGAAGGGTGACGGTCGACTCCGAGAAAGGCGCGGGCCAGCAACGGCATCTCGGCCGGCTCGGACACGTGGGGCTTCTCGGGTCTGGCCAGATCCAGGGGATGTACGGCGGCGTCGACCGACCGGACCTGTTGAGGAGCCCTGCCCGGCTCGTTGCCACGCTGAAGCGCTGTGACCGAGGCCTCCTGACGTGTGTCCTCACTACCCAGACCCGCCTCGGACTCTTCCGGAGGTGGCCGATCAGGAAATACCAGGAGGCTGGCATCGGAACGCTCATCGATCAGGGCCCAACCCCTGGGTGCACGCATGCGGTCCATGTGGACCGCACAGAGGACAACCCGACCCGGGCCATCGACCTCGGCGAGGTCGCGGATGGTGAAGCTGAGTTCGACTGCGTTCATCTCGACCAGCACGGAGGCAGAGCCCGTGCAGGCGGACCGCATACACAGGTGCCGCATGACCGAAACGGTAGTTCCGCGAACCCGACGGATCGGGGACACCCAGCGACCAGGCGGCGGTCCCTGCGACCTGACCGGTCACCTGATGTAGGCGCCTCCCGACACGGCAGCCTCCATCACGGCGGCAACGTCGACGACACGTGGGCCGTCCCGCCGCACCGTCAGCACCGCGTAGGTCCCATCCACCAGGCGGCGCTTGCGCTCGCCGTCGAAGGCCAACAGGACGGGTCCATCGATGCGGACCTCCTCACCAAGATCCAGTCGGCGAACCTCAGCAAGGCCCAGGTTGTCGAAGTGGCCGGGAGCGGTCGGCGCCCGCACGACAGTCGGACAGCCTTGCGCCGAACTGAACCGGAGTAGCAGCCCGGCATCATCTGATGACGACACCGGGTGCACCCGGCCACCGACGCCGGCGAAGCCGATCGACATCGGGTCCGCCCTGGTGAGAACCGCCAACACCAGCGTCTCCGGGTTGAACAGTTCGAACGAACCCACGTACGGGTCGTCGACAGCGACAGCGTCGATCAGGGCCATGTCGTTGAGCGGCTGTTCGGCACCGGGACCATCGACTGTGAGGCGTACCACCTTGGCGGGCAACGAGACCTCGTCGACGTCGCACACTCCGCAGGCCAGGTGTCCTGCGGCCGAGCCGGCGACCGTCGCCTCGACGAACACGGGAAAGGCGTTGTTGGTTCCCGTGGACACGGGGATCACGGGAATGTCCCGCCAGGCCCTCGCAGCTGCCCGGTTGGTTCCGTCGCCGCCCAGCACGACAACCACGGCGGCATCGCTCTCCCTCATGGCGGAGACAGCCGAAACGGTGTCCTCCTCGGTGAAGACCCTCGGCTCGTCCACCCAATCGAGGGTGATGCCCCGGATCGTCTCGGTGGCCCGCCGCACAATGCCGTGTGGGTCCTCCTGGACCACGAAGCGGTCCGCTCCCGCCTCCATCGCACCCAACACGACCCTGCGAACGACGTTGGCCTTGGCCTCGACGGTCACGTTGGCTGCTGCCGACACGGCCCGGCGCACGTCGGTACCCGCTCGCGGGTTTACGACAATTCCAATGGGGGCACATCCAGCCGGCACGGCCAACGACCGTACCGGCAGCCGCTGCTGGGCTCGCAGCGGGCCCGCAATAGGTTCACCGTCAGATGACCGACGACACCGACAGGCCTGACACCAGCCTTGGGGCACGGCGGGAAGCGCTCAGGCAGAGACCCGACTACCCGAGGCTCGTCCTGATAGTGGCCCTGTTCGGTGCTGCGGCCGGGAGCTACCCGGTCACCGTGCTCTCGGCATCGCTACCGACGATCGCACAGAGTCTCGGTACCAGCGACAACACGATTACGTGGGTAATCGCCGCACCGCTGTTGGCCTTTGCGTTGGCGACCCCGATCGCCGGAAAGATGGGTGACCTCCACGGCCACCGACGCATCTACCTCTCCGGCTTCATGGCCGGGTGCGTGCTGTCCTACGCAACCGCCCTGGCATGGGATGTGACGTCGCTCATCGTGCTCCGGACCCTCGCACAGACAGCGATCGCCGTTTCGGGACCATCGGCAATGGCCATGATCCTCTCCATCTACCCGAAGCGGGATCGGCCGCGTGCCCTCGGAATCTGGGCGGCCGTCGTGGCGCTCTCCCCCGCAATCGGTGTGGTCTCAGGAGGGCCGCTCATCGAATGGGTCGGTTGGAGGGCACTGTTCGTGGTGCAGGGCACAACGGTCGTCATCGCCCTCGTTGCGGCAATCCAGATCGTGCCGGAGACCCGGGCCCGCCCGGACACCCGCTTTGACATACCGGGATCGGTCCTCCTCGGTGCGGGTACGGCCAGCCTGCTCATCACCATCAACAGGGGTCTCAACTCGGGCTGGGACAGCCCCCTCGTCCTCATCTGTCTCGCCGTCTCGCCCATCGCCCTCATTGCCTTCGTCGGGGTCGAGCGACGCGTCGCCAACCCGTTGATCGCACCGCGGCTACTTAGACGACGAACGTTCATCCTCCCGATGGCCGCCCAGGCGGTCCTGCAGTCGGGCTACATGGGAGCCATGGTCATGGCACCGTTCCTGCTCGAGAGGCGATGGGGTTTTCGCCCAACGATCATCGGACTCCTGATGCTTCCGAGGCCCCTGGCTTTCGCCTTCTCGGCCAGAATCGGGGGAATCCACGACCCCCGCCACGGCGCCCGTCGAGTCGTGATGACAGGCATGTTCACCTTTGCCACGGCAATGGTTCTGGCTGGGATCGGGGCTCAGCAGCGATGGCTTCCCGTGTTCATCCTGGGCGCCGCGGTGGCCGGCGCCGGAAGCGGCTATATCCGTCCGGCCGTCGCCAACTCGGTGACGCTCGCAGCCGGCGACGACGACCTCGGCATAGCAGGTGGGTCGCTGAACATGCTCCAACAGATCGGTGCAGCCGTCGGCATCACCGTGCTGACCTCGCTGATGGGCGACTCGGTGAGCGGAACCAGGTTCCTCGTTCTTCACCTGTTGGCCGCCGCCACTGCCCTTGTGGCAGCCGGCCTGGCGTCACGGATGGACGACGGTCGACGTCAGGAGTAGTCGTAGAAGCCCCGGCCGGTCTTTCTGCCCAGATGGCCGCCGGCGACCATGCGCCGCAGCAGGGCCGGAGGGGCATATGCCGGATCGCCGTACTCGGCCTGGAGGGTTTCGCCCACGAGCAGCATCGTGTCAAGGCCGATCAGGTCGCTGAGGGTGAGAGGGCCCATCGGGTGGCCCGCACCCAGGGTCATGCCGGTGTCGATGTCCTCGGCGGTGGCATGACCGTCCTCGAACATGCGCATGGCGCCGAGCAGGTACGGCACGAGCAGCATGTTCACCACAAAGCCGGCCCGGTCCTTGGCTGCCACCACGGTCTTGCCGAGCACGTCGGTGGCAAAGGCAGTGACCTGTTCGGTCACGGAAGGATCGGTTCGCACTGAAGGAATTACCTCGACGAGTGCCATCACCGGCGCCGGGTTGAAGAAGTGGAGGCCCACCACGTGATCAGGCCGGTCCGTGGCCATGGCGATGTCGATGATCGGAATCGACGAGGTGTTGGTTGCAAGGATCGCATCAGGCGAGGTGACGATGGCATCCAGCTCGGCGAAGATCTCGGCCTTCAGGTCGAACGACTCGATGACCGCCTCCACGACAAGGTCACAGTCAGACAGGTCTGACAGTTCCGTGGTGAACGTGAGGTTGTCGAGGATCGCCTGATGGGTCGCCTCGTCGATCTTGCCGCGGTCGAGAGCCCGGCCGAGAGACCGCTCGATCCCGGATCGGCTCCTCTCCGCAGCCTCGGGGCTGACCTCGCGTACCACGGTCGCCAGGCCCGACCTGGCCGTGACCTCGGCGACGCCGCCGCCCATCTGTCCACCACCGACTATTCCAACTCGCTGGATTGCCACAGTTGCTCCCTCTGTTCGATCTTGCGGTCAGTCGCCGACGGTTACGGTCACCGACTCGATCACCACGTCGGTCAGCGGTCGGTCGCCGGGACCGGTGGCCACGTTCTGGATGGCATCGGCAACCTCGACGCCGGCTACCACCTGTCCGAACAGTGAGTAGCTGGGGGGCAGGCCCATGCCGCTGGCTCCGGTAACGATGAAGAACTGGCTGCCGTTGGTGTCTGGCCCGGCATTGGCCATTGCGAGGGATCCGATCTCGTAGCGCCCCGGTGCCGGGAGTTCGTCTTCGAACCTGTAGCCGGGTCCACCCCTGCCGGTTCCCTCAGGATCGCCACCCTGGACCATGAAGCCGTTGATCACCCGGTGGAACACGATGCTGTCGTAGTACCGGCAGCCTGCCAGGAACACGAAGTTGTTGACGGTCTTTGGCGCCCTCCTGGGATCCAGGTGGATCGTCATCGACCCCAGCGAGGTGACCATTTCGGCCGTGTACGTCTTGTCAGGGTCGATGGTCATCGGGGGCGGACCGTCAAAGGATGTTCGACGCTCTCCTGATGAGTCGGCTGCGGGCGTGTTGTCTGTCATTTGGGGTCTCCAGTCGGGTGGGGCACCGAAACGACAGGCCATCGCAACCGGCACTTCTGACATGGAAAGGCTACGGGCAGTTTCGGGGGGTCACCCCCGCGCGCGCGGGGTCTGGTTAGGGTGCCGCGCATGGCACCGGTGCCGAACCTGAGTCGACAAGGGGCCCTCCAGCCGACCACTCAACCGGGCCCTTCAACCGGGCCGGTGGTTCACCCGATGCTCTCTGCAACCACCACCGTCGTACCCGATCAGGTACCGGTTGACCACGTCACCCTTACCTGTGGGCGCTGCGAGGTGACCTGGCACGGTCGCCTCTCCGAGCCGTGCTGGTCGTGTGGCGAACCGGGTCTACGCCCGGCAGGTACCACGCTGGTCCACGACTGAGCCGTCCCCGCTACCGGTTCCAGCCCGCCAGCCGCCGGTCACAACTCCAGGGCCAGCATCTGGACACGCTTCGACCCACCCTCGGTGTCCTGTTCGCCCACCGGCACAAAGCCGAAGGCCTCATGAAAGGCCAGCGAGCGGTCGTTGCGTGGCAGCAGGTTCACCTCGGCACACAGGACGGGGTGGCCCTCGGCGGCCGAGATGAACCCGGTGTACAGGGAGCGACCCAGGCCAAGGCCCCATGCCTCGGGAGCCACGACGACACGGTCCACGTAGATGAAACGCTCGTAGCGCTCGCTGAACCACCTGTAGTTGTCGCTCCGGTAGGCCAACCCCGGACCCTCCAGACCGATCAGGAACCCGGCGGGGTCGCCGGCCTCCGCGCGACATGCCACCAGAAAGGTATGTGCGACTCCCGAGAACCAGGACAGATCGCCGGCATCGAGATGGTTCACCGCCGGCACCGCCTCGTTGTTCATGGCCAGCACGGTCGTCAGGTCAGCCGGTTCCACCGGTCGCAGCAATACCTCTGTCGACATCAGATCTCCCAATTCCGCGGATGGTTCCCTAGTGGCGAGCACCTAGTCTGACGGGATGAACGACCTGAGCGAAGCATCCGGATCAGGCACAACCCCCTCTCCCACGCCACCCGCTGCTGCGAGGATGGCGGACGGCGCCAAGGTCTACGGGGCAGGCGACACCGAGGTCCGGGCTCTCGACGGGGTCAGCGTCGGGTTCGAGGCAGGTCGCTACACCGCCATCATGGGCCCGTCCGGTTCCGGCAAGTCCACCCTCATGCACTGCGTGGCCGGCCTCGACGACCTCACCTCGGGAAACGTCTTCATAGGCGACACCGAGTTGGGCAGTCTCTCCGACCGTGAGCTCACGCTCCTACGCCGCGACAAGGTGGGCTTCGTGTTCCAGTCCTTCAACCTGATCCCCACGCTCACGGCAGCCGAGAACCTGACCCTGCCGCTGGATCTGGCCGGCCGCAAGCCGGATCGGGACTGGATGGACAACCTCGTCACCTCTCTCGGCATCGGCGACCGGCTCCGCCACCGTCCCGACGAACTCTCGGGAGGCCAGCAGCAGAGGGTGGCAATCGGTAGGGCACTTGTCGGCAGACCGTCAATCGTGTTCGCCGACGAACCGACCGGGAACCTGGACTCCACCACCGGTGGCGAGGTGTTGGACTTCCTGCGCAGTGCAGTTGATGACCTGGACCAGACCATGGTCATGGTCACCCACGACGCAAACGCCGCTGCCACAGCCCACACCGTGCTGTTCCTGGGCGACGGCCAGATCGTCTCCGAGATGAACGACCCGACCGCCGACGGCATTTTGGACCGCGTCAAGCAACTGGGCGGCTGAACCGGTGTTCCGCCTGACCCTCCGCAACATCAGCCGGCAGAAGCTCCGGTACGCCCTGACCACGCTGGCCGTGGTCCTGGGAGTGTCGTTTCTCTCCACCGCGTTCTTTCTGACAGACCGCATCCGGGACACCTTCGACGAGTTGGCCGTTGATATCACCGGTGGCCTGGACCTTGAGGTCAGGACCGCCATTGGTGACGGTGACCGGATCAACCGCCTTCCTGTACCTGACGAACTGACCGAGGTCATCACTACCGAGATCCCCGGTGTCGCTGCGGTCGAGCCACGGATCAGGGCCTTCAACGTGATCCCCATCTACCTGGACGATACAGGTGAGCCCGCGGCAGTGTCCTCCAACGGGCCCGCGTTCGGCATGAACTTCTCTGACGTCGAGCCGCTCAGCCAGTTGTTCATTGCTGAGGGTCGTGCTCCCGTACGGACCGGGCCACTTGCCGACCCGACCACCATCGGAGAGTTCGTGCTCGACACCCGCACGGCCTCCATCAACGGTTTCGAGGTGGGAGAGACCTACGTCGTGAGCGCTGCAGGCGGCAACAGGCAGTTCACCCTCGTTGGTCTCATCTTCTTCGGGTCTCCTGATGAGAACAAGTCGCCCGGAGCGACCATCAGCGCCTTCGACGGTGTCACAGCCCAGGAGTTCCTCGGTCGTGAGGGACTCTACGACTCGCTCGCCGTGTCCCTGACCGACAATGCCGACGAAGCCATCGTCATTGCCGATATCCAGGCACGGCTGGACACCGCTACCGCCAGATTCCTGGCCGAAATGGAGTCCCTCCCCGCCGAGCAACAGGAGGCCCTGGCTCCGTTCACCGAAGCCCGTCTCGAGGTGGTAACCGCCGCTGCCACCACAGCGGAGGACAAGGAGGACTTCGACCGGATCGTGTCGGTGCTGTCCAACGTCCTATTGGCATTCGCCATCATCGCCGTCGTGGTTAGCTCCTTCATCATCAACAACACGTTCTCAATCGTGTTGGGCCAACGGGTCCGCGAGCTGGCCCTGCTGAGGTCTCTGGGAGCAACGGGTCGCCAGGTCAGCCGATCTGTCCGGCTGGAGGCCCTCGTCATCGGTGCAGTGGCAACCGTGCTGGGCCTCATCGGCGGCTACCTGCTGGCCTCGTTCCTTCGTTGGGTTCTTGTGGCTATCGACTTCGGGAACCTGCCGGGAGACATTCCGATTCGGCTGCGGACGGTCGTGGTCGCCGCTGTCGTCGGAATCGGTGCCACCGTGCTGTCGTCTCTGGGACCGGCCCGCAGGGTCCGCAGCATTCCTCCGGTGGCTGCCCTCCGGGATCAGGCTCGGTTGACACCGACGGGGCTTCGACGACGGATCTGGGTCGGAGGAGCCGTGACCCTGGCAGGCGTCGCCCTGCTGGCCTTCGGCATGAGCACCGAGTTGGACACTTGGCCACTGCTGATCTCGCTCTCAGCCGGAGCCCTAGGGACCTTCATGGGCGTCTACCTGCTCAGCCCGGCGGTGGCGCGTCCTCTGGCAAATCTGGTGGGCCGGCCCATCGAACGCGTCTACAAGGTGCCCGGTCGTCTGGCCCGTGAGAACGCAGCCAGGGCGCCCAGGCGCACAGCCGCGACTGCGGCGGCGCTCACGGTGGGCCTGGCCCTTGTCAGCCTCGCCGCGGTTGTCAGCGACTCCATGAAGGCCACGATCGTCCAGTCCCTTGACGACAGCGTCGAGTCCGACCTGTTCATCTACTTCAACGCCTTTGACCCGATGGCCGGCTTCTCCGGCGAACTTGCATCCGCTCTCGACGAAGTGGCCCTGACCCGACCAGACCTGCTGGAGTCCACGGTTCGCTACCGGTTCGGACTTGACGGGATGGAGGTTGACGGAGTCGGACGCGACGTCGTCAGCGCCGACCTGTCGGTGCTCGACGACCACATGGACCTGCAGGTGGTTGGAGGTGCCACCGACGGACCGGCCACAGCCGGAACCGATGGAACGATCCTCGTCCACGTCGACCCGGCCGCGGACCTGAACCTGGAGGTCGGCTCAACCATTGTCGGCGGCTTCCCGGGCGACCGTGAGGCCACGTTCACGGTGGCGGCGATCATCGCCGACTCCACGATGCTCGGGAACTGGGTGGTCGACACCCCCACCTTCGACCGCTTTCTTCCGGATGCTCCCGACAGCTTCGTCTCTGTCGTGTACTCACCAGAGGCCGACATGGACGATGCCAGGGTTGCCGTCGAGTCCATCACCGACAGCTACCCGCAACTCACCGTCGAGGACAAAGCCGAGCTTCGGGCGTCCACTCAGGCGCAACTCGATCAATTGCTTGCCGTGATCACCGTGTTCCTGGGGTTGTCACTGTTCATCGCAGTGCTCGGTATCACCAACACGTTGGCGCTGTCCATATTCGAGCGCACCCGCGAGCTGGGCCTCCTGCGGGCCATCGGCATGACCCGACGCCAACTGCGGCAAATGGTCAGGTGGGAGGCCGTGATCATCTCCCTGTTCGGTGGCCTCCTGGGGGTTGCCATGGGAGTGCTCTTCGGCCTGGCGGCAATAGCCGCGATTCCGGAGACGTTTGTCGACATCGTGTCGATTCCGGTGCGGAGGCTGGGCTTCTACCTGCTGGTGTCAGGGGCGTTCGGCATGGTGGCGGCCATCTTCCCGGCGCGTCGGGCATCTCGCCTGAACGTGCTTGACGCAATCGGCTACGAGTAGGCCACCGGGCTCAGCCGAACCCGAGGGCAGCGAACAACAGACCCCAGGTGCTAATGGCGATGCCGAAGCCTGTGAACACCATTGTCCTCGTCTGTTCGGCGATCCGTGACTCGAACCGGGCATCCAGTTTCTCGAATCTGGCATCAACCATCTCGAACCTGGTATCCACCCGATCAAGACGAAGGTCTATGCCGTCCAGACGGGTATCTATGCCCTCCAGCCGGGTATCCACCCGATCCAGACGGGTATCTATGCGGTCCAGACACGTACCGATTGCGAGCACGTCGTCTCGAGTAGCCAGATCCTGACCAGCGATGCCGTCCAGCATGCCCATCAGGACCTCGGCCGGGTGCTCACCGAGCACCATGTCGAGCCGCTCACGAAGCGACTGCCGATCTTGTTCATCAACCTTCATTGTCCATCTTCTTCCTGTCGGTGGCAAGCCACTCCATGGGAGTGGCGAGTTGACGAGGGAGAAGTTGTCTAGAACCTATCGGGACGGTGTGACAGCCGAGATGGCGTTGGACGGTCTCGGTAACCGCGCAACTCAGCCAGCCAACACCGATGGGAGGGGCTCGGCGTGGAGGATCGTGAGCCGCTTGGTGGCACGGGTAAGGGCAACGTAGAGGGCCCGCATTCCCTGGTCCTGCTCACGCACGATGCGCGACGGCTCGACGACCAGGGCGGCATCCACCTCGAGACCCTTGACCAGCGACACCGGCACAACCGCCACCCGCTCGTCGAGACCCCTCCGGGTCGGCCGGCCGAACTCGATGCCCGCACCAACAAGGGCCTGTTCCACCTCGGCCACCTGTGATCGGGCGACGACCACAGCCAGGTTGCCCGTCTCGACGGCCTCCAGTTCGGCCAGAACCGCTGCAGCCAGATCGGCAGCCATGTCCACGACCTTGACGAACCTGGGTGGGTCGCCATCGGACCTTACCGACACTGGCGGAGCCAGATCTGGCGCCGCCTCGCTGAGCACCCGTGCGGCGACGTCCATGAGAGGTGTAGGAATCCTGTAACCGACGGTCAACTCGTTACGACGGGCTGGACGTCGGTCAGGGAGGTGGTCGAGGATGCTGTCCCAGTCGTGGTGTGCCCACGCACCGGTGGCCTGGGCAATGTCGCCCACGACGGTCATCGAGCCGTTGAGGGACCGGCGGTCAAGCATGCGCAGGTCCATGGGCGACATGTCCTGGATCTCATCGACCACGATGTGCCCATAGGTGCGGATCATGTCCTCCTCCCTACGTCCGGGCCGCGGTCCCAAAACGGCTCGGGCCTCGTCGAGCAGTGGGGCGTCCGAGGCGGACCAGAGGAGATCCTCGGGCGACTGTGCCCTCGGCCTGTACAGGGCATCGACCTCTGCGTCGGTCAGGGAGGGATCGGCGGCACGCAGAAGAGCATGGGAACCGAAGAGGTCGTTCAGAAGTTGAGCAGGTGTCAGAACCGGCCACATCCACTCAAGGGCCTCGCGTACCGCCATGTCACCACGCAGGCGCTCACGGAGGCCCTCGGGGTCCAGGTCGCCACGGCCACCCTCGGCCATCACAGCGAAGAACTCGGCCTCTACGAATCGTCTGGCAGCGTTGTGGGTCCGGAAACGGCGCCTGGCCTCGGCGACGATCGATGCGGTGGCAGCAGCGGGAACGGTGAGCCACTGCAGGCCATGACCTACGCGCACGTCGTCACGAAGTGGCTGCTGGCGGGTACGTGCCGCCCGGGCGACCATGCGGACCATCCGGAGGTCTCCCTTCAGGCGGGACACGTCCTCGTCGCCACGGTGGTCGGATATGCGCACACCACCGACCATGTCCCCGAGGGTGGCCAGCTGCACCCCGGCCTCTCCGAGAGACGGGAGCACCTGTTCGATGTAGGCGAGGAACAGGCGGTTGGGTCCGACCACCAGTACGCCCTGACCCTCGAGCGGGAACCGGTGCGTGTAGAGGAGGTAGGCGGCCCGGTGGAGAGCCACGACCGTCTTACCGGTTCCGGGGCCGCCCTGGACGGCAAGCACACCCGGCAACGGCGATCGGATGATCTGGTCCTGTTCGGCCTGGATCGTGCCGACAATGTCTCCAAGGCGGCCTGTCCGGGCCGACTCGAGGGCTGCGATGAGCGCGCCCTCGCCGCGAAGTCCACGGCCGTCATCGGCACGGAACCGCTCGAGGTCACCGAAGAGCTCATCCTCGAGGCCGACAATCGTGCGGCCGCGACTCACGAAGTGACGTCGACGTCGCAGGCCCATCGGCACAGGTCCGGTGGCGCGATAGAAGGCCTCTGCCACGGGTGCCCGCCAGTCGACCACAACCGGTTCCTGGTCATCGTCCCAGACTCCGACACGGCCGATGTGGAAGCTCCCGTCGCCTACCTCTGGTTCCTGGTCTATGCGGCCAAAGACAAGGGATGCATCGCCGAGGTCCAGTTGCTCCAGACGGAGCGCCACGGACCCCCAGATGGCCTCGCGCTCGAACCTGGCCTGGTTGGTTCCGCCGCTGCCGACCTCGACCATTGACACCAACTCAAGGGCACGGTCGCGCGCCTCGTCGAGGCACCGGTATGCATTGTCGACATAGGCCTGTTCGGCCTCGAGTTCCGGATGAATCGCTACAACCTCCTGCGCCGTGATCGGCCGCTGCGGGCTCCCCGGAGGGGTGCGTATCCCGATTTCGGCCGAAGATTGATTCTACAGCGCATGTGACCGACCGAACCCGCGGGCGTATCTCCACCTGAGGGCAGGAAATTCCGGATTTGCGTGCGACGATGGCGGCAATGAGGTCCAACCCGTGACGAGCATCGGCCTTGTCCTGAGCGCCGGTGGCATGCACGCCGCCGCATTCCACGCCGGGGTTCTGGCTGCCATCTCGGAGGCCACCGACTGGGATCCCCGTACCGCCGACGTGCTGGTGGGCACCTCGGCCGGTGCATCCACCGCTGTCTCGCTCAGGGCCGGCCTCGCCGCTACGGACCTCGCGGCGAACTGCACGGGTTCGCCACTCAGTGCCGATGGCCAGGGCATCGCCGGACGGGTCACCACCAGGCTCGACATTCCACCACCGACTGACCGGACCGGTGCGTGGTGGCCGGCCAATCCGATGCTGGTCATCCGTGAGATTCTCAGCTCAAGGCGACCCAGACCCGTGGTGGCCATCGCCGGTGTCCTGCCCGAGGGGACCGTGTCTGGAGTGACGATCGCCGAGCGCGCCAGTCAGGTACTCCCGGGCCCGTGGCCACGGGCGGCGACCTGGATCTGTGCCGTCGACCTCGACTCCGGAAAGCGGGTCGTGTTCGGCCGCGACGACGTCGACGCCGGGATCGGCGAGGCGGTGCAGGCCTCGTCGGCGGTTCCAGGTCACCTCACCCCCGTCGCCATCGATGGAGACCGCTACATCGACGGCGGCTCACACTCGACCACGAACGCCGACCTGCTGTCCACGCTGGGGCTCGACCTGGTGGTCGTCTCCTCGTCGATGACCGCCGTTCCCAGCGCCTCGGCATGGCCTGACGGGCCGGTCGGTCGGGCATGGCACAGCCGAACACTCCGCCGCGAGATCGAGTCAATCCGCTCCCGGAACACTCCCGTACTCGTCGTGCAACCAACGGCCATCGACCTCGAGATTCGCAATGGTGGCGACATGGACCGCTCCTCGATGGCCGACATCTGCGAGGGTGCGGCGCTGTCGGCCCGGGCATGCCTCGCACATCCACGCTCGGTAGCGGCTCGCGGCATCCTGGAACGGGCAGCGCAGAGTGCGCCTCGGTAGCGTCGGCACGTGACCAGCACCGACCCGTTCCTGGCGGCCTGTCGGGGCCTCCCCCATGAACGCACACCCGTCTGGTTCATGAGACAGGCCGGAAGGTCACTCCCCGAGTACCGGGCCGTACGGGGCGCGGGCAGCATCCTGGATGCCATCGCCGACCCTTCCCTGGCCGCCGAGCTGACGCTCCAGCCGGTCAACCGCTACGGCGTCGATGCTGCGATCCTCTATTCCGACATCGTGGTCCCGGTGAACGCCATCGGGTTCGGTGTCGACGTCAGGCCCGGTATCGGCCCGGTGGTGGAACAACCCTTCGCCGACGAGTCAGACCTTGAGAGGCTCCGCCCGCTGGAACCCGAGGCGGACACCCCGTACGTGCTCGAGGCCGTGAAGATCCTGGTCGACGAGTCTCCCGTGCCGGTGATCGGCTTTGCAGGGGCCCCGTTCACTGTGGCTTCCTACCTGATCGAGGGGTCACCCTCACGCACCTACGGGCGTACGAAGGCCCTCATGTCCGGCAACTCCGACCTCTGGTTCAGGCTGATCGACCGTCTGGCAGACCTGGCGATCTCGTCGCTGCGCTCACAGATCGACGCCGGTGTCGCAGCGGTGCAGCTGTTCGACAGTTGGGCCGGGGCACTCAGCCCGGCCGCCTACGAGCGTTTCGTACAGCCGGCTACCCGACGCGTCTTCGAGGCCGTACCAGACGTGCCACGCATCCACTTCGGGGTCGGTACAGGCGAGATCCTCCACCTGATGGCCGACACGGGCTGCGACGTTGTCGGCGTCGACTGGCGGGTACCTGTCGACGTTGCCCGCGAGCGCCTCGGCCCCGACACGGTGCTCCAGGGCAACCTTGACCCTGCCGTCTGTCTGGGGCCGATTGATGTGGTCGAGGCCGAGGTGGCAGACATCCTCCGTCGCAACAACGGACATCCAGGGCACGTCTTCAACCTGGGCCACGGCGTCCTGCCGGAGACTGACCCGGCAGTGCTCGAACAGGTGGTCCATCTCGTGCACGAGATGTCACCCAGCCTGAACAGCCAGCTGAACCGAGGATGACCGGATGAACACGACTACAGGGAGGCGTGTAGTTGTGGTCGGCGCAGGCATTACCGGCCTCGCCACCGCCCACAGGCTCATGGTCGACCGCCCCGGGATGGACGTGACGGTTCTGGAGGCAGCGCCGGTGGCAGGCGGAAGGCTTGTCACGACCCCATTTGCCGGACTTCCCGTCGACGAGGGCGCCGACTCGTTCCTGGTGCGTGTGCCATGGGCGGCAGACCTGTGCGTCGAACTGGGCCTGTCCGACGAACTCGTCGCTCCCAGTGCACGGTCGGCGTCGCTCTGGCTGGATAGACGGCTGAGGCCGATTCCAGCCGGCAGCGTCCTCGGGCTGCCGCTCGACCCGGCGATGGTCCAGCCGGGCCTCCTCCCCGAGGCCGACCTGGAGCGGCTTGCAGGCCCTGGGATACCTGACCAACCCCTACCCGCCGGCGACGGCCCGGCGGGCGACCTGAGCATCGGTGAGGTGATCAGGTCATGTGCCGGACCCGGGGTTCTCGAACGGCTTGTCGATCCGCTGCTGGGTGGCGTCAACGCCGGCATGGCCGACGAGATGAGCTGCGCCCTTATGGCGCCACAGTTCCTCAGGGCGGCACGCAGCGACGAAGGGCTGCTGGCTGCCCTCCGCCTTGCAGCGGCCGGTTCTGACCCGACCGCACCCGTCTTCAACACCCATCCGGCCGGCATGGCCCACCTGGTCGAGACGCTTGTCGAGCACCTGGCTGACCGCATCCGGACAAACCAGCGCGTGCTCTCCATTACGGCCGACGGGAACCGCTGGAAGATAGGTCTCGACAACGGCACCGAGACGGCAGACGCCGTTGTAGTTACGACACCTGCTCCCGTTGCGGCCACGCTCGTCGAGGCCGCCTGCCCCGGGGCTGCAACGACCCTCAGGGGGATACGTCACGCCTCGGTCTCGCTCGCTGCGATCGCCTACCGACGCCCCGACCTCGAGGTGCCCTCCGACCAGAGCGGCTTCCTCGTTCCCAGGGGGTCTGACATGTTGATGACCGCCTGCTCGTTCGCCGGCAGCAAGTGGAGTCATCTGGACGACGGTGAGCACACGATCCTGCGGGTCTCGGCGGGTCGCATCGACGATGACCGCTCCAGCCACATGGGCGACGAAGCCCTGGTGACCACACTGCGACGCGACCTGGCCACGACCCTTGGCGTCGAGGCCGATCCGACTGCTGTGCGCGTTACCCGCTGGCCCGACTCGCTGGCACAGTTCCCGGTGGGCCATAGGCGTCAAATGGCCGAGATGCTCCTGGCCCTCAGCCATGACGCACCGGGACTGTTTGTAACCGGGTCGGCCCACAACGGGGTCGGCATACCCACATGTGTCCGGTCAGGCAACGACGCTGCTGCGGCCGTCTCCGAACTCCTGGGCTGAGGCTCCACCACTGATCTGATGTCTGGACCTCCGTCTCTGCGCACAGGGCTGACGGCAATCGGCGCCGGCCTGCTCCTTGCTGCGGCGGTTCCGCCGTGGGGTTGGTGGCCCACCGCATTCGTCGGCATCGCCCTCCTGGATCAACTCATCGCAGGGCAACCGGTGATCGTCCGGTTCCGCCGCACGGTGCTGGCAACAGCGGCGTGGAGTCTTCCTGCAACGCTCTGGATGCTCGACCTGACGCCACCGGGATGGGTGTTCGCCGGGCTTCTCCATGCCACCTTCTTCGGCCTGGCGGCCTGTGCCGTCCCATCGGGGCGCTGGCGCAGGATGGGCCTCGTCGGATCGTTCACCATCGCCGAATTCGCCCGCTGGAGCGTGCCATTCGGGGGTGTTCCGCTTGCAACCATCCCGATGGGCCAGGCCGCCGGTCCGCTGGCACCGGTCGTTCGCGTCGCAGGGTCGCTGCTCCTTGTTGCCGTTGTGGTGGCTGTCGGTCTGTCCCTTAGCGCCCTCGCCGACGTGTGGAGCGGTGACCGGCTGTCCCTTCGCGAAGCGGTTGCCGGTGGTGGCGTCCTGCTCCTGGCCGCTGTTCTGGCAGCCGTAGCCCCGACAGGCCACGTTGTCGGCAGCCTGGATCTGGCTGCGGTGCAGGGTGGTGGCCCGCAGCGGACAAGGGCGTCGCCGACCGGTGCAGCCATCGTGTTCGCCAACCAGTTGGCCGCATCGCAACTCGTGGAAGGCCCTGTCGACATGGTCCTCTGGCCCGAGAACGTCGTCAACCCGGCGCCCCTTCCCACCGCGGGAAGCCGCCGAGCGGACAGGCTCTACCCCGACGATGCCGACCTGGCGCTCACAGCCGAGGCCCAGAGGCTCGGTGCGGTGCTGGTCCCGGGATGGTTCCACCGTTCACCCAGCGACCCGAAGGCCAACGTCAACTACTCCACCGCCATTGAACCCGATGGCGCCGTCGTGGACCGCTACGACAAGGTTCGTACCGTCCCCTTCGGCGAGTTCGTACCGCTCCGGTGGATGCTGGACCCCATCGCGGGCGACATCCTGCCGACGCGTGACCTCCTTCCCGGGACGGGCGACGCGGTGCTCGACACATCGGTAGGCCGCCTGGGCGTGACCATCTCATGGGAGGTCTTCTTCGACCATCGCACCCGTGACCCCGTGCTCGACGGGGCACAGGTCATGTTGAACCCGACCAACGGGGCCAGCTACTGGCTGACCCAGGTCCAGACCCAGCAGGTCGCGTCCAGCCGCCTACGGGCACTCGAGACTGGCCGCTGGATGGTCCAGGCCGCGCCTACGGGATTCAGCGCCATCATCGATGCCGACGGGAGCCTCGTCGAGCGCACCGGTGTGGGCGAACAGGCGGTACTCCAGGGAACGGTCGAGCTCCGCGAGGGCCTCACGTGGGCCACGAGGCTCGGTCCGATTCCGATGCTGGTGCTGTCGGTGTTGCTCGTGGCAGCGGCCCACGCCGCCGTCTGGCAGACTCCCAGCGTTGACCGCACCAACCCAAGGAGAACCGATGCCACAGGTTGAGGCAAACGGGATCAGCATCGAGGTCGAGACCACCGGAGACCCCGCCGATCCTGCGGTGCTCCTCATCATGGGCCTCGGCTTCCAGTTGATCCACTGGCCGGACGGCCTCGTCAACCAGTTGGCGTCACGCGGCTTTCACGTGATCCGGTTCGACAACCGCGATATCGGCCTGTCCACCTGGTTCGACGACGAGCCCGATCCGAACATGGCGGCTGTCTGGCTGCGCTCGAAGCTCGGCATCACGCCGAAGGCCTCCTACACGCTTTCTGACATGGCCGACGACGCCGCCGGGGTGCTCGACGCTCTCGGGATCGAGGCGGCCCACGTCGTGGGTGTCTCGATGGGGGGCATGATCTCCCAGCGTCTGGCCATCGAGCACCCTGACCGGGTCCTGTCCCTCTGCTCCACCATGTCCAGCCCAGGGCAGCCGGTGGGCTCGGCACAGCTCACGCTGAAGTTGATGAGGATGGAGCAGGACCCGGACTCCAGGGAGGGACGGATCAGGGTCGGGATGGAGACGTTCCGCCTGATCGCCGGCAACGGCTTCGACTTCGACGAGGACCACCTCCTGGAGGTGGCCACCACCGCCGCTGACAGGGCGTGGCACCCCGTGGGGACCAACCGTCAGATGGCGGCGATCATGGCCGACGGCGACCGCGGACCTGCACTTGCCGGCCTGAGAGTGCCCACAACCGTCATCCACGGAACCGACGACAGGCTCGTGCTGCCGAAGTGCGGTAGGCGCACGGCCGACGCCGTGCCGGGCGCAGAGTTGGTCCTCATCGAGGGCATGGGCCACGAGTGGCCCGAGGGAGCCTGGCCTGAACTCCTCGATGCCATTTCCGATCTGGTGGAGCGAACCACCAGCTGAGGCTCAGGCCGCCGGCGGGGTGGCCACAATCGCCCAGACCCGGTGGGGGGTATGCACCTCGGGTCCCGGGAACCTCTCTGCCAGCATCTCGGCAAGGTCCCGGTCGAACGCTGCGGCCTCCTCAGGTGGCAGGTTGACGATGCCTGCGCTGGCCGCGATTCGACGCCGCCAGGCCGGCTCCGCATACACCACGTCCAGGTCGAACCGGAATGTGACGAGCACCTTGAAACCGACCCTGTCCAGTAGCGGCCGGAGGGTCGGCTCGTAGTTGCGGATGCCCCCCAGGTCCCATGCCGGGTTGTAGGCCTCTATCAGGGCCTCGGTGGCTCCGGGGACGGTGTCCGGCAGCGGGAGCCAGTCGAAGCCACAGACGGCGAACCTTGCGTTCGGTGCCAGCAGGCGGCCGACCTCGGTGATGGCCTCGTCCTGGTTGAACCAGTGCCAGCTCTGCCCGGCGACTATTGAGTCGAATGACCCGTCAGGCAGGCCCGTCGCCTCTGCCGGTGCCTCCACCCAGTCGACCTCGACGCCATCGGCAAGAGCCATATCGCTGGCGGCTACGAGCATCCGGGAGTCGACGTCTAGCCCGACGACGGTGCAGCCACGAGCAGCCATCTGACGTGCGATGGTTCCCGTGCCGCACCCGAGGTCAAGGATGTGCTGGCCGGACAGGCCGATGCCATGTGCTTCCAGGCGGTCAAGGGTCTCAGGTGGAAAGCCCTTCCGGTGCCGGGCGTAGTCGGCGGTAGCAGCCCCGAACGAGTCGCCGGGTACTCCGGGCACGCTCAGACCTCCAACATGATCGTGGCAGGACCGTCGTTCACAAGCTCAACCGACATCAATGCCCGGAAGCGGCCCGTGGCCACGACGATGCCCCGGTCCCTTAGACCCGAGACCACGCGCTCGACGAGCGGTTCAGCCTGTTCGGGGCGGGCTGCGGCCGACCAGGTGGGCCGCCGGCCCCTGCTGGCGTCGCCGTAGAGGGTGAACTGGCTCACCACGAGGACCTCGCCACCCACGTCTGTGACAGACCGGTTCATCACACCGTCGTCGTCGTCCATGAGCCGGATCCCAGCCAGACGATCTACGAGGCGATCGGCCTCGGCCTCGTCGTCATCATGGGTTACGCCGACGAAGACGCACAGGCCGACACCGATCGCACCGACCACCTCGTCGTCAACGTTCACCGCCGCCCGCTCAACCCGTTGCACCAGCGCTCGCACGAACCGACCCTATCGGGGACCCACCGGACGGCCGGGCCCGGAAGGTCCCACCTGTTACCGGGTGGTAATCGCCGCGCAGGCGGCCAGACTTGTCGGATGCCCGACCCCGCCACGCCCGACGAGGGACCGCTGCGAATCGCCTACCTCGCGTACCGGGGCAAGCCCCACTGCGGCGGCCAGGGGGTCTACACGAGACACCTCACGAAGGCACTGGTCGATCTGGGCCACCACGTCGAGGTGCTGGCCGGCCAGCCGTACCCCGAACTGGACGAACGGGTCCCGATGGTGCGGCTTCCCAGCCTCGACCTCTACAACGACCACTTCCCCATGCGCAAGCCCCGCATCTGGGAGATGAAGACCCGGTGGGACGTCGCCGAGGCCATGTCGTTCGCCACCGGCAACTTCTCAGAACCGATGGCGTTCAGCATGCGGGCCTGGGACCACCTGCGGCGGCGCCGCGGCGACTTCGACCTGATCCACGACAACCAGTGCCTCGGCTGGGGCCTGCTGCTGCTCCAGAACCGGGAGCACTTCCCGGTGCTATCCACCATCCACCACCCGATCACCGTCGACCGCCGCCTCGAGATCCAGCACGCCCGGTCGCTGATAGAGAACGCTGGAAAGCGCCGCTGGTACTCCTTCACCCGCATGCAGACGAGGGTGGCGAGCCGCATGGAACGTGTCATGACGGTCTCCGAGTCGTCGAGGGGCGACATCGTCGCCGACCACGGCGTCAACCCTGACCGCCTGCACGTCGTTCCCGTCGGGGTCGATCCCGACCTGTTCCGCCCACTGGACCACGTAGAGAGGGTTCCCGGCCGCATCGTCACCACCGCGAGTGCCGACGTGGCGATGAAGGGCCTCAGGTTCCTCCTGGAGGCCGTGGCCAAGCTGCGAACCGAACGTCAGGTTGAGCTGGTCATCATCGGAAAGCCGAGGGAGGACAGCGAGTCCACCGACGCCTTTGAACGGCTGGGCCTCACCGACTGTGTCAGCTACGTGCACGGCGTACCCGACGAGCGCATCGTCGAGCTCTACAGCGAGGCGGAGTTGGCGGTGGTGCCGTCGCTCTACGAGGGCTTCTCGCTTCCAGCCATCGAGGCCATGTCGTGTGGCGTGCCGCTCGTGACCACCACCGGTGGCGCCCTTCCAGAGGTGACCGGCACCCACGCAGAGACCTGCTACCAGGTTCCGCCGGGCGACTCTGATGCCCTGGCGGCGATGCTCAGGACGGCGCTGGACGACCCCGCCGCCCGCGACCGGATCGGGGCCGCCGGCCGCCGCCGTGTGGTCGACAACTGGAGTTGGCGTCACACAGCCGTTCGAACCGTTGAGCAGTACCGGGCCCTTCTGGCCGGGCAGGACACCTGAGGATCCTGGTCGTAGTGCTCACCGTCGATTACGGGCGTCTCGGCCTGAAGCCGGGCGACAGGGTCCTGGACCTTGGATGCGGTTTCGGCAGGCACGCCTACGAGGTTCTCCGCCGGGGTGCCGCCGTGGTGGCCTGCGATCTGGGGATCGACGAGTTGAGACAGGTACGGGGCGTGGTGGCGGCCATGTACCTGGATGGCGAGATCCCAGAGACGGCATCGGTTGGTACGGCCGCCGGCGACGCAACGTCGATGCCCTTTGACGACGACTCCTTCGACCACGTCATTGCCTCTGAGGTTCTCGAACACATCCACGACGATGACGGCGCGCTCGCAGAGTTGACCAGGGTCCTGCGGCCCGGCGGAACCCTGGCGACAACCGTGCCGTCGGCCCTACCCGAGCGGATCTGCTGGGCGCTCTCCGAGGACTACCACGCCCCCAACGTCATCGGTGGCCACGTCCGCATCTACCGACGCTCAGAGCTCCACTCCAAGATGAGCGGCGCCGGCCTGGTGCCCGTCGGCTCTCACCGTGCACACGCCCTCCACAGCCCCTACTGGTGGCTGCGCTGCGCCGTCGGCCCGAACCGGCCGGTAGAGGACAGCCGGCTCGTCAGCCTCTACCACCGTCTGCTGACATGGGACATCGTGAAAGCGCCCAGGGTGACCCGGCTGACCGAACGCCTCCTCAACCCCGTACTCGGGAAGAGCCTCGTGATGTATGCAACCAAGCCGGTGTCCGCCGCGACCGCCGATTCGGCAGGGCAGGCCAGGGAGTTGTCACATGTCTCTACCTGAGGTCCCCGGGGTGCTGGACGTCGCCCAGGTGCATCACACCGCTGCGGGCATCGCCGAGTGGCAGCTACCCAACGGCATGATCCCCTGGTTCCCGGGCGGCCACGCCGACCCGTGGAACCACGTTGAGGCCGCAATGGCCCTGGCCGTGACCGGCCACCTCGACGAGGCCGAGGCCGCCTACCGCTGGCTGGCCGACACACAACTCCCCAGCGGGGCCTGGCACCAGTACTACACGGCAGAGGGCATCGAGGACCACAAGCACGACGCCAACGTCATCGCATACGTGGCTGCGGGTGCGTGGCACCACTGGCTGATGGCCCGCGACCGCGGGTTCCTCGAGACGATGTGGTCCGTGGTGGAGCCGGCCATCGACTTCGTGCTGGACCTCCAGACAACCAGGGGGGAGATTCTCTGGGCACGTCACGCCGACGGCACACCGTGGTCGTTCGCCCTGTTGACCGGCTCGGCCAGCATCTCCCACAGCCTCCGCTGCGCCATCGCTGTGGCCGAGGAACTGGGCCACGAACGGCCCGACTGGGAACTCTCGCTCGCCTACCTGGCCCACACCGTGCGAACCAGGCCGGATGGCGCCTTTGCCCCGAAGGACCGGTGGGCGATGGACTGGTACTACCCGGTCCTCTCGGGCACCGTTGACGGAGCCGATGCCGTCCCACACCTGGCCGGGCGCTACGACGAATTCGTCATGGAGGGCCTCGGCGTGCGCTGTGTCAGCAACCGACCGTGGGTGACGGCAGCCGAGACCTGCGAGTGCGCCATCGCCCACCTGTTCGCCGGCGACCGCCTGACCGCTGAGCAGATGTTTTCGTGGATCCAGACGATGCGCTGCGATGACGGCACCTACATGACAGGACTGGTCCACCCCGAGGGTGTGACGTTTCCCGACGGTGAGCGAACCACCTACTCGGCAGCGGCCGTTGTCCTGACCGCCGATGCTCTCTCAGGTGCCAGCCCGGCCTCGGGCCTGTTCACCGAACACACGGGGTTGCCTGACATCATCGAGACCGGCGCACCGGTACACGAGTCAGACTGAGGCTGGCAGGGCTCAGATGCCCTGACCCGTCCTCTTGAGCCCGCGCAGCGAGCCCGTGGCCGCCACCTCGGTGAAGGCACCCGACTCGAGGGCCCTGTTGTAGATCTCAAACGGTGGTCGACCGCCGTCGGCCGGGTCGGGAAACACGTCGTGGATCAGGAGGGTTCCGCCGAGGGCCAGGTGTGGCACCCATCCCTCATAATCGGCGTGTGCCGGCTCACTGCCATGGCCGCCGTCAATGAACAGCAGCGCCAACGGGGTCGCCCACGAGGCCGCCACCGCCGGCGAGTCGCCGATCACCGCTACGACGGTCCCCTCAAGGGAGGCCTCATGGAGCGTCCGTCGAAACAACGGAAGGGTGTCGACAAGGCCGGTCGCCGGATCGACCAGGTCTGGCTCATGCCATTCCCATCCCGGCTGATTCTCCTCGGATCCGCGGTGGTGGTCGACCGAGAAGAGGACCCGACCGCGTGCCTCGGCGGCTGCTCCCAGGTAGAGGGCCGACTTGCCGCAGTAGCTGCCGACCTCGAGGAACGGTCCGTCCAGGGTGACCTCTGATGCACAGCGGTGGAGGGCCAGACCCTCGTCGGTCGGCATGAAACCCCTGGCCTCCTCGGCCCGGGTGATGAGATCCCGGAGGCGTTCGTCCACCGGCAGCTCCACCAGTCAGCCTGAGGTTTCGACCAGCTCGTCGTCGGACCGGTCGCCCCAGAGCAGGTGTTCGAGAACGGCAAAGCGGACCAGCCACAACAGGCCGAAGGCGATGGCGTTCGCGGCCTGCACGGCGATGGTCCGGTCGCTGAAGCTGTCTACAACCCCCACAAGGGCAGTTGAGAGGACCAGCCCCACAAAGGCCAGCGACCAGAACGGCAGGATCTCGCCGATCTTGTGGTCGCCCTTGTTCTTTTCCCAGACGTAGTGCCGGCTGAGGTAGTAGGCAGGCATGCTGCCGATGGCTACCGCTACGGCATTGGCTGCCATTCCTGACCATCCCAGCCGGCCGTACAGGATGACGAGAAGGGTCTGACCGGTAACGACGTTGACGACCGAGACTCCGGCGAACCGCATCAGCTTCCGACCGTAGTCGTGCCACAGGCGCGCAGGAAGCGCAATGATGCGAGGGATCATGACGGGGAAGCCTACCCGTGTGGCCACAAATGGGCCGTGCCTGTGGTCACGTACCGGGTCAGCCCAGGAGCTTCCGGGCCAGCCTCCTGGCCGCCATCATGGGCGATTCGGAGGCCTGAACGGGCAGTAACCCCTCGGTTGCAAGCGCCTCGTCGGCGGCACCGGCGAGCAGGTGCTCCAGGTGGGCCCGCACCTCGGCGATCCGGCGCTTCTCACGGCGCCGGTCCAGCTCACCCCCCTGACACAGCAGATCCAGGTGACCGGCGACAGCGGCAGCAAGCTCGCCGATCCCATCTCCCTCGGTGGCCGTGGTCATGGTTATCGACGGCCTTCCGGTTCCAGGCCGAGTTGCGACCGTTGACAGGTCGAGCATCAGATCCAGGTCCCGACGGGCATCGGTGGCACCGGGCCTGTCGGCCTTGTTGACCACGAACAGGTCGGCAACCTCGAGCAGGCCCGCCTTGTTGGCCTGGACGGCATCACCCCAGCCGGGAGCTACAACGACGACGGTGGTATCGGCGGCATCGGTCACGTCTACCTCCACCTGGCCCACACCGACAGTTTCGACCACGACGGGGTCGAAACCGGCAGCGTCGAGCACCCTGACCGCCCCGGGGACTGCAAGCGCCAGACCTCCGGCATGCCCGCGGGTGGCCATCGAGCGGATGAACACACCTGCCTCGGAGGCACCGCTCATACGCACACGGTCTCCGAGGATCGCACCGCCCGTTAGGGGCGACGATGGGTCAACGGCCAGCACGGCGGGCCGTCGGCCTGCCTCGGCCAGCAGAGTTGTCAGCGAGTTGGTGATGGTGGACTTGCCCGACCCGGGTGCGCCGGTGATGCCAACCACGTGTGCTCCCCCGACATGGGCATGGGCGGCCGACGCCACCTCGTCTGCAGGATCGCCGCCCCGTTCAACGAGGCTGAGGAGCCGGGCAGTGGCCCTGCGGTCACCCGAGCGTGAGGCGTCGGCCAGTTCGGTAACTGCCGACGACCCGGCCCCGGGTTCAGGTGCTTCCATCTCGACCTGCCGCTGACCTGACAGTGGAGACGACCTCTTCGACGGATGCGCCGGGTCCGAGCACCGCCGCAACCCCGGCAGCCTCCAACTCTGGAAGGTCGGCGTCGGGCACGATGCCACCGATCACGACCGGTACGGCCAGACCCGTCTCGCCAAGTGCCTTGACTATCAACGGCCCGAGGGTGAGGTGTCCTGCGTTGTGCATGGAGATGCCGACCACGTCGGCGTCCTCCTGTTCGACCGCGGCAACGATGTTGTCGGTGGTCTGGCGGAGCCCCAGGTAGACGACCTCCATGCCCGCATCGCGGAGCATTCGTGCCACCACCTTGAGCCCGCGATCGTGGCCGTCCAGCCCCAGTTTGGCGAGAACCACCCTGATCGGGAGGCCGGTGTCGACCATCAGGCGACCGCCGTCTCCACGTAGGTGCCGAACACTCCCTCGAGCGCCTCGACGATCTCGCCAACGGTGGTGCGCGCCCTGACCGCTTCGATGAGCGATGGCATCAGGTTGACCTCGGGATCGGTCGCATCGGCAACGACACGCCTCAGGGATGCTGCCACCGCTTCGCTGTCGCGCCCCGACCGCACCGCGGTCAGGCGGGCCAACTGGTCGTCTTCGGTCTCCTGACCGACCCTCAACAGGTCGGCCCCAGAGCCACTGTTGCCCTCGGTGAATGCGTTGACCCCGACCACGATTCGATCGCCGGCATTGACCTCGCGTTCGAAGCGGTAGGCAGACTCGGCGATCTCACCCATGAACCAGCCACTCTGGATGCCCTCGTGGACCCCCTCCAGGATCGACCCGCCGCCGATCTCGTCGAGGTGGGCAAAGATCTCCTCGGCCCGTCGCTCAACCTCGTCTGTCATCCACTCCACGTAGGCCGAGCCACCGAGCGGGTCCGCCACGCCGGTTACTCCGGTCTCGTGGGCGATGACCTGTTGGGTTCTCAGAGCAGTGCGCGCTGCAGCCTCACTGGGAAGCGCCAGGGCCTCGTCGTGGCTGTCCGTGTGAAGGCTCTGGGTGCCACCCAGCACACCTGCAAGGGCCTGGATGGCCACCCGGGCGATGTTGGTCTCGGGCTGCTGTGCGGTGAGGGACACTCCTGCGGTCTGGGTGTGGAAGCGCAGCTTGAGGCTGCGCTCGTCGACTGCGCCGTAGCGGTCGCGTAGCCACCGGGCCCAGATCCGTCGGGCGGCCCTGAACTTGCCGATCTCCTCGAAGAAGTCGACGTGGCTGTTGAAGAAGAAGCTGAGGCGTGGTGCGAAGGCGTCGACGTCGAGGCCGGCTGCGACGGAGGCCTCGACGTAGGCGAACCCGTTTGCGAGGGTGAAGGCCAGTTCCTGAACGGCCGTGGAGCCGGCCTCCCTGATGTGGTAGCCGGAGACCGACACCGGGTTCCAGCGGGGCATCTCGGCAGCGGTGAACCGGATCACGTCGGTGACGAGGCGCACCGATGGACGGGGCGGGAAGATGTACTCCTTTTGTGCCTGGTACTCCTTGAGGATGTCGTTCTGGAGGGTTCCGGCCAGCCGTTCCCTGTCGACACCACCCTGTTCGGCGACCACCACGTACATGGCCAGCAGAATCGCGGCGGGGCCGTTGATGGTCATCGAGGTGGACACCCCGCCCAGGTCAATGTCGGCGAAGAGGTCTGACATGTCCTCGACCGTGTCCACGGCCACCCCCGCCCGGCCGACCTCGCCCAGCGACCAGGGGTGGTCAGAGTCGCGTCCCATCAGGGTGGGCATGTCAAATGCGGTGGAGAGGCCCGTGCTCCCGGACCGGAGCAGTTCCCTGAAGCGACCGTTGGTGTCGGTGGCCGTGCCGAACCCGGCGAACATGCGCATCGTCCACAGGCGGGACCGGTACATGTCGGTGTGCACGCCGCGCGTGTAGGGGTACTCGCCGGGAAGCGGCCCCTCGCCGTAGACCGGTGAGAGGGGAATGCCAGACAGCGTCAAGCGGGGGTCATCCACGCCAACACCCTAACTTTGACCGGGAACCCCCACCCCACCGGTCGTCGGCGCCTTGTCTGTGCCGCGTGGCCGTAGGGTCACGAGCATGGTCGTGACCACGTTTGTAGCCATTGGCGTGCTGGTGGTGGGCCTGCTCATCGGCTGGCCGGTGCTGGTGGCGCTGTCGGCCATCTTTGTGGCGGTTCAACTGCTCATGATCGGCGCCCGGGCCGCTGTCGAGAGCAACGACAGACGTCTCGCAGCGCGCCTGACCGCACGCCAGGAGGCCCACAACGACGAGAGCTGAACGCCAGCACGGCCCACCTTCACGGTGCGGCCGGCGCTGGTGAGCCGCTACCGTTCCCGTGGGCACACAGAACCGGGGAACTTCCCGTTCCGTACCCACCCACCACGATGAACAGCCCCCACCCAGACCCCTTCTCGCTGGCCGACGAGGCCGCAGCCGCCCTTGCCGAATGCACAGGGCAGGCGACCCACGATGCCGTCGTGGTTCTGGGCTCGGGTTGGGCGGCGGCGGCCGACGGTCTGGGCGAGGTCCTCGCCGATGTGTCTCTCGACGACCTGCCCGGCTTTCCGGCACCGACTGTTGCCGGGCACCGCAACAGCGCCCTGTCGGTTGCGGTGGGTGACACGACAGCCCTTGTGCTGGGGGGCCGTAGCCACCTCTACGAGGGGCATCCGGTGCCCACGGTCGTGCATGGGGTACGCACCGCAATCGCAGCCGGTTGCGGGGTGGCGATTCTCACAAACGCCGCAGGAGGCCTCAACCCTGCCTGGCCTGTCGGCCAGCCGGTGGTCCTGCGCGATCAGTTGAACCTGACCGGTGCATCACCCATGGCAGGTCCACCGCCACCACCCGACCGGCCGGCACGCTTCGTTGATCTGACCGAGGCCTACTCCATGCGGCTTCGGGGACTCGCCCACCAGGTGGACAGCTCGCTTCCCGAGGGCATCTACGCGGGTCTACTCGGCGGTGCCTACGAGACACCGGCTGAGGTGCGAATGCTTGGCGGCCTTGGTGCAGACCTGGTCGGAATGTCGACCGTGCTCGAGACGATCGCAGCCCGGCACCTCGGAGCCGAGGTGCTGGGGATCTCCCTAGTCACCAACGCCGCCGCCGGGATGGGCAACGAGAACCTGGACCACGCCGAGGTCCTTGAGGCAGCCAGGGCAGCGGGACCGCGCATGCTGGCGCTCCTGCGCGGCGTGCTGGAGAGGCTGTGACGACCCTCACCTCCACAGACCGCTCAGCCGAAACTGCACGAAGTTGGTTCGAGGTCGACCCCGACCCCGAGACGCGTGCGGAGACCGAGGCACTGCTCGCCGGCGGAGGTAGCGCCCTCGAGGAACGCTTCGGCGACAGATTGGTGTTCGGCACTGCAGGCCTCAGAGGAGAACTCGGCACAGGCCCGATGCGTATGAACCGTGTGATGGTGCGGATGACGGCCGCAGCCATAGCCAGGCACCTGCTGACCGAATCCGGCCCGAACGACAGCCCGGCCGACTCCGACACGACACCGGTGGTTGCCGTCTGCTTCGACGCACGTCACATGAGCGACATGTTCGCCGAGGACACGGTGAGGGTGCTGGCGGGCCGGGGGGTCGCAAGCATCCTGCTCCCGGGGCCACTTCCGACACCGCTTCTGGCGTTCACCCTGCGCAACAAGGGGGCCGATGCCGGAATCATGGTCACGGCCAGCCACAACCCACGTGCCGACAACGGCTACAAGGTCTACTGGTCAGATGGCGCCCAGATCATCTCTCCTGTCGATGCTGAGATCTCGGCCCTGATCGACGACTCGCCCCTGCCCACCGACGACGACCTTGCCGGTGGGGAGAGCCCTCTCATCACCCGGGTGGGGCAAGACGAGGTAGCGCGCTACGTCGAGGCGACAGCCTCGGTCGTACAGGTCGATTCGCCACGGGGCCTCTCTGTCGTCTACACGCCTCTGCACGGGGTGGGCCGCGACACCCTGCTCAGGGTCTTTGAGAATGCAGGTTTCGACAAACCCCTGGTGGTCCCCGAACAGGGTGACCCCGACCCCGACTTTCCGACCGTGGAGTACCCGAACCCCGAGGTCCCAGGTGCCCTGGACCTGGCCATAGCCCTGGCCACCGAAAGGTCGGCCGACATCGTCCTCGCCAACGACCCCGATGCAGATCGGCTGGCGGTCGCCGTTCCCGACGGAGCAACATGGCGCACCCTCACCGGCGACGACGTCGGGGCACTGCTCGCCGACCACGTGCTCACCGGGGGCTCGGGCCACAACCGCCTTGTAGCCACCACCGTGGTCTCCTCCAGGATGCTGGAGTCGATCGCCGCCCACCACGGGGTGCGCCACGCCGAAACCCTCACCGGCTTCAAGTGGATTGTCAGGCCCGGCCTGCTCGACCCGGCAGCCGACTTCGTGTTCGGGTACGAGGAGGCAGCCGGCTTTGCCGTCGGTGATCTCGTACGCGACAAGGACGGCATCACAGCAGCCCTTGCATTCGCAGAGTTGGCTGCAACCGAAAAGGCGACAGGCAGAACCGTCATCGACCGACTACATGACCTGTGGCAGCGCCACGGACTGCACAGGACCGGCCTACGAACCATTCGCTTCGAGGGGCCGGGCGGTGCGTCACGAATGGCAGAACTGATGGACAACCTTCGATCCAGGCCTCACAAGACCATCGCGGGCATGGGTGTGGTATCGGCGACCGACCTGGCCGAACCCGGTTCGGTGTTACCGCCAACAGACGCAATCGTCTTCAATCTGGACGGTGGACGCCTCGTTGTCCGACCCAGCGGTACCGAGCCGATGCTGAAGACCTACGCAGAGGTGACCGACACCTCCCCCGGCGACGACCTCGTTGCAGCCGAGGCGACTGCAACCCGACTGCTCGACAACCTGCTGGACGGCGCAGGCCTCATGTTGGCCGGGGCGGTCACATGACAACCTCGACTGCATTTGTTCCGAGCACCGGCGGTGGCCCCGTGAGCACGACGCCCGTCGACGCGGTTTCTCTGGAGGCACGGGCCGCAGCCCTGTGCACACGCTCGATCAAGACCACCAGCAAACGGGCGGCCCTCCACACCACGATCAGGTGCATCGACCTGACCACCCTCGAGGGCACCGACACCGCTGGCAAGGTGGCATCCCTGTGCCAGAAGGCGATCCGGCCCAGCCCGGGCGACCCGACGATCCCGTCGGTGGCGGCGGTCTGCGTCTACCCCGAGATGGTGGAACACGCCGTGGCGGCTGTCGCCGGAACCGGTGTAGCAGTGGCAAGCGTGGCCGGCGCATTCCCGGCGGGCATGTCCGCACCTGCCGTGAGGGTCGCCGACATTGCCGACGCCGTAGGCCGAGGCGCCGATGAGATTGACATCGTCTTGAACCGGTCCGCGTTCATGGCAGGGGACCTGGGACGCGCACACGACGAGATCGTCGCCGCCAAGGAGGCCTGCGGTTCAGCACACCTCAAGGTCATCCTGGAGACCGGCGAGCTGGGTTCATACGATCAGGTCCGGCGGGCCTCGATGCTGGCAATGGCTGCAGGCGCCGACTTCATCAAGACGTCCACGGGCAAGATCCCCAGGGCCGCCACCCACCCGATGGTCCTGAACATGGCCGAGGCCATCCGCGACTACGCCGACCAGACCGGTGTGGTCGTGGGCCTCAAGGGAGCTGGTGGAATACGCACAGCCAAGCAGGCGTGGCACCACCTGGTGATCGTGGGTGAGACGCTGGGCTCCGAATGGCTCAACCCGGAACTGTTCCGCCTTGGAGCCTCCAGCCTGCTCAACGACGTCCTGATGCAGATTCAAAAACTCGACACTGGCCGTTACAGCGGCCCCGACTACGTCACGGTGGACTGAGACCATGGCCCCAACAGACAACCCTCCTGAGACCTTCGGCATCGACTACGCCCCGGCGCCGGAGTCAACTGCGGTGGTCGACATCGCCGACAGCTACGGCCACTTCATCAACGGTGACTTCGTCGAACCCTCTTCCGGGGCCACGTTCCCGACCGTCAATCCGGCCACCGAGACGCACCTGGCCGACATCGCCGACGGCTCAGCCGACGACGTCGACCGTGCCGTCACCGCTGCACGCGCTGCGTTCGAGGGGCCATGGGGCCAGATGCCGGGGAGCGAGCGGGGCAAGTACCTGTTCCGGATCGCCCGTCAACTCCAGGAGCGGTCCCGTGAGTTCGCCGTGCTCGAGACCATGGACGGCGGCAAGCCCATCACGGAGAGCCGTGACCTGGACCTGCCGATGTCGGCCGCCTGGTTCTTCTACTACGCAGGCTGGGCCGACAAGCTGGAATACGCGTTCCCCAACAGGACCATGGCGCCCCACGGGGTGGCCGGCCAGATCGTGCCGTGGAACTTTCCGCTCATGATGGCTGCCTGGAAGTTGGCACCCGCCCTTGCTGCCGGCAACACGGTGGTTCTCAAGCCGGCAGAAACCACCCCCCTGACAGCCCTCCTGTTGGCCGACGTGCTGCAGGACATTGACCTGCCACCCGGGGTTGTGAACATCGTGACCGGTGCGGGCGCCACTGGCGCAGCTCTCGTTTCCCATCCCGGCATCGACAAGCTGGCCTTCACCGGATCGACCGACGTCGGCAAGGCCATCCAGCGGATCGCTTCAACCCGCCGCATCCCCCTCACCCTGGAACTTGGCGGCAAGGCCGCCCACATCGTGTTCGAGGACTCGGCAGTCGACCAGGCCGTCGAGGGAGTGGTGACCGGCATCTACTCCAACCAGGGTCACGTGTGCTGCGCAGGGTCGCGCCTGCTGGTTGAGGAGTCGATCGCAGACCAGTTCGTCGAGCGCCTGAGGCGCCGGGTCTCAACACTGCGCCTGGGTGACCCACTCGACAAGAACACCGACGTGGGGGCAATCAACTCGGCTGATCAGTTGCAGCGCATCACAGACATGGTCGCAACCGGAGTCTCTGAGGGTGCCGACCTCTTCCAGCCCGAGGTCGACCTCCCCGACAAGGGCTACTGGTTCCCGCCGACGGTGTTCACCGGGGTGCAGCAGAGCCATACGGTGGCCCGCGAGGAGATCTTCGGACCTGTGCTCACCGTCCAGACCTTCCGCACTGCCGAGGAGGCCGTGGAGAAGGCCAACAACACGCCCTACGGCCTGTCAGCCGGCATCTGGACCGAGAAGGGCTCCAAAATCCTCTGGATGGCAGAGAAGTTGCGGGCGGGTGTGGTGTGGGCCAACACCTACAACAGGTTCGACCCGGCCAGCCCCTTCGGCGGATACAAGGAGAGCGGCTTCGGCCGCGAAGGCGGCCTTCACGGCCTGTCCCCGTACCTGCGGGAACGAACGGGCGGCACCAGGGGAGGTGCGTGATGGCTGAACACATGCCGGTCGACAAGACCTTCAAGCTGTTCATCGGCGGGGCGTTCCCCCGCTCGGAGTCCGGAAGGACGTTCCAGGTCCACTCGGCCGACGGTGACCTTCTGGCCAACGCAGCAAAGGCTTCCCGCAAGGACCTCCGAGAAGCGGTCAAGGCGGCACGCAGCGCCCAACCGGGATGGGCCGGCCGCACCGCCTACAACCGTGGTCAGGTTCTCTACCGGGTTGCCGAGGTAATGGAGTCCCGTCGGTCCGAGTTCACCTCGGTGCTGAGAGCCACGGGCATGGCTGCCCGTGCCGCCCGTACCGAGGTGGACAGGTCGATCGACAGGTGGGTCTGGTACGCGGGGTGGGCCGACAAGCTCCACCACGTGCTCGGCACGGTCAACCCGGTCGTCGGCCCCTACTTCAACTTCACCTTCCCGGAGCCAACCGGCGTGGTGGTCGTTGCCGCACCCGATGACCCGCCGCTACTCGGCCTGCTCTCACGGATCGCCCCGGTGATCGTCTCGGGCAACACGGCCGTGGTGGCCACCGGTGGCCCCTCGACTCTGGCAGCTGTGACGCTGGCCGAGGTTCTTGCAACCTCCGACGTGCCGGGTGGGGTGGTCAACATCCTCACGGGTGAAAAGGGCGAGCTGCTGCCGTGGGCGCTTGGCCACATGGACGTCAACTCTGTCGACCTGACCGGTGCACCTGACGGCCTCGAGGATGAGGCTGTGGCCGCGGCCGCCGACAACGTGAAGCGCATCGTGCGGTCTGACCCGGCCGGTGCCAGCCCGTACATGATCGGCGACTTCCTTGAGATGAAAACCGTCTGGCACCCGATCGGGCGCTGAGGCGGCCTCAGACTCCTATCCGGTCGACAACCAGCGGCAGAGGGGTTGGAGCCTCACCGACAACCTCAATTGCGCCTTCGAGGGCATCGCGGGCAGCGTCGAACAGGTCGGGATCTTCTGCGTGCAGTTCCAGGACAGGCTGGCCAGCCTCGACAGAATCACCCGGCTTGGCCAGGCAGACCACGCCGGCCGAGGCGCTCACGGTGTCCTCCTTACGGGCGCGTCCCGCCCCGAGACGCCACGCCGCAACCCCTACCGACAGGCAGTCGAGGCGGCCCAGCCAGCCGGCCTCGTCGAGCGTGACGACCTCGACGTGTGGAGCGGTCGGCAGGTCGACCGACAGGTCACCTCCCTGAGCGACGACCATCTTGTCGAACACCTCGCGGGGCCGGCCAGATGCCAGGACCGCTGCCGGGTCGGCGTCCAGACCCGCCAGGGCGACCATCTCGTCTGCCAGAGCCAGGGTGACCTCTACGAGGTCGGCCGGGCCGCCTCCCTCCAGGACCTCGATGCTCTCGACCACCTCGAGGGCATTGCCTGCAGTCCTTCCCAGGACCGTGTGCATGGCCGTCAGGAGGGCGACGGTGCGTACGCCGTTGGTCTCCCCCAGACCGACCATGGTTCGAGCCAGCTCCCTGGCCCGGTCCAGCTCGGGCATGAACGCCCCCGAGCCGAACTTCACGTCCAGCACAAGCGATTCGGTGCCCTCGGCGATTTTCTTGGACATGATTGAGCTGGCGATCAACGGTATGGAGTCGACCGTGGCGGTCACGTCACGCAGCGAATAGAGGCGCCGGTCGGCCGGGCTGATGTCTTCAGTGGCCCCGGCTATCACACCCCCTACACGGCGCATCTGGTCGACCATCTCTTCGATGCTGAGCGATGCCCTCCACCCGGAGATCGCCTCCATCTTGTCGAGCGTGCCGCCGCTGTGGCCGAGACCCCTTCCCGACAACTGTGGAACCGCAGCACCGCATGCAGCGACCAGAGGAACGAGGATCAGCGAGACCTTGTCTCCGACTCCCCCGGTGGAATGCTTGTCGACCGTGGGCAGACCCACTCCGCCGAGGTCCAGCCGACTCCCGGAGTCGACCATCGCCCTGGTCCACACCGCCAACTCATCGGGCTCCATGCCTCGGAAGAAGATGGCCATTGCGAGCGCAGCAGCCTGCTCATCGGCGATAACCCCGCCGGCGGCGTAGTTGTGTATGAACCAGGTGATCTGTTCGTCGCTGAGGCGGTGACCGTCGCGTTTTGCCCTGATGATCTCGACGGTGTCCACGGCTCAGTCCCCGTCTGAGGAGGTGTCCAGGTCTTCTGGTGAGAACGGGTCGGCCAGCAGTTCGACGATGGAGCGGGGCCCGTTGCGGCCGTCGACCAGCAGTTCGGTGCCACCGGCTTCCAGAAGCAGTTGCCGACACCGCCCGCACGGCGCCAGTGGCTGCCCTTCGGGGTTGGTGGCGACCACGGCCACCAGACGGCCACCGCCGGTGAGGTGCATGTCTGAGACCATGCCGCACTCGGCACACAGGGTGAGGCCGTAGGAGGCGTTCTCCACATTGCAGCCGGACACGATCCGGCCGTCGTCGGTGAGGCCCGCGGCGCCCACCGGGAACCGGGAGTACGGGGCGTAGGCGTTGGCTGCGGCCTCGGCAGCCACCGAGCGCAGCGCCTGCCAGTCGATGTCGGGGTCAGCGTCCATCCCACCATGCTGCCCCATACGGCGGTGATTGCACAGGATTCGACTCCGGCAGGAGCATCCGGCGTGGCGCTACGGCTTCAGGCGGTAGACGTTGGTGTCGCGCTCTTCAAAACCGAGGCGGCTGTACAGCCGGTTGGCTGCCTCCCTTGAAGGGCGGGATGTGAGGTCGATCGTCGTGGCGCCGACCTCGCTGGCACGCTGGATTGCAGCCCGGTTGAGGGCCTCGCCAACGCCCCTGCCCCTGGCTTCCTCGTCGACGACCACGTCCTCGATCCATGCCCGCACTCCCGTTGGTATCCGAAAGACAACCAACGTCATCATTCCGAGAACCGCTCCATGCTCCTCGGCCACCAGCAGGATCGAGGCATCCGAGTCCACGAGCGCGCAGAGTTCTCCACGATCAGGAGCGGGGTTGGAGTTGGACAACTGTGGAACAAGCCGGACCATCGCCTCCACGAGGGCGTCGTCCACCTCGGTGGCTTCACGAATCTCAATCATCGAATCATCCATCCGGACAGATTGTAGGAGGCCCCAGCCTGCCAACCGGATCGCCCACCTGCCGGGCGCGTGCTGCACCGGCCACCGGTAGCCTCCGATGATGGTTGGCTCTCCGGCACCCCACCTGCACTGGACCGACGCAGCGAGGATCAACGACCTCGAATCGCCGATCCTGATTGCGGCCTTTGAGGGCTGGAACGATGCTGGCGAGGCATCGTCCACGGCAACCCGCTACGTGCGCGACCACTTCGAATCGGTTGAGGTGGCAACAATCGACGCCGAGGACTTCTTCGACTTCACCGTGGCCCGACCGAGCGTCCACCTCGACGAGGACGGCAGTCGCCACATCGCCTGGCCCTCAACAAGCGTGTACGCGGCCCACATCCCGGGAACCGGGCACGACCTGATTGTCCTGACCGGCCACGAGCCACAGTTGCGCTGGCGGACCTTTGTGGACCACGTGGTCACAACCGCCAACGAGGTCGGCGCCAGCCTTGCCGTCACCCTCGGTGCCCTGTTGACCGACATTCCCCACACCCGGCCCGTGCAGGTGTACGGAACTTCCGACGACGAGACGATCGCCGAGCACCTGAGCCTCTCGCCGTCGACCTACGAGGGGCCCACGGGCATAGTCGGTGTCCTGGGAACCGGCCTTCGGGCAGCCGGGATACCAACAGCGTCCCTGTGGGCGAGCGTTCCTGCCTATGTGTCGAGCGCCCCCTCCCCCAAGGCCGCCCTGGCACTGGTCGAGAGCCTCGGCACCGTGCTGGGAACGGCCATCCCGTGCACCGACCTCGAGATAGCTGCCGCCGCCTACGAGCGCCAGGTCAGCGAACTGGTGGCCGAGGACGACGACACCGCGGAGTACGTCGAGCGCCTGGAGGTGGACTTCGACGAGGAGCCCAACGACAACCCGGAACGTCTGGTGGCCGACATCGAGGATTTCCTGCGAAACCAGCCGGGTAAGCCCTGACCCTCAGGCCGACTCATCTCCCCGCCACGGCGGGTCACGGGGTGCATCGAAGCGAACATCGACGTGCTCGCCGCGGATTGCCCTGAATGCCTCGTCAGCCCACTCATCGGGAAGGATCGTGTCCTCGGGGAGGCTTCCCTCGGCGAAGAACCCGACGTCACGACACTCGAGCGGGTGAGCCTCCAGCTCACCACCGGTCATGCGGCAGTGAAAGACCAGCGAGTAGAGCGGGATGCCGGTGAAGCCCAGCCGGAAGCCGTCGAGGATGGCAATGGGCCTGACCACCTCGCAGTGAATTCCGGTCTCCTCGAGGACCTCCTTGATAACCACCTCGGCGGGTGAGTAGCCGACGTCGGCCCATCCGGTTGGGTAGAGCCACAGGCCGGACTCGGCCCGCTGCACGAGCAGCAGTTCTCCGTCGTCGTTGCCGACAACGGCCGCCACCGTCGACTTGGGGGTCACGTAGCCGGGCACCCCCTCACCTACCGAGGCCAGCCACCCGTCCATCAACTCGCCCACGTCGGGGGACTCGGCACCCGACTCGGCCCGAACACGGATATCGGCGGCCACCTTGAGCACCTCCTCGAAGCGCTCCTGCTCGTAGAGAACCTCGGTGAAGCCGAGGCCGGTGCGGGCAATTGCCGCCAGCGACTCCGCCCAGCGAAGCAGTTCCTGACGGGTCGGTGGCAGGTGGTCAGGGTCGCTCATGGCACCGGACCGTAGGCGATCACCGTCCGAATCACAGTCTCAGAGGTCGACCGTCACCCATCGCAGTACCGACAGCTCAATCTCCGCGAGGTGGTCTGGATCGGTGAGTCTGGAACCGGAGCCGTCGCGGAGATAGAAGGCATCAACCACATCGGACCCGATGGTCTGCACCCGTGCGCTCACGAGGTCAAGGTCCAGCTCGGCAAACGCCCGGGTGATCCTGTAGAGAACACCGACCCCGTCGGGGCAGCTCACCTCCAGGACGGTCGCCACATCCGAGGTCTCATTGTCCACGGTGACCCGCGGACTTGCAGGCCTCGCCGAGGTGGGTGCCTGCCTGTAGATACGGGAACGCTCACCCAGGCGGGCCGCGATCGCCAGGCGTCCTGCCAGCGCCCTCTCGACCTGGTCGGCAACTGCCGCCCAGTCGGGGGCCTGCCCGAACACGCCAGTTACCCGAAACACCGACAGGGCCCGGCCCCCCTCGGAGTGAGCCGAGGCATCCAGCACGTCGAGGCCGTTGAGGGCCAGCACACCGGCCACCTTGGAGAACACGCCGGGTCTGTCCGTGGCGACGACCGTGAAGGTCGAGCCCTCCCCTGATGCCACGTCCTCACCGCCCTCGAGCAGCACCCGCTGTTCAGGGCTGGGGAACAACCCGACGACCAGTTCGGAGACGTCGCCGCCGGCCAGCACGTAGTCGACCCGCGCCACCAGATCACCGACCAGATCGGCCTTCCAGCGACTCCATGCCGAGGAACCGGTGGCAATGGAGTCGGCCTCGGTAAGGGCTGCCAGCAGTCTGAGAAGACTCTGGCTCTTCAGCGACTGTGCGACAGCCAGGATCGTCCCGGAATCCTCCAGGTCACGCCTGGTGGCCACATCCGGCAGGAACAGGTGGTGTTCGACCATTGCGACGAGAAGGTCCACGTCGGGGCCGGGATAGCCCATCCGGGTGGCAATGGTGCGAACCAGCCCCATTCCCACCTCGGTGTGGTCGCCGGGGTAGCCCTTTCCAATGTCGTGCAGCAGCGCACCCACAACCAGCAGGTCCGGTCGATCCACCTTATGGCGTAGACGTCCAGCCTCGGCTGTCGCCTCCAGAAGGTGGCGGTCAACGGTGAAGCGGTGGTATGCGTTGCGCTGTGGCCGGTGCCGACACGGCCCCCACTCGGGAACCAGGCGGACGAAGAGCCCAGCCTGGTCCAGATCCTCGACCACCTGAACGAGGTCCGGTCCCGTCGACATCAGGGCCTCGAGGTGTTCCCGGGCCTCGTCGGGCCAGGGGTCGGGCATGGGTGGGGAGCCGGCGGCGAGGCGCTGCAACATCAGACGGTCCATGTAGGCACCCCGGGCGGCGGCCGCCGCTGCTACACGCAGGGGGAGAACCGGGTCATCATCGACCGGGACATCTTCGGCAAGGAACAGCCGGTCGTCATCCAACATGATGCCATCGCCGAGCTCGACCACCTCGGGTCTGGACCTGCCTGTCGACCACCTCCAACGTCTGTCCCGGAGTGCTCGGCGAATCCGCCGGTAGACGCCATCGCCCACCCATGTGATGGCGGCGGCGGCCGCTGCGACGTCGGCCATGAGCCGGTCGGCATCGCCGTGGCTGAGCCTCTCGGCCACCTCGCCCTGCAACTCGAGGAGAAGCCTGTCTGAACGCCCACCGGTCACCCGGTGCAACTCGACCCGGACGGTGAGGAGCACCTCGAAGGCATGTGACAGGCCCGCCGCCTCAGAGGCGTGCAACACCGGTTCGGTGGCTTCGGCCCATGCCAGCGAGTGGACATCGCGTAGGCCGCCACGCCCCTCCTTCAACTCGGGTTCCAGGCGAAATGCAACCTCACCGTGTTGCCCATGTCGCTCCTCGACCCGGGTAGTCAGAGCCTCCAGGTTCGCTTCGGCGCTACCCATCCACTGGTCTCGGCCCCCGTCGGCCAACTCAGTTGCCAGACCGGTGTTGCCGGCGACATATCGGGCGGCCAGAAGGCTGGTCGCGGTATCCAGATCTCCGTCGGCCACATCGAGGATCTGTTCGACGGTTCCCACCTGGTGGCCCAGTTTGAATCCGGCGTCCCACAACGGATACCAGAGGCTCTGCGCAAAGTCTGAGACATCGACGTTCGGGCCGGTGAGCAGAACCACGTCGATGTCGCTGCCCGGACAGAGCTCTCGCCGGCCATATCCACCGACCCCCACCAGTGCCGTTGCGTCAGGTGGACCGCCGGCCTCGAAGACATCCACCAGAAAGGCGTCGGTGCGCTCGGTGAGAGCCCGGCAGAACTCTGAACCGGTCAGGGTCCGATCAGCCAGCAGGTCGGAGGCGCTGAAGGGGAAAGCGTTCACGTGGCCCTCTGTCAGCCACCGTCAGCGGCAACCGACACGGCGCAGCACCACGTCGATGTCGTCGACCATTCCCGTGTAGAAGGGCCCGAACTCGGCGTAGTTGGCCGAGGCCCGGTCGTAGCGCATCGTGTACACGACCTCCTTGAGGTCGTCGGGGTGCTCTCCGAACAGGGTCACGCCCCACTCGTAGTCGTCGACGCCTGTCGAACCGGTGACCACCTGGAGAATTCGACCAGCGAAGGTCCGTCCCGAGGCGCCGTGCTCGCGCATCAACTCCATCCTCTCCTCAAACGGAAGGGTGAACCAGTTGGCGCCCACCACCCGGCTCTTTGACATCGGGTAGAAGCACCACGCCGGCTTTCCCTCGGGAGGAAGCTGTGGATAGAGGCGGGCCTGCCTCATCTCGTCGGGTACCCCAGCGGCGTACTCGGAGATCTCCGTCATTGACACGTAGCTCTCGACAATCTCGAGGCCTGCGGCCACCACGGCCGTCTGCAGGTCGCGGAGCCTCCAGAGGTCGTCGCCGAGTGCCATCAGGGCCATGTCGGCCTTGTGCCCGAGAATGGCCACGGGAACCACCTGGTCGCTGGCATCCGTGGCGGCCCGAACCGCCTTCTTTACGGCGCGGACGTCGACCGACCGGCCGATCAGGGAACGGCGCACCCTGAAGAACAGGTGCAGGACGCAGAGACCCTCAGAGGGTGAGACTGGTTCGGTCATCGCAGCGGATTCTAGGTAGCGCTGAGCCCACCCGGCGCCTCGGAGGCCACAGGGACTCCGTCAGTCGCCGGTGTACAGGTTCAGACGTCGGCCCCTTGCGAATCCGGCCAACTGGAATCCGGCTGTCCGGGCTATCTCCACAGCCAACGCTGACGGGGCACTTACGGCGACGAGGGCGGCAAACCCTGCTACCCATGCCTTCTGCGCGAGTTCAAAGGAGGCACGTCCGCTAACCCAGAGGCCAAGGTCAGTGGCGGGCAGCAGCCCGTTGAGGTGGAGGTGGCCGACCACCTTGTCGACGGCGTTGTGGCGTCCGATGTCCTCGCGCGAGACGACCGGCATCCCCGAGCGGTCAAACGCCACAGCGGCGTGCACGGCACCTGTCGCCCCGAACAGGGGTTGGCCGCCGTCTATCAGGTCGGTCAGCCCGGTCAGGACCTCAAGGTCGAACGGCTCCGCCTCGAGCGGATCCAACCGGTCGCATAGTTCGTCGATGGCCATTGACCCGCACAGACCACATGACGAGGAGGCCGGGCCAAGGCGCGGGGTGGGGGTCGGTGCCAGGCCTCCGGTGTCCACGCTCACGTCGTTGAAGGCTGATTCCGTGGCAGGTCCCTCGGCGCAGTAGCGGACGCCTCTGACCGCTGAGCCACCCAGCACCCCCTCGGTCACGCAGAAGCCCACAGCCAGGTCGAAGTCGTCACCGGGCGTGCGCATTGTCGTGGCGACCAGATTGCCATCAAGGCGAATCGACATCGGTTCTTCGACGATCAGGTCGTCGGGTACGCGCCTGCTCTCGGTGCCGTCGATACGGCGGGTCAGGACTCTGGCGGTTCGTCCCCTGGCAGCCACCTCAACGGCCCCCGGTGTTGAATGCATGCGTCACGGCCACCAGTGAACACGCCTGTAGTCCCAAAACGCCACGGAGCGCCCCGAGGGGCGCTCCGCAACAGATCGGTCCGGTGGACCAGCCGGATCAGAAGTCCATGTCCGGCATTCCACCGCCACCCTCTTCGGGTGCGTCGGCGATGACCACCTCGGTTGTGAGGAACAGTGCCGCTATGGAGGCTGCGTTCTGCAGAGCCGAACGGGTGACCTTTGCGGCATCGATGATGCCGGCGGCGACCAGGTCCTCGTATTCGCCCGTCTCGGCGTTGAGGCCGTTGGGGCCATCGAGGGCACGCACCCTCTCGACTATGACGCCGCCCTCCATTCCGGCGTTCACGGCAATCTGGTACAGGGGCGCCTCGAGAGCCTTTGCGACGATCCGTGCACCGGTCGCCTCATCGCGCTCAAGACCCTCGCCAGCAGCTGCAGCTGCCTCCTGGGCACGCAGCAGGGTCACGCCGCCACCGGCGACGACACCCTCTTCGATGGCTGCCTTGGTCGTGGAGACGGCATCTTCGATGCGGTGCTTCTTCTCCTTGAGTTCGACCTCGGTGGCTGCTCCGACCTTGAGGACGGCCACGCCACCGGACAGCTTGGCGAGGCGCTCCTGAAGCTTCTCGCGGTCGTAGTCGGAGTCCGTGTTGTCGATCTCGCCCTTGATCTGGGCGATGCGGCCGGCGATGTCGGCCTCGTCGCCGGCACCCTCGACGAGGGTGGTCTCATCCTTGGTGACCACCATCTTGCGGGCACGACCCAGCATCTCGAGGGTGACACCGTCGACCTTGAGGCCGACCTCTTCGGAGATGACCTGGCCTCCGGTGAGGATGGCCATGTCCTGGAGCATTGCCTTGCGGCGGTCGCCGAAGCCCGGGGCCTTGATGGCAACCGAGGTGAACGTGCCGCGGATCTTGTTGACGACGAGCGTGGCCAGGGCCTCGCCCTCGACGTCCTCGGCGATGATCACGAGGTTGCTACCGGCCTGCATGACCTTTTCGAGGGCCGGGACCAGGTCGCGTACCGCCGAGATCTTGGAGCCCACCAGCAGGATGTAGGGGTCCTCCAGCACGGCCTCCATACGGTCGGGGTCGGTCACGAAGTAGGGCGAGATGTAGCCCTTGTCGAAGCGCATGCCCTCAACCAGGTCCATCTCCATGCCGAAGGTCTGGCCTTCTTCGACGGTGATGACGCCGTCCTTGCCGACCTTGTCGATCGCCTCGGAGATCATGGCTCCGATCTCTACGTCTGCCGACGAGATGGCGGCCACGTTGGCGATCTGCTCCTTGTCGCTGGAGACGTCTACGGAGGCGTCGCCAATGGCCTCGACAGCGGCGGCGACGGCTGCCTCGATGCCCTTCTTGACAGACATCGGGTTGGCGCCGGCGGCGACGTTGCGGAGGCCCTCGTGGACCATCGCCCAGGCCAGGACGGTTGCCGTGGTGGTGCCATCGCCTGCCACGTCGTCGGTCTTCTTGGCGACCTCCTTGACCAGCTCGGCGCCGATGCGCTCGTAGGGGTCCTCTAGATCGATCTCCTTGGCGATGGACACGCCGTCGTTGGTGATCGTGGGGGCGCCCCACTTCTTGTCGAGTACGACGTTACGGCCCTTGGGGCCCAGGGTGACGCGGACTGCGTCGGCCAGCTGGTCCATGCCTCTTTCGAGAGACCGGCGGGCCTGCTCGTCGAACGAGATGATCTTCGCCATCAGCGGATGCCTTTCATCGGTGGGTCATGGTGACCCGTGGTGTGTGAGATGGCCCGGGGACGGGATACGCCACGCCGTTGGCACTCTCATGGTGAGAGTGCCAATCCAACCAGCAGCAGCACTGAATCACAACCTGCCATGGCGCCCGGTTGGGGCGTTGGACTCTCTGAAGGCCGGACGTAGCCGACCGGGGTTCAGCCTCCGGCTACAGCCGGGACGATGGCAACCGTGTCGCCATCGGGTACCTGGGTTGCGAGACCGTCGAGAAAGCGCACGTCGTCGTCGCTCACGAACACGTTCACGAAGCGTCGCAGGGCTCCGGCCTCGTCGAGGATCCGCTCACCGAAGCCGGGATGGGACTGCTCGAGAGCAGTCAGTGCCTCGCCCACGGTTGCGGCATCGACAGCCACCTCGGGTGCCCCGCCCGTGAGCGGTCGAAGCGTTGTCGGGATTCGTACGGTTACAGCCATTGGTTCCACCTGTTCGTCGTTCCGGGGGGCGGGCTGAACGGCAACCGCCTCATCAGGAGTAAACCCTACCAAAACGGTCAGGATTCCGCACCATCAGGGGAAATCCGGCTCAAGCCGGCCAGCGGGACCCCAGGTTGGATGCGACGGCCTCTTCCACACAGGCGAGGGTGTCGGCAGTCGCCCGTTCCTCACCGAACTCCTCGACCAGTGAGATGGCCTCGACCCGACCGGCCACTCCCGGATCCACCTGCCCGGCCACCACCAGCAGGGGCACGCCTGCCGCCGCCGCATAGGCAGCGACACCTCCCACCACCTTGCCCTCAAACGACGCCTCGTCGAGGCGCCCCTCTCCGGTGACCACCAGGTCGGCACCTGCCACGACCTCGTCGAGTGCCACCTCTTCGGCGACCAGGTCGAAACCGTCGACAAGGCCTGCACCCAACGCCGCCAGACCGCCAGCCAGGCCACCCGCAGCCCCGGACCTGTCCAGGCCAGCCACATCGACACCGTGTTCCTCTGCATAGACCTGGGCGAGCCTCTCAAGGCGACCACGCAACATCGCCACCTGCGCCGGGCTGGCACCCTTCTGGGGACCAAAGGCCTCGGCCGCATCCACGAAGCGTGTCCTCACATCGCAGGCGACAAGCAGCTCGATTCCCCGGAACCGCGCCGGCGAGCCCATCGCCCTGAGAGCGCCCAGCCCACCGTCGGTGGTAGCCGACCCGCCCAGCCCGATGATTACCCGCCGCGCTCCCTTTTCGACGGCTGCCAGGATCAGCTCGCCCGTTCCCGCTGTCGTGGCATCAAGGGGACTGTTCCCGACCTGCCCTCCAACCAGATCAAGGCCTGAGGCCCTTGCCATCTCAATGACAGCAGTGCGGCCGTCGAGCCGCCACTGCGCCTCCACCGGTTCGTCCAACGGTCCGGTCACGGTGGTCGACCGGTTGGGCCCTCCAAGGACGTCGAGGGTGCCCTCGCCACCGTCAGCCATCGGGACCATGTCGGTGCTGCCGCCCAACGCCGAGACCGCACCTGCAATGGCCAAGGCGACCTGCTGCGCGGATCCGGTGCCCCTGAACTTGTCAGGTGCGGCCACCACCCGCACCGGTGGAACCTCAGCCCGAGTAGATGATTCCATCGGCGCCGAGGATTACAACCACGTCGGCGTTAGCCAGGCGCTCAAGGGTGCCATCGGGAACCGACAGGCCTCCGGTGGGCATCTGGGACAACAGGTCAGGGTTTCCAGGTGCCACCACCTCCATGACCATCCGGGCATCGTCAGCAAAGCCGGACCGGTAGAAGATGCCCGACACGTCGGTGCGGCTGGCGTTGGCCGGCGATTCAAGGGCGTAGCCCCTGGGGTTCAAGATGTCGGTCACAGCACCTGCTGCACCGCCAAGGCCCGAGCCATTGGCCACGAGGACCTTGACCTCACTGGGCGACCTGCTCGGAAACAGGACCGGCGCGGTCGTGGTCGCCACAACGGGGGCCTCTGTGGTGGGCACCACATCAGCGGAGTCGTCCGGGGTATCTGTCTCGACCACATCAGGGGCCTCGTCGACTTGAACCTGATCATCGCCACCAGCCGGCTCGGTTACGGCCACGGTGCCGACATCGCTGTCGACCGCCTTCCACAGGAGGACCAGACCGATCACGACCGCCACGGCAATAAGGAGAAGCGCCCTCGGCGCAGCTGCCGGGTTGCTGGGGCCCAGCCCGACGTTACGACCGCGACCCCCGACGTTCACTTGGTGTCCTCGACCACCGGGCTCTCAAAGCGTGCGCGGCGGCGACGCTCACGCTGCCGCTGGAGCCGCCTCACGACAAGTGGGTCGTAGACCATTGCCTCTTCGTCCTCGAGCAGCGTGGTCAGCAGCTGCTGGTAGCGGGTGGCCGACAGCTCAAAGCGCTCAAGTATCTGTACGTCCTTAGGCGCAGGGGAATCCCACCAGGTGCGCTCGAAGTCCAGGATCTCCCGGTCTCGTTGGGTCAGGGCCATGTGGTGATCATCATCCAGCCAGAAGGGCTTTACAAGCACCCCCCCGGGGGGATGGAACTGTGGCGCCCGATCTCCGAACGCGTACAGAGCAGACAGTCCCCCGTCAGTCCCGGTAGCTGGGGTCCTCGAGGTCCAGGAGTGTCTTCTGCTCGTTGAAGTGGGCCACCCCCTGGTCGGTGAAGCGGTCCCACATCCTGACGACGCTGGCGGCAAGGGCGTCGTCCATGACCCGCAGCGGCCTGTCCGAGCTGAGCGCCAGAATCACGTTTCGACAAGCACGCTCCAGGTAGTAGAGCTCCTCGAAGGCGTGGGCAACCGTCTCGCCGACCACGGTCACGCCGTGGTTACCCATCATCATCACCGTGTTGCCGACCATTGCCTCAGCCACCCGGACACCCTCGGCCGGCTCGTCGGGTGGACCACTGATCTCCATGTCGTAGACGGTGCGTCCCCAGAAGCGGGCCGTGGCCTGATCAATCGGTGGGATGGTCGGATCGGCCAGACCACACATCGCCGTGGCGTACGGAGGGTGGCAGTGCAGCACGGCCCGAGCGGTCGGAATCCTGGCGTGTATTGCGCCGTGGATACACCAGGCTGACGGATCCGGCGCATCCGGCCGGTCCATGGTCGCCGGGTCGTCGGCATCCAACAACAACAGCTCACTGGCCTTCACGAGGCTGAAGTGCCGCCACTTCGGGTTGCAGAGGAACCGCCTGCCGTCCGGTGAGACGGTTGCGCTGAAGTGATTGGCAACCGACTCGTGGAGATCCATCTTGGCGGCGAGCCGAAAGGCGGCGGCCAGATCCACGCGGATCTGGTCCTCGTCAAACTCGACTCTGGCATCTTCAACAACTGTCATCGGACCGGACCTCCCCGGATGCCACGGTGAGCGCAGGGTAGTTCAAGATCCCGACCGTGGTAGCTGTCAACACCCGGAACTCGTGGCGCCTGCTTCTACCCGCCGTCCAAATGGTAGGCCCCACCGCCGAGGGGCCTCAGTAGCCTTACGGGCCAAGGGATCGCTTCCCGTGGCCATTTCGCGCCACGTTCCGCTCCATCCCGCCCGAGTAGCTCAGTTGGTCAGAGCAGGCGCCTTGTAAGCGTCAGGTCGTCGGTTCGAATCCGACCTCGGGCTCAGCTCTCCCCGCCGGCCGGGGTCCTGTGGCGTGCAACCTCAAACAGGGCCACCGCTGCCGCAGCCGATACGTTCATGGACCCCAGCACCCCCCGCAGGGGAATATGCGCCAGGGCGTCACAACGCTCCCTCACGAGACGCGACAGGCCCGCACCCTCAGCACCCATCACCAGGGCCAACGGCTGGTCAGCGACCCTCAGGTCGTGGATCAACTGGTCGCCACCCACGTCGAGGCCCACAGACCAGATACCGGCGTCGGCCAGGCGGCCCATGGCCTTGGGAAGACCGGACACGCTCGCCATGCGCAGGTGCTCAACCGCCCCTGCTGCAGCCTTTGCAGCCGTGGGTGAGACCCTTGCGGCACGATGCCTCGGCATGATCACTCCGGTCACCCCGGCGCACTCGGCGGAACGCAGGATCGCACCCAGGTTCCCGGGGTCGGTGATGCCGTCGAGCATCAACAGGAACGGATCGGCACCCGAGGAGTCACGGTGCAGCAGCTCCTCGAGGCCGTAGTCCCGCAGAGGTGCAGCCATCGCCAGGACTCCCTGGGGGGCATCGGTCCTGGCCATCGACTCGAACTTGGAGCGTGGCAGTTCACGGATCGTGACCCTCGCCTCATCAGCCAGGTCGATAATGTCGTCGAGGATCGGCGCCGAATCCATCTCGGCAGCCAGCACTACCTCCCTCGTGCGACGGGTACCCGCCAGCAGCAACTCGCGTACGGCATGCCTGCCCTCGACCTGATCGCCGCCGAGTCCCTTGGGAGGCTCTGGCCCCCGCTTCCTGACCGGGGTTGAACCACGCTGTCCGCCACCGCCCCGAGGCTTGGACTCACTCCCGGGCCCGCGACCGCGTCCTCCGCCCTGACCGCCGCGACCGCCCTGGCCGCCACCCCGAGCGGACACACGTCGGCCCTTGGGCGCGCTCACCCTCGCTCCAACAGGACCACTGCCATTGCAGCGATCCCCTCACGGCGGCCCAGGGCACCGAGGCCCTCGGCCCGCTTGGCCTTCACCGAGACCGGTGCACCAACCACCGAACTCAGACGATCCTGAATCGCGACCCGGTGCGGTGCCAGCCTCGGTGCCTCCAGCACGACCGTGCAATCCAGGTTGACCACCCGCCAGCCCTCGGCACCCAGTACGGCGACGGTGTCGGCGAGCAGGCTGACGCTGTCGGCACCCGCATGGGCCGGATCCGTGTCGGGGTAACGCTCCCCGATGTCACCCATGCCCGCTGCACCCAGCAGGGCGTCGATGCAGGCGTGTGACACCGGGTCGGAGTCGCTGTGCCCAACGAGGCCCGGGCCCTCCAGCACCACTCCGCCCAGCACAAGTTGCCGGACGGGATCGTCAGAGAACGGGTGGACGTCGAATCCCTGCCCCACGCGCATCTCAGGCATCCTCGAATCCTTCCGCCAGCAGGCACCTGGCGACCTCAAGGTCGACCGGTCGGGTGATCTTCACGTTGTCTGTCTCGCCGTCCACGACCACCACTGTGCCACCGTTGGCCTCCACCAGCGTGGTGTCGTCGGTGGCATCGGCTCCTCCGGCGTGCGCAGCCCTGATTGCAACGGCCCGAAAACCCTGGGGGGTCTGGACCGCCACAACCGCCTCACGATCAACCACGCCACCCGATGTGGACCGCAGCGAATCGGAAACGGCTACTACCGGAACCACAGCATCGGCTCCGGCTCTCACGGCGGCGATCACACGCCCGTAGACGGCCTCGGTAGCAAGGGGACGGGCACCGTCGTGCACAAGCACGACCTCAACAGCACCGGGAACCGCCGCCAGACCCGCCCTCACCGATGCAGAACGGGTGGCTCCACCGCTGACCACCTCGACAACGCCGCCAACGCCGGCAAGGAGCGTCCGGGCCCCTTCGACCCGACTCTCTCCGACAACGACAACCACACCGTCAGAGACATCTGATGCGGTGGCCACCGAGCGTTCCAGCACGGACACACCCCCCAGATCGGCCGACTGCTTGTCAGAGCCGAAGCGAAGGCCGTCACCGGCAGCCACAACAACCGTCCAGAGGCTCACAACAACCACCCGGAGGGAGTCGGAAATGTGGAAGAACCAGCCGTCGATGCTGAAAGGAGGTGGTGCACGTAACTAGCATGGCCAACCGACATGCCAGACACCACCCTCCTCAGCGAAACAACGCTCTTTGCCGGCCTCGGCCCGGCCGACCTCGACACCATCGCAACGGTCTCAACTGACCGTGACCTGCAACGCGGAGACGTCATCTTCGAAGAGGGCGACACCCCCGACGAGCTCTACGTGGTCGTCTCGGGCCGCATTGCAATCGCCAACAGGTCCATTGACGGCCGCGAGTCCATGGTGGCTCTGATGGAGCCCGGTGACCTCTTCGGCGAGATGGGCCTGTTCAGTGGGCGGGGCCGATCCGCTGAGGCCCGTGCCCTCGAGGCGTCGGTGGTCACCGCAGTCCCGTACGAACCACTCAACAACCTCTACCAGGGAGACCCCTCCCTGCTCTGGCCCGTAGTCGAGATGCTCGCCGGACGGCTACGCAACATGGACGAGGCCCTGGCCGACTCCGTGTTCCTCGACGTCACGGGCCGCACCGCCAAGAGGCTCCTGGAGCTGGCCGGCGAATCCGACGAGTTCTTCCTCCCGATCACCCAGGAGGAGTTGGCCGGCATGGTCGGGGCATCACGTGAACGTGTCAACAAGGCCATCGCCTCGTTCATCAGGCTCGGATGGATCGAACAGATCGACCGCACCTACCGCGTCACCAACCGTGAACAACTGACCATCAGGGCCCGCTGACCTGAGCTGACCGGTTCGCTCAGGGACCCAGCCACTCGAGGACCCGCTTCCAGGCATCGGCTGCATCGGCCGCCCGGTGCGAAGGCCGGGAAGGATCGTGGACGAACCCGTGACCGGCATCCTCGTAGCGCACCACGGTCGCACCGGTTGCCTCGAGGTCGTCGACATCGTCCGGAGGGGTGTAGGGGTCGTCGCACCCGATGATCGCCAGCACCGACGAGGCGTCGCCCTCTGACAGGGCGTCGAGGGGCTCGCCCTGGCCCACGCCGTGCCAGCGTTCGGGCACCCTGATCATGCCGTAGAAGGGGCAGTATCGGTCGAACCGCCCCGTGGTCACGGCCTTGAGCACGTACATGCCGCCCATGCAGAAGCCCAGAACCCCGACGGTGTCGGCCCCGGTGGCATCGGCTGCGGCAACGGCATCGCCGAGCACCCGCTCGTCCTGCATGGCGGCAGATGCCTCGTGGCGCCCCTCGAGGTCGAGGTGTTCCTGTCCCGGGTAGAGCTCGTAGGCACACACCGACCAGCCGTTGGCCTCAGCCAGGTCTGCCACGATTCCGTCGCTGAGCGGTCGCAGGCCCATGATGTCGGGGATCACCACGAGGCCACGGTCGGCAGGCCCCGTAGCCGGGTGGACCAACTCAGCAGCAGTACCGGAAGGCAGATGGATCCTCATGTCCCCTGCCTACCCCATAGGTGGCACCTCCGTCGACACGACAGGGTCAGCCGACACCACCACTCCGGACCCGACAGGACCGGTTGAGAGGCCGGCAGCCACCACGGCGTCGGCCAGGGTGGCCACCCGCACAGCGGTCATACCCACCGGCGGCTCCGGAGACGACGCGGGAAGAATCGCCCGGTGAAACCCCAGACGGTGAGCCTCGTGCAGGCGCCGCTCGAGCCCCGCCACCTGACGGACCTCGCCCCCGAGACCGACCTCGCCACATGCAACCACCTGAGCGGCCATGCACCGGCTTGTTGCCGCCGAAACGACCGCCAGGGCCAGAGGCAGGTCGGAGCCGGGTTCGGTCACCTGCACACCCCCGACGGCGGTGGCATAGACATCGACCTGGGCCAGATCCAGACCGACACGTCGCTCGAGGACCGCCAGCAACAGGGCCAGGCGACGCTGGTCGACACCCTGTGACGAGCGCCTGGGGTGGGGCGTGGTTGACCTTGCCACGAGTGCCTGCAACTCAACCAGAAGGGTCCTGTGGCCTTCCATGGCCGGAAGCACCACCGAACCGGACGTACCGATGGACCGGTCGGCAAGAAACAGCCCACTGGGGTCATCGACCGGCAGCAGGCCCGCAGAGGCCATCTCGAACAGGCCCAACTCGTCGGTGGGGCCGAACCGGTGCTTTGAGACCCGGAGCAGGCGCAGGGCGTGATGGCGGTCACCGGCCAGCTCGGTGACGGTGTCGACCACGTGCTCGAGCACCTTGGGTCCGGCCAGCGAGCCGTCCTTGGTCAGGTGCCCGACAAGCACAGTCGTCAGGCCACGCTCCTTTGCCTCGACCACGAGGCGTTGGGCACACGCCCTGACCTGGCTGGTACTTCCCGGACCTCCACCGGTTGCCGATTCAAGGTGGACGGTCTGGATGGAGTCCACGATCAACAGGTCGGGCCGGTGCCGGTCAAGCAGGCCGACGATTCCCTCGACCGAGGAAACCGAGGTGACGAGCAGGTCATCGTGAAGGCCGCCCAGCCTCTCGGCACGGCCTCTCACCTGGGTGGGTGACTCCTCGGCACAAACCATCAGGACACTCCGGCCACAACACACCTGCTCAGCTGCCAACTGCAGGGTCAGCGTCGACTTTCCGATGCCGGGCTCACCACCAACGAGGGTTACCGACCCCGGCACGAGACCTCCACCGAGGGCCCTGTCGAGCTCGCTGATACCCGTGGGAACCGTCTGGAACGATGTGGAAGGCACCTGTGTCATCGGCACGGCCTCGCCGCTGTGGGCTGCAGGCGAGGCGACCACGAGGGCCTCCTGGAAGGTGTTCCACTCGCCGCACCCCGGGCAACAACCAACCCACTTTGGCTGGGAGGCCCCACAGCCGGAACACACGAACGAGGTACGACCGAACTGGCCAGTAGCCCGTCTGGGAGGCCTGCCGGCGGTCTGAATGCTGCCTGAGCGGGTCACATCAATCGACATGCCAGCGACCCTAGAGAGGGCCTGTGACAGGGCAGGAGGAGTACCGGCCCATACCCCCTACTGGTCCGGGGGCTCACCACCCTTTCTTCGGAAGAGACCCGAGAACGAGTCGACGGTCGGGTGTGCGAAGCCCTCGGGGATAAGCGCCGTGCCGGTCATCAGCACCGTCGACATACCCATGGTTCGGGCTGCCTCGAGCGTCGCAATCTCAGAATCGATCAGCAGCATGTTGGAAAACGGCACCCCTGACATACGGCGTAGTGCCTCGAACATGGCCTGACCCGGCTTGCGGGCCCCAACCTCACCGCTGACCACCCAGTGGCTGATCAGGCCATCCAGGTCGAACCTGCTGCGCAGCAGCACGGTCCACGGGAGAACAGCGTTTGTAAGGCATCCGACCGTCATCTCCCGTTTGTGCATCTGGTCGAGAAACACGGGAACATCGGGCCTCAGCCTGACGCCGGACAGGTACAGCGCGTCCAGGTCCGCTGCATCGCCGACCACCCCGACAGCGGACCAGAACTCCGCCGCCGAGACCTGACCCAGGCTGGCGGCACGGTACCTGTCGGCCACCTCGCGCGGGTCGGCTATGCCCCCGTGTTCCCTTACGAACGAAACGAGCAGGCCCTCCGGATCGGTTCCCCCGTCCCAGACCACCCCGATCCCCCCGAGCACGACGAGCTCCAGGCGCTGCTCGCCGGACTCCTCGGGCCGGGGCGGCCTCTGCTCGATAATCTCGGCAGCGCGTCCACGCCTTCGGGTCGGCCTGGGCAGGTGCCGCACCCGGCGACCAAGGGGGTTGTGGCCCAGGCGATGTCGAACCAGCCGGAACAGACCCAGCACAACCAGCAGCGATGCCAACGTCAGCGACGCTCCCAACCAGAGCCGCGGGGCCCGGTCGGCGACAGACCCCGACACGTCGACAAACGTCGGCGTCGAATCCCCCAACGCCACGGCCCACACGGCTGAACCTTCATCGACCCTGTCGGCGTTGGCAACAACCTCACCGGGCAGTGCAACGACCAGGTCAAGGCTGAACATGTCGGCCGGATCGCAGCCGACACAACCGGCCAACTCCGCCAGCTCCCCTCGGGTGCGCCCCAGCGGCAACCCCGACAGAGTCTCGCTGAGGGCCGGGTCGCTGAAAGCCTCAAGGCCACCCGACAGGTCGACCCTTCCCGACAGGCTCCATGTTGTACGCGCAAACGACCGATTCCGCACGAGACCCATATCGGTGAACACTCCCGGCCCGGCGATCTCATCCAGGATCGGTGGAAGCCTGTCGGGCACCTCAAAGCCCTTGGTCGCAACCACCGACGTGAGACCGTCATCGAGGGAACGCTCCGGCCCGTCGACCTCCCATCCCGCGTTCTCAAGGTCCTCGAGGCGAATCTGATGGTCGATTCCACCCACGGCCTCCACCGCCTCGTCATCGAGCACCAGGGCAACCTCGACCACGCCCGAGCCGTCCTCACCGAGTCGAACCGACACCGTTGCATCAGCCCGACAGGCCGACGCCGAAACGACAGTGAGCACCATCAAGACCAGCAGTCGAAAGAGGTGGGGCTCCACCGGGGCGAACCTGGGCCGCGACGGCGGGCGGAGCAGCGGCAACGACATGGTTACGACGCTAGCCAGCAGGACATGCGTGCGGGAACGGTACGACAGCGGCGCTATCGGCCGCTGGTCTACTCGGCGCCCTCTACGGCCATCTCGACCGTCGGCGGCTCGAAGCCCTCGATAGAGCGGAACACCAGCACCGGGGCATCGTCGTCGGCCTCGGCCTTCTCCTCGTCGGTGGCCACATCGACGATGACGATCTGGCCTGCCGTGAAGTCCTTGTTCAACAGACGCTCGCTGAGGGGATCCTCGACCAGGTGCTGGATGGCACGCCGCAGCGGCCTCGCACCCATCGTGGGGTCGTAGCCCTCACGTGCCAGGTGGGCCTTGGCGGCATCGGTCAGCTCAAGGCCCAACCCCTGGCCTGCCAGCTGCATCGACACACGACGGATCATGAGGTCGACGATGCGGGTCACCTCGGGAATGGTCAACTCGTGGAACACGATGGTGTCGTCGATGCGGTTCAGGAACTCGGGCCTGAAGTGGTCCTTGAGGGCGTCGTTCACCTTGACCTTCATGCGCTCGTAGGACACGGCCTCGTCTGACTTGGTGAAGCCCAGGCTGGCCTTGCGCAGGTCGGCCGTACCCAGGTTGGAGGTCATGATCAGGACCGTGTTGCGAAAGTCGACGGATCGGCCCTGCGCGTCGGTGAGGCGTCCCTCCTCGAGGATCTGAAGCAGCGTGTTGAACACATCGGGATGGGCCTTTTCGACCTCGTCGAACAGAACCACAGAGAACGGACGCCGACGGACAGCCTCGGTCAGCTGTCCACCCTCGTCGTAGCCGACATAGCCGGGGGGTGAACCCACCAGCCTGCTCACGGTGTGCTTCTCCATGTACTCGGACATGTCGAGCGCAACGAGGGCGTCCTCGTCGCCGAAGAGGAACTCGGCGAGGGTCTTGGCCAGCTCGGTCTTGCCGACACCCGACGGGCCAAGGAATACAAACGAACCCGATGGCCGCTTGGGATCCTTGAGGCCGGCACGCGTGCGGCGAATCGCCTGGCTGACCGCCTTGATGGCGTCCTCCTGGCCGATGACCCTCTTGTGAAGCTCGTCCTCCATGCGGAGCAGCTTCTGGGTCTCCTCCTCGGTGAGCTTGTAGACCGGGATTCCCGTCCAGAGCGAGAGGACCTCTGCGATGGCCTCCTCGTCGACCTCGTCGCACAGGTCGACGCCGGACGAACGGATCTCGGCCTCCTTGGCCTCCTTGGCAGCCAAGATCTCCTTTTCGCGGTCGCGCAGACCCCCGGCCTCCTCGAAGTCCTGGGCCTCGACAGCAGCATTCTTTTGCATAACCACCTCGGCCAACGCCACCTCGAGGTCACGCAGGTCCTCGGGGGTGTGCATGCGCCTGATGCGCAGCCTCGAACCGGCCTCGTCGATGAGGTCAATGGCCTTGTCAGGGAGGAAGCGGTCTGAGATGTAACGGTCGGCCAGGTTGGCTGCAGCCACGAGGGCCTGGTCGGTGATGGTCACCCGATGGTGGGTCTCATAACGCTCGCGCAGGCCCTTGAGGATTTCGATCGTGTGCGTGACCGCCGGTTCCTCGACCTTGACCGGCTGGAAGCGCCTCTCGAGGGCGGCGTCCTTCTCGAAGTGCTTGCGGTACTCGTCGAGCGTGGTGGCACCGATGGTCTGCAACTCGCCGCGGGCCAACATGGGCTTCAGGATCGAGGCTGCGTCGATTGCGCCCTCGGCTGCACCGGCACCGACGAGGGTATGGATCTCGTCGATGAACAAGATGATGTCGCCGCGGGTCATGATCTCCTTGAGAACCTTCTTGAGACGTTCCTCGAAGTCGCCCCGGTAGCGGCTACCGGCAACCAGTGCACCCAGGTCGAGGGTGTAGACCTGCTTGTTGGCGATGGTCTCCGGCACGTCGTCGTTGGCGATCATCTGGGCCAGGCCCTCGACGATGGCCGTCTTGCCGACGCCCGGCTCGCCGATAAGCACCGGGTTGTTCTTGGTGCGACGCGACAGGACCTGCATGACACGTTCGGTCTCGCTCGCCCTGCCGATCACGGGATCGAGCTGTTTGTCGCGGGCAGCCTGGGTGAGGTTGCGCCCGAACTGGTCAAGCACCAGCGAGCCCGAGGCCGAGCCTCCGCTGCTGCCACCGGTGCTCGCACCGGCCTTCTCGCCGGAGCCCTGACCCGGCCCGGCACCCGAATAGCCAGACAGCAGCTGTATGACCTGCTGGCGCACCCTTGACAGGTCGGCTCCCAACTTGACGAGAACCTGGGCGGCAACGCCCTCGCCCTCGCGAATGAGCCCCAGCAGGATGTGCTCGGTGCCGATGTAGTTGTGCCCCAGCTGCAGTGCCTCGCGCAGCGACAGCTCAAGCACCTTCTTGGCACGTGGGGTGAACGGGATGTGACCGCTGGGTGAGCTGCCGCCCTGGCCGATCAGGTCCTCGACCTGACTGCGTACGGCCTCAAGCGAGATGCCGAGGGATTCCAGCGCCTTTGCCGCGACGCCCTCGCCCTCGTGGATGAGCCCCAACAGGATGTGCTCGGTGCCGATGTAGTTGTGGTTGAGAAGGCGCGCCTCTTCCTGGGCCAGTACTACGACCCTGCGTGCCCTGTCCGTAAACCGCTCGAACAACCGGTTTCTCCTGTCCTGTCTTAACCCTTGTGGAATGTGCGGGCCGATGCCCACCGGACCGCCTGAACGACCCGCTGACACCAGACTCGTCCACAAAGTGTACCTGTACAGGTGTGTCAGCGACCGGTCGACCCCCCGACTCTGGAGACAGGCAGTTTCGGCCACGCCGCCCCGCGCTCTATCCTCCTCAGGTGGCAAACCCGACACCCCTCCTGGACCCACCGGGCATGGCAGCCGATCTGGATCGGATAGAGGCCGGGCTCCGGCACGTCGTCAAGGCCGACGACCCCTTCCTGACCAAGATGGCCAGGCACCTCATCGACGCCGGCGGAAAGCGGATCCGACCGGCGCTGGCCATCACAGCCTCGCTCGTCACGAGCATGGAACCGATCAGCGCCACCGACGACGTCATCTCCGGCGGGGTCGCCGTCGAGTTGGTGCACCAGGGCTCGCTCTACCACGACGACGTCATGGACGGTGCCGACAGCAGGCGCACCGTCGAGAGCGTCAATGCCCGCTGGGGCAACCTCGAGGCCATCCTCGCCGGCGACTACCTGCTGGCACGTGCCTCTGAGATAGCCGCACGTTTGGGAACCGAGGTGGCAGGCCTGCTGGCTTCCACGATCGCGTCCCTCTGCGAGGGACAGATCCGCGAGATGCAGCATGCGTTCGACGTGGACCGCTCCCGCGACGCCTACCTCACCTCGATCTCCGGAAAGACCGCCGCCCTGCTCGCCACCTCGGCACGCGTAGGCGCAATCGTGGCAGGCCACCCGCGTCAACTGGTCGAGGCGGTCACCGACTTCGGCCACCACTACGGAATGGCCTTCCAGGTGATCGACGACATCCTCGACGTCGTAGCGACCGATGAGCAGTTGGGAAAGCCGGCTGGCAACGACCTCGTCGAGGGCGTCTACACCCTTCCGGTGATCCTGGCGCTGGGCGGCCCCTCGGGCGGCGACCTGCGCGGGCTGCTGGGCGGCCCAATCGACGACGCCACCCGGGACCGCGCCCGCATGATCGTGCGCTCCGATGCCACCATCGACGCTGCCACCAAGACCGCCATGGACTTCACCGACCGTGCCCGTGCCTCGCTCGATGACCTACCCGACACACCAGCCGTGTCGACGCTGCGCTCAACCTGCGACCTTCTCCTGGCACGGGTGGCGGACCTGTCCGCCTGAGAGGCCGGCCAGCCCGGGTCAACCCTGCTATGACGAACCCTGCTCTGGCAAGACCTGCTCTGAGGAACCCTGTTCTGGCCGCAGCGTCGGAAACAGGATCACGTCGCGGATCGCCGAGACCCCGCCAAGCAGCATTACCAGCCGGTCCACGCCTATTCCCAGGCCGCCCGTCGGGGGCAGGCCGTACTCGAGGGCACGGAGGTAGTCCTCGTCGACGACCATGGCCTCGTCGTCGCCGGCGGCCCTGTCGGCCTCCTGGGCCCCGAAGCGGGCCCGCTGCTCATCGGGGTCCACCAGTTCGCTGAAGGCGTTGCAGATTTCGCGTCCGGCCACGATCCCCTCGAACCTCTCAACCAGCCCGGGGCTCGTGCGATGGTCGCGTGCCAGCGGCGAGACCTCCTTTGGGTAGTCGGTCACGAATACCGGACCCCAGAGCTCGGCCTCGGCGGTCTTCTCGTAGAGCTCCAAGATGAGCTTGCCCACGCCGTGGTGGTCCTCGACGGAGATGCCACGCTCCTCGCAGTAGCCGACCAGCTCGGAGCGCGGCGTGTCCATGTCGACCCGCAGCCCGCTGTGCTCCTCGAGGAGGTCGAACATGGTGGCACGCCTCCACGGTGCTGACAGGTCCAGCTCGCGTCCGTCGTAGACGACAGAGGTGGTGCCCAGGAGTTCCTGAGCCAGGTGGGCCACGAGTTCCTCGACGAGCACCATGATGTCGCCGTAGTCGGCATACGCCTGGTAGAGCTCGAGCATCGTGAACTCGGGATTGTGCCGGGTCGACAGCCCCTCGTTGCGAAACACCCGGGCGATCTCGAACACCCTCTCAAAGCCACCGACGGTGAGCCTCTTGAGGTACAGCTCGGGGGCAATGCGCAGATAAAGGTCAAGGTCGAGGGCGTTGTGGTGGGTGGTGAACGGGCTTGCGGCGGCACCACCCGGTATCGGGTGGAACACGGGGGTCTCGACCTCGATGAAGTCCCGATCCTCGAGCCAGCGGCGCATCAGCGACACGGCCCGGCTGCGCAGCGTGAACACCCGACGGGCCTCGTCGGTAACCCACAGGTCCACGTAGCGCTGACGGAAGCGTGTGTCGGGATCAGAGATGCCGTGCCACTTGTCGGGGAACGGCAGGCGGGCCTCGGCCAGACGCACCCACGAACCGACACGGACCGAGAGCTCACCCCGCCGTGTCTTGATGACCTCGCCGGTGACCCCCAGCCAGTCGCCAATGTGAAGGCTGGTGAACCCGTCGAAATCAGGTGTCGAGGCCTGGGTGGCAAACAGCTGGATGCGGCCGGTCTGGTCTGCGAGCACCCCGAATGCCAGCTTGCCCTGGTCGCGCCGCAGCATCAGGCGACCTGCGACGGTCACCTCGACACCGGTCTCCTCGCCGTCCTCGAGCTGGCCGTAGCCCTCGAGGAGCTCCGTTACCGCTGTGGTCGGCCCGAATCGGTAGGGCGTGCTGTCTTGTGCCGGGGTACTCATGTCGGCAGGTCCTCCCGGTTCAGGTCGTAGACCAGGCGCAGCCCGTGGAGGGTCAGGAACGGCTCGACGTGCTGGACTGACATGGCTACCGGCGAGATCAGCGACGCCAGGCCACCGGTGGCGATGACCGTGCAGTCGCCCAGCTCGCCACGGAACCTCTCGATCATGCCGTCGATCTGGGCTGCGAAGCCGTAGACGGCCCCCGACTGCAGCGACTCGACGGTGCTCTTTCCGATGACGCTCCGAGGCTCGACCAGCTCGATCGCCCGCAGCGCGGCGGCCCGACCGAACAGGGCATCGAGGCTGATCTCGATTCCGGGGGCGATGGCGCCGCCGATGAACTCACCGTCGGCTGAGATGACGTCGAAGTTGTTGCCCGTACCGAAGTCGACGACAACGCTGGGGCCCCCGTAGAGGGCGTACGCACCCACGGCGTTGGCAATCCGGTCGGCTCCGACCTCCTTCGGGTTGTCGTAGAGGATGGGCATGCCGGTCCGCACACCGGGCTCGATCACCACGGGAACAGCGTCGGTGTAGCGGTCGATCATCTCCCTGAGGCTGGCCAGCACCCGGGGCACGCCTGAGCAGACGCTCACGCCGGGTACGTCGAGGTCGTAGCCGGCCGACCGCAGGAGGTTGCCGATCACCACGGCGTGCTCGTCGGCCGTGCGGGCGTCGTCGGTGGCGATGCGCCAGTGCTCCATGAGGCCGGCCTCGGCCGTGGACCTGTCGCCGGCGTCGTCGTAGAGGCCGATGACGGTCTGGGTGTTGCCCACGTCGATGGTCAGCAGCATCGGGGGGCCTCCCGGCCCGGTTGTAGAGGTCATTCGGCCAAGCCTTCCAGATCAGGGACCATGTCGAGACCCACATCGAGGGTAGGGGCCGAGTTGGTCAACACACCACTGGAAACACAGTCGACCCCCGTCGCCGCGTAGTCGGCCAGAACGTCGAGGGTAATGCCACCGGACGCCTCCAGCAGAGGCTTCTCCCCCTCATGCCCAGCTACAAGGTCGACACATTCCCGCACCCTGGCCGGAGCCATGTTGTCGAGCAGGATGGCATCGGCGCCCGCATCGAGCGCCTGGGCCACCTGGCCGATCTCGTCGCACTCCACGTGGACGATGCGACCGGGCCACCGTGACCTGGCCGCCTGCACGGCAGAGACCATGTCGGTGCCGAACAGGTGGTTGTCCTTGATCATCACCCACTCGCTGAGGTTGGCCCTGTGGTTGGCACCTCCACCGGCCCGGACCGCCGCCTTCTCGAGAACCCGCAGACCCGGTGTGGTCTTGCGGGTGTCCCAGACGACGGCACCATCACCTGCCACGTCAACCCAGCGGGCAACCAGGGTCGCTATGCCCGAGAGGTGGCCGACGAAGTTGAGGGCGGTCCGCTCCGCCGTGAGCACCGATACCAGGTGACCCGTCACAGTTGCCATCACCTCACCCTCAGCCAGCACGTCGCCGTCGGCCCGCCGCCAGTCGACACGTATGTCTGGATCAACCTGTCTGAACGCCTCGGTGGCACAGTCGGAGCCGGCCAGGACACCTGCACTTCGCGCACCCATGCTGGCGGTCACCACGACGCCCTCCGGTAGAAGCGCCGCTGTCAGGTCATGGTCGGGGCTGAGGTCCTCGTCGAGTGCCCTCGCCACACACTCCGCCACGACATCAGGTGGCGGGGTGGCGGAGGTACCGGCATGTCGACCCAGACGGGCATCGATCAAGCCGACCCTGTCTCCTGCATCAGCACCCATGGTCACCAAGCCTGCCCCCGGGCCTTCGGCCAGCCAACCCGACCGTCGACAACGTCATGTCGGCACCGCTGCCATGTTGTCGATGAGCCTCGCCCGCCCGAACCGGCAGGCGACCAGCAGGCGCACTCCGGCACGGGTAATCCGGGGCGGCGCCTCGAAGGTGTCCGGGTCGATGACCGCCGCGTAGTCCAACTCACCGGTCGTTGCACCGCCAATCACCTCGGCCATCAGCGAGGCAACAGCGCCAGGGTCCGTTTCGCCGCCGGCAACCGCCGCTGTCCCGGCCAAGAGGGCCCGGCGCAGCACCGGAGCCTCCCTACGCTCAGCGGTGGTCAGGTAGGCGTTGCGGCTGGACAGTGCCAGCCCGTCGTGCTCGCGGACCGTCGGGCAGCCGACAACCTCGACGGGAACGCCGTGGTCGGCCACCATCTGTCGGACCACGGCCAGTTGCTGGAAGTCCTTCTCTCCGAAGTAGGCACGACTGGTGCCAACAATGTCGAACAGCCTGGAAACGGCCATGGCGACACCACCGAAGTGCGTCGGTCTGCTGGCTCCCTCGAAGCGGGATGCCAGGTCGCCGACCTCAATCTCGGGGACACCGGGTTCGGGGTACATCTGAGCGATCGACGGAGCGAACACCAGGTCTGCACCATGGCGCCCACACACATCCATGTCGGCTTCCGGGTCCCTCGGATAGTCGGCCAGGTCCTCGTCGGGAGCGAACTGCAGGGGGTTCACGAACACCGACACAACCGTCACGTCGTTGCCGGCCACGGCGGCGTCGATCAGCGAGGCATGGCCGGCATGCAGAAAGCCCATCGTGGGCACAAGGCCCACGCGCCTTCCGGCGGCCCGCTCCGCTTCCAGTCTGGAGCGCAGGCCTTCCACCGTCGCCACCACCTCGACGCTGGTCATCGGGAGTTCCGTCCAGCCAACCGACGGGCCAACTCCGCCACAGCCGAATAGGAATCGCGGTCGGCGGGTTCCAGCGCTTCCAGATGAGCACGGATCGTGTCCTCGTCACCTCGAGCAGCCGGCCCGGTGAGCGCACCGGCTGCACCCAACCTCCGCACATTGTCGACCGATCCCGCCGCCAACTCCAGGAAGGCCTCGAGTGGAACCCCGACCGATTCGGCGATCCGCTCGGCCTGACCCAGCAGTGCCACGAGGTGGTTGGACGCGATGACCGCCGCCGCATGGTAGGCAGCCCGGTCCTCAGGGGAGACGACCACCGGCCTCCCTCCGAGGTCCTCGACCAGCCGTCGTACCAGCGGATCTCCGGATACGGCGAACCATGAGCCGGCGAACAGGGGGCCGGCTCCGGCGCTGTCGCCTGGAAGGGAAACGAGCGGATGCAGGCTTGCCCGTCGACCGTGTGGAGCCAGAGCCTCGAGGCCCAGCACGCCAGACAGGTGGGCCACCACGGTCTCCTCTACCGGGGCTACAACCGAGGCGGTGTCGGCGACCGCCCGGTCCGGAGTGGCAATCAGGAGCAGGTCGACTCCGTCGGCAGCACGGTCCTGTGCATCGTGGCGTCCCAACACGTCGACAACCGTCCATCCGGACTTCTCCATTGCCCTGGCCATTGCCGTCCCCGCCCGACCGGGGCCGATGACACGTACCCGACCTGCCACGGCTCAGGCCCCTGTGGTGGCCATCAACGGGCCTACGGGCACGATGTCGTCAACGATCGACCCACCGGGGATCTCGTTGACCAGGTCCGGGGCCACATCGCGCAGGGGAATCAGCACGAAGGCCCGCTCGTACATGCGTGGATGTGGCACGGTCAGGTCCTCATCGTCGACGCTCTCACCGTCGACCCAGAGGATGTCCACGTCGAGGGTGCGGGGGCCCCACCTCACCCGACGTACCCGTCCGGCGGCCATCTCCCGCTCACGACAGAGTCCCAGCAGGACTCTCGGGGAAAGGTCGGTCTCGAGGCGGACGACACAGTTCAGGTAGGGCCCCTGCTCGGGACCACCGACGGGTGCCGTCTCGTAGACGGTTGACACCTCGACTACATCGGGCATGCCGGCAACCGCCCCACGAAGATGCTCCCAGCGGTCACCGACGTTGGAACCCAGGCCGAGCAGCGCCCTACGGGAAGGGCCTCCACCGCCACTCATGAAAGGGGGTCGGTAGCCGCCTCAACCACCAGGGCCACTATGCGACGACCCGGGTTGCCGAGGGGTCGGCTCAGCAACTGCTCTGTGATCGAGATCGCCCGGGGACCCGTCGGGACGAGCCCCCGCCAGAGCAGGAAGGCTCCCATCAGGCCACAGACCACATCGTTCAACTCGTCGCGGTGCACGATGATGCGCCGGCCGTCCCTTGTCATCTCCTCAAACCGCTCAAACACGCCCACGAGCCGTTCAAGGCCGTCGTCGGCACCGCTGAACGGCAACTGGACCCAGGCGACATCCAGCTCGTCGTAGTTGTGGAGGTTGTGGTCGCTCGCCAGAAGGGAGACAACCGTGTCAAAGTCGTTCTCGCGGATCCAGATGATCTCCTCCTGGCGCCGCACCCGTCGGTGGCTGGTGCCGAAGCCACCTGGTCGCTCACAGACCGCAATCTGGTCCTGGATGATCCATGCGAACGCCGTGGGAACAATGCCCTTTGCCCACTTGCCCCTCATCGGTCCTCCCCGAAGCTGGCGGCTGCACTCATGCGACCACCCTCGCAGCATCAAGGGTCGCTCGCACATCGTGGGCCCTGACCATGTCGACGCCCTGTGCGTACGCCCACGTGGCCAGCGCCACCGATCCCTCGCGGCGGTCATCGGTCGCTGTGGGCCCAACCACACCGTCGCTGGCAGCGGTCAACTCTCCAAGGAACCTCTTCCGGCTCACCCCGACGACGACAGGCCATCCGGTCTCGACCAGGTAACGCAGGTTGGCCAGAATCTCGAGGTTGTGTCCGGTCGTCTTGCCGAAGCCGATTCCCGGGTCGATCCATACCTCCTGGACCCCATCGGCCCGTGCCTTCTCGGCCCTGTCGACCAGATAGTCACGAACCTCTGTCACCACGTCGTCGTAGTGGGGATGTTCCTGCATTGTCCGCGGGTCACCCAACATGTGCATCGCCACCCACGCGACACCCAGGTCTGCAGCAACGGAACCGAGGCCGGCGCTCACATCGTTCACGATCGTGGCTCCGGCTGCCACAGCTACCCTGGCAACCTCCTCGTGTCGGGTGTCAATCGAGACCCTCACCTCGTTGGCCAGGCCCTCCACAACCGGAAGAACGCGCTTCAACTCCTCGTCAGCGCCAACGGGGTCAGCCCCGGGGCGGGTTGACTCGCCACCCACGTCGACAACGGTGGCGCCCTCGTCGATGAGCCTTCTGCCGTGTTTCAGGGCAGCCGAGTGGTCCAGGTAGAGGCCCCCGTCCGAAAAGGAATCGGGGGTCACGTTCAGTACTCCCATCACGGCACCCACATCCTTGAATCTAACGGTGTGACAGGCAGCGCAAGGGGCCGACCGACGATGATTATGGACCATTCCCGATTATTTCTGATGATTCCCACCCGGAGGGGGTTACGAGGCCTCGGCCACCTCGGCCCCTGAAGTCGACTCGACGACCCGTATGTCGGGAAGGTTCCGGTAGCGCTGGTCCACGTCGAGCCCGTATCCGACCACGAACTCTCCGGGGATCCTGAAGCCCTCGTAGCGAAGGATCGCCTCATCGACGCTGTGGTCCTCACGAACCAGAAGTGCGCAGACCTCGAGGCTTGCCGGGTTCCTGGCCAACAGGTTGCGCCGCAGGTAGTTGAGCGTGAGCCCGCTGTCGACGATGTCCTCGACGAGGATGGCATCGCGACCAGCCAGGTCCAGGTCCAGGTCCTTGACTATGCGCACGACACCAGACGAACGCGTCGAGTGCCCGTACGAGGAGACCGCCATGAAGTCGAACTCGACCGGCAGGTCGATCACCCTGGACAGGTCGCTCATGAACATGAACGCGCCCTTGAGCACCCCCACCAGCAGGGGTGAGCGGCCCGCGTAATCGACGGTGATCTCAGCCCCAAGTTGGGCAACACGTTCAGCCAGCTGCTCAGCGCTGACGAGAACTCTCCCCGGGACCAACTCCGGTCCGGCATCACCTTCGAGCTGGTCGTGACCCATGGCGACCGACCCTAGCCGGGCAGGTGGGTGAGTCGGCCAGCTGATCGCTCGACACGATGCCCGCCGACGACCTCTGCTGCCCGACGTGACCCACGGGCAACCTCAAGGACCCTGTCGACCGACGCCAGGTCGGGTGGTCGACCACCCGAGCAATCGGTCAACCATGTCCGAAGGGCCAGGCGGGCAAGGTCATCTGCGAGCCCGGACAGAACTGAGACATCAGTTGCGTCGATTCCGGCGACGAGGGTGGCGAGGAGGCCGACGGCCTCGCGGGCCCGGTCGGCGTGACGGGCCAGCAGGGGAACAGGGTCACGCCCCGAGACCTCGGCCATCAGGGGCACAATCTCATGCCTCACCCTGTTGCGGAAAAAGCGTGGGTCGTCGTTCATCGTGTCGTGAGCCGGGGTGATGCCCGCAGAGGAACACACCGCGGTGGTCTCGGCCCGACGGATAGCCAACAGGGGTCGCCTACCGGGATCCCCGATGCCGGCCGCACCCTGGATTCCCGCACCGCGGAGGATGTTCATGATCACGGTCTCGGCCTGGTCGTCGGCGGTGTGGCCTGTGAGAACCCCTGCCGGCAGAACGGAGATGCGTGCCTCACGGGCACGGGCCTCCAGGTTCGGACCGTGCTCCACGGGGGCCTCCAACCTCATGACCGCAGCACCGACCGAGACAGCTGTGCGGGCGACGAGTTCGCCCTCGGAGGCCGACACAGGCCGCAACCCGTGATCAACATGCCAGGCGGTGACGTCCAGGCCGGCCTCGACTGCAAGGACCATCAGGGCCATCGAGTCGGGCCCTCCGGAAACCGCGCAGTCGACCGCCGTACCGGGTGGGGCGAAGGTGCACCGGGCCAACAGGTCCGACAGGTCGATGCCGCTCACTGTTCCAGCTGGTCGACCTCACCCATACGGGCGATCCAGACCTCGGGTGAGTTGATCTCGGCCAGATCAGGAAGGTTCGCCGGAGCGTCCCAGACACGGTTCAACAGGTTGCTCCCACCGGCCTCCTCGACCTTCCCGATGAAAGCCTCGCCCTTGGCGTACTGAGCCAACTTGGCCTCCAGGCCCACAAGTTTCTGGAAGATCCTGGTGAAGCCCGAAGCCGACCGTCGCCGCTCCCGGAGGACCCTGCCGAACCGGTCGGCCCCCACGACGATTCCCTCGCCTGCCCGGTCCATGGTCACGTCGCCGTGCCCCTCCAGCAGGCTCATCAGGCCGGCAATACCATCAAGGGCCACCTGTTGCTCAGGTGAGGCCACAGCAGTGAGAATGCCGCCACCGGCATCAGCATCAGACCCGTTGCGGCGCCCCTCCAGCAGGGACCTGAGGGACTCGACCAGATGGGTGGGCTCTACGTCGGAGTCCTCGAGGAGCGACCGCACCAGGCCCAGGTAGTGCTCCCTCATCCACGGCACCCCGGTGAACTGCGCCCTGTGGGTCACCTCGTGGAGAGCCAGCCACAACCTGAACTGGTGCGGGTCAAAGGCGTAGCGACGTTCAAGGGCAACCAGGTTGGGACCCACGTAGTAGACGAGGTCCTGATCCTCGGCGGCCTCATCCTCGAGCACCAGCAGGTCGTACTGCCCCAGAACACGTGTTGACATCCAGCCCAGGACAGCCCCCAACTCGACACCGGCCACCCGATGTGTCAGCGGAGCAAACGAGGTGGAGGAGCGTTCGGCCATCTTGTCCAACAGGGGCCGCAGCAGTCGCTGCAACGACGCCAGGTTGGCCCGGATCCAGTCATCCCTGTCGACGACCCGCGCCCGGGCCTCGCCGTGAAGGGCTCGTAGGCCGGTGGTCTCGGCAACCAGCCCCTCGGCCCTCGCCGTGTGGACGTCGAACTCCTCGACGAGACCGTCGAGGTGGTGGGCTCCAGCGAATGGCGCCCTGGCGGCGATACGGGTCGCGACCTGTTCGGCCACATCCCAGTCGATGGCCGACGGTGGCCGGTCTGAGACGTCCGCGGACGGCACACCGGCCGCCACGGTCAGGCCTTCAGCGCTTTGGATAGCGGGTGGCTGACACCTTCTGCAGGTAGCCGACCAGGGTGGCGATGCAGAGCAGAATGCCACCACCCACGAGGGGCACTGCCAGCCAGTAGTGCCAGATAACGCCAGCTAGAACGTTCATGGTTCGCATCCTATGAGTTGGAACAGTCGGCGCGGACACGTGCCGACAAATCGGCTACTGACTGGGTCGGCCCGGCAGACCACCACGAGCCCGCGCGGGGATTCGAACCCCGGACCTGCTCATTACGAGTGAGCCGCTCTTCCGACTGAGCTACACGGGCAGTTCCCACCGTGAGGTGGGATGCGATCGGCAAGCGTACTGGAGCCATCTGGTGCTTGAACCCACCGCACTGCGGTCGGGCATCAGGGCCGAACGAGAGGCGCCCAGGCCAGCAGGAGGCGCTTCTCACCCACCTTCGTGAACCGGACCACGGCCTCGGCCCGGTCGCCGGTGCCGCCCACCGATACGACGACGCCGTCACCCCACGCCGAATGGACCACGTCGTCGCCTGCCTGGAGGCCGAGTTCATGGGCACCCGTCGAGGACGATCCTGTTGACCTGGTCCCTGTCCCCCGGCCAAAGATCATGCCGCCGGGCTCGGCGCCGTCATTGTCTCCGTCGTCATCAGGCGTCCGGGTGGGGCCGAACCAGCTGCGATCCTCGGAGCCACCGGTGCGGCGCGAGCCTCTTCCCCAACCCGTTGAGGTGCTGTGTGAGCCTGCGGCTCTTCCGGCGTCGACCTCCTTGACAAGGCCATCCGGTATCTCCTCGAGGAACCGGCTCGGCGGGTTGTACTGGGTCTGGCCGTGCAGCATCCGGCACCGGGCATGGCTGAGGTGGAGTCGCTGGCGGGCCCGGGTGATGCCCACGTAGGCGAGGCGCCTCTCCTCCTCAAGCTGGTCGGGGTCACCCAGGGACCGCATGTGTGGGAACACCCCGTCCTCCATGCCGATGATGAACACCACCGGATACTCGAGTCCCTTCGCTGCGTGCAGCGTCATGAGGACGACCTCGCCGTTGTCAGGCGTCCCCGAACCGGACTCGCCACCGTTCGGGTCGTCGGCCGGGTCCGGAATGTCGTCGGTATCGGCGACCAGCCCGACCTGTTCAAGGAAGTCGGCAACGTCCTCGAAGTCTCTCGCCACCCCAACCAGTTCAGCCAGGTTCTCGAGCCTTCCGTCAGCCTCAACCGAGTGCTCGGCCGTCAACTCGTCGAGGTACCCGGAACCCGCAAGTGCAGCCTCGAGAACCGCTGCCGGCCCGTCGTCGACATGGTCGACCAGCGTCTCATGCAGATCCAGGAACGACCGGACACCTCCGACCGCCCGACCGGACACGCCGGCCTCGGAACACCGGTAGAGCGCCTCTAGGAACCCGCAACCCGTCGCCTCGGCCAGAGCGTCGATGCGTCGTACCGAGGTGTCACCCACGCCCCTCTTGGGCACGTTCAGGACCCTCTTGGCCGCCACCTCGTCGGAGGGGTTGGCGGCCAACTTGAGGTAGGCCATGGCGTCACGAATCTCACGCCTCTCATAGAAGCGTGTGCCACCGACGACCTTGTAGGAAACCCCACTGCGAACCAGCCGTTCCTCGATCGCCCTGCTCTGGGCGTTGGTCCGGTAGAAGACCGCCATGTCCGACCAGCGGAAACCACCGCCGGAACACAGTGACCTGATGCGTTCAACCACCCAGCGCGCCTCGTCCTCCTCGTCGCCGGCCCTGTAGGCCACGATGGACTCACCGGGCCCGGTGTCGGTCCACAGTTCCTTGGGCGTGCGACCGGCGTTCCGCGTGATCACGGCGTTGGCGGCATCCAGGATCGTCTGGGTGGACCGGTAGTTCTGGTCCAGCACGACCACTGTGGCATCGGGGAAGGCGGTCTCGAAGTCCAGGATGTTGCGGATGTCGGCTCCGCGGAACCTGTAGATGGACTGGTCGCTGTCACCCACCACACAGAGGTTCCGGTGCTCCTCGGCCAACAGCATCACCAGTTCGTTCTGGACCTGGTTGGTGTCCTGGTACTCGTCGACAAGGATGTGCTGGAACCGCCTACGGTACTTTTCCAGGACATCGGGGTTGGAGCGCAGCAGGTGAACCGTGTTGGCCAACAGGTCATCGAAGTCCATGGCACCGGCTCGCTGCAGTCGCTTCTGGTACTCGACGAACACCTCGGCGATCCTCTTCTCGAACGAGCCGGTGGCCCTCTCGGTGTAGGCCGACGAACCGACACCCTCGTTCTTTGAGGCCGAGATGGACGCATGGATCGCCCTGGCGGGGAACCGCTTGCTGTCGAGGTTCAGGTCGCGGATCACGTAGCCGGTCAGGCGGACAGCGTCGCCCTGGTCGTAGATGCTGAACCGGGAAGGGAAGCCGATGTGTTCGGCGTCGGAGCGCAGGATGCGCACGCACGCCGAGTGGAACGTCGACACCCACATCCGGTGGGCAACGGGGCCCACCAGGGCCGCCACCCTCTCCTTCATCTCAGCGGCGGCCTTGTTGGTGAACGTGATGGCCAGGATCCCGAACGGCGAGACATCCCGCTCGGCGATCAGGTAGGCCACCCGTCTGGTGAGCACACGGGTCTTGCCCGACCCTGCACCAGCCACCACGAGCAGAGGTCCCATGGGATGGGTCACGGCATCTAGTTGTGCCGGGTTGAGGCCCGTCTCGGGGGCATCTGGATCGGACGGGGCCATCAGTTCCACCCTACCGCTGAGGTGTGGCCGGCTCCCTTGCTCCAACCACTCTTTGGGTAGTGTTGCCGGCCATGACCAGACCCTTCCGCTTCAGCATCCAGGCGTCGGTTCCAAGGCCGGCTGCAGAATGGCGCGAGTTGGGCCGACGCGCCGAGGACCTCGGCTACTCGGCCTTGTCGGTATCCGACCACCTTGATACCGAGATGGCTCCACTGATCGCCCTGGCCGTCACCGCCGAGGCAACCCGCAACCTGCGCCTCACGACCCTCGTGTTGTCAAACGACTTCCGCCACCCGGCCTTTCTGGCAAAACAGGCTGCCACCCTCGACCTGTTGTCCGACGGTCGCCTCGAACTGGGGGTGGGAGCCGGCTGGAAGACATCCGACTACGAGCAGTCGGGAATACCCCTGGACCGTCCCGGCATCCGGATCGAGAGGCTGACCGAGGCCATCACAGTGCTCAAGGGATGCTTCGCAGACGGTCCGTTCGACTTCGACGGCGAGCACTACACGATCCGCGGCCTCGACGGCCAGCCTGCCTGTGTCCAGCGGCCACATCCACCGATCCTGCTGGCCGGAGGAGGCCGACGAATGCTCACCCTCGCTGCGCACCAGGCCGACATCGTGGGCCTCAACGCCAGCCTCCATGCCGGCGTGATCGACCACAACGCAGGGCCCTCGGCCACGACGGGTGCAACAGACCAGAAGATGGAGTGGATCAGAGAGGCCGCCGGAGATCGGTTCAACCAGATCGAACTCCAGACCAGGGTGCACGTCTCCTCAATAACAGATGACCCCGAGGGAATCGCCGACCTGATGGCACCGGCCCTCGGCATCTCACCCGAGGAGGCCCTGGCATCTCCACACGTCCTTGTCGGCTCCGAGGGTCAGTGCGTCGAGACCCTGCTGGCCTGGCGGGAACGCTGGGGCCTCACCTACATAGGCCTCAACGAGGACTCAATGGTCGAGTTCGGGCCTGTGGTCGAGGCCCTGACAGGCGTCTGACCCACTCGGGGGCTTCAGGCAGAACGGCCCAGCAGCGCCAGCAGGCGAATCCCCGCCGGGGCATCCTCGGGCGGCATGACCGGTTCGGCAAAGTGGCCGCTCATCGCCCCCGTTCCGGCCACCGGTCGCCAGAAGTCCAGGCACCTCTCGGCAAGGGATGCGGGCAGTTCCACCCGGTGGCCACACGCAGTTGCGAGGTCCCAGCCGTGGATCAGGTTGTCGGTGACCCTGAAACCCAAGATGACCGTGCCGGGGAAGTCGCCCGAGGGGTGGCTGTGGGTACGGTCCAGGACATCACCGACCGACGCCGCCTCGAGAGCGGCCACAGCAGTGCCCCGCCAGGTCGCCATGGGATTGGGGCCGAGCACCGAGGTGTCCACCTCCGGAGCCGTAGCCACCTGCCCACCGTTGAACAACTCCACGACCATCGCCTCACCCAGCACCACATGGGCCACCAGAGAACGGACATCCCAGCCGTCACATGGAGTGGCTGCATCCCAGCAGTCGTCGTCGACCAACGAGAGCTGCTCACCGAAGAAAGCACACGCCGTCGTGTAGGCGGCGAGGGTGTCCATGGCCACCGACGACGCAGCCGCGTCGGAAGGGACGTCGTCTACTCCCACTCGATCGTTCCAGGCGGCTTCGACGTGATGTCATAGGCGACCCTGTTGACGCCGTCCACCTCGTTGATGATCCGACTCGACATGGTCTCGAGAAGGTCGTACGGGAGACGTGCCCAGTCGGCTGTCATGGCATCCTCGCTGGAGACCGCCCGAATGATCACCGGACGGGCGTAGGTGCGCTCGTCGCCCATGACCCCGACAGACCGGATGTCGGGTAGCACGGCGAACGCCTGCCAGATCTCACGCTCGAGACCGGCACTGTGCAACTCCTCACGGACGATCAGGTCGGCAGCCTGAAGCACACCAACGGTCTCAGGTGTCACCTCGCCGATGATGCGTACCCCGAGCCCGGGGCCCGGGAAGGGCTGACGCATGACGATCTCCTCGGGCAGACCCAGCTGGCTGCCCACCGACCGGACCTCGTCCTTGAACAGGTTGCGCAGGGGCTCCACCAGCTCGAAGTCCATGTCATCGGGCAGACCTCCGACGTTGTGGTGGCTCTTGATCTTGGCGGCATGCCCGGTACCCGACTCGATGACATCGGGGTAGAGCGTTCCCTGCACCAGGAAGCGTGCGTCCTCGATGCCCCCCGCAGCCCCCTCGAAGATGCGGATGAACAGCTCGCCGATCACCTTCCGCTTGGCTTCGGGTTCGGTCACACCGGCCAGGCCTGCAAAGAACCGGTCGGCCGCTCGAATGTGGATCAGTTCGATCCCCTGGGTCTTCTGGAAGGTCTCGACGACCTGCTCGCCCTCGCCGGAACGCATCAGCCCGGTGTCAACGAACACGCAGGTCAACTGATGGCCGATCGCCTCATGGACGAGCGCTGCAGCCACGGCCGAGTCGACACCACCGGAGAGGCCACAGATGGCCCTACCGGTGCCCACCTGCTCGCGTATCGCGGCCACCGACGACTCGATTATGGAGTCCATGTTCCAGTCTCCGGCACAGCCACACACCTCGTGGACGAACCGAGCCAGAAGGTCCTGCCCACACGGCGTGTGGTGTACCTCGGGATGGAACTGGACCCCGTAGAAACCCTGTCCGGGAGCCTCGAAGGCCGCCACGGGGGCATCGGCGGATGATGCCGTCACCGCTGCACCGTCGGGTGCAACCGTGATGGCGTCGAAGTGGCTCATCCAGACCCCGTGCACCCCTGCGCCGGCATCAGCAAGCAGCACCGCGGGCTCGGCGACGGTCATGTCGGTTCGGCCGTACTCGCCCCGCTCGTTGCGCCCAACCGTGCCGCCCCGTTGGTGGGCCATCAGCTGCGCCCCGTAACAGATACCGAGAATCGGAACCCCGAGGTCGTAGACACCGGGATCGATCCGAGGCGCCCCCTCGACGTGCACCGACGCAGGGCCACCGGAGAAGATTATTCCCGAGGGCCTGTGGGCTGCCAGGTCGGTTGCCGAGATGTCATGCGGGACGATCTCGCTGAACACGTTCGCCTCGCGCACCCGCCGGGCTATCAACTGCGCGTACTGGGCACCGAAGTCGACCACCAGGATGCGATCGGTCGCTGCTGCGGCACCGCCTATGGAGTCTGAGACCCCTGTCATGGACCGGTGCTCATGGTGTCAGGGTCAGTGTCCCATCCCCACGCCCTGGGACTTCTGCAGCGACTTTCCCTCGGTCTGGAGCGCCGGAGCCACCATCACCTCGGCCTTCTGGAACTCCTTGATGTCGAGGTAGCCACAGGTGGCCATCGAGGTTCGCAGGCCGCCGAACAGGTTCAGGCGACCGTCGTTCTCCCTGGCGGGGCCAAGGAGTATCTCGCTGAGCGTGCCCCTCGTGTCGGTCTTGACACGGGCACCCCTGGGCAGGGTCGGGTGGAACGTGGCCATTCCCCAGTGGTAGCCCCGTCCGGGTGCCTCGGAGGCGGCTGCGAGCGGTGAGCCGACCATGACGGCGTCGGCACCACAGACGATTGCCTTGGAGATATCTCCACCTGTGGCCATACCGCCATCGGCGATCACATGGCAGTAGACGCCGGTCTCGTCGAGGTGGCGCATCCGTGCCGCCCGGACGTCGGCTATGGCCGTTGCCTGTGGCACGCCCAGGCCAAGTACGCCCCGGGTGGTGCAGGCGTGGCCGGGGCCGACTCCGACGAGGATGCCGGCGGCACCGGTTCGCATCAGGTGCAGGCCCGCCTTGTAGGTGGCACAGCCGCCAACGATCACCGGAATGTCGAGCTTTCGGATGAAGGTCTTCAGGTTCAGCGGTTCGACCGTGGTCGACACGTGCTCTGCGGACACGACCGTTCCCTGAATGACCAGGATGTCGAGCTCGCCGGCGAGGATGTGGTCGAGATATGCCTCGGTCCGCTGCGGGGTGACCGACGCACACGCCACGACGCCAGCATCCCTGATCTCCCTGATGCGGGCGGTGATCAGCTCGGGCTTCACGGGCGCCTGGTAGAGCTCCTGCATCCGCTGGGTGGCCTGCTCGACTGGAAGCGAGGCGATCTCGGCGAGAACGGCATCGGCGTCGTCGTAACGGGTCCACAGGCCCTCAAGGTTGAGCACGCCCACGCCGCCCAGCCGGCCCACCTCGATGGCCGTGGCGGGGCTGACCACGCCATCCATCGCCGATGCCATCAGGGGAAGGTCGAACCTGTAGGCGTCGATCTGCCAGCTGATGTCGACGTCTTCGGGGTCGCGGGTACGGCGACTGGGCACGATTGCGATGTCGTCGAACCCGTACGCCCGACGACCGCTCTTGCCCATGCCGATGTCGATCTCAGCCATGTGTCGCCGGCCCTTCGTCTGCCAGGTGGAAAGAGCAGACCTTAGCGGCCTATCCAACGGGTCAGAGGCCCAGCCACACCATCTCTGACAGCTACCGGCCGCCTTCTCAGGCCAGCTCGTCGAGGAGGTCGGCCAGCCTGTCGACATGGTCAGATGTGGTCCGGCTTCCGCCAATGGCTACACGCAGAACGTGGCGGTCCGACAGCCTGGTACGGGTGAGCAGAACCTCTCCAGTTGCGTTAAGGGCTGCCAGCAACTCCTCGCTGGCGGCGTCACCGTCAACATGGGAAAAGCACACCAGCGCCAACGACACCGGTGCGGCAAGCCTCAGCCGTGGATTCGAGGAGATGCGCCCCGCCAGCCGCTCGGCGGCCTCGACGTGGTGGCGGATGTGGGCCCGCAGACCCTCCACGCCGTAGCTGCGCAGAACGAACCAGAGCTTCAGGGACCTGAAGCGACGTCCCAGCGGCACCTGCCAGTCCCGGTAGTCGATGACATCTCCCGAGTCGCTGGCTGTGTTGCGCAGGTACTCGGGGAGCACGGACAGCGAGTCGAGCAGGGGTTTCCTGTCGGCAACGAAGAAGGCGCTGCAGTCGAAGTTGGTGAGCAGCCACTTGTGCGGGTTGAACACATAGCTGTCCGCCTGCTCGAGACCGGCCAGGATCCCGCGGTGCTCGGGGCACACAGCGGCCGAGCCGGCCCACGCCGCGTCGACGTGCAGCCAGGCACCCGCAGCCGTGGCCACCTCGGAGATCTCGGGAAGAGGGTCAAATGCTCCAGACGACGTCGTTCCAACGGTTACCACGACCAGACACGGGATCAGGCCGGCGGCCACATCGGCCTCAACCGCCAACCGCAGTGCAACCGGGTCCATGGCGTAGTCGTCGTCGGTGTCAATGGACCGCAACTGGTCGGCACCGAAGCCGGCCACAAGCACATCCTTCTCGATTGAGGAGTGCGACTGGCTCGACGTGTAGACACGCAGGTCGGGCAGAGCCGCTGCCCCTCCAGCCCGGTCACGGGCTGCCAGCACGGCGCACAGCGACGCCGAGGATGCCGAGTCCTGGATCACACCGCCACCGGGTCCGTCCGATCTGAACCGGTCAGGCAGGCCACACAGATCGATCAGCAGGTCGAGCACGTGGCTCTCCAGTTCGGTGCACGCCGGGCTGGTGGACCAGAGCATTCCCTGCACGCCGAGGCCGGCAGAAAGCAGTTCCCCCAGAACAGCCGGGGGCGACGAGTTGCCAGGGAAGTAGCCGTAGAAACCAGGGTGCTGCCAATGGGTGATGCCCGGGGCGATCAGGCGCTCGACGTCGGCCAACAGGTCGACAAAGGGTTCGCCGGTCTCTGGAACCGTGTCGGGCAGAGATGCACGAATCTGGCCCGGCTGAACCCCCGGGGCCACGGGCTGGTCCTCGATGCCGGCCAGATAGTCGACGATCCAGTCGATGGTGGCGTGCCCGGCGGCACGAAACTCCTCAGGGGTGAGGTGGCTTGGTGGGTCAGCTGGCACGGTTACCCACTCCGGTCGGAAGCGTCCCTGGGAACATCGTCGGACCCTACCGCTGCCGGTCCTCGACACCCAGACCCAGGCAGAGCAGTTGGCGCAGCATCGCGGCCGTGGCCCCCCAGACCGTGTCGCCTGCCAACTCGAAGAACGTGACGGCTCTGACGTTCCCGTCGATCGGCCAGAGTTCCTCAGCGAACACGCCGTCCTCCAGCAGGTCCGACAGCGGAACCCTCAGGATCACCTCCACCTCTGCGGGATCCGGAACGAGGTCGGGTGGAGCCGAGAGTTCCGCCACGTAGGGGTGGATCCAGCTCCGGCTGCCAACCGTCATCCACCTGTCCAGTTCGCCAATGATCCGGGGAAGGGAGGGATCCAGGCCGATCTCCTCATGTGCCTCCCGGAGAGCGGTGGCCCAGTGGTCATCATCGTCCGGGTCGTGACCGCCACCGGGAAAGCTCACCTCGTGGCCGTGGGAGCTGAGGTCCGGTGAACGGCGGGTGAGGATCACGTTCACCGATCCGTTCGACTCGTAGAGGGGTACCAACACAGCCGAGGTCCGCTCGGGCAGGGGTACGCCGAAGCGGTCGACGGTGACCGGGTCGTGGCGGTCAAGGGCACGTGAGAGATCGGCAATCGTGGGGGCCCCACCGTCACGACCAGCCCAGGGGGCCGGTCCACCCTCCCTCCAGCCGTCGGGCCGTCGGACCACCTGTGGCCCGCGGCCGGGCCGCTCGACAGTGGGCTCCATACACCGAGGCTACCGGTGGCACCCAAAACGCCGGGAGCCGGGCCCTGCGGCCCGGCTCCAGGTCAAACTGTCCCGAGGGACCGTTACATCATTCCGCCCATACCGCCCATGCCGCCCATGGGGTCCATGCCACCACCGGCCGGCATCGCTGCCGGAGGTTCGGGCTTGTCGGCAACGACCGCCTCTGTGGTCAGGAGCAGAGCAGCGATGGACGCCGCGTTCTGCAGTGCCGCACGGGTCACCTTGGCCGGATCAAGGATGCCTGCGGCAACCAGATCCTCGAGCTCGCCGGTCAGGGCATTGAGTCCGGTCGTACCCGATGCCTGCTCGACCTCGCGGACCATGATGGATCCCTCGAGGCCGGCGTTGTCGGCGATCAGCCGTGCCGGAGCCACAAGAGCCGTGTGCAGGATGCGGGCGCCGGTCTCCTCATCTCCTGACAGGTCCTCAATCACCTCGGCAACAGCACCGCGTGCCCGGATCAGGGCCGTGCCACCACCGGCGACAACCCCCTCCTCGATAGCCGCACGGGTAGCCGAAAGGGCGTCCTCGATGCGGTGCTTCTTCTCCTTGAGCTCCACCTCGGTGGCAGCACCGACCTGAACGACGGCAACGCCACCGGCCAGCTTGGCGAGCCTCTCCTGGAGCTTCTCGCTGTCCCAGTCGGAGTCCGTCTCGTCGATCTCACGCTTGATCTGGGTGATGCGGGCATCCACATCGGCTATGTCGCCTGCACCCTCGATGATCGTGGTGTCGTCCTTGGTGATAACGACCTTGCGGGCGGTGCCCATCATGTCGAGGGTCACACCGTCGAGCTTCAGACCGACCTCTTCGGCAACAACCTGACCACCGGTGAGAATCGCCATGTCCTGGAGCATCGCCTTGCGACGCTCACCGAACCCGGGAGCCTTCACCGACACCGAGTTGAAGGTGCCGCGGATCTTGTTGACCACCAGGGTGGCCAGGGCCTCGCCCTCGACATCCTCGGCGACGATCAGAAGCGGGCGACCTGCCTGCATGACCTTTTCGAGTACCGGCAGCAGGTCCTGGACAGAGCTGATCTTGCCCTGGTTGAACAGGATGTACGGATCCTCGAGGATGGCCTCCTGGCGCTCGGGGTCAGTTACGAAGTAGGGCGACATGTAGCCCTTGTCGAACTGCATCCCCTCAACGAAGTCAAGGTCCATGCCGAAGGTGTTGGACTCCTCGACGGTAACGACGCCGTCCTTGCCAACCCTGTCGATGGCATCGGCGATAACAGATCCGATCGCCTCGTCGGCTGCCGAAATGGCTGCCACGTTGGCGATCTGCTCCTTGGAGTCATCGACCTGAACGGCCTGCTCGGCGATGGAGTCAACGGCCGCACGGGTCGCCTTCTCGATACCACGCTTGAGGCCCATCGGGTTGGCACCGGCGGTCACGTTGCGTAGGCCCTCGCGGACCAGTGCCTGTGCCAGCACTGTGGCCGTCGTGGTTCCGTCGCCAGCGACGTCGTTGGTCTTGGTGGCAACCTCCTTCACCAGCTGGGCACCCATGTTCTCGAAGGTGTCCTCCAGCTCGACCTCACGGGCGATGGACACACCATCGTTGGTGATGGTCGGTGCACCGAACTTCTTGTCGAGCACGACGTTGCGACCACGCGGGCCGAGGGTCACCTTCACTGCATCGGCCAGCTTGTTCACGCCGGCCTCGAGGCCGCGACGGGCCTCCTCGTCAAACTTCAGAATCTTTGACATGGGCGCCTACTTGACGATTGCCAGCACGTCGCGGGCGTTGAGAATCAAGAGGTCCTCGCCGGCAACGGCAATCTCGGTGCCGCCGTACTTGCTGTAGACGACGGTGTCGCCGGTGGCTACGTCCATCGGGACGAGCTCACCGCTCTGGTCGGAACGACGACCGGGACCGACGGCCAGGACCTCGCCCTGCTGGGGCTTCTCCTTGGCTGTGTCGGGAATGACCAGGCCGCTGGCCGTGGTCTCCTCGGACTCGCTGGGGCGGACCACGATGCGGTCCTCAAGTGGTTGAAGATTCATAGAAAACGCCTCCATTTGGCGGTTAGCAGTCTCCTTGGACGAGTGCTAACGATAGGGGTGGGCGGTGTGGCCCACAACGTGGCGGGCGGGGTTTCGCCAGAGCCCGTCGGAGATTGCCGGCCCAGCTAGCCGATCAGGTTCAGATCCAGGTTCGGATCGGCACCCGTGTCGAGCGGGCTGGGCCCCTCACGCCTGAACTGCCACCAGCCCGCAGCAGCAACCATCGCAGCGTTGTCGGTGCACATCGCAGGCGGGGGCAGGAACGCCCGTGCACCTGCGCCATTGCAGACCTCGACGAACCGTTCCCGCAGGCGGGAGTTGGCTGCCACACCACCACCCAGACAGGCGGCCCTCACACCGGTCTCCTCGATCGCCCACCGGGTCTTGGTCACGAGGGCATCCACCACCGCCTCCTGGAAGGAGGCAACTACATCGGCTGTCGACGCATCAGGGTCGGACCGGAGGTGGTTGACAACAGCCGTCTTCAGCCCGCTGAACGAGAACGCAAAGCGCCGGTCGTCGGCCAGAGTCGCCGGGTTCTCCTGAACCAAGGCACGCGGGTAGGAGAACGCCGACCGGTCACCATCGACAGCCAGGTGGTCAACGGCCGGTCCCCCCGGGTAACCAAGACCCAGGTAGCGGGCCACCTTGTCGAAGGCCTCACCGGCGGCATCGTCGAGTGTCGACCCGAGCAGCCTGTACCGACCGTGATCCTCCATGACGACGAGCATGGTGTGTCCACCTGAGACCAACAGGACGACCATGGGCATCTCGAGGTCGGGCTCCTCGAGAAGGGCCGCGTAGAGGTGGGCCTCAAGGTGGTTGACCGCAACGAAGGGAACATCCCACGAGAGCGACAGTGCCTTGGCGGCGCTCACCCCCACCAGCAGCGAGCCGACCAGGCCCGGGCCGGTGGTTGCCGCAACGGCCGCAAGGTCACGGCCCTCGACCCCGGCTGCGACCATCGCCTCGGCCACGACCGGAACCAGCAACTCGACGTGAGCACGGCTGGCGAGTTCGGGAACCACCCCGCCGTACCTGGCGTGCTGGTCAACCTGACTGCTGACGACCGATGAGCGCACCACCCGCGCAGCCTCGACCACCGAGGCGGCGGTCTCGTCACACGAGGTCTCTATTGCCAGAACCAGGTCAGACATGGTCACCACCGCCACATGTCGCCCGGGTGGTGGCGCAGGCCGCCTCGACACGCTCAATGAAGGACGGGTCGGCAACGTCGTGTACCCACATGACCAGGGCATCCTCGCCGTTGTCGGAGTAGTAGCCGGGCCGAACCCCCGAGGGGGCGAACCCGAACCTGGCGTAGAGGCCTCTTGCCGGCATGTTCGAGGCCCTCACCTCGAGCGTCATCGCCACAAGGTCGAGCGACACCGACCGGCGGCAGAGTTCGGCCAGAAGGAGGCAACCGATGCCGGCCCCCTGAGCCGTCGGACTGACAGCCACGGTCGTGACGTGACCCTCGTCGGCCACCACAGCGAGACCCGCATGGCCGACGACCTCTCCACCGGCCTCGGCAACGACATGGAACCTGGTGTCGGCTCCAAGGATCTGGTCGCGGAGAAAGCCGGTGGACCACGGTCTCACGAAGACCATCTCGTCGATAGCCGTCACAGCATGGATGTCAGCCTCGCCCATCCTTCGCAGGACAACCGGGTCACCAGCCGTAACGACGCTCACGCCCCGCCCTCCCTCGTCGTCCAGTTGATCTCGGCATCGGGCCTGCGAAGGTAGACCGGCTCAAGCTCCCAGGGCCTCACAAACTCCTCACGCATGGCCCTCGCATGTGCAAGCTGAACGAGTGCCCTGGCGCTGGGGTTGGCCAGGCCCTGCTCGGCCAACTCCACCCCCCTGATCCCACCGAACATCTCCTGGTACCGGAGGGCCCCGTCGCCGACGAGCAGGCTCCTCTCCTCGGTGACCTCCAGTTCAGAGGCGAGGTCAGCCGGGCTACACACGCGTGGATCCACCACCCGTTGAATCCCACCGGGAACCTTTCGGAACATGGCCACGAACAACTCGCCCCTCCGTGCATCGAGGGCAGACACGATCAGGCGACTGGTCCAACGGGCCGGAAACGCCAACAGGTCGAGGCTTGAAACTCCGATCACCGGGATACCCAGCGCGTATGCCATCGAAATGCCCGCGACGATGCCGACCCGGAGGCCCGTGTACAGGCCCGGGCCCACATCGACAGCCACGGCACCCAGTTCGGTGAGTTCGATACCGGCCTGGCGCCGCACAAAGTCGATCTGGGGGCCAAGCGCCTCGGCGTGGCGACGGCCCTGACCGGAATGGGCCGAGGCCAGCACCCCCTCGTGGCCTCCGACCGCACATCCAACCTGACCGCTGGCACTCTCGATGGCGAGGATCAGCACAGCTCACCGCCGCCTGGCGTCGAAACGTCCATGGCTGCAACTGTGGCCTCACGGTCAGCCCAACCGTCGCCGACCGTACGGAACTCCAGGAATCGGTCGTCGGGGCCGTCGCCAAGGACCATCCGGATCTCGAGGTAGCCACCGGGCAGCGCACCTGCGATGGCATCGCCCCACTCGATGACAGTCACGGACCTGTCGTCGAGCAGTTCATGAAGGCCCAGGTCGCGTACCTCATCGATGTGGATGAGTCGGTAGACGTCGATGTGGTTCACAACGAGGTCACCCTCGTAACGGTTGGCGAGGGTGAACGTGGGCGACGTGATCGGCGTGGTCACCCCGAGGGCCCGTCCGAGTCCCTGGGTGAACGCTGTCTTGCCGGCACCGAGATCGCCGCACAACACGATCAGGTCACCGGCCCTGACCGACCCGGCCAGAGAACGCGCAACGGCCATGGTCTGGCCAGCGGAGTGGGTTGCTATGACCGTCAGTGCGCCCATACCCGCTCCATCAACTTCTTCGCCCGGACCAGGTCTGAGCGCATGCGTGCCATTACGTCAGCACCGCCGCGCAGGGCCGCAGCCGGGTGGAAGGTGGGCACGAGCTGGCGGTCGCCGAACGGGTAGGACCGACCCCTCAGCTTCGTGATGCCTGTGTCGGTCTCAAGGAGCAGCTTGGATGAGAAGTTTCCGAGGGTGACCACGACCGCTGGATCAATGGCCCGGATCTGCCCACCCAGATAGGGACGACACGCCGCTATCTCGTCGGACCTCGGGTCACGGTTCTCGGGAGGTCGGCACTTGACGACGTTGGTGATGTAGCAGGCTGACCGGTCGATTCCCAGTTCCTCGTCAAGCAGGCGGTCCAGCAGCTTCCCAGACCGGCCAACGAACGGAACGCCCTGGCGGTCCTCCTCGGCACCGGGTCCCTCGCCGACGAACATCAGGTCCGCGGCAGGGTCACCAGAACCGAAGACAACGCTGCTGCGACCATCAGCGAGGTCGCACATGGTGCATGAACCAGCCTCGACGGCCAGCAGTTCGAGCGAGTTCGACACCCCTGAAGCGTACAGACCGGGGCTCTCCAGAACGGGTGCAACCGGCTTCAGCAGGCGTTCCCTATCGCCCTCTCCACGACCGCCACGGTCAATACCCGCAGAATGTCGAGTTCGGCGCCCCCAACGGAAACCCCACCGGTCGCTGCGGCCACCACGGCATCGCCGTCGGACCGCGTGTGAGGGGGAAAGATCGCCCGAGCCAGGCCGTCATGGGCCGACTGCGCCAACAGCAGGCATCCGGCCTTGTCGACAGCTCCGTTTGTGACCACCACACCGATGGTCGTGTTGTCCCTGCCCCCATCTGCGAGCGAACCGGCGCCGGTCCTCTCAGGCCACGAATCGAACACGCCATCGGCGACTGACTGCGAAACCAGACCGTCATCGACATCGCCGGCTGCATTGACCGCCATTGCAGCTGCCACAACCAGATCACCACGCCGGGCCGAGGCGAATCCGAATCCACCTGGAGCCGATCGGTCCCGTCCCCGCCACGTTCCTACCGTGGCGCCTGCACCGGCTCCGACCCGACCAACCTCCACGGTGTCTGACGCTGCCGCATTGGCCGCCAGGCGCCCCTCGGCGGCGCCGGGCCTCACCGAACCGTCTCCCACCATGAGGTCAAAGAGGGACATCCCGACCACGATCGGCACCGGGCCCGCCGGCGTGGGAAAGCCGACACCCTGCTCCTCAAGATGGGCCACGACGCCATCTGAGGCGGCAAGGCCGAAGACCGACCCACCCGAGATGACCACGGCATCCAGACGGCTGACGCTCCGCTCAGGAGCCAGCAGGTCAAACTCGCGGGTTGCCGGTGCGCCGCCACGGACCTCACCGGAGGCCACCGTGCCCTCTGGGAACAGGAGCACCGTGCAACCGGTGGCTGCAGCCTCGTCGGTCCAGTGGCCCACCCTGACACCATCGATCGGGAACTTCACGCCGCCGACGCTAGTTGCACGCCCCTGCGACCAGCACATCAATGCGGTCGTCGTAGTCCTCGACCACCCGACGCCAGTCAAAGCGGCGCATCATCACGTCCAGCCCCACCACCCGATCACGCCACCCGGGAAGGTCACCGAGAACATCCCTGAGCCGGCTGGTGAGCCCTTCGTCGGGGTACAGGGCCGCCCCGTGCCATCTGTCCGGCACCAGCTCGGGATAGCTCTGTCTGGTCGGCAGAACCGGCACCGCACCCGCAGCCATTGCCTCAACCACCGCGATCCCGAAGAACTCGTGGGTGGCCGCGCTCACCACCACGTCGCTGGCGCCCAGCAGATCTACGTACTCCGACCTCGGGAGGTACCCGAACTGGGCCACCCGGTCGCCCAACTGCCCCCTTGCCTCGGTCATCTCCCTCGGGTCGACACGCGTGTTCTCGCCAGCCACGGCAACCCGGAATGCAAGGCCCTCACCGGCCAGCTTCAGGAGGGCGGCCATTACCGCTCCGGGATTCTTGTCGTGGTCCCAGCGCTGGTTCCAGAGAACCGTCGGCACCTCCGGGCAGGTGGCGGCGTCACGGACCGGTACATCCGAGAGATCGACTCCCACGGGGACGACACGACATGCAGAGGCGACCGCTTCCAGCCACGGGGCATGGGCCTCGTCGGGAGCACGTTCGAGGAGGGCCGGCAGGGCCTCGAGGAGTCCGTCGCGCTGGAACGCCGAGTTGAACCAGACCTCGTCGGCCGCGGCCATCCCCAACCAGTTGATCAACGGCAGCGAATCGTCGACACGCTGACCGGGGGCCAGGGGATACATGAGCTGGTTCTCGTGCAGGTACAGGACCACCGGCGGATTGCCCAGGAACCGGCGGCTGAAACCCAGCCACGCCGCCAGGTCGATCATGCCGCTGACGATCACAAGGTCAGGAGGTCCCGTCCGCTCCACGGCAGCCCTCGCCTCTGCTGCCAGCGTCAGCGACGAGCCCCGCATCCGCCACCTCCAGAACGCACCCGGGTGGCTTACGGTCACGACCTCGTGACGGCTGTGGGCGGCGAGACCGTCGGCCCACGCCGCATGGGAGCCACCGTGGTACGGCTCGACAAGAAGAACGCGGCTCACGGGTCTGTTCCTGATCCGGCTCAGTACCTGCGCGGCACCCGGTGCCCGATGGTGGCAAGCACCTCGTACCCGATGGTGCCGGTCGCATCTGCCATCTCCCCGACGGTAAGGAAGTCATCTCCCTGGCCACCGAGGATCACGGCCTCGTCACCCACGGCCACCCCGTCATCCACCTCAACGACCGTCTGGTCCATCGTGATAACGCCCCGTATCGGCCGACGCCGCCCTCCGATGAGCACCGCTCCGTGTTCCCACCATGCCCTTGTGAGGCCGTCTGCGTAGCCGATCGGCAGGGTGGCCAGCCTCGTTCGACGATCGGCCATCCACCTGCGGCCGTACGACACGCCCTCTCCGGTCTCCACACCATGGAGGTGAACGACCTCGCTACGGAGGCGGAGTGCCTGTCGGAGCCCCAGCTCGCAGCAACGGTCGCGCAGGGCTGTCGAGGGTTCCACTCCGTAGAGGCCGATTCCGACCCTGACCATCGACCTGTGGCTGTCAGGTCGGGTCAGGGTTGCCCCGGTGTTGGCCATGTGGACAACCGGCGGGTCAAGACCGGCAGCGGAGAGGTCCGCCAGGGCTTCGTCAAGCGCTGCCATCTGGTCGCCGGTGAACTCATCGCCTGGCTGGTCGGCCGAGGCGAAGTGGGTGAAGATCCCCTCCAGGGTGAGGCCCGCTCCCCCGATCCGCTTCGCCAGTCGGACCGCACCAGAAGGATCTGCACCCACCCGGTTCATCCCCGTGTCGAGCTTGAGGTGAACCGGTGAGCCAGCTGGTGCGACAGTGGCGAAGGCGTCTATTCCTGCCTCTGAGTAGACGGTGGGCCTGACTCCGGCCAGTTCAGCCAGACCGGCCATCTCGGATGGCCGCGGCTCGGATAGGACCAGAACCGGTATGGCAATGCCCGCAGACCGGAGTTCGGCAGCCTCGTCGACCAGTGCCACCCCCAGCCATTTCGCGCCAGCCTCGACAGCGACCCTGCCCACCGCGACAGCCCCATGGCCGTAGGCGCCGGCCTTGACGACGGCACACAGGTCGCTCTCGCCGACGATTCCCTGAAACACACCGACGTTGTGGGCAATGGCCGTAAGGTCGATCTCGGCCCATGTGGGTCTCATCAGAGCGAAGCCCCCTCGGCGGAGTCGACCCCGAGATCCACAAGTACCTCGACGAGGTGCGTGGCCAGATCTCCGGCAAGCACACCGGTTTCGGGGCAGGCGGCCACCAGCCTGCCGTGCACGTGCGCCGCTGCGGCCGCTGCGTCAAACGGGTCGGCCCCACGGGCCAGGAAGGCCCCCAGGATGCCTGCCAATACGTCGCCGGTACCCGCTGTGGCCAGGCGACTGTCGCCGGCCGTGACCAGCCGGACCCGTCCGTCGGGTGCCGCCACGACCGTCGTAGGACCCTTCAGGAGCACAACAGCATCGAACGAGCGTGCCAGATCCGCTGCTGCACCAATGCGATCAGGCCCCGGACGACTACCGGTAAGGCGCTCGTACTCGCCGTCATGAGGGGTCAGAACCACCGACGCCGTCCGCCCATGCTCCGCATCGACATCCACGAGGGCGTTCAGGCCGTCGCCATCGACGACGACCGGAACGGTCGAGCTGGCAACAAGGCGTCGCACCCCTGACCACGTGTCACGGTCAGTACCCAGCCCCGGCCCCACCACCAGGGATCCGAACCTCTCAAGATCGCCGGAAACCTCGACCAGGCCGGCATCCACCGGGTGTCCGACCACCTCGACAGGAGCGCCGGTGCCGGTTCCACCGGGAACCGAGAGGCGCACGTAGCCGGCACCGGCCCGTTGAGCGGCCGCCGCTGCCAGGTTGGCGGCCCCCTCCATGCCTGGAGATCCGGCAACGACCCAGCACGCACTGTTCCACTTGTGGGCATCCGGTTGCCGTGGTGGAACCAGGCTGGAGATGTCGCCGTCCTCGATCAGGAATGCTCCCACCCCCGAGACATCGAGGCCGATGTCCACCACCTCAAC